>Ga0315274_10016674_pt1 | contig 10377 bp, 7 predicted proteins | sample YL17G02_20_MG_FD_203700 | JGI IMG/M metagenome (GOLD analysis project Ga0315274, IMG submission 203700) | Sediment microbial communities from Yellowstone Lake, YNP, Wyoming, USA - YL17G02_20 | ecosystem: Environmental > Aquatic > Freshwater > Lake > Sediment | place: USA: Wyoming | collected... | reverse complement strand
GTTATAGGATAGCTAAGATGGTTGAAAGCGGGAAACAGTGGTGGGTTGCTGACGAGTTCTGCGCGACGTTGGATCGTGATACGGCGAAGATTGTGGCGTTTAACGTGCAGAAGCTTGCAAGAACCTTAGGAAAGGCTGTTGTTGTGGCCACGACTCACACGGACTTGTTTGAGGATTTGAAGCCTAGCGTGCACATTCACAAGAGGTTCGGCAAGGAAATCTCTGTCGGCTACTTCCCAAACGAGCTCGCAAGGGAATGCAGTTTGATGAGGGAAATGTGTGTTGAAGAGGGTACAATTCAGGATTGGAAGCAGCTCGCCGGCTTTCACTATCGCAGTCACAGGGTAGTTGCGCCTCGCAAAATCTTCTGTCTTAAGCGGGGGACCGAGGTGTGCGGAGTGATCGTCTATTGTTATCCGCCTCCCAGTGCCTACGGTCGAAGAATGGTTCTGCCCCGAATGACGATGCGGGAACTGAACGAGAAACTAGCCATTATTAACCGTGTTGTGGTTCACCCGAAATATCGGAGCATAGGACTCGGAGCGAAACTTATTCGGGACACCTTACCCTTGACCGGTACGCCCTACGTGGAGATGGTTGCGGTGATGGCTAAGTACAATCCTTTTGCGGAGAAGGCGGGGATGAAGAAGGTTACTGAGCAGGAGCCTTCCAAGGAGATTTTGCGGGTTTCCAAGGTCCTTGAACAAGTCGGGCTTAATGTTCAGCTGCTTGGAAGCGGGAACTATGTTCTCCAGAAACTTCAAGGACTCAATGCCGACGGCCTGGAAAGGGTTAGGGAGGCCTTCGTCAAAGCCGACCATCCACGCTTCTCAAAGTTTTTCAGCTCGGGCCTTCCATTCGGGCATATGGGGGATTATGAGAGAAAGGTGAATGCTGCAACCTTGGAGCAGCTTGCAGGACTCATCAAAATCTGCGGTTTTCTGATGCAGACGAAAGTCTACCTGTTTTGGACAGGTGGAAAAACTCGGAAACCGTAACGACAGACGCGCGTCTACCATTGATACGAACCTGCGTAGAAAATAGCGGGCGTGTTGAATGGCCTAACGTACTGCCTTGTTTGCCTCATCTTTCATATAAGGAAACATCTCTCCTTTTTGAAGATGAAGATCTACGGATGTCTCCATCGATAATTCGGCATTCTCATTGTAGGGTATAAATCTGCACTGGAAAAGGCAACTCTGTCACTCTTCCAGTATATTTCCAGGTTTGGGCAGTCAACGTCATTTAACGTGGCCATTGGTTATCCTGCGTCTGTAACAGACAAGAGAAATCCCTGACTGTAGGAAGGCAAGACAATCATGGATTACTGTTGAGGTTTGCGCGCGTCCTTTTTTCTGCTAGGGAGCGTAATCTTTCGCGTCATTCTAACTCCAGCGATCTTTAGGAAGACACCTATGATCATAGCACAACCCAAGCAGAACCCGAGTAGTGCAAGCCAGTAGTAATCTTGACATACATTGGCCAACACCACTCCAAGCGACAGGAAGACAGTTATGACGAAGACAATGCCAGCGAAAGCACTCATGCTTATGATTGAAGCAATACGTTTCTGCTCTGCCTCATCGTCAATATTTGCTACGACGAAATATGCCACGCTGGTTGCTGGAATACACAAAGCCGCAAAAGTACCTGATAGAGAAAGCAAGGTATTCACAAGCTGGTTAGGGTCAATCAACTGGTTTTTCCTTCCTTTTTCTCCAACTTCATTTTCAAACCCCGTATGTCTTTTTCGAGTTGGTCTACCCTGAAGCGCAATTCACTTATCTGTTGGCCAAAAAACTCAATTCCGTCGATAATGTCCTTCATTTCGTAGGTTCGACGTCTCATACCATACATTCTTGCGTTTTCCAGTACACGTTTTTGCGTCTTTCTAATCACGAAGAAAAGAACTACGATTAGTGGAACGAAGAGAATAGTAGTGACTGTAATCTCTTCCCAGATGGGTTTCACACTCATTTTATGTGCTCTTAGGAAGAAACCAAACCAAAGCTATTCAGATATGCCCATGCTTGCTCGCACATCTGCAAGTCAAAGTAATTCTGATGTTCAATAATACTGGCGAAGGTCTCCTCTTTTGACCGTGAGGGAGCTAGTGTCTTTAGGAAGTGTATTGAACCAAGTATCTCAAGCCACATACTATATTGTTTTATACTCTCCGTTCTAGAACTAAGAAAGACATATAGGTGGTCCAATACGTCGATTTCCTGTCCTTCTAGCTTTGCGGCTCGAACGGACTCCCATTTATCATCAAGCTCAAAAGCGTCTGTTGCAAGTTTCGCTGAGTATGGCCCATGAATATACCAACGGAAACGATAGCCCAAATCAAAGCCAAAGATCTGCGCAAAATAGACTATCTTTTGAATAAGAATCCTGCCCTCTAGAGAGCATACATCGAATCTCTCAAGATTCTTTCGGAAGATTACTTTCAGGGTTTGGAATCTGTCGGTCAAGTCTGATTCCCTATTGTTAGGTGGTACGTCACCGTTTATAAAGGATTTCATAGCCCTGCTCACAGAATCAACCTCAGAGTGCCCTTGGGCATATCAGAAGATTATGTTTATGAAGCCAAAAGACACATTGCTACTCAATATTGCAGGTCAAAAGACTTAACAGAACCGCATAAGAGCGCGCATGCTTGTTCCTAAATTCAGGGAATTGACATGAATTTGTTCGATATCGTTGGGCTTGGATAGATATCTATGATCTGGTACGTAGAAGTGTGAGGAAGGAGCACGCGCTTAAATAGAGTTTCCTCCCTCTACATGTTGAGAAGACATGAACATCTGGCTTTGCCCTGTGAAACCAAGAAGCTGGCAAGTAATAAAGAACGTCAAAGTATTCGGCGTTCAACGTAGAGCTGCGAAAACTATAAACAAAGTGAGACTTGGCGATCTGCTGGTCTTCCATTCTTTGAGACCTGTAAACGGAATTGTTGGAGTCTTTCGTGTAGCATCTGAAGTTTATGAAGACAATCAAGATATATGGGGACCTTTGAAATATCCCCTCAGAGTGAGACTCGAGGCCTCACCAGCTTTCAGAGTAGCTATTGGAAATCCAATCCCTATTAGCTCTTTGTTTGGTTATAATAACAAAGCGGATGTTGTAATTGAACCCTGTTTGAAGGAAGTCTCATTAGTGAAGCTTTCCAAAGGGCAATTTAGCATTTTGAAGAAGCTCTTCCAAGAGCAGGACTGAACATTCGATTCCTTCGTATCCTTTGGTTTTCAGATAATGGTGTCATTGGCGCACACGTTGGGGGAACATATTTCTTTTCTAAGGGGCGACTATTGTGTCCTTCAGTCCCTGGCAAGCCCTCTTGTGACTATCATTTCTTCGACTATTACTTTGTAGAGATCACACAGTTCTTTTCTCGTGACGCTAACTCCTAAAGCGCCACAGATAGCCATGTCGAACTCAAGTCTGACATCGGATGGAGTAACCATATCCTGTGGATTGAAAAGAGTTTTTTGTTTCCTTTTGATTTGCAGCCAGAAGGCTTCATATCTTGTGTCAAAGTTCTTATCAAGTTGCTCTCTTAGAGAAGGAAACTGTTTGTCGGCAAATCTGTCGAAGATAGAAGCCAACTCCTTGATTTTTCGTCCCTCTGGAAAGATTTTCATTTCGTAGAAATCATAGAATCGTAGATTGATATATCGTCCTGTTGTCTCCTCTTTGAGGAGAAAGAACTGGGAGAGAAAAACTACTGAATTTACTAATGCACAGAAAGCTTTTGCGGTCTCTTTGTCTTTCTCTTTAACAATGTTCAGAACATTTGAGGCTGAAAAAGGTTCTTCTGAAAAGAATGCAAGCAGATTCGTACTTGGTGAATACGGGTTTATCCTGTGAAGTGTCACTATTCTTGTGTTGACGCCTTTCAGTTCTCGTCTGACATTTGACCAGTAGTCCTTCCAGTTAAAATTCTTCGGTCTCTTGAATCCCGTCGCGCTTCTGACTCTTTCAAATTCCTTATATGGGGTATGTGCAATGTAGTCCAGTTTTTTGGTTATGTCAAGCGTCCTTATTCCGATTCCCGTACGGAGGCTTGGACTAAGCGCGGCCTTCTCGATATCATATTGCACATGGAGCGCAGATTCTGCTCTCACAGCCTCTTGTCCATCATTCGTTGGATTGAAGAATAGGAAGGCTTCTTCCGTGCGACAAGGGTCGAGCGCGCGTGTCAAGAACATAAAGGAAGAGACGCCTTTGGGCACAGGTCTGTATCCTTCTTTGAAATAATCGTCAGGTGGGGGTGTGAGAACACGCGAGAATCTTTCTATGAAAGAGACTAATTTGTCCCTGCGTTCAAAACTGGTTACTCCGCAGAACCACATGAGATTCTTAGAACGTTCACTCACTTCTTCAAGGGGGAATGATTGGATTTCGAGTTCTTTGGTGCGGAGATTTTCGCTGGTCTCAAGTTGATTGCCAATGTAAGTTACGTCCTTCGTGGTCATCTTCCGAAGGTCTTTCTTGACAAGTGCAAACTTGATTTTATGGGCTTTTGGTGGTTTGCCTTTTCTCGCGATGAGGAGCACATCTCTGTATTCTGACCATTCAGAGAATCCGTAGTTAAAGGTTGCCTTTAGCACGTATAGTATAGTCCAGTTTGAGAATATGAAATTCCTAATCTTCTCGGTCTCTGTTCCTCTCAGAATGCTAATGGGTATTACGCCGCCGAATGTTGCTTTGTCTTTCAGAAACTCATCGGCAAGAGCAATAAAATGACCCCAAAGACCTACTTCGTTACCGCAGATTGCACCAAAACGCTCCATGTCAACGTATTTTCTGATACCTCTCTCTACCTTAGTAAAGGGAGGATTCATGATGACAACATCTACCTTATCCAGTTTGACATTGTGCACTTCTCCTTTCATTGAATACCCTTGTCGAGCTGTAGGAAAAAGTGTGACTTGAACTCCCGTTGAATATCTAATGCCCTTAGAGAGGCTTAGACTATCTCCTTGAATTATCTCTGTTGCTGTAAGGGTAGTTGATGGATCCATTGATGCAAGATTGGCTGAGGTAAGATGGACAGCAAAGGGCATTATGTCTGAACCGAATATTTCTTCCTCGCAGAAGCGTTTGTGCGGATTTCCTGCGCGTCCTTCCTCGTGATACAATTCTAACTTGCGTCTATATGCAGAAACAAGAATTGTGCCCGAACCACATGCACAATCGAATATTAGGTCGCCACTGTTTCCAACAGTCAATCGTGCCAGAACTTCTGCAGCTTGCGGTCTTGTATAGAATGCCGCGAGCATCTTTCTTATTTGTTTGGGCATTAATTCATGGAACAGACGGCCGGGCAATTCGTATCTAATTCTTTCTATTTCCAAACCCCATATCAAGTCGAATGTGTCCTGTACGTAGCTCTCAGGAATGGCATCGAGTACGTCAAGACTGAATATAGGTCGATAATTGATGTCAAGGACGCGACTGAATGCGGTTCTCAACCAGTGATGCGTGATCTTGCCTTCCATTTTTGGTAGGATTTCTGGTCTGGTTCGTGTGAAAAGACGCAAAAACAGAATCTGGCTCAGAACGATGTACGCTGCGAGGAACCGAGCAGTATCTACTGACTCATCTTTTTTTAGATTACCTATTTCAGAGAGCAGCTCCTTGTCGGTGATTACTCGGAGCATTTCATTGTCTGTTAGTTTGATGTTCTGCATAGTCTCTGAAACATGCTGTTGCAGAAGCTTGATTACAGTATTGAGAGGGTACTCCTTTCGTTCTCGGCGCTTGAGCTTTGGAAATATCTCTTGTTCGATCTTGACCAGAAGTTGTGGGAAAGTGATTGCCCTAAGTTCATCTTTGATGTCTGGAGTATCTATCAGACAAGTACAGTTCTTCTCATTGACTGCTTTCACGAGTTCGGTTTCTGTTGGTTTGATGGAGCGAGCATCTTCAGGAAGGAAAAGTAAAATCCCATGGTTTATTTTGCTCTCGTCTTTGTGCCTGTGATACTGGATGAATGCTGACTTCAGAATTGGGATTGTTTCGCCGAGTTTCACACCAAGAATCCATTTCCTATCCAGAAGTTCAAAGATTATGTCTGGCTCTGAATTGTATTTGACCTCGGAGATCCCGGCTCCACCATGTCTCTTTATGATTTCTATTAGCGCAGGATAGAATGTTCTTTCAGTGACCTTTGCAACCAATCATCTTGCCTCTCTCCATATAGAAGCGGCGTTTATAGTTATAGCATTATCCTTGTGGGTGTCTTGTAGATTTCGTTAGCGCGCATGGCTGTTCCTTAATTCGTTTGCGAGGTGGCTTGTGCTTCTGGTTTTGCTTCGTATATGGATGGTGATGTGCCTTGGGATACGAGAAGCATCGTTCGGAAGGCACGACCCAACTGTATTACAATTGAAAAAGAGGATTTAGGAACACGCATGCGTGCTGAGCTTCTGGACAGTGACTTTCAATCCTAGACCCTTTTCTCTTGATTTCATGTACCTTGTTTCAAGCTTGACTACCTTCACATCCTTTCTTCCTTCTACATGTCTCATTACGTCATACCTGACGTCTCCGAGGGCTGTGAGCGTCACTCTTTCGTCTGTTTGCAGGCGTCTCTCAAGTTGCTCCTTCCATTTTCCATCACGACCGCAAAATATCATGCCTTTGGGTCTCTCATCGTCACTCATAAGCGTCTCACACGCCGACTTGCTTGCTTAGTACTGACTTGACAGAAACCTGTACTTGGCCTTTTCCATTAAACAATGCGAATTGCACTTAGCGCGCTATATTGACTAACACACAATAAGATGAGCAATAACCTTAGCGCGTGTTAATGCAGCTATTCTTTCTCTGTTTTCTTCTGTAGACTATGACTGCTAGCAGCGTTACCAACATGAATAGTGGTAGAACAAGGAATGATGAAAACTCTGGAACTACGATGGTTTCATGTTCTGCTTTGAGTGGTGCTGGGTCTGCGAATATGTAGCCGTTGCCCATACCCACATAAATCTTACCGTCATAGGTTATCATAGATATAGCGTAGTATGCTCCTTCTGTGGCGTTGAACGAGGTTTCCCAGCTTGTTCCGTTGTACGTGAGGATCTTGTTTGCCGTTCCAGCATAGAGCTTGTCGTCGTAGACTCCGAGTGAATAGATCCAGTAGTCATGGTCGAGAACGGTGGTCCAGCTGGCGCCGTCAAACTCGATTACTCTTCCGCTGAAGCCTGAACCTCCGCGATACATTGGTTTTCTCCAACCTTGATCCCTCGTCGCTAAGTACAATTTGCCATTGTAGACTTGCATGTCGAGAAAAGCATAAACGTCGTCGTAGCTGGCTGCGATACTCCAGCTTGCTCCATTGAAAGAATAGAGTCCCCCGCCTGAACCCACGTACATCACACTATCATAGACAGCGAAGGAGTCGATGCTGCCGAAAGCACCAGAGAAACCCAGTATCGCTGAAAAGTCCGTGTCTATGTGCCAGTCGCTTGGGTCAGTTACGGAACCATTGCAGTAGTAAAGTGTCGGCGGACTCGCAAGCATCGTTCCGGCATAAAGTCTATTGTCGTATACTCCGAGCACTTTGATGTAAGTTGGCACCGAGAATATCGGGTCAAAAGACGTTTCATCATAACAGTATATTGTTCCTTGCCCGCCGACGATGAGCTTGTCTCCGTAAGGTTCAAGCGAAGTTACAAAAGTAGGCGCGTTCATGGCCTTCCAGCTGCTTCCGTTGTATGCGTAGAGTCTGTTGTCGGCTGCAGCATACAAGCTTCCATTATGAACGGCGAAGTCAACGACTGGGTATCCATCTGACCCTATGAGGCTCGCTTCCCAAGTACGATCCACAACTGTAAGTTTGCCATCTGTATAAGTGTTATCTTCGATGTCAGTTTCGTTTTGAACAGGACTTGCATATGCACTAATTACATAATTGCCAATGGGATGACCTGTTGTGTCCCATGTGAGCGACAGAGTTGTGGGTGACCTCGGGGTCAGATTCGCGATAGTTTTCGTTGCAGTATCTGTCTCATTGGCTCGAATTGATATGTTGAAAGTTTCTGGAAAATCGCCTTGATTGATGTAACTTACATTGAAGGAAACTGGATTTCCTGACTTTGCGATCGTACGATCTGGAACAACGTCGAGAACAGTCACGTCGTGAGAAGGCCATTTAACCACTCTTGGATAGCGATCTACGTTGTTCGCAGCGATTGTGTAGGAAGAATCGTATATGCCATCTGCACCTGTGATGTTTTGGCCGAAACCATTACACAAGTCTATCCCTGCAAGGCGGCTCCAATAGTTGCCGCCTGATGGATAGCCATCGTCCCATATCGTGTTGAAGGAACTAGTCAAAAGTGCTTGATGGCTGGTCCAATTGACGAAATTATTATGATGAACGATTGTGTTATTTGAGAAATACATTGTCATTCCGTCCCAGTTTTCTACTGAAGAAACATTGTGAACCATCGTGCTCGTGGAGAATGCCAGAAGCATCCCATTGTAGTTCTTCTTGAGCTCAAGATCCCTTATGCTTACGTTATTTGAATTGACGACGGCAACGTACCCAGCGTCACTTGGAATCTGTCCTGAAGTCTTGTTTACCCAGTAGTAAATGGGTTTTCCGTCAACGAGGTTTGTGTTATCTACATCCTGGAGGTAATCCTGCAAATCATCATAAGCCTGTACTCCGAAATTGTAATTGTTGCGTTCAATTGCGTTGTTTCTAAGGGTGTTTCCACCAGAATAGATCAGTTTCAGACCTTGATCGTTTTCATGTATAAAATTCCCTTGGATGTAGTTGTTGTCACTAAATTCTACTTCCAGGCCGCTGAGTGAGTTGTTAGAGATTGTATTACCCTTGACGAGATTCGGTACACCACCTTGGACTAGACAAGAACCGTATATGAAAATTCCATACTCTTGATTGTTTGTGATTTGGTTTCCCGTAATCGTGTTGTTGTAGCATTGAAGCGCACAAACACCGCTGGCCAGACTGTTAGTTATCACGTTGTCAATGAAGAAGGCGTGCGCTTTGTTTGTATAGACACCTATAGTATTGCCAGTCACAGTATTTCTTGAAATAGAGGAGTAGTTGCCAAAGACTCCGATTCCATGAACTCCACTCCCAGTGCCTCCTTGCACCTGAAAGCCTGAAAAGGTCACGTAATTTCCGCTTATGAAGACTACGTTGTATGTGTTGCCAGGTCCGCCTCCTCCTCCTGAACCATCGATTATTGCGCCAGGCAACCCCAAGACCATGAAGCTGGATTTGCTGATCGTAATGCGTTCATTATATGTTCCGGGTCTTACGATGACTGTTTCATTCCCACCTGGAATGACGGCATCGATCGCCGCTTGAATAGTCGAGTATTCCTCAGGCACTCTTCGGGTTATATCACCGCCGTAATCATCTTTGATATACAACCAAAGATCGGCATCATTCTCATCTACACTCACACTTCCGTCAAAGTTGCCGGATGTTCTGTAGTAGTTCCCATACATTGGAAGGTTACCCAGGTTTTCGACATAGTCTCCGGTCAACGAGTTGTTAACGAGGTTGTAGTATCCAACATACATGGCTCCTCGGGGAAAAGTGCCGTTGTAGTCATCATAGCCGCCTCCCGTATATGCACTTACATCTGCAATGTCTGAAGGCAATAGTCCCCAACCATCTCTTTCCCAGAGCTGTATTTCGAAGGTGACGTTCTGGAACCTGCTCAAGTCAACCCTCCAGGTTACTGGAACGTTGAAAACTGGAAAATCATTGTTATGAAGATTGTTTCCTATTGTTGCTTCATCCCAAACTTCGCCGTTGTAAAACAGTACTTTAACTGTCCAGTCGGCTCCATCCTCAAGAAGCCACGGGTTTTCTATGGGGTCTACCAATCCTACCCCTTTTATGGTTAGAACAACATATTCATACTGTGATGCACCTAGAGCGGGTCTGACTGGGATAATCGAGACAAGAACTACTAGGGAGACAACTAGTGCTAGTATGTGCTGGCTGTTCATGTTGCCTTTCTCCCACTCTCATAGACCAAGTTGGATTATAATAACCTTTTTGGAGAGATCCTCTATGCGTATAGGATGGAAGCAACGGCGATGTAGATGGTATCAAGTGCAACATTCTTTGCCAGTCAAACGTGCGAAAACGCGATGTCATCAGTTTTCAGGTACGAGGGAACTACCCAATGTCGTATCATCTGATTAGATCACACACCCACCAAAGAAAAAAGGGGTTGTGCGGGAGACATCGCCACTGTCCATAGGGTTCGAATCCCACCCCCAGCTTTTCGGCATAAACCAATAAACTTTGGATGAACTCACAGACTCACTTGGATTCGTGGAGAGCTTCTCATATCATCTTCCGTTCGGAACAAAAGATGCCTA
>Ga0315274_10016673_pt1 | contig 10377 bp, 11 predicted proteins | sample YL17G02_20_MG_FD_203700 | JGI IMG/M metagenome (GOLD analysis project Ga0315274, IMG submission 203700) | Sediment microbial communities from Yellowstone Lake, YNP, Wyoming, USA - YL17G02_20 | ecosystem: Environmental > Aquatic > Freshwater > Lake > Sediment | place: USA: Wyoming | collected... | reverse complement strand
CATCGCCTCCTCGTACACCCTCCCAGATCATTTTCCCGCCGACAATTGCGAGCAGGACAAACGCAATCCAGTGATCGTACGCAGAGATGAACCCGATTACGGATACCCCGGCTACCCAGCCGATGACCGTCATACCAGCCTGAAATGCACCAAAGCAGAGGGCGATGATGGCGGCAGCGTAGATGAGCCGTGTCTTTGTGGTCGTGCCGATGGCAAGCGAGACGGCAAAACAGTCCATCGAGAGGCCGATACCAATAAGGGCCGGGGTCAGGAGATCCATCTGTGCCTGAATAGTGGGCGGGGGGATCTGATAAGCTCACGCATCTCCCGGATCACCGCTCACCAGCCGGGGATCATCCCGGGCAAGCGCGAGTGCTGCCAGGGCACTCTTCTCCTTGTCCTTGATCTCGAGCATGATGTCAAAGTCCACAGGCCGGGTTTCTTTGAGGAACTGCCGGAAGCCTTCTGCTACGATATGCCCGGCATGTGCCCCCACCCGTTTACCCGGTTCCTGCGAGCTGTAATCGACCATCGGGATCCCGTCTTTGATTTTCCAGGTTTTCCGGACCGGATCGAGCAGGGTTGTAAACTGCTCCCCGTTGTTGAGGAGGGAATGGTGGAATACGTCCGCGATGACGGGAATACCGGTCCGCTCGTGAATGGCGAGGCAGTCGCTGAGGGTGTACAGCCGTTCATCGTTCTCAATCACGAGCCGGTCCCGTATAGCCGTGTCGAGCAGGTCATACTGTTTCACAAACCGGTCGATGCCTGCCGGTTTGTCGCCATACACGCCCCCGATATGGACCTGGACTTTTGCTGAATTATCAAGTCCCATCAGGTCAAGTACCTGCACCTGGTACACGAGATCGTCGATGCTGCGCTGAAGTATTCCCTTGCCCGGTGCATTGAGGAGGACGAACTGGTCGGGGTGCATGGATATCCGGAACCCGTGCTGCCGGATATATTCGCCGGTTTTTTCAAACATCCCTGAAAACTCGTCCTGCCACGGGAAGGTGCAGACCGGGTGCGAGGCAAACGGCACGAGATCGGACGTGATCCGGAAGAAGAGCATGCCGTGACGTACATTGTATGCAAGGATTCTGGACAGGCAAGAGAGGTTCTCCTGTACCGTATTCCTTATCCGCTCTCCGGTATAGGACACAAGCCGGAAGGTGTGGGAAGCCGAGCAGCCGATCGAGCGGTTGATACAAGGGTAACCGATGCGCATGGTTCCTCTCTTATAGGTCAGTGCCCGAACAACGCAGAGACCTCTTGTAAGTGTTTGCGGATCGGGAGATGCTGGGGACAGAGGCTTTCGCACACCCCGCAGTCCTGGCACTGGGATGCATCACCGCCAAAACCGGTGAAGGCATCATAGGAGAACTTTGCACCTGCCGTATCGCGATAGACAGCCGCGTCATTGAAAGCGGCAAAGCACTCCGGGATCTCCACGCCGGCCATGCACGGCATACAGTACCGGCACTTCGTGCAGGGGATCTTCATCCTGCTGCGGTAGAAGGTTTTCACCGTTTCATAGATCGCAAGATCGTCCTTAGTTAGCGACAACGGTTTACCGCTTTTTGCATAACTCAGGTTACCCTTTACCTGCTGCATCGTGCTCATACCGGAGAGCACAACCGTGATCTCCGGGCGGTTCCAGAGCCAGCGCAAGCCCCATTCTGCTGCCGTGCGGGATTTTCCACCTGCTGCCCAGAGCTTCTTTGTCTCTGCAGTCTGCCGTGCCAGCACCCCGCCGCGGAGCGGTTCCATGATCACGATGCCCAGCCCTTTCTCTGCAGCATAATTCAGCCCTTCTGTGCCGGCCTGGTACTCCTGGTCCATGTAATTGTACTGGATCTGGGCAAAGGTCCAGGGGTATTCATCAACGATTTCCTTAAAAACCCGCACTTCATCATGGAACGAGAATCCCGCGTAGCGTATCCGGCCATCGGCAATTGCCTGGTCGAGAAATTCCCCGACGTTGAGATTGAGCATGTTCATCCACGATGTGCGGCCAAGACCGTGGAGCAGGTAAAAATCGATGTGGTCCGTCTTGAGCCGGCAGAGCTGCTCGTCAAGGAAACGATCCATGTCGGTAAGGGACTGCACCTCCCACACGGGGAGTTTTGTTGCGAGATGTACTTTTTCGCGGTACCCGTCGGAAAGTGCTCTCCCGAGAAACGGTTCGCTCTCCCCGTTGTGGTACACGTACGCGGTGTCGAGGTAATTAACGCCGCGATCGATCGCGTACCGTACCATCGCTGTTGCCTTCGGCTCATCGATCCGGCAACCGGCTGTCTGTGGCAGCCGCATGCAGCCAAAGCCGAGGATCGAGAGGTTCGTTGTAGTCCGGTTCATCCGGCGGTAGAGCATCAGGCGGACTCCTGCAGGTTATTTCCTTAAGAGTTTTTTTCCACAACTCCACGCGTCACCGGCACATTCACCCACGGTCCAATAGCGGTTGTCCGGCATGGTGAGCAGGAGCGGGTTGATCTTCTTGATATCCGGTTTACGACCGGTAAGATACTTCTCTTCTGTGTAGGATGCGATAATTTCACCGATGTAAAAATTATTGGTGGGATTTTCCACCGTGGTCTGCAGACGGCATTCCAGGGAGAGCGGACATTCGGTTATCATCGGGGCTGTTTTCAGCTCCCCGTAATACACGTCAAAGAGCGCTGCCTTGTCAGTTTCCCTTCCCGAGACCAGCCCGCAATAATCCGTTTTCTCCACCATTTCCGCTGACGGGAAGTTGATGCTGAACGTTTTGTTCTCCTCGATGCCTCGTACTGAATGATGGTGCCGCCCGACACCACAGCCAACTGTCGGGGGGTCTGCATTGACGCGGGTGATCCACCCCAGCGCCATGAAATCAGGTTTTTTGTCCACCAGCGTGCCGAGTAAGGTAACCGGCATGGGATACATGAACACATTCCTGCCTGCTGAAATTTTTCCCATAGATCCATTCGCCAGCTCTGCTATGGGCAGGGCATCATAAAAAAGTGTTGTGAAGGGGCATGCACCCGGGGTATCAGGAAGTCTTGTGGAAATCCAGCGCAGCCGAGTTCATGCAGTAGCGTTTGCCGGTCGGGGGTGGGCCGTCATCAAAGACATGGCCGAGATGTGCCCCGCAGCGGGCACAGAGCACTTCATTACGCACCATCCCGCCCGAGGTATCGGTATGATTACGGACATTGAGGCCTGAAACGGGGGCATAAAAACTGGGCCAGCCGGTGCCGGAATCAAACTTGGTGTCCGATAAAAAGAGGTCGGTGCCGCAGCAGATGCAGGCATAGATGCCGTGTTCTTTGCTTGCATGGTATTTACCGGTAAATGCGTATTCCGTACCTTGTTTCCGTGCCACCGAAAACTGTTCGGGGGTCAGCTGCGTTTTCCAATCCGCATCGGTTTTTACAATCGAGGCGAGGTTTTCTGTCTTACCGGTCCGGGCGTTGTAAATAGGAATCAGCGTCCCTGTTTTTCCTGGGGTATCCATGATTTTTGTCCTCCAAGTGTGATAGGACAGCGGGGACATAGACCTTTTGATCAGGAACCAGAGCACCTATGCACGAGGAGAGGGTTATAATCCGAAGAATCCCAGGATCCAGCTCTTTGTATCCTTGTGGAAGATCTTTGCCCCTTCCTTGATGTTGCGCACATCTTCCACCGTATAGAGAATATCCGGATGCCGGGTTGACAGCACCCCCAGCAACCGGCTGAGTTTAGTCCTCGGAACGATCATGAAGATGATAGAGACGGTAGAAGAAAAACTCCCGGATCCCTCGATCCGTGTCATCCCGTAGCCGAGGGTGGAGAGCTCGCTGATCAGAGGCTGGGGATCGGAAGGGGTGATCAGCCGTACAATCACGTGCCCGAGCGAGATCATGTTCTCGATCTGCATGCCAAGCAGGGTCCCGAGGCCGTAACCGGCAAGATAGGCAAACAGGTTCCAGTAATTCCCGAGGTTGGTGATGACAATGCCGGTTGAGAGCAGCCAGATACCGGTTTTCACTATCCCTATCCAGCCGGCAAGGTTTGCATGCCCGCGGCTGACGTAGATTGTCCTGACCGTTTCAAGGCTGGTCTCAACGATCCGTGCGATCAGGATAATAAGGGGTAATGCTGCTGCCCCCCAGACTACCGGCTCGATCCTTCACCACACTCCTGATCGTATTAGTCGTACCGGATCTCTTGAATAGTTTATGGAATAATGCCGTGCCTTCGTGAGAAGCACCCCACAACATCCACCGCAGGGCCGGCCAGGTAGTGTCTATATATCCCTCCTGGAAAGAAACACCCTCTCATGGATACGAATATTCGCGACCGGTTTGTAACGCTGTGGCAGAAGTACTGTCCCGGTGCAGAGCTGCCCATTACCTTCGAGATCGGTGAAGAGGACGGGACAGCAGAGCGAGCAAAAACTCCTGGCGGCTGGCGGTGCATCATCTGTGATCTTGCACGGGTGAGGAAAGGGACCTCGCTTGTCTTCGACCGCACTTCGGTCACCTGCGGTGGGGGACTATTTTACCTGGGCTATGACACCCGGCGCAGCGAACACTTCCGGTACTTCCTCTCATCAGGAAAACCAGGGGTGGTGGAGGGCGAGCGCTACAAAAGGACACCGGAGATCGTTGATGAGATCGATACCCGTCATGTCTCCCTGCCAGCTGAAGGCAGGTGCTACACATTCAGGCGCTGGGATAAGCTTGCGCCTGAGGACAACCCGGACGTGGTCATCTTCTTTGCACGGCCTGAAGTGCTGTCGGCGCTATTCACGCTTGCCAATTTCGACCAGGCTGACCCAAACGGTGTTATCTGTCCTTTTGGTTCCGGGTGCTCCTCGATCATCCACTACCCCCGGCTTGAACAGAAGAGTGACCACCCCCGGGCAGTATTCGGGATGTTTGATCCGTCGGCGCGTCCCTGTGTTCCGGTGGATATCCTGACCTTTGCCATCCCGATGAAGAAGTTTGAAAAAATGATCGGCTCTATGGACGAGAGTTTCCTCATCACTAAAACCTGGGACAAGGTAAAAATAAAGATTGCCCGGAGCAATGCTGTGCATTCTTCCTGATCCCCCAGACCGCTGCTCGTCTGGCCCCAGTTAAATACGGAAACTTTTATAAAAATGAAGATTCATAAGCTCCCTGGTGAAGGGAGATGGCGGAGCTCAAAGGAGATATCGTACGGCTGTCAAAGCAACAGATTGGAAAGGCTGGTGCAATGCTCACCCGGGCATTTTCTGATGACCCGAAACTGACCCACCTTATTCCGGATATAACCGCAAAAAAAGAACTGTCGCGGTATCTTTTTGAATTCGAACTTCAGTACGGGATGAACTATGGTGATGTCTATACAACCTCGCCCTCTGTTGAAGGCGTCGCGGTCTGGCTGCCTTCAACGAAATCTGAAATAACGTTCTGGAGAGCGTTTCGTTCAGGGGGTATGGGACTGCAGAAACATCTGGGGAAAAAGATTATGGATCGCGTTATATCTTTTTCTACCGCAGTCGATACTCTGCATAAAAAACATGCTCCCTATCCCCACTACTACCTGTTTTTCATCGGTGTCGATCCCGCATACCAGAAAAAGCGGGTTGCAAGCAGGCTGATCACCCCCATGCTCGGCTGGCTGGATATGCAGAAGCTCCCCTGTTATCTCCATACCCAGAATGAAACGAACATCGGCCTGTACGAACACTATGGTTTCCAGTTGATAGAGCAACAGGTCCTGCCGGATTCAGGCATCGTTCACACCGCTATGCAGCGGAACCCGCGTTAAGGGTCAGGTGGAGTGAAAATAACCACATCGCCTCTTTCCCGGCACCCGGAAACAGTACCCTTATCCTCCCACTTTGAAGAGCAGCCAGTCGTTTTTCCCCGCACGTTTGAATGGTACGAGGACATAGTGGCCGTTCAGCCGGCCGCCGTGGAAGGTGATCTCGATCTTATCGCTTTCCCAGAGTTTTGTATCATAGGTGCCGTTATCCCAGATGGTAACAGTGCCCGCCCCGTATTCGCCTGCCGGGATGGTACCCTCAAAATGCCCGTATTCAAGAGGATGATCTTCCACTGCCACCGCAAGGTGTTTCTCACCCGGGACTTCGGGTATTCCTTTGGGCACGGCCCAGCTTTTCAGTACCCCGTCACGTTCCAGGCGGAGATCGTAATGCAGCTTATGCGAACGGTGTTCGTGAATTACAAAATAATTTCCTTCTGTCATGGTCCTCGGTCCTTCTGGTTCACGGGTAATGGAAAAATTCCGCTTTTCCTGATAGGTCTTCAGCGCCTGTCCATCGGAGGGTCTCAGGTGCTGATCACCTTTTATCGTTACCCCCTTCATTGACCCGTCACCTGCGGTGCTTCCTTTATCGGCATATGCAAAGTTCTCATCTTTTACCGGGCTTGTTAGTCCAGGATCAATCTTCACATCCGCGAGCTGATCGGTTGTGCACTCTTGGGGTTTTTTGTCTGAACGGATCCTGATGAACCGGGGTATTCTCAGTTTCCTGTCCCTTGTTACCTCCTGGTACGCCACTTCACCGACAAGAACCGGTTCCAGCCAGACGATCGTGTCATCCTTTTCAACGTCCTGCAGTTGCGGCATGGAGGTCTTCAGTTGGGAGAAGGTTTCCATGAGTGCTGCACGATCATGGTCCGAGAAACCTGTCCCCACTTTACCGATAAAGAGCAGCGTTCTTCCTGCAGATCCTGTATGCCGGGAGGATCGTGGAGCTGGTGAACTGCCGGTACCCCCATCTTGAGAAACACTCCCGTCCCCGTTATCATACAGTCCCAGGAGGAGGGCCCCGAACGTGGAGCTGCGGCCTCCCTTTCCTCGGGTATACCCGGTGATCACGCAGTCACAGGTCTTCTGCCCCTTTACCTTCAGCCATACACCGCTCCGCAGTCCGGGCTCATACGGACTGTCCTTTCGTTTTGCCATGACCCCTTCGAGACCTTTTGCAACCGCCGCCCGGTAATAGTCCTCCCCTCTCCCCTCAACCGGGACGGAGAGGATGACGTGGGGACCTTCAGTGACCGCTTGTTTCAGTATATTTCTCCGCTCCAGTAACGGGAGATCTATCAACGGTTTTTTATCTTTTTCGAGAATGTCAAATACGATGTAGGTGACAGGAACGGTTACTCCGGGAGGAGGGATTCTCCCGCTCCCTTTTTGCAGCCGTGAAAGCAGGGCCTGCATATCAGGTCTCCCGCCGCTCATCGCAACAATCTCCCCGTCAAGTACCGTGCCCGGTGCGAGGGTTACCAGTTCGTCAAGTTCGGGAAACTGTCCGCCAAGTTCCCTGTCGTTCCGGCTCCGTAAAGACACCGTGTCATCCACGTAGGCAATTGCCCGGACACCGTCCCATTTGATCTCAAAAAGCCATGCATCGCTGGTGAAAGGTCCGGTTGCGGATTGTGCGAGCATGGGGGGGTATCTGGACATCATGGGTAGTCAGGAAGTTACCATTCATTTTCTGGCAAGTGTGGCAATGGTCTCCTGTAAAGCCTGCATGAGTTCTTTTGCTTCTTCGGGGTGAGGTTCTACATGCACAATCTTCTCACCGGCAAGCTTCTTTTCAATGAGTCTCATGACTGCTTCCTGGTACCGGTCAGGGTAATCCGTTATCGAAAAATCTCCTGAAAGCTCATTGATGATCCGTTTTGCCAGCGTGAGTTCACGCTCCTTTGGGGCCGGAAGACTGGTCAGTTGATCAAACGCATGAGGCGATGTGACTTCGTCTGCATGCCGGAGGGTTGTCAGGACCAGGCCACCCTTATAGACATGCACCACCACAGGGTACTCCTTTGTCCGGAGCGTAATGGTCCCGACTGCAGCCCGGCCAAGGTCCTGGAGTGCGGTGACCAGCAGGCTGTACGCCTCCTCGCTCCGGTCAGGAACAAGAATGTACGGGGTCTCAAAATAGGTCGGGTCAAGCGAGAGATAATACACAAATTTCTCAATCCTGATCTTGCGGTCAGATTCCGGCATGACCGCTTTGAGTTCGTCAGGCTCAAAGACCACATATTCTCCTTTCCGCACCTCATACCCTTTTACCGTATCTGCCCACGGGATGACCCGACCGTCTTTTGTGCACACCCGGTCGTACCTGAGTGGCTGCCCGTCCTCCCGGTGGAGCAGCCTGAACGAAAACGACCGGTCCCTCACCATCGTATGCAGCCGGACCGGCACATTGACAAGCCCAATCGTGATGCTCCCGCTCCAGAATGGCCTCCCTGCACTGCCCTGGTGTGCAGGTTCATCCGGGAGGGGTCTGGGGATGACCAGGGTTTTGGGCTGGTCCTTTTTTCCCGCCTGCTCTCCGGAACTACCCGTTGTAAGGACGGGTTCTGGCCCGGAAACTCCTGGGCCATTCTTTTTCGCCTTGCCTTGTGGTGAGCGGTGAGCGGACTTATCTCCTGATTGTCTGCCTGGTGTCAAAGATGTCCCTCCATGGGTCTTCACTTCCGGAAAGCATTGTCCGTATATTAAAATCTTCGGGACGTACTCCCTGCTTCAGCTGGTCCCATCTGAGTGGTGCTGATACCGTTGCACCGTCTGTTGCCCTGAGGCTGTACGGGGCTGCCATGGTTTTCCCGTGGGCGTTCTGGAGATAGTCGATGAAGATCGTCCCGGGGTCCTGCGAATGGGGAAACTCGGCGACAACATGGGGCGTGTCCCGTGCAATGTGTTTTCCCATGCTATGGGCAAATGCCCGGATCTCATCAAAACGATAACCGGCTGAAAGCGGGACCACAACATGGAGACCTTTTTTCCCCGAAGTTTTCACGTACGACAGGATCCCGGCATCCTCCAGCCGTTCACGGACACTACGGGCGGCATCGATCGCGTCATCAAACGAAAGAGGCGGTTCGGGATCGATATCGAACAGTAAGAGATCGGGGGAATCATACGCCGCTGCTGTTGAGAGGGTGACATGGAGTTCAAGGGAAGCGAGGTTTGCAAGCCAGATGAGCGTATCGAGGTTGTTGCACAGGACGAAATGTACCTCGCGGTCGGAAGTCTTTGCAAAGCGGGTAAATATATCTACATAGTCCGGGGTTCCCTGCGGGGCATCTTTCTCGTAAAAATCCTCACCACTTACCCCACCAGGGAAACGGTGCATCGTAAGCGGCCTGTTATGGAGAAAAGGAAGCATACGCGGGGCCATTTTGATATAGTAGGTTATGACCTCCTGCTTGGTGATGTTGAGTGTCGGGTACATTACCTTGTCAAGGTTGGTCAGGTGGACCCGGGTGAGATCGCTGAGTGAGGGTTCTTTCCCCTCTCTGCGTATAATCCCTGCCATGGGGAGTAGTTGCTGTTATACACCAAAAATAGTTTCTGCAGAGTGAAAAGAGCCGGCCTGGCAATCCCGCGACCCCTCAAACCGCTCCTCTTTCTCAACCTATTATTAAAAAAAATTCCGGACCTGCTCTCGCAGATCGCTGTGTAATATCAGGGTATTACTACACTGGAACCCCGGTTCATACCCATCATGGAAAAACCTGGAACCTGCGTACCATACCACGTGTAGTACTATTCCCGCATCTGGTCTACTTCTGAACTTTGTGACCTGATGACAGAGCTGCCCAGGTCCCGCATCTCCTTATGATCGGAATTCAGCGTCATTTGAGCCCTCATAATAGTCATCTGACCCGGTGAAAATGAACGGTGGGGGAAATGGGTAAAAGCAGCGTAGTGTGGTATCCCTGCCGGACCTCAGTTTACCTGAGCATCAATCTCTATTATTTTTGCAACCAGTGAACGCATCGGGCGGGATTTTTTTCTCTCAGAAAATAAGAGCGTGAACAGTTCGAAACCGGAAAGCGCGATAATTGCACCAAATCCAACAAAAACGATGTACACGAACGGTTGTGCTGCGCAGGTGCTGCACGAAGATAAGAAGAGAAGAAGGTACCACATCATGCCGACAGACAGAATGATGTTGCCAAGACATCCCAGCACCGCCCACAATGGCGGGGCATCAGTATCAGACATACAATCTCGTAGTTTAATTTCCCGGTAATTATATTATCTGCCTGGGATCATGGGAGCCCAAAAAAAACCTGGTGTAAGAGATCCTCATTACTGATATGACCGGATGACAATTACCGGCCGTTTCGAGTGCATGACCACGTCATGCACCATGCTGCCGAAAAAGAAGTCATGAAGACAGCCTTTTGCTGCAGATCTCATCCAGATAAGTGATACGTCCTCCTCTTGTGCAATCCGTGGAATCTCGCTCTCAGGTTTCCCGGTCACTACGATAGTCCTGGTTCTGATACCTTTTACGGGAAGCTTGTCGCAGATTGCTTTGATCCGGAGCTCTGCTGTTTTAACAGCCTCCTCACGGTCATTACCTGCTTCGCC
>Ga0315274_10016672_pt1 | contig 10379 bp, 8 predicted proteins | sample YL17G02_20_MG_FD_203700 | JGI IMG/M metagenome (GOLD analysis project Ga0315274, IMG submission 203700) | Sediment microbial communities from Yellowstone Lake, YNP, Wyoming, USA - YL17G02_20 | ecosystem: Environmental > Aquatic > Freshwater > Lake > Sediment | place: USA: Wyoming | collected... | reverse complement strand
TGATCCAGGTTGGCGCCGGGGGCTTCGGCGCCTTGTGGTGCCGGGACTTTCTGCCGCCGAATGTCGCGGACGGCCTGATCGAGGTCGTAGCCGCGGCGGACATCAATCCTGAGGCGCTGGGCAACGCGCGGGAGTTCCTCGGCCTGCGGGAAGATCAGTGCTATACGGACGCCAAGCGGGCCTTCGAGGAGAACGAGGCCGACTTCTGCACCATCGTCGTGCCTCCCGCGTTCCACGAGCAGATAGTGGACATTGCCCTGGCCCATGACACGCACATCCTTTCCGAGAAGCCGATCGCCGACACCCTGGCTGCCTCGGTGCGCATCGCTGAGAAGGTCAAGCGCGCCGGGAAGAAGATGGGCGTGACCATGAGCCACCGCTTCGACCAGGACAAGACTACTCTGCGTGAGGAACTGCGGTCGGGGCGGCACGGAGCGCTCGACTATCTGATCTGCCGCTTTACCTGCGACTGCCGCAAGTACGGCAGTTGGGGCGCGTTCCGCCATGAGATTCCCGATACCCTGATGGTCGAGGGAGCGGTGCACCACCTTGACATCCTGGCCGACCTCGCCGGTGCGAAGTGCGATACGATCTACGCCCAGACCTGGAATCCCTCATGGGGCGAATTTCGCGGCGATTCGCAGGGACTGGTGCTGATGCACTTCGGGAACGGCGCCCGGGCCTTCTACGAGGGCGCGAAAACCAACGCGGTGGGGCTGAATGGATGGATGCACGAGTATATCCGGGCTGAGTGCGAGAAGGCAACGCTGGTCCTCAGCCATCGCCGGCTGGAGTGCTTTCCCTACGATCCATCCCAGCAGGCGTCGAGCAAAGAAGAAGGCGCTGGAGAGACGATCCCCCTACGCGAGCAGCCTAAATGGGCGAATACCTGGCTTATCGAGAAATTCGTCCGCTGGCTCGACGGCGGCGAGCCGATGGAAACCAACGTGGAGGACAACCTGCAGTCCGTGGCGCTGATCTTCGCCGCCATCGAGAGCAGCCGGACCGGCCAGCCCGTGAAGGTGCAGGAGTTCCTTGCCAAAGCCCGCCGGGAAGCTCTTTCCGGCGGTGGGTAGTAGTATAGAACGTTCGATGTACCCCCATACACCCATACTCCCATTCCCACGTTCCTCCATTCTCTCCCGCCTCCTCTTCCCAAGCGCAGCAGAAGAAGGTAAAATAGGGGCAGGATTGCGTGCAGAGACCCCTATGTTCGACATAGTCATCAAAAACGGGTTCATCGTGGACGGCGCCGGCGCGCCGAGGTTTCGGGCTGATCTGGGCATACTGGGCGACCGGATCGCGCAGATAGGAGAGCCGGATGCCGCCGGCGCGCGCGTGCTCGACGCGGAGGGCTGCGTAGTCGCCCCCGGGTTTATTGACATTCATTCGCACACCGACGAGCTGGTGTTTGCCAACCCGACCTGCGAGTCCAAAGTGACCCAGGGCGTGACGACCGAGGTTTCGGGCAACTGCGGCGATTCGGCTGCCCCTCGCGGAGGCCATCAGAACCTGGAGGAGTACGCGAGCTGGCTGGCGGAGCATGACATCGAGCCGGGATGGCGCACCGTGGGCGAGTTTCTCGCTCTGCTGGACGAGCTGCCCATGACCATCAATTTCGCTACGCTCGTCGGCCACGGGGTTGTCAGAGCGGCTGCGATGGGCTACCAGGACAGAAAACCCACCGAGGGCGAGCAGGCCGAGATGCGCCGCCTGGTCGAAGAGGCTCTGGAGGAAGGCGTGTTCGGCCTCTCCACCGGGCTGATTTATCCGCCGGGCTGCTATGCCGGCACCGAAGAATTGATTGACCTGTGCCGCGTCGTTGCGCGCTGCGGCGGCATCTACGCTACTCACATCCGCAACGAAGGCGAGGGCCTCTTGGCAGCCGTTGAGGAAGCCATTCAGATCGGGCGCGAAGCAGGCATCGGGGTGCAGATTTCGCACCACAAGGCGTGCGGCCGGAAGTCCTGGAGCAAAGTGAGGGACAGCCTCGCCATGATCGCCGAAGCGCGATCTCGAGGAGTGGATGTGTGGGCCGACCAGTATCCATACGTGGCGACTTCAACCAGCCTGGGGGCGATACTCCCCCGATGGGCTCACAACGGCGGCACATCGGCGCTTCTCGCAAGGCTCAGCGATCAAGCTGAACGGCGGAAGCTGAGGGAGCAACTGCTGCGCGACGCTCAGGACGGCTGGATTGACGATTTCGGCGGCTGGGAGTCGGTGGTTGTCAATTTTGTTCGCCGGGAGAAGAACCGCTTCTGCGAGGGGCTCAGCATTGCCGAGATCGCCCGAATAACCCGTAAGCATCCTGTTGATGCCGTCATGGATCTCCTGCTGGATGAACAGGGGGGCGTGGGCATGGTGCACTTTGTGGTGAACGAGCAGGATATCGTGGACGTGATGCGGCATCCTGCCGTGGTCATCGGCTCGGATGCGACGGCGCGAGCTGCAAAAGGGCCGCTGGGCCGTGGGAAACCGCATCCACGCGCTTACGGCACGTTCGCCCGCGTGCTGGGCAAGTACGTGCGCGAGGAAGGTGTTCTCTCGCTGGAGGAGGCGGTGGCGAAGATGACCGGGCGGACCGCGCGGAGGCTCTCTCTGGTGGGCCGGGGCGTTCTGGCGGAGGGGTGCTATGCTGATATCACGGTGTTCGACCCGGATAAGATTGCGGACAGGGCGACCTTCAAGCAGCCGCACAACCATGCGAGCGGAATTCGATATGTATTGGTTAATGGCGAGATCGTTCTTGAGGATGGTCAACTGACTGATGGGTGCGCGCCCGGCCGCGTGCTTCGACGAAGTACGAACTGAGAGGATTTGCCCATGAACCGAAGAATCATTCTTGTGCTCATCGGTATAATAGCTATCGGCTGCGCGGCGCTCTACGCTATCCAGCGCAGTCCCTTGCTGCTCCTTCGACCACCGGCGGATGAGCGGATTGCCTTCGTTTCCGATAGGGGCGTCCGCCACGGCGGACCGGATATCTGGACGATGCGGACGGACGGGTCAAATGCGGTTCAGGTGACGAACGACTCGGCGGACGATTGTCTCCCGGCCTGGTCGCCCGATGCCAGGGAGCTCGCATCTACATCTGACAGACGTGAAGGTAGATACCAGGTCTTCGTCTCAGCCTGGAACGGCAGCTATACTCACTGCTTGACCATCAGCGAGGGCACTAAGGACATGCCGGTCTGGAGCGCCGACGGTAAGGAGATCACCTTCATTTCCAGTGGAAGGGTGCATGCTGTGAGGAGGCATGGCGGCCGGGAGGAGCAGTATCTGCCGCCCCCGAATGTGCCGGAAGAGGAAAAGATGGCGGGTGGGCTGAATTTGCCTTATGTGTACGCGGCCTGGTCTCCCGACCGCAAAGCCCTCCTCTTCGTGCAGGAGACCGACCTGGGGAGGGCGGCAGCGGTAGTCGAGTCAGACGGTCTGACGAATGAAGAGGTGTTCCAACCCTTCGGCATCACTATCGCCCGAGGGCTGGATGCCGCCTGGGCGCCATCGGGGCAGAGGGTGGCTGCCGGGTTCATAAATCGCCGGGGTGAGAGCGGCCTGCTGGTGGCGGACCTCGAGGCTGTCCAGGCCCGCAATCTCTTCATCCACAAGGGCGACGGCAAGGGCGCAGCAAAGCCGACTTGGTCGCCGGATGGAAAGAGAATCGCATTCGAGATGTGGACGATAAAGGATGGCGTGCAGGACAGGCGCCTGGGCATCTACGTCATCAGCGCATCGGGAGGAAAGGCTGCACCCGTGATTTCAGGCAATGCCCGCGAGCCATCTTGGTCGCCCGATGGGAAGCGGCTCGTCTGCGCAGTCGTGCGGGAAGATGGAGGGCGCGATATCTGGCGCGTGAACGCTGACGGCTCCGGCGCCGTTAATCTCACCAAGGGCCGTGGAGATAACTATAACCCCGTCTGGTCGCCAGCCTTGCGATAGGGTGGGGAAATGGAGTAGTGGAGTAATGGAGTACTGGGGACCCAGAAACTCCATTGCGCCGCCGATCGCTGTATGTGATGAACACCAAAAGATATATCATTGATCAGCTTATACCGTATATAGGAAACAAACGCAAACTTATTTCATTGATCCGGGCTGCCATCGAGGCTACGGGCGTCCGGGGAGGCACTTTCTACGATGCCTTCGCCGGCGGCACCGTCGTATCCCGGCTGGCCAAGACTCTCGGCTATCGAGTTATCGCCAATGACTGGGAGCCCTACTCCTACTACATAAGCCTCGCGTATATCAAGAGCAACCGCCCGCCGGAGTTTCGCGCTCTCGGCGGCTTCGACAACGCGATCAACACCTTGAATCAGCTCGAACCCGTTCGTGGATACATCGCTCGTCACTACTGCCCTGAGGATGACGAAACATACGATCCGGATTCGGAGCGGATGTTCTACACTCAGGAGAACGGCCGGAGGATAGACGCCATTCGGGAGCAGATAGCGTCATGGAAGACATCGGGGACGATCTGCGAGGACGAGGAGACGGCGCTGCTGGCTCCGCTTATCTTCCAGGCGGCGTACTGCAGCAATACCTCCGGGGTGTTCAAGGGGTTTCACCGGGGCTGGGGCGGCGCTACCAAGACGGCCTGGTACCGCATTCGGAGCGCTCTGACCCTTGAGGCGCCGGTGTTCTGGGACAACGGCTGCGAAAATTTGGTGTACGAAGAGGATGTGAACTCGCTTCTGGATGAAATCGAGTGCGATATAGCCTACCTCGATCCCCCTTACAACCAGCATCAGTATGGGGCCAACTATCACCTCCTGAACACCGTCGCCCTCTGGGATAAGCCGCGGATCGGCAGCAGGTTCGAAGCAAGGCATGCGGACAACGGCAAATCGGCGATCCGAAAGGACTGGCGCTCGGAGCGAAGAAGCCTGTACTGCTACAGGAATTCCGCGCCGGCCGCCTTCAGTCAGTTGGTCGCTGGGATTAAGGCCCGGTTTATACTCGTCAGCTACAGCACCGACGGCATCATTCCGTTCGACGACCTGCTCGGGATTCTGGCGGATAGGGGTGAGCTTTCAGTGGTGACCCAAAGGTACAAGCGCTACAGGGTCAGCAGCCAGCGCCCTTCGCCCAAATCGCATAATGTTGAGTTCGTAGTAATTGTTGATACCGGCAGGAATGCAAACAGATCGAATGTTCAGAAGGTGAAAGAGCAGGTGTACGCCGAACATATAAACACTATGGAGGAGCCGAAAACCGGCTCGGAGAATATCTGAATGATAGGAGGAAGCTTATGTCCAGATTTCGCGCTTTGATGGTTGTCGTAGCTGTCATGTGCTGCCTGCTGGCGGCTTCTGCTGCCGCCGACAGACTCGTGCTCATACCGACCGGAAGGACCCTGACCACCGGGGGTATCAAGGCTGAGTACGCCGCCAACTCGGATCTCGACGATGCGAAGATCTACTGGGTGAATCTGGGAGTATCCCGCATCGAATTGGAGGGCGCCAGGTTTCAGGACTTCGGCCCTGACGATATTGACGTAGTGAGCGCGCAGATTGCGGTGGTCCCGGAAACCAGCTTCACGCCGTCGGTCGCTCTCGGTGTCAGGGATATTTCGGACGAGACCGATGGGAGAGGCATGCCGTATGACGGTCAATCGTTCTTCCTGGCCGTCACCAAGAGTGTCCCGGTGACGGGCGGCGTTCCGTTACTATTCCAGGATGTGAAGCTGCACGGCGGCGTCGGAACCGGATCGCTGAGCGGCGTATTCTTCGGCGTCGAAGGCAAGCTGCCCATGGGTATCCACGTAGCCGCCGAGTATGATACGGAGGATTTCAACTATTCCGCGTCTTACAACATAGTCCCGACGATCAAGGCCAAGTTGTCCTCCATCAAGGGGGATGTTTACTACGGAGCTATGTTTTCCACATCCTTCTAACCCGGCCTCGCGCGCGGATTGAAGGGCCGTCCGCCACGGCGGACGGCCCTTTTTTGCATCCGGCGCGATGTACGCCCGACCGGGGCGCGGTCGTTTCGCATAAGGTTTACGTATCGCCATGCCGATATTAGGTACCGGGGCCATAATGACTTCATGCAACCGCGCCATGCCGATCCATGCCGTGGGAGGTACCGGCGTTGATAGAACAGCCTGAGGCGGTAGCGAGCGAGTCCGAACAGCCGATGTTCACCACTTGTTGGGAGGTGACGGGTTGTTCTCTGTCAGACTACATGGCATGCCAGGCCTTCCAGCAGCGGAAGAACTGCTATGAGCTGGACAGAGTAGTTTGCTGCACGAAGCACAGGGATAACTGCCCGACCTGCGCCGTGTATATCGCCGTCAACAAGGTGCCGGTGCAGAAGATGCGCGTCCGCATATCCACCGATCGCTTCGATGTCGTGGGAACTGTGCACATACCGGTCGGCATGAGGCTCTCGGATTACCTGAACAAGAATGTGAGACAATTCGTGGTTGTCACGGATGCGCGTATCACGAGCGCTAATCAATCCACGCAGGCGGCAGAGGATCGTTTTGTGGTGGTGGGCAGAAGCCATATCGTTATGGCGTACCCTCTCGATGAGCCTTGATTCATGGGCGGTTCAATCCGGCGCGCTTGCCGACGACGCGGACAAATAATAAGACGGATCCACTTATCGGATCCGCCTTATTTGAACGTCTCATCATCAGTATTCAGCGGTAACGCCCTGGCTCACTTGCGTTTGCGGTACACGAGTCCGGCGAGTGCGACGAGGCTCGTGCCCAACGCGAGCAACCCTGCAGGCTCTGGAATCAGCGGCTCTCGCGGGTTCTCCGGCGTTTTGCCTCCGCCACCTCCGCCGCCTCCAGACATCGCAGCTCCGACCAGGCCTATCGGCAACAGCCAGCCAGCAGATGAACCGAAAGATGATCTACCGGCGCCAGCCGACTTCGCTCCCGGCAGGTTTGATGCAACCATGGTTCCCGGCTGCGAGCTTGCCACTCGAGCGGCCTCCCCTGCGGGCGTTGTGGTTGTTAGCTCCGTCGCGGGCTGTTCCAGCACCTGGGCGACAACATTGCCTTTGATGCCAGCTCCGGTTATCAATGTAGCCGATATCGGATTCCCGGTCCCGTACTCGAGGATAGGTGTACCAACCCTATTTCCGAATACCTTCGTTCCCGCCTTGAGTTCCGTGGTCTTGCCGGCTATGTTGCGCGACTCGTCCAGGTAGTAGACGGTCAGCGTAGTATTTTCGCTCAGGGTTGTGACCTCCAATTCGCTCCGGAAGTACCTCAGCACCGAGGATGGCTCCGTCCGGAAGTGCTTGGCGTAGCGCAGCGCGACGAGCCGGCTGCCTTCAACCTGGTCCATGACCTGTGAGACGCTGGCTGCGTAGTCTATCAGGAATGCTCCTTCTCCGGCGGGCTTAGCCGTGGCTGTGCCGACCGGGCCGAGCATGAAGCAAAGGACCACGAAGCCCATGAGTGCAAGTTTTATCTTCATTTCTCCATTCACCCTTTCCGAAATCAAAAGCCGCGTGCAGAGCTTGCGTTTTACAGAGATTAGTGGGCTTACCGAGAATGAATACTGCAAGAATCGAGCCAATATGCCCCCAATCGTCGAAAGACTGCACCACTTTTTTGCGAGTAGGTACCTATTGGTGGGAAGTCGTAGACTTGACAGGGGTGTTGATGCATGTTAACATCTGGTGTATTCTTCGGGCCGCAGGCGCGCGGCTCATCGGGAAAAGGGCGCTGCAATCACCGGCGCTGAGCATGTGAGACGATAGAGTTCTTGAACAGCGCCTTGATGCTGCGAATGAGCTTGTTGGCTATTACATATAGCTGCTGGCAGGTAGATGCATAAGAGGTTGCAGGAGCATGGCTATATACCTGGTAACGGGCGGAGCTGGCTTTATCGGTTCGCACATAGTGGATCGCCTGGTCGAGCTTCAGGAGAGAGTTCGAGTGCTCGATGACTTCTCTACCGGTAAGATTGAGAACATCAAGCACAATCTCGACAAGATAGAGCTGATCAGGGGAAGCATCGCGAATATGGACACCGTGCGCCGGGCGGTCGAGGGAGTGGATTTTGTGCTTCATCAGGCAGCTATTCCCTCCGTGCCTCGATCGGTGGACGATCCGATAGGCTCCAATGAGGCGAATATCACAGGCACGCTGAACGTTCTGATAGCAGCCAGGGACGCGGGCATCAAAAGAATGGTTTATGCGTCATCTTCGTCCGTGTACGGAGATTCTCCCACTCTGCCGAAGGGTGAGGATATGCCGGCCGATCCTCTGTCGCCCTACGCATTGACAAAGCTGGCAGGTGAGTACTACTGCAGGATGTTCACCAGGCTTTACGGCCTGGAAACCGTGACTTTGAGATATTTCAACGTCTTTGGGCCGCGGCAGGATCCGAACTCTCAGTATGCGGCGGTCATTCCCAAGTTCCTGACCCTGATGGCTGAAGACCGCCAGCCGACTATCTATGGGGACGGGCTGCAGACCAGGGACTTTACATACGTTGGAAACAACGTGACCGCCAATCTCCTGGCGTGCGAGCAGCCAAACGTCGCCGGAGAAGCATTGAACATCGCATGCGGCGAGAGCTTTTCCCTGCTCGATCTGGTGGACCATCTCAACCGCATACTGGGCAAGTCGCTCGAGCCCATCCTGTCTGCGCCGAGGCCCGGCGATGTAAAGCACTCGTCAGCCGACATACAGAAAGCTCGCAGGCTCCTCAGGTTTTCACCCGAGGTTGATTTCCACGAAGGGCTTGAGAAGCTGGCGATGTGGTTCGAAGGTGCGAATGCGTAGGCGAATAGGAACTATCTCTGAGGCTGTTGCGTATATGTGTTGGAGCGTATCCGACATACGGTACTGTGCCTCTCCGGGAAGCACTGAGATGTGCCATAATAAATAGAGGGCAAGCTCGCAATTATGCTGGCTCGTGTGTCTGACTGCCTGAAAAAAGAGCGCTTCTGGGTCCCACGGCTCTGGGCTTTCAGACGGCTGTTTCCTCACTTGGAGGTGTCTCAACAATGAGAAGGGTCGGTGTTCCGGTACTTGCATTCCTTCTGCTATTCATCGCGTGCGTAGTCGGCGGCATGGCGCAGGACAAGCCTGCTCAGGTTCCAGCAGCCCCGCCCGAGACAGAGCCCGCCGAACTTCAAGCGCCCCCCGCAGAATACAAGCTCCAGCCCGAGGACATAATGCGAATGTCCGTCTGGGGTGAGCCGAACCTTACTGTCGAAATGACCGTAGATCCGAAAGGTTATGTGAGCATTCCCCTGCTGGGCCAGATTCGCGTTGAGGGCTTTACCCAGCAGAGCTTGGCCGATGAAATCACAAAGGGCCTGCTCAAGTACCTGGTCGAGCCGAAGGTGCAGATAACGATGGTCCGCTTCCGCATGCCCAAGGTCTACGTGCTCGGGCAGGTAGGCCGCCCCGGACTACATGAAATCAAGCCCGGCGACAGGGTGATGGAAGCGATCGCGCTGGCGGGAAGCTTCACAGATGCGGCATATCTGCAAGGCACCACGCTGACCCACACTTCGAACGAATCCACCCCTTTAAACCTGCAAGCGCTCTTTTACGGCGGCGACATGTCGAAGAATCTTGTGCTGGCGGACGGCGATACCATCTACATACCGGAGGATACGCAGAACTGGTACTACGTGCTTGGCGAGGTGATGCGGCCGGGCAGGTATCGCCTGAAGGAAAACATTAACGTGATAGATGCGATCTCCGAGGCCGCAGGCTCTTCCCAGCGCGGCAATCTGAAGGGAACTTGCATCGTACGCGGCGACCTCAAGAACCCTCAGCATATCAAGGTTGACTTTTCTAAGCTGATCAAGTCGGCCGACCTAGCGCAGAATATCAAACTGCAGCCGGGTGATGTGGTCTATGTGCCCGAGACGTCCAAGCTGGATTGGAGCAAGATCGCAAGCGTGGTCTCGGCGGTTGTTAACTCGAGCTACCTGCTTCGCGCCTGGGGGCTGTAGCAGGAAGGAATGGAGGCCGTAGCTGAATGGAACTCTGGAGATATTACCGGATACTACGCAGACGAATGTGGCTGATCGTCATCGGCACATTGATTTGTGTAAGCATAGTGTGGGGTATGACCTACGTTCGCGGCCAGAAATGGGAAGCTTACACCACTGTCATGGAGAAGTCTCCCGGCGATGAGAAGATCAGCATCTTCGGCGGGCCGCTCTATCAGTACGATCCAAGGCTGCGCCTGGCAAACCTGGCCCAGTTGGTCAAAAGCCGGACGGTAATGGCGCGAGCATGGGAAACAATGGAGCGGGAGGACTTGAGCCCCGACCCGACAGCAGTTCTCAATACGACGGATGTTACACCACTGCTCGATACCTCAATACTGGTTATCAAGGTTCAATCCGGCCGGTCTGACGAGGCGCGGGCAGCGGCGGATGCCGTGGCA
>Ga0315274_10016668_pt1 | contig 10380 bp, 10 predicted proteins | sample YL17G02_20_MG_FD_203700 | JGI IMG/M metagenome (GOLD analysis project Ga0315274, IMG submission 203700) | Sediment microbial communities from Yellowstone Lake, YNP, Wyoming, USA - YL17G02_20 | ecosystem: Environmental > Aquatic > Freshwater > Lake > Sediment | place: USA: Wyoming | collected... | reverse complement strand
GCGTGTTCTAGGAGGCTGCTTCGTTTATCCGACCTGGCTGCTCATGTCTCTACTATCTGTTCCTTAGGGTGATCAACCCGATGCACAGATTTTCTCCTTCAAGATCATAGACGTGCACGAATGCCTTGGCAGGTGGGGCACGATTATCTAGGACTGTAGAAAGCGTCTCGGAAGCAATGTACTCACCAAATGTGTCGAAGACCTCTTTGAGCCTCGGTCCTGTCTCATAGTATGTCTCTATCTCGTCAGCAATGTTGAATCCGGCCTCCTTGCGCTGGTTCTGGATCCTGCGGACAATATCTTTCGCCAGCCCCTCCAAGGCAAGTTCCTTGGTGACAGTTAGGCTCAGCCCTACGATTATTCCCTTCTCCTCAGCAAGTGAATAACCCTGAACTGGCACATCCTTGATCTCTACATCCTCATGCGTCAAAGTGACAGTCGTATCGCCTAGCTTGATGTCCACCGCCTTCTCTTCGTGGAGGGAGCGTACAATTTCTTCTGCGTCCATCTTTGACACGGCTTCCCGAAGTTTAGGATAAAGTGCGCCGTATTTCTTGCCCAGTCTGCTAGGGATGAGGCTGACTTCGTGTCTTGTGAGTTCCTTTTCCTGGGTCGTGAGGGTTACCTTTCTGACGTTCAACTCATCCTTGATTAGGTCAGTGAAGCCTTCAAGACGGTCAAGCTCCTGTTTCGGGGCCACCACCATAACCTCGGAGAGAGGCTGTCTAAGCTTGACGCCCGATGTACTCCGTACGGAGCGTCCGAGGCTGGCAACCCTTATCACGGTCTCCATGTCCTCCATGAGCCGCTCGTCCATGAGGGTAGGGTCCACCTTTGGCCACTCCGTGTGGTGAACACTTCTCGGGGCGTTAGGTTCAGCACTGAGTACCAGGTTCTGATACATTTCCTCTGTGACGAATGGGGTAAATGGTCCTAGGAGCTTGATGAGGGTCGTGAGGCAGTTGTAGAGGGTCATGTACCCGGAATTCTTGTCCTCGTCGACTCTGCTCTTCCAAAAGCGTCTCCTCGATCGCCGTATGTACCACGTTGATAGCTCCTGTATGAACTCCTCGGCGCTAGCGGTTGCCAGGGCAGCATCATAGTTTTCCAGACTATCCGTCATACTAACTATTAATCGCTGCAGTCTTGAGAGTATCCATCTGTCCAGCTGGGAAAGCCCGATGTTGCTGGTCTTCTGGCTGGGCGTCCACTCGTCGAGGTTGGCGTAGGTGACGAAGAAACTGTATATGTTCCAGAGTGGGAGGAAAAACTGTTTCTTGACCTCGTCGGCCTTCTTGTATCCGAAGAGTACGTTTCCCTCAGGCCGGGTACGACAGTACATCCAACGCATGACGTCGGCACCCATGTTCTCAGCCGCGTCGTCGAACCAGATGGCGTTGCCCCATGACTTGTGCATCTCTCTTCCCGTCTCGTCGAGGACTAGTCCGTAGCTGAAACAGTTCTTGGCTGGGGCTCGCCTCTCCATGATCGCTGACATGGTGAGGAGAGAGTAGAACCAGTTCCTGAACTGCCCCGGGAACGACTCGGAGATCAGGTCGGCGGGGAACCACTTCTCCCAGTGGGCTCTGTTATGCCGATAGTCTAGAGTTGAATACGCCACTATCCCTGCGTCGAGCCAAGGATTGCCAACTTCCAGGATGCGGGATGCCTCTGCTCCGCATTTGGAGCAGCTTATCTTTACGTAGTCTATCCACGGTCTGTGTGGGGTGTGCCCCTCGAACTGTTCCCAGCCCTTGACCGCCCGAGTTTTCAACTCCTCCTCGCTCCCAATGACATCGAAGCTCCCACATCTCTCACATTCCCATATGGGCAGGGCCAGGCCCCAGTACCGTTTCTTGCTGATCATCCAGTCTTTCATGTTTAGGAGCCAGTCAAGTTCCTGTTGCTCCCCAAAGGATGGTATCCAACGTATCTGTTTGGTCACTTCGATTGTCTGGTAGCGGAGGTTCGCCTCTCTTTCCTCCTCGGTAACTTCTTCGGGTGGCTTGCCAAGGTTCTTGCCCATTGAAATGAACCACTCGTCTACAACCCGAAAGACGAGCTCGCTCGCACAGCGCCAGCACACAGGGTAACGGTGGACGTAGTCCTCGGTCTTGAAGAGGAGGCCCTTGCCCCGGAGGTTCTCGACAATCGGCTCAACCGTGACATAGACATGCATGCTGGATAACCAGTCGAAACCCTCAATGAATACGCCATAATCGTCCAGAGGCGCGACCACGGGCAGGCCGTACTCCTTACTGAGGTCAAAGTCCTCCTTCCCGCATCCTGGGGCTATGTGGACGATACCGGTCCCCTCGGTCTGGCTCACCTCCTTCCAGAGTATGACTCGGTGGGCAATAGCCGCACCTGAGGACTGTTCAGCGGGAAGCTCGTCGAAGGGCCCGGAGAAGGTCCAGCCCTCCATCTCGCTCCCAGTCAAGGTTTCAAGTATCACAAGCTTCTTCTTGTTGGTGAAGGCGCGTTCCAAGGACGATTCAGCGAGCCATAGAATGTCTTCGCCACTCCGGACTTTCACGTAGACGAGTTCTGGGTGGACTGCTGCGGCCACGTTGCTAGTGAGCGTCCAAGGCGTTGTTGTCCAGACAAGTAGTGACTCGCCCTTCCTCTCTCTAAGGGGGAATTTGACGAAGATGCTCAGGTGGACTACCTCGCGGTATCCTTCGGTGACTATCTCATGCTGGGAAAGAGCGGTGGAACACCGTGGGCACCAAGGCATCACGTCCCTTCCCTTGAATATCCAACCCCTTTCGTGGCACTTTCTCAGGAGAGCCCAGATCATGTAGTTGTTCTCGTTTGAGAAGGTGTAGTATGAGCCCCCTATCTCAGGCCTACCAAGTCTTCCGACCAGCTGTTCGACGCTGTCGGTGACTGCCCCTTTCGTTCCCTCGACTGTGACCGTTTCTTTTGGCCGGTCAAGGAGTGTGGCGAGCCTCCTCAGAGTAGCCGTGTCATCCCAGTGCATCCAGTAGCCGAGGCGTATCGACTGCTCAGTCTGCACTGCCGCATAGTTTAGGACGCGTTGCTTGCATTTCTTGATGAATTCGGCGATGCCGTAGTCTTCGATGTCGCGCTTGGATTTGAAGCCAAGCTCCTTCTCGACTTCAACCTCGACCCAGAGGCCTTGGCAGTCGAAGCCGTTCTGGTATCGTAGGTCACGGCCCCGGGCAGCCCAGAAGCGCTGGTACAGGTCCTTGTAGGTTCGCCCCCAGCCATGGTGTACTCCCATGGGATTATTGGCTGTAATGGGGCCGTCCATGAATGACCAGGGTGGCTTGCCTGCATTGAGTTGGACAAGCGTCTCGAAGGCTTTCTCCCTCTTCCAGAGCTCCAGTATCTTCTTCTCCAGCTCTGGTGGGTTGAATGTCGCTGGTACCTGCCCGTAGACGATCAAAACTCGTTGCTCCCTTTCCGAATACTGCTAGCAAATGGAGATGAGAGTCAGATATTTCTGGAGTTCGGTTGAATCGTTAATCCCGTTTCACTCTCTAATTACAGGTAGTAGAGCACTTGCGCGCCGATCAGGGTTTCTTCTTCTCTCTAGCCGCCTTCTCAACGAGCTCCATAGTTAATGACATAAAGGGGTGTAGGGAGGCTGCATCGGCTATGGGCTCGGCGTTCATCGAGACTAATGCTATACCGCCTATGTTGGCGGATACACGCTCCGCTATGACTCGGGTCCCGACGGCGTTCCTTTCCCCCAGCAATACGGACGTTGCGATGTGTTTTCCTTCGTATTCCGGCACCGCAGCCGCCAGTGTGCCAAGGCGAATATTCTCCTTTTCGTCGAGGAGAACGATGCTGGCATTTTCAAGCCTAATTAGGCAAGCGGAAAGTCTCTTTCCGTCAGCCTCCAAGGCCCCCTCATAGATCTTCACTGCTCGACCTCCTGGCTGGTGTTCTTTTCCAGTAGTTTAAGACCATGCTCGCAGAACTGGTTTATGGGGCATTCTGGGCATCTAGGCCTTGTCGGTCTGCAGATTTCTCGGCCCAGTCTAATGAGGAGAAGATGCATGATCATACGTTTCTCCCCTGGGATCAGCGCCTCGAGAGCGCCGCGGGTTCGCTCATAGTTCCGGCCTTTAGCGAAGGATATCCGGTCGACAACCCGAAATATGTTTGTGTCAACTGGCATAACCTCTTTGTTCCCGGCGAAAAGTAGGACGACGTCAGCCGTCTTGGGGCCAACTCCTTCCATGCTCATCAGCTCTTTTCTCGCCTCATTCATAGGTCTAGTTAGGATCATGGTCAGGTCTCCCCCATAGCGGTGCAGAATAGCCTTCGACACCTCAACTATTCTCCTGCTCCTTGTTGCGGAGAGGCCAGCAATTTCTATGGCAGGGCGTATTCTATCTGGAGAGGTATTGGCCAGTGACTCAGGCGTGACAGGCAGCTCGTCGTTGAGCCGAGTAAAGGCCCGGTGAGAGTTGCGGTCGCTTGTATTCTGGGATAGGATGGTTGCTATGAGTACCGAGAATGGGTCACGGCTCCGCCTATCCTGCATATCTGGGAATCGCTGCTCGAGGTGGCCAATTATCTCATGCATTCTCTCATAGTCTTTCATGCCAAGTGTCCTCCCATACTGTCAGGGACCATGCATCAAACTTTGAGCCATCTTCGCGACTCCCGCATACTCTAGTAGAAACCATATTCACTATCTAATTTGTCTCATCGCCTTGCCACGTGTGGATCAAGGTCTGAATACGCGGCTCTTTTCGAAGCCGCGATTTGCTTGATGAGGTTTCAGCGGGCTGAATCGGGGGGTAACCCTAGATGTGGCGGGTGATCCTCGGCTCTAGCATCTGCCTGGGCATAGCACCTATCAACTTGTCCACGAGTTTGCCGTCCTTGAATATCAGGAGCGTCGGGATGCTCATGATGTCGTACTTTGCAGCAACTTTTGGGTTGTCATCCACATTCAACTTCCCAAAGGATATCCTTCCAGCATAGTCCTCCGCTAGTTCCTCGACTATTGGGGAGAGGAACCGGCACGGGCCGCACCATGGTGCCCAGCAGTCCACGACCACCACGCCAGGACCCTGAATCGTTGATGAGAAAGTCTCATCGGATATGTCGATTGGTTTGGCTGACGATGAGGAAGACAAATGTCTCTTAGCTCCTTCTCCGCCTGGCCTGGAGTGGGTTCTATCCGTCAATTCCCTGAGTTTCTTCGCGCGTATGACCTGAAGCTCTTTGTCATCGCTCATGGGCTGACTGACCTTCCCGGCTCAGCGGATGGGTTTTGGAACCAGAATGCCGCATATAACCGTTACTAACCTGCCAGTCTTTGCACCAATATTATCAGGATTCGAGACTGAGTGTCGGACGAGCGCTCCATGTGCGCGCGCTGATAGGCGAATCATCATCTAGGAGGTAAGCAAGAGAAAGCAATGCCTTGGCGCACGAACTAGCTGGAAAACGCGTATCCACTACAAACAGACCACATAGCTGGAAAGTGGACGATGTGTCTTCATGTTGAGGTGTCAGCGTCTCTTTTCAGAAGATGCCTTCTCACCGTCAGCTGCAATATCCGCCAAAACAATGTTCTCACCTATGCCGAGTATTTCTTTGACTTTCAACTCGAGGAGTCTATCTCGCGAGCCTCCCCCACAGAAGATAGTCTCGAAGTCCAGAAGAGATTTGTCTAGGACAGTACGCCTAATGCAGAACTCATTATCTCTCGTATTTCCGGTCATCTTCGTCTTGTGACATATGGTCGGAGTTCCGCCTGGAGGATAGCCGCTTATCGACTCCGCGGCCTGGAAAGACACTGTGCTCAGGTTTCGTACACCGAGAGCCTTAGCTGCCTTCTTAAGGTCCACCCTCTTGTCGCCGGGGACAACTAGGAGGACATACTCTCTCTCATCTGTTCTTGAGACCAGGTTCTTGGTTATTTTCTGGAGGGGAATACCAGTGACGCTGGATGCGTCCGCCGTGTGAATTGTCTCCGGCTTGGTCACGAACCTATGCCACACCTTTCTAGACACGAGGAACTCATCAAGCGTGTCAGCCAAAGGTTATCGCCATCTGCACTGCTCCATATACTGTCAATCTCTGCATCTGTATACACCCGTGTAAAAGGAGTGGAACGTTTCGGCTCTTGGTTGTTCGCCTTTCGCCGTTTCTAGTCCTGAGGTTTTCCGGTTATGGCACTCATGGTGAGGAGCTCTATGTCTACGGGTCGCTTCGTGACTCCTGAGATCCTGTCGCCGATTATCTGTTTGACGCCCTTCTCTCCAGCCACGTCCACCAATCTCTGGGTTATGATGCCATCGAAGACAATACTGCTAGCTTTCTCCATCTTGCCCAGACGGGCCGCTAGTTCATGGACTGGCATCCTCTCAATCTGTTTGAGGTCTTGGTCGAAGACAATGGCCTCGAGGCTCCCCTGAAGCTCGTTTATTGCCGACATTATCGGCTCAGGTACGGTTAGGAGGGGTTCAGCGGGTGGTGTAGGTGGCGCTTGGGGGGGTGCCTGACTCGTAGCAACTGGAACTGCGGCTGGGGCTGGTGTTGGAGGAGTGATGGCGGGTTCTTCCTCGATTGGTGTGGGGACTACTGATCCTCCTCTGCGTTGGCGACCACGTGCTCTGTGGAGTTCGCTCACGGGTAACTTCTGGTCAAGGATGTTAAGTACCTCTTTGGGGGAGAGTTCCTCGACCTCTCTGCCCTGTGGCGCCCTTGCGACGTAATCGATCTTAGCTATCCTGAGGAGGGCCTCCTGAATCATATCTCCTCCTCTGTCGCCGTCGAGCAGTGCCGTGACCTCCTTGCTCTTGCTGAGTTTGACCACCGTGTCTGATACGTTGGTACCTTCACAGGCTATGGCATTCTTGACGCCAGCCCTAAGGAGATTGATGACGTCCGCACGGCCCTCTACGATGATTATGTTGGGCGACTTCCCAACGTCGGGCCCGGCTGCTAGGCGCTCGGAGCCAAATGCGACTACGTCCGATGGGATTATCGCCTTGCTGATCTCGTTTGCGACCTGATCCATGGTCGGGGTTTCTTCAATTATCCACTTGTGGAGTATACTCTTGGCACGACCAATGATCTCTTCACGGCGCTTCTCTCGGATGTCCTCTATCTTGTCTAAGTGGACCTTGGCGCCGCAGGGGCCGACCCTATCCACGCTCTCGATGACCGCTGCTATGAGGGCGGTCACCGGCTTGTCCAGGCTGCAAGGCACGATAATTGTCCCGCTCGTCTTATCCTTGCGGGTATCGAGGTCTATCTCAATGCGGCCGATGCGGCCGATCTTCTGGAGTTCGTGTAGGTCGAGGTCGGGTCCGAAGAGTCCCTCCGTTTGTCCAAAGAGGGCGCCTATCACGTCTGACTTTTCGACGACGCCTTCGACCGTGAATGATGCCCGAACCATGTATTTCGGGGCGATAGCTTGGAAAGTGCCCATGATACTTCCTCTCTAATCGATGTTGACTCGGATGATAGTGTTACACTGTTAGCGTGCTTCAACCTAAAACCCGTGGATTTGCAGGTCGGTCGGTTAAACACTCTAATTCGAATAACCGCCAACCCTCTTCTTTAAGCTTTCTAAATAAGTTGGGAGCCCTTCAATGTCCTTGACTTCCTTCCGGACCATGCCCCGCACCTCACGCCAAAAACTCATGTCCACCTTGACCCTACGTGATTCTAGGCAGCGGGTGATCTCCTTCGCCAGCTCCGTCCCATGCTTATCGAAGTCGACGAAGACAACGGCCTCGGGCCCGTCCGCCTCGTCCAGACAGTCCTCAAGAACCATGCCCTGAGCTTTCACAGTGATCGTTGGCCCATATATCCCCAGCCTAGCCAAAGCCGCGACGTCCTTCTTACCCTCAACTATGACCGGCACACCAGTCGCTGCCTTGCGCGAGAGCCTCTCAAGTGTCTTCGGCAGCCGCTCCAGAATCCTCTCATAAGTCGCCAACATAGAAGAAGACCCATAGACAGCACCGCCCAGCGCAGATAAATGCGTAACGCTTCCGGCGGAAAAAGCAACGGGAACGGCCCCAAATGCCGGGACCCCCAGGCAGGCCGCGAGTGCAGCCAGTCAACGAGAGCTTCTCTACCACAGGACGTACCATCAACCAAGCTGCCAAAGAGCCTCAACTTGCTCGCGCATGTTCGGCGGCTGCCAGTCCAGGCCTATTAGCCAACACGAATTGACATTACTCACTTCCAGACATCCGACGTTTTTACGCTTCACGAGCGTGGAATCTGGGCAGAAGTGAAGAGCTTCGCCGTTTACTTTCTCATCTGCGACGAATTGGATCCACGGCCCCGACACCCTCAAAGGCCTGTTTCCTCTCAAGACAGTTGGTGCAGGATCCACAGTGAGCCTCGCCATCTAGATAACACGTCCACGTGAGTTCCAGTGGCACATCTAGCTCAAAAGCAAGCCTCAAGACTTCACTTTTGTCAAACTGGAGAAACGGTAACACCAACCGGACCTGATTACCACTCCCACCACCATCTGTTACGTGGCCGTCACCGGTGGGGAGCGCCGTTGTGAGCCTAGCCATACTTATCAGTTGCTCAACAGTCGAGAAGAAACCGACTGTCGCGTCTGGGAACCCTATGCAGTCCGTCTCCAAGTGTCCGCCGATGATGGCGCCGGCCCCATAGATCTCCGCATAGTATGCCGCCGAAGCATAGAAAACCATGTTCCTGGCAGGAATGTATCCCTGGGGAACGACGCTCGTACCAAATGCAGATGGGTCCCTGCTCCTAATGTCCCTGGCCGTCTCCAAGAACGGCAGCTCAGCCTCCACGCAATCCAGACCTGCCCGGCTCGCTATCCTTCGAGTAGCCTCAAGTTCCATCCGAGGCCGGTTGGGGTAAACGAAGGTGACTGGCCTAACCCTGTATCCCTGCCTTACAGCCCAGTACAGGGCAGTGGTCGAGTCGATGCCCCCCGAGAATAATACCACAGCAGTAGTAGCGACCGTTGCTAGACTATCCTCCCATCCCTGAATGCTTCAACCGCAGAGCGAATTGCCTCATCGAGTGGCGTCAAAACGGCATTGAAGTCGCGAACGAACGGACCAGGGTCCCCCACCACGTCACACAGCATCACGTCCACCTCTTCACGAGAAAGGCCAAGCACCTCAGAGGCCATACCCAGGGGAACCTTGACCACCCTGTATTCGGGGACAACGAAGCCTTCCTCGCTCATGATCTCTGCGACCCTGGGCACCAGGGATGTTAGTGTAACCGTCTCCGGCCCCACCAGGTCATATACGCTTCCCTCGAGACCAGTCCCGGTCGCCGCGCTGAGGAACGAATTGGCTGCGTCACCTACGTAGAGAGGCTGCATCGGCGTATCTCCTTCTTCAACTACGAGTACCTTTCCATTAAGAATCGACGTCGCTATGACAGGGAGGAGCTCATCGCCTGGGCCTATGATATATGAGGGACGGAAGATAATGTATGGCACTTGGCTCGTCATGCAAAGGTTCTCTATACGTCTCTTCGAGTCGAAGTAGTCGTTGGTCGCCCATGTTCTCTTGCCATATTGGTCTACTCCTAGGCCAGTTGGGACGACGAATCTTGACAGCTTGTCCAGCTGAGCGCTTCTCAACAGAGCCTCCGTTCCCCTAACATTGATGTCCTCAAGAGACCCATAGCGTTCGCTCATGTTGCCGGCGAAGTGGATGACGGCTGAGCAGTCTTCCAAAGCCCGAGAAAGATCTTCCTCATTCAGACCGGCCACAAGCGTGGTCTCAGCACCAAGCCCACTGACCAGGTCAGCAGCTTCTTGCCGTCGGACGATGCCCCTGATTAAGATGCCCTTCTCGACAGCTCTCTTAACAGTATGCCGGCCCAAGAAACCGTTGGCCCCAGTTATCGCAACCACAGCCGCCGCGCCCTTGGAGTGGGTTGGCCGATCCACGGACCGGCCGCCTACCTCGTCAGGGCAACTGCTGCATGGGCATATACTTTTGCCGAGTCCACGAACGATTTGAGGTCAGCATATTCGTCGACACCATGTACTCCGCCGCCTAGGCCCCCGAAGGTCGCGCATGGTATCCCATGATTGACTGTCAGCCAGTGTCCATCAGTGAAGCCTTTGCAGCCCGTGAATCTCGGCCTCTTGCCAAGCACCTTCTTGCCGGCGATCAGGAGAGCCTGCACGACTGGTTCGCCCTCGCTGACTTCGTAGGCGTCTACATCGATGATTTCTCTCAGCTCGACTCTCAGCAGTGGATCACGCTTTTTCTCGTCCTCAATGACCTTACATATCTCGTTCCTTGCGTCGTCCATCGTCTCGGTTGATGGGACCGTCCTCCTGTCTATTATCATGCTGCAACGATCAGGAACCATGTTTCTCTGGAGTCCACCTTCGATTACCGAAATGTTGATCAG
>Ga0315274_10016667_pt1 | contig 10380 bp, 9 predicted proteins | sample YL17G02_20_MG_FD_203700 | JGI IMG/M metagenome (GOLD analysis project Ga0315274, IMG submission 203700) | Sediment microbial communities from Yellowstone Lake, YNP, Wyoming, USA - YL17G02_20 | ecosystem: Environmental > Aquatic > Freshwater > Lake > Sediment | place: USA: Wyoming | collected... | reverse complement strand
GATCACGGCGGGTTCGACTCCGAAAACCGTCACGTCGAGGAACTCGCGTCCGATGATCGCCTGCGTCTCGAGCGCAGCCGTCACGTTCAACTCGTGCACCGAGAGGCATCCCGAACGCCGCTCTCCTGCGGGCGCCGCGTCACCCGGATGAAGCACGTAAATGCTTCCCGGCGCCCCGCCGGCCCGAACCGCATCTATCACGATGAGCGGATCCGACGGACACAGCGCTCCAAGCACGTCCGACACAGCAAGCCCGGCGTCGTGCAGCCTGACGTCGCTGCCGGGTTCGCGGCGCGCCAGCGCCTCGATGGCGGCCGGCCCGACGCCGTCGTCGCCCATCAGCATGCTGCCGACGCCCAGGACGTTAAAGACCCTCCTATACAATGCGGTAGACTCCTTTGACGTCCCGCCCGGCCGACAATACGTGCACGGAACAGGCAAGGCAGGGGTCAAACGATCTGATGACTCTCACTATCTCAAAGGGATTTTCCTGATCTTTGACCTTCGTTCCGACAAGCGCCTGCTCAATCGGGCCGGGCACGCCCGCCCCATCCTGCGGGGAAGCGTTCCAAGTCGTGGGCACGACCAGTTGATACCGGGCGATTTTCCCGTCGGCTATGGTGATCCAGTGGCCCAGCGCCCCCCGCGGCCCGTCAACCAGTCCCGCTCCCGTGCCTTCCTTCGGAATGGAGATCTCCGCCGCCGCGGGCGCGCCGGGAGTGAGTTCCCCAAGCCACCGCACCATCGCGTCCGCCACCCACCGCGCCTCCACGATCCGCGCCAGGTGCCTCCCGAGGACCGACGGAAGGGCCGCCGCCCCCGCTCCGGCCAGACGCGCCGCCGCGTCGATATCCGCCTTCATGGCGCCGCCTGATGCGTACGCCGCCATCACGCGCGCGAGCGGTCCTACTTCGGCCGGCGCGCCGTCATATCGCGGCGCCTTCAGCCAACTGTACGCCCCCTCTTTGTCGGGGGCGGGGATAGTGTCGCCCTGCGACGGGTGCCCCGCGCACGCCTCGGTGTACCGCGAATGCGAGACTTCCTCGGAGATCTTGGCGGCGTCCACCGCGCCGAGGTTCCCGCGGTTGTCGACGACGCCCTGCGGCAGGAGGCGCCTGCGCTTCAGAGGGTCGCCGGACTCGTCGTCCGCGTTGAAGCCCCCATAGGTCAGGAACCGCCGGCATCCCGGCCCGATCTGGAAGTAGTCGGCATATGCTTTGGCGACCGCGAGGACCGCCGGAAGGTATGCGTCCTCGATGAACTCCCGGACCTCCTGGAGTTTCCCCAGGAAGATTGCGATCTTGTCGGCAGTCACAGCGCTCGTCACGCCGCCGGGCACGATGTCGACGTTGTGCGGCATCTTGCCGCCGAAGATCGAGAGCATCTCATGGCAGACGCGCCGCACGCGAAGGGCTTTGACGTACCCCTTCACCATTTCCAGGTTCGTCTGCTTGTCGAACCGGTATCCCCCTTCGTACCGGGGGAAAAACGGCGAGAGTTCCTTGCGCGCGATGAAAGACTTCACGGCCTTAAGGTCGCTGTCGCCGCCCGTGTAATCCGCCGCGGCCGCCACGTCCACGTAGTCCAGCGCCGCCAGCGCGAAGAAGTGCAGGATATGCGATTGCAGGAAGTTGCTCGCGAGGACAAGGTTCCTGACCAGCCGCCCGTTGGGGGGGATCTTGCCGCTCACGCCGAGCGCTTCGTCCAGGCACATCGCGGAAGCAGTGGCGTGAATCACCGGGCAGACGCCGCATACGCGCTGCGTCAGGCGCACCGCGTCCAGCGGATGACGGCCCTCGAGGATTTTCTCGAAGCCCCGGAACATCGTGCCGCTGCAGCGGGCCTCCTTGACTTCTCCGCCGTCTACGACGGCCTCGACTTTCATGTGGCCCTCGATCCGGGTGACCGGATCGATCGTGATCGTTTTCCCGCGCGCGTCGCGGACAGGGGGCTGTGTGCCGTCCATAACGGGGCTCTCCCGAATCAGGCTGTTGGTTTGCCGGGCCCGGCCTCAGTCAGGAGGCCGAATCGCGCCAGGCTCTTTTCATCAATCTTCCTGTAAAGCGGGCTGAGCCGGTCGGGGAAGTCCGGCTCAACGCAGCCGTGGCAGGGGCTTCCCGCACCGATGCACCAGTTTGTCCCGCTGTTCCACATCCTTGTCGGGCAGTCGGCGTACGTGACGGGCCCCTTGCAGCCGAGTTCATACAGGCAGCCCGTCTGGCCAAATCGCTTTGCGAAACGTCCCGCGTCGAAGTCCGCCCGCCTCGGGCACGTCTCGTGGATAAGTTTGCCAAAGAACATCGCCGGGCGCTGGAGTTCGTCAAGCCCCGCGGCCACCGCGTCGAGGCCGTACATGGCCAAGGCCGCCAGCGTGCCGACGATCCAATCGGCGTGCGGCGGGCAGCCGGGAATGTTGACGACGGGCACTTTTATGTTCTCGCGTCTGAGGAGTTCCCCCATGGATATCGCCCCGGTGGGATTGGGCTTGGCGGAGGGAATTCCGCCGAAGGCCGCGCACGTGCCCGCGCAGATCACCGCCATGCTGTTACGGGCCAACTCGGCGGCCGTCCGGTAAATCGGCCTTTCGGCCCCGTCGGCTTCCCCCATCATGCCATAGGCGTCGCCCCCGGCGAAGAGCGACCCCTCCATTATCAGCACGTACCTGCCGGCCTCTTTGGCAGCCTCATCTTGGAGGACGCGCATCACCTGAGCGCCCTGCCCCGCCATGACGTTCGCCTGGAAGCGCAGGGATACGTGTTTGCCGGGGACGAGTTCGCGCAGCACAATGCCGGCGACGTCAGGCGCTAATGAGTTGAGCAGCGATACCGCACACCCCGTGCACGCGGCGCTCTGCAACCAGACGGCGGGAATCTCGACTATGTTCGGCATTTCGGTCCTCTCGGGGCCGCCAGGCCCGCTTGACAAAAAGGCCCGTACCTGTTCGTGATTCTGACCGAGTGACAGACAAAACAGGCGGATATGCTAACGACTCCGGCGCTAAAATCAACATGCAAAACCGGCGTTTTCGCGCATGGGGCAAAGTGCCCCTACTCGCCGCACCGCTTGCTTGAAGCCGGTCAGTTAAGGTCTGGACATGCGCCGATGCGCTGATTATATTAGCGCTCCTGTCGGTTCCTCAGGTCCGCATGGAAAGGCGGACAGAACAGGACTCAAGGGCGCTTCGGAAGGAGGCACAAATGAGCGTACGGGTACCATCGGACATCGAGATTTCGCGCGCGGCCAAGCCCAAACCCATCACCGAGATTGCGGCCATCGCAGGCATTCGGCCGGATGAATTGGAGCCTTACGGCGACGTCAAGGCCAAGGTGCGCCTGAGCATCCTCGACAGGCTCGCGTCCCGGCCCACCGGCAAGTACATCGACGTAACGGCCATAACCCCGACGCCGCTGGGTGAAGGCAAGACGACCACTTCCATAGGCCTCACGCAGGCCCTGGGCAAGATCGGCAAGAAAGCGATGATCTGCATCCGCCAGCCTTCCATGGGCCCGACCTTCGGCATAAAAGGCGGCGCCGCAGGCGGCGGCTACAGCCAGATCATCCCGATGGAAGAGTTCAACCTCCACCTCACCGGAGACATCCACGCCGTCAGCATAGCCCACAATCTGTTGGCCGCGGCCGTCGACGCCAGGATCATGCACGAGGACGACATGTCCGACAAGCAACTTGAGAAGAGCAAACTCAGGCGGCTCGATATCGATCCCTACAGCATCACGTGGCGGCGAGTCGTCGACGTGAACGACCGCGCCCTGCGCAAGATAATAGTCGGCCTTGGAGAAGCGGAAGACGGCCGGCCCCGGCAGACGGGCTTCGACATATCCGTGGCATCGGAAGTGATGGCGATCCTGGCGCTGGCCGACGGCCAGAAGGACATGCGCAAACGGCTCGGCCGCATCATCATCGGCAACGACAAGCGCGGCAAGCCGGTAACCGCCGAGGACTTGGGCGTAGCGGGGGCGATGAACGTCCTTCTCAAGGACGCCATCAAGCCCAACCTCATGCAGACGCTCGAGGGCCAGCCGGCCTTTGTGCACGCGGGGCCTTTCGCCAACATCGCTCACGGCAACAGTTCAATCCTGGCCGACAAGATGGCGATAAAACTCACCGACTACCTCGTGACCGAATCCGGGTTCGGCGCGGATATCGGCATGGAGAAGTTCTTCGACATAAAGTGCCGCACGTCGGGCCTCATCCCGAACTGCGTCGTCCTGGTCTGTACCATCCGCGCCCTCAAGATGCACGGAGGCGGGCCAAAGGTGGTTCCCGGAAGGCCCCTCAACGAAGCATACACCAGGGAGAACATCAAACTCCTGGAAAAGGGCGTCTGCAACCTCCAGCGCAATATTGAAATCGTCCGCATGTTCGGCGTGCCGGTAGTCGTCGCCGTCAACGAGTTCGCCTTTGATACCCCCGCCGAGGCCGAGTGCGTACGGAAGGCCGCCGAGGCCGCGGGCGCCGAGGCCGCCGTCAGGTGCCGGCACTGGGCCGAGGGTGGCAAGGGCGCGATAGATCTCGCGAACGCCGTCGTGGCGGCCTGCGAAAAGCCGTCCCACTTCCACTTCCTCTACCCCGACAAAATGTCCATAAAGGAGAAAATAGAGACGATTGCCAAGAAGGTCTACCTCGCCGGCGCCGTTGCGTACGAACCGCTCGCCGCCGCGCAGGTAGAGTCCTGCGAAAAGGCGGGGCTCAGCCATTTACCGATATGCATGGCCAAGACGCACCTGTCCCTGTCTCACGATGCCACCGTCAAGGGCGTCCCGCGCGGCTTTACCGTGCCCGTCCGCGAGGTCCGCGCGGCCGCAGGCGCGGGATTCCTGTATCCGCTCCTCGGCACGATGCGGACGATGCCGGGGCTGCCCTCCAGGCCGGCCTTCATGGACGTCGACCTCGACGAGCAGGGCGAAGTGGTGGGCATGTTCTAAGAGCGTCCGACGAAATCGTCGCACGGTCATGACGGGGTGGGGATACTCCGTTGAAATGCCCCCCTGGAAAGCGGGGGCAGCAGGTGAATCGCACGTTCGGGACGCTGTGCTCTCAGCATAGAAATGCTGTCCCCATGTTCGCGGTGACAGGTGTCCCGGCGACTATCTGACGCGCCGCGCGGAGCACGCGCCGGTTTTTCCTTGAGATTCCCCGGCGCCGGGTTTAGTATGGGACGAAAGCCATGCCCGCTGAGTGGCGGGCAGTTGATGATTCGGTTCCACAAGGCAATCGGATGGGGGTGAGAACCGTGGCGCAGTATAACAAACTTCAACGGGATTCATTTGTCAGGGATTTGTGCATGAGATTATCGCTTGCGGGGGGAGGGTCCTCCCAAAGGGCCAGTCAAAGGGACAGTGAGGACCGCGGTGGTGATTTCGAGCGTATGCTTTCGCGCACCCTGACAGTACATGGTTCGAACCCCATTAGCGATGACATCGTGCTGCGTCTGATGGAGACAAAGGATCTTGAGAGCATGATTGCCGCCTTAAGAGCGCGGCTCCACGCGCGAAGTTCGGCCTATACGGTGCGCGCCACGCTGCTTGAATGCCTGGAGAAGAACACGCAGTGACGAAGTGGTAGTTGCGCCTGCGGCAGAGACCACGGGAACTACAGGCCCCTCCGAAAATACGCCACAGCACACGTACTCCTCCCCAGCCGCGCCGTGGACTTTCACGACGGTCGACCTCATCTGCAGAAACAGTAGAATGCTCCCTTCGTTCTCTGGCCCTCCACAAGGGCATCTTGCGCCCCTGCCGGAGGGACTGCACGCTTCCCCGAGGGACCGCGAGAAAGCGGATGCCGGCCGCGGACGTGAGCCTTGCTGTAACCACTGCTGCGTCACCGCCGTACCCGGCCCGTAAACGGCCTGCGGTCGCGTCTACTTCTTCCTCTGCAGCAGGTAGTCGATGCCCGCCCCGATTGCGCTGCCGGCTAAGACGCAGATCAGCGTGTAGATGATGATTGCGATCACTCCTCTTCGCCACATCCCGAAGGGAATCAATAGTATGAAGCTCACTACCCCTCCCGCGTTGCCCCCGATCTTCGTCCATTTCGTTCCTCTTGCCGGCGCGGGCGGCGCCACCGGTTTGCGTCCCTCGGTAAGCGGCGGAGGAGTTGATCGTGGGCGGCTGTCTTGCTCAGGCATGTGCTATCCCTCCTTTGCGCTGACGAAAAGACCCGGGGTACCCTCACCGGCGGATCGGACGTTAGCTCCGTGAAGCGAGGACCCTGTTGACTTCGGCCTTGAGCGCGTCGGCGTCAATCGGCTTTGCCACGTAGCCTTCAGGGCTTACGCCGACGAAACTGGCGATTGCGGAAGCGCTGAACTCGATGCCGGTTTTCTCGGCGGCCACGGTGAGCATGATGACGGGGATGTCCCTGGTGGCGGGATCCTCCTTGAGTTCGACCAGGACCGTGAAGCCGTCCTTTTTCGGCAACTGAGCGTCGAGAATGATGAGGTCAGGGTGTTGGGACCTGACGGCCTTGAGTCCGGCGACCCCGTCCTTTGCGGAGAGCATCCGGGTATTGTCGCTTTCGAGGACGCCGGTGACGTACGCGACGCAGTCCTCCTCGTCGTCGACTACGAGGATTTTTCTCTTGGCCACGGTCTATCCTTTCGGAATAAGGTTCAATAATGTACTTTCCCGATCTTGAGTTGCAGGGCGCGGGTGATGTTGACCATGAGCACTGCACCCGCGATGGAAAGCATCTTGGATTCCTTGCTGTCCGCGCGGCTGGTGAGGACGACGGGCGCCTTGGACCCCACAAGAAGGCCGATAAGCCTGCGGTTGCCGAAGTACACCAGCGACTTTGCCAGCATGTTCCCGGCCTCGATGTCGGGGACAAGGAGGATGTCGGCGCGGCCCGCCACGGCGCCGCCAATTTTCTTGTGGCGGGCGGCGGCCATAGAAACGGCGTTGTCGAGAGCCAACGGCCCGTCCACCACGCACTCCGGGACGTACTGCCTGCGGTCGGCCATCTTGGCAAGACAGGCCGCCTCGACGGTGGCCGGCATGGCGGGGTTCACCAGTTCCACGGCGGCCAGGACCGCCACCGTGGGTTTCATGACGCCGAATATATTGGCAAGATGGACGGCGTTGAGGAGGATGGCCGCCTTCTGTTCGAGTGTGGGGGCGATATTCATTGCGCCGTCGGTAATGAACACGAGCCTCTCGGGGTCGCGGAGTTCGCCGATAAAGACGTGGCTCATTATGGCGTTGGTGCGCAGGCCGTACTCCTTGTTGAGGACTCCGCGGAGGAAGTCGTCGGTATGGATGTAGCCTTTCATGAGTATGTCGGCGTCGCCGGAGGAAACCATCTTGACGGCGGCGGCCACGGCCTTGATGGCGTCGGGTTCGTGGACGATCTCATGCCCGTCGAGGGAAACGCCGGCGGACTCGGCCTCCTCCCGGATTTCATGCTCATCGCCGATGAGAACGGCCCGGGCGATGTCCCTTTTCTTCGCCTCGTCGACCGCCTCTATTACCGAGGAATCCTGCGCAACGGCCACGGCAACTTTCCTCACGGGGTGCTTTTCGACGAGGCTCAGGAGAGTATCAAAATTCTTCATTTCACGTCACATCCTCTCTAATGGTCCGCCGCGCGAACGGCAAAGTCCTGGCATCAAGGCATAGAATCGCTTCGCGGTTTCGTGCGGCCTGCTTGAGCACAGTGCGCGACACACAGGAGTCTCCCGCGCCGCCGGGGCCGGGGCGCTTGACGGCGGTGATAGTCACCGCCGCAGTGTGATTCGATGACGCCTCTTGGCTCCCCCGGGAGGTTGACCGTGGAGCAACCGTGGCGCTGTGACCCGTTCGTGGCGAAATACTTTCCGGCATCTGCCGCCCGCCTGGACCCGTTCAGAAACGCCCAAGTCCGCAATTTATCTCCACGAGGGGCACATGTCAAGAAAAACACGGGCGCCGTGGTGCTGTTGAGAAAGCGCAGCGGCGCGGCCTTTTCGCGGCGGGTAGACTCGCCGCGCCCAAAACCCCCTGCCCCCGCGTGGGTGATAAAGCGCGAGGGCTCAGGGCCGAGGCTGGCCCTGCCTGTGTCAATCCCGCCGCAGGTGGGCCCCCTGAGACAACCGGCCAGTTGTGTCACGCCAGCACTGGCCGTCGGAGCCTGGCTGCAGGCAACGCCCACCGTCCCGTTGGGAAGCGCCGTCATAGTGACGATGACGCTGACACGGTATGCATCGGCACTGCCGCCACCAAGCATTGGCCGCCATGTCGCCCATGCTTATTCCTTGCCGGACGATACACCCCCGTCAGTGTGGCACGACGGCCCAGCTCCTGGAAAATGGGCAGCCCAAGACTTTTTGTCCCTGTTTTCCTGAGTCTTAACATCTTAGCGCATAACCAGTTACGCACATGGGTTGCGGAATGACGAAAGTTTTCGTTGAATTCACGAAACCTTTCGTGTATAAGTTTGACTAAACACGTGGCCCCTTGGAGGAGGAAGCCTTCAACATGTCAAGAAACAGCACACGCAGACCTACCGACGCCGAACTCGAAATACTGCTGGTCTTGTGGAAGCGCGGACCAAGTACTGTGCGCCAAGTCCACGAGACCCTGGCCGCCAACAAGCAGACCTCGTACAACACGACGCTCAAACTCATGCAGATCATGAATGAGAAGGGCGTGGTCACTCGTGACGAGTCGCAGCGTCCCCAGGTCTACCGCACGAGCCTGCCGGAGGGGCCGATGCAGGAGCGCCTGCTGTCCGATTTTCTGGCGCGCGTGTTCGGCGGCTCGGCCCGCAAACTTATGGCAGCCTTGACCGCAACGGGCATCTCACAGGAGGAATTGGCGGCAATCAGAAGCCTGCTTGACACCCTCGAGGAGGAAAACAGATGAACGCTGTGGCTGCTTCGCTTTTTTCCAACCCGATTGCCGAGCGAATCGGCTGGGCCCTTGTCCACTCTATCTGGCAGGGTACTGCGGTGGCGCTGCTGCTTGCCGTCGCGCTCGGGTTCCTGCGCCACAACTCTTCTCAACTTCGCTGGGCGGCCTCCTGTGCGGCGCTCGCACTGATGGCCCTCCTACCGGTCGTGACCGCATGCGTCGTCTCGATTGATGCAGCGGCGCCACGGCCGCGCCCTGTGGACGCCGAAAGGCCCGCATTGCCGGCAAGCACCCCGTTGCGCGATGCCTGGGCGTCTGCTGATTCCGCGCCACGTCTTTCGTCCGACTTTGCGTTGGCCGCAGATGCGACTGCGCCGGCGACGTCCGCTCCCACGGAAACGCCCGCAGACAGCCGCCCGCTCTACGCAGCGGCTTCCTGGCGTCAGTGGACACAGGATATCCTTCGTCCATTCCTGCCACATGTCTTTCTCTGTTGGCTCGTCGGCGTCGCCACAATGTGCATCTGGCACATCGGAGGATGGGTGTGGCTCGAACGCTACAAGAAACTGGGTACGCGTCCGCCCGCCGCGGCGGTTCGCGAATTGTTCGACCGGCTGCTCAAGAAGCTCGGAATCAGCCGGCCTGTTCGCCTGCTGGAATCCGCGCGCATTGTGGTGCCGGTGGCTGCAGGCTGGCTTTGCCCTGTTGTACTCTTGCCCGTTAGCGTGATGACGTGTCTGACGCCGGCGCAGCTTGAGGCTATATTGGCTCACGAACTGGCGCACATCCGCCGGTACGATTGTCTCGTGAGCCTTGTTCAGGCTGCGGTCGAGACGCTCCTCTTCTACCACCCCGCTGTCTGGTGGGTCTCCGCATGCATCCGGCAGGAATCCGAATGCTGCTGCGACGACCTGGCGGTCGAACTCTGCGGCGACCGCCGGAACTACGCGCTTGCGCTTGCCGAGGTGGCGGCGCTTGGCCGCGCGCAACCGCGCCTCGCGGCCGCCGCGGGCGGCGGCAAACTACTTGGCCGTATCCGCCGGATCCTCCAGCACCATCGCGACGGCGGCTTATCCGCGCGCTCGTGGATCGGCAACTTCCTTGTGCTTGGAGTCCTCGTCGCCCTCGCTGTCTTGTGTATCCGCTCATCCGCAGCCCAGATGCAGCCGGAGGCCGCGCGCACGCGTGGTGAGAACCCTCCCGAGGACGCGCGGAAAGTAATGGAGCGGAACGTGTTGATTGCCAGGCTCAAGGATGAGGACGTGCGCGTTTGTGAAGCGTCCGCCCTGGCCCTCGGTGAAATGGCCGACCCGGAGGCCCTCGCGCCGCTTAATGACTTATTCAGGAATGGCGATCCCGCTCGTCGCAGGGCGGCCGCCCGGGCGCTGGCCAATCCGAAGTGGGGATCTCGCGAGCCTCTGGTCGCCCTGCTGAAGGATGACAAGCAGTACGTCCGCCAAACCGCGGCGCACGTCGCGGACGACATAGGGTGGAAACCTGCCAACCAGGTCCAGAAAGTCTACTACCTCAT
>Ga0315274_10016665_pt1 | contig 10381 bp, 10 predicted proteins | sample YL17G02_20_MG_FD_203700 | JGI IMG/M metagenome (GOLD analysis project Ga0315274, IMG submission 203700) | Sediment microbial communities from Yellowstone Lake, YNP, Wyoming, USA - YL17G02_20 | ecosystem: Environmental > Aquatic > Freshwater > Lake > Sediment | place: USA: Wyoming | collected... | reverse complement strand
GGATCTGCCCGTAGCGACAATCTTGGCACCGGCTTCGAGCGCTTCCCAAGGCCATATCTCTGGTATCGGGTTGGCAGTCGCGAAAACGATGGAGTCGTCAGCCATGCCCTTTATCCACTCGGGCTTGATCGTGCCAGGACCGGGTTTCGACGCAGCGACCACTATGTCCGCGCCTTTCATCGCCGCATCCTGTCCGCCGATGACCTGCTCCTTGTTAGAGTGCTCGCACATGAAGAGCTTCTCCTTGTACTCGCTCCTGACCTCATCGCACCTACTGAGGTTGAGCGTGCCCTTGGAGTCGCACATGACCATGTTCTCCCACTTGAAGCCCGCGAGGTGCATAATCCTGGAGATGGCGATGTTCGCTGCGCCCGCACCGATGAACGTGGCCTTCATCTCGGCGGGCTTCTTGCCCACGACCTTCGCCGCATTGATCGCACCTGCAGCCACGATGGTTCCGGTACCTTGCTGGTCGTCGTGCCAGACAGGTATCTCGCACTCGGCCCTCAGACGCTCGAGCACGTAGAAGCACTTCGGCTGCGAGATGTCCTCAAGGTTGACTCCGCCCAATGATGGTTGAAGTATCTTGACCGTCTCGATGATCTTGTCGGGATCCTTGGTGCCCAGGCAGAGCGGGAACGCGTCCACGCCGCCGAGGTACTTGAACAGTAGCGACTTGCCCTCCATGACGGGCATGCCAGCTTCAGGTCCGATGTCACCAAGACCAAGCACTCTTGTGCCGTCCGATATCACACCGACCGTGTTCCATCTGTTGGTGTGGATGTACGACAGTTCCTTGTCCTTGTTGATCGCCTTGCATGGCTCCGCGACGCCTGGAGTGTACCAAATCGCGAATGCGCTGAAGTCCCACACGGCGCACTTCGGGACCACCTCGATCTTCCCCTCGTAGAACGGGTGATAGATCATCGCGAGCCTGGCGGGCTCGTACGCCTTCTTCAGGAGCTGGTCGACGGAGATCTTCTCGAGTGGTTTGCCCATCGGCTTCGCCTTCTTCGCCGGGACCTTCTTCACGGCCTTCTTGGCCGGCCTGGATTTCTTTGCCATTCGAATCTACCCTTTGTTTTTCGTGTCTGGTCGAAAGTCGTCAATCCGTTTTCACATTTCGAACAACTTGAGAGCGGATTTGTCAGAAAGGGCATTGATTCCGGCGATTAATAGCTTAGTGTGCAACTAGACGATACCCAGCGACGCCAACATCCCGGGGCTCAACGAAAATGGAACATTATTGTGGGAGGAAACGGTTTCCCACAGCAATGAAAGCCCTCGTTCTTGACGGATATGTGGACGAACCCGCCTGCTTGGGCGTCCCGCCTTTCGTGTCACCGTACGTCAGGCTCGCCTACGGGGCGATCAGGAGCGCAGGGGCAGAGGTCGATTACAGGACAATCGACCAATGGCGGTCGAGAAAGGTTGGACCCGGCCGCTACGACCTTCTCGCGGTTATCCGGAACATAGCCGTGCCCGGCAAGTACCTCAGAGGGATGCCTGCGAGCGACCGCGAGCTTGTGGAGGTTTCACAGTCGTTCAAGGGCGCGACCGCGGTCAGCCTCGGAATCGACCCAAAGATGGCTCCGAGCGCAGTTGTCGATGCCTACGATTACGTCGCTGCCGCAGATTCTGATGCGGCACTGCACGATCTCGTCGCTGGAGGAGAGTTCGTTCAACGCAGAAGAACCCTTCAGGAGTGGAACGCTTGGCTAATCAAAGGCGCGGAGGCGTGCGAACAGCATCCAGACCACGGGGGTCCGCTCATCGCCGAGGTACAGATGTACCGCGGCTGCGTGAGGTACATCTCAGGCGGGTGCAGGTTCTGCGTCGAGCCGCTCTTCGGTGACGTCCTGTTCAGAAAGGCCAAGGACATTCTCGACGAAGTGAAGGCGTTGGCAAAGGCTGGGGTCAGGAACTTCAGGCTCGGTGCTCAGTCGTGCGTGTACTGCTACATGTCGAAGGACATCGGCATGTCTGAGACTCCAACGCCGAATCCTGAGGCGGTCGAGAAGCTCCTCAAGACGATTGTTGAGGCCGCGAAGCCAGAGATCTTCCACTTGGACAACGCGAACCCTGCCGTGATAGCCGAGCACCCGGAGGAATCGACGGAGATCACGAAAGCCATCGCGCGGCATTGCACGAGCGGCAACGTGCTCGCGTTCGGCCTCGAGTCTGCAGACCCAAAGGTGGCAAAGGCGAACAACCTCAACGCGTCGCCTGAGCAGACGCTCGAGGCGATCAGGATTGTGAACAAGGTTGGGGCGATTAAGGGCGTGACCGGACTTCCGAGAGTGCTGCCAGGCATCAACTTCGTGTGCGGGCTGCTAGGAGAATCGAAGCAGACCTACCGGCTCAATATGGACTTCCTGAAAATGGTCTTCGACGAGGGGCTCATGCTCAGGAGAATAAACATACGACAGGTCATCCCGTCGAGGGACGAGTTCCCTGGAGTGGCCTCGAAGAGGGACTTCCTGGAGTTCAAGAGAAGGGTGAGGGAGGAGATCGATGCGCCGATGCTCGACCGGCTCGTCCCAGACGGCACGGTGTTGAGGGCTGTCTTCGCAGAGCTCAGGGAGGGCGGGAGAACCTTCGGACGCCAGGTCGGAACGTACCCGCTCCTTGTAGGGATACCATATCCTGTCGAACTCGGGAAGAAGTTCGATGTCGTGGTCACCGGCAGAGGATTCAGGAGCATCACGGGAGTCATCTACCCCACCGACGCGAACACGGCAACTATGTCAATGCTGGTTGCGATACCAGGCATCGGCAGGAAGAGGGCGATGGCGATCGTGCGTCATAGGCCTTTCAGGGACCCCTCGGAACTGTGGAAGCTGATCGACGAGCCGGGGGCTCTTGCGAGGGCACAGTTTCACCTAACCTGTTAGAACGTAGTTGAACAGCAGCAGACACTATCTAGTAGGTATCGCTCGATTTGCGTACGGAAGGAGATTGGAATTGGACGTAAGACTCGCAGCCAGGTTCCCTTTTCTGAAGGAGTCGTCGAAGTACCTCAAGGATAAGAACGTCACTTTAGACAGACTCGTCTCCAGCATGGCTTACGAAGCAGCGAGGCTGAGAGGGAGGGACCGTGTCCTCGAAGTCCTCGACGGGAACATCATCCAGGACCATCCGATGGCATCGGAGATCGAGGCCACTCTCGAACTGCTCGCATATCCAGTGGCCAGGATGATCGTCTCAGCGGTCGCGGATCCGATGTTCGTCAAGAGATATGCCATAGCCGAGGCGAAGAGGGTGACAAGATACCTCAGGAGCTCTGATCTCAGCCTGACAATGAGAGTGGCTGACGAACTCGGGCTTCAGATAAACAAAGACAACGGGAACCTCGCAGTTGACTTCACTGATTTCCTGAAGTACTCCTCTTCTCTGAGGAGCAAGGACTGGAAGCTCATCAACCAGCAGATCAAGGAAGGCAAGGTGCTCCTGAACCAGTACAAGGTCACGAGGCTGGTCGAACAGCTCATAACCGACAAGATATCCTCCGAGCTCCCGCTAGAAGTGAACGAGGACATCATCAGTGCCTTCTCCCCGGTGGTTGGCGAGATCAAGGACACTCTCGCGGAGGAGAGGAAGAACCGCGAAGCCGGGGATCTCGGCAGGGTGAGCATAGTCAGGTTCCCGCCCTGCATGCGCAAGTTGCTGGCCATGATGCAGGCAGGAGAGAACGTACCGCATACCGGAAGGTTCGCGCTTGTTACGTTCCTGCACGCACTCGGGATGGAGTCCGACGACATCCTGCAGATATTCTCGACAGCCCCGGACTTCGACGAGAGCAAGGCGATGTATCAGATCAAGCACATCGTCGGCGAGACCTCGGGGACGGAGTACACGACGCCCGAGTGCTCCACCATGAAGAGCTATGGGATCTGCTTCGACCCGGACGACCTCTGCAAGAGGGATTGGATGACGCACCCGCTGACGTACTACAGAGCCAAGGGGAAGAGGTTCAAGCCTTCGGAAGGTTCTTCCAAATCAGGCGCGCGCGCTGCAAAGCGGTGATGTTTCCAGCGAGCCCGAAGTAGACCATCATCCAGGCGATGAGCGAGTAGCCGAAGATGTCCGTGGCGTAGGCGCTGTCGGAGAGTTCGAGCGCGTATTGGATGAGCGAGAAGACGACCAGCACTGCGATCCTGTCCGCCCGCCCCAGGATGCCGCGGTACTCCCTCCCGAGCCCGAGCGCCTGCGCCTGCGTGCCCATGTAGCTCGCGAGCAGCACCCCGATCACCGCGAAGAGCCCGAAGGACATCTCGCATCGTGGGCTGATCGCGATCGCGCCCAGGATTATCGCGTCCGAGTACCTGTCTATCACGTGGTCGACGAAGTCCCCGCGCTTCGAGGCTTTGGACGAGATCCGCGCGACCTTCCCGTCGAGCGCGTCGAACAGGCCGCTCACGAGGACCATGATCGCCGCCATCATCAAGAAGTGAGACCAATCGAGCACATACAATACCGCGGCGAGGATCGCGAACGCTAATGACGTGAGGGAGAGCATGTTCGGGTTCACGTTGCTGAGGCGCTTCGCGATCGGGGAGAGAATCCTGTCTGCATCTCCACGGTAGTTGTCTAGAACCAGCTCAGAACCTCCTGGCTCCAGTCAACATTGCCAACACGATATTTCTGTCTTTCTCCGGCGATTATCCTCTCGATCGCCCTTGCCACCTGGCGATCGGTCATCCTGGTGGTGTCCATCTCGCAGACCTCGGGAGCGTTCTCGAGAGCCTCGATGAGCACGACATCGACCGCCTCCGCCTCCACGTTCTCCCTCACCTTCGCACTGGACCAGCCCTTCTTCTTGAGGCGCTTCTCGAGCACGGATGGAGAGCAGCGGAGCACTATCGCAAGGTCTGGGCCGAGCATGTGCGAGAAGTGTCCTTCAATGACCATATCGCCCTCCATCTTCCCGACGACTTTCGCGAGCTTGTAGACGTCGACCTCCTTCGTCTTGCGCTTCCTGTCATAGCCAGTCGATAGGCCGAGCTTCTCCACCAAATCGTTGACGTGAAAAACGGGCATGCTCTTGATCAACGAGCACGCGCTGGTCTTTCCCACCCCTGGGGTGCCCGTTACGGCAACCTTCATGCAACGCGGGATACCGGCCTGCGCGGATATCAAGCTTGACCAATATGTCATGAGGTCAGCAGGTCCTTCAGGCTCTTGTCGAACGCGAGACGCATTGTACTTTCCCTGATCCTGCGCTCCAATGGCATCTGTATCCAGAGCCACGCGCGCTCGTCCCGCGGGAATTCGACCCCACAGTCGATGTCCATGAGCACGAGGTACTCTGGAGGGGAGAGTCCGAGGCGTACGGGCTTCTCTGTAACCTCGGGCCCGATCGTCTCGTGCGGTATCCGTCCGGAGCTCCCCTCGTTCATCATCCAGACTATGCGGCGGACCATGTTCCAGAGGAAGCTCTCCGCGCGGAAGTCGATGATGTGGAAGAAGTCGGAATCGGAGATGTCGATGGAGTCTATCTTCCTCATCGGGTTCCTGTCATCGACGTGCGCATAGGAAGAGAAATCGTGGACGCCCACGAACCTGCTCGCGATCTGTCGCATGAGCTTCAGGTCCTGGTCCTGCTTAGGAAGATGATACCTGTACCAGCGCTGCCTCGCCGCACGCGGGTTGAAGCCGTCGGGCACTTCGATGGCGGAGTAGGCCCAGACATCCTCCATCTCCGAGTTGATAGCGGGGCACAGCTCAGAGAGGCTGAACGAGCTTCGGACCGACACGATGTTCCCAAGCGCGCTCACGCCCCTGTCGGTCCTGCTCGAGCTCCTGTAGCCGCAGTCGCGGGACGAGTTGATCGCCCCCACCTTCGCCAGCGCGTCGACGAGCACACCCTCGACAGTCCTCTTGTCCGGCTGTCGCTGGAAGCCGAAAAACTCCGTGCCATCGTAGGCGATCTTGAGGGCGACTCGTCGCTCTTCCTGCACGCGAGTGCAATCTGCTGCAAAGTTAAATATCTAAGGCATCGGTGCTCCTGGCGTGGCCCAATTCAGGATAGTCCTCGTCGAGCCGCTCAACGACGGCAACATCGGGGCGATCGCGAGATGCATGAAGAACTTCGGACTTGCGGAACTCGTGCTGGTGAGGCCGTGCGGGGTCGGCGAGGAGGCAACGAAGCGCGCGATGCACGGCATCGACGTCCTGAAGATGGCGGAGACCGTCTTCACGGAGGACGAAGCGCTCAAGGGCGTGGACTTCGTCGCAGCGACATCCGGCATCGATACCGCGAACGAGAAGAACTTCAAGAGGATCTCCATGACGCCCAAGGAGTTTGCGGCCAAGATGAAAACCCTGGATGGCAAGGTCGCGCTCCTGTTCGGCAGGGAGGACTTCGGACTGGACAAGGAGACCATCGAGCGTTGCGATTATCTCGTGACGATCCCCGCGGATCCATCGTACACGATACTCAATATCAGCCACGCGGCAGCCATTATGTTCTACGAGCTCTTCGCCACAGGCTTCGAGAAATGGGAGCCGAGGCAGATCAGCAAGATGGAGACTGAGAAGCTGAATGAGTATTTCGCGATGCTTCTGGATGTGATCGACTACCCGCCGCACAAGAAGGAGAAGACCAAGGTGATGTTCAGGCGATTGGTCGCGAGGTCCGTGCCGTCGCTCTGGGAGTTCCACACGCTGATGGGCGTGCTGGACGGGGCGGTCAAGAAGGGTTCCGCGGGAAAACTGCCACCGAAGAAGAAACGCGAAAAAAGGGGTTAGGCGCCTTCCCAAGTTACGGTGGAAGACGCCGTTGTTGTTGTGGGGGAGGAATTTGGTTAGACTAACTGGTCGATGTAGCACGACGGGTGAGGCATGGACGCGACGCTCTCCACGTCAAATCCACCGAGCTTGTCTGGTCCATCAATCGACGGGATGCCAGTCACGATCCCAATCAGCTTGATGTTCCCGCCGAAGCCGTCCTCTATCCGCGCGCCAAGCTTCACGTTCGCGCGATCGCTCAGCTCGCTCGTGATCCCGTTAAAGACCTGGTAGGCCTTCCTCAGGGAGAGGGAGGGGCCGCCCGTGATGTGTATCAGGGCGCCTGAAGCTCCCTCAAGGTCGACATCGAGCAAGGGGTTGTTCAGCGCTTCGTGCACTACCTCTTCGGGGTCCTCGCTCTCGCCGTACAAGACGGTCGAGGCGCCTCCGTGAAGCATCACGGTCCGGAAGTCCGCGAAGTCCAGGTTTATCATGCTTGTCTGGCAGATCGTTTCAGTGACGCCGGTGATCACTTCAGCAATTAGCTGGTCCATCACCATGAACGCCTGTTCGACGGGCAGTTTTGGCACTATCTCGAGCAATTTGTTATTGTCGAGAATTATCGTGCTATGAGCCCGTTCTTTCAGTTTTCCGATCCCAGAGAGCGCTGTCCTCAATCTTCCCTTCTCGATGTCGAATGGCAGTGTGACGAGCGATACGACGATCGCGCCGTGCTTGTGGGCGGTCTCGGCAACCACCGGAGCTGTTCCCGTCCCGGTGCCGCCGCCCATTCCCGCAGTGATGAAAACGATATCGTAGTCTCGAACGAGCGCATCGATCTTGTCGAGCTCTTCGTAGGCGATTTTCTCGGCGAGCCTTGGGTCGCCACCAGTACCGTAGCCGTTGGTCGCGTGCTCACCGATCAGAAGTCGCTTGTCCGCATTAATCCTGCTGAGATGGAACCTGTCGGTGTTGATTGCGATGGTGTCGATGCCCTCGAGGTTCGTGCGCTTCAACCTGTGGACGCTGTTCGAGCCGCCGCCACCGCACCCAATCACGCATATCTTCGGAGAGAGGTGCGCATCAACCTCGCACCCGCTTTCGAGCGCTTCGCGAATGAGCTTGTCGAGCATGCTAGCCCACCTCCCTTGAGAGCCCAAGCTCGTGTGTGTATGCGTGCGTGACCATCATCCCATCCCCCATGCAGTTTAGAGCGTCACCTTTCCAGTTCTTCCATCGCTTTTGACACTCGCTTGCGTATGTACTCGCGCACAGCGTTCCTGATGGCGTCGTCAACCGAGACCGAGTCGCCTTCCTGGACCAGTTGCTTCAGATTGACAACGTTTCCCTTGGGGAGCTCGACCGTGATCTTCTCGATGTACTCGGGCGTGAACTCGCCCTCAACGAATTTGTCAATTGCGGCCCTGATCGCGTCGGAGATTGTGGAGAACTTGCCCTGATCGATCAGCGCCTGGAGCGCTTGAATCCTCTCATTGGGCAGTCGTATCGTTACGCGCTCGGATTCGACCATGTATGGCCGCCTTCTATGTCCGACGATATTGGCTGTTTCGTCAGACAAATGTCAGTATGGACTGCTGAGTATTTATAATTTTCTTGGTCTGGGTTCTGGTGCATTAGCGGGTGCTGGCTGTCTGCTGTTTGTCCGCTGTAACAGGTCGGGTGGTGATGTCACTTACTAGGTATGGGTTTCCCCGATTCCATGTCCTGAAAGATGCTCGTGAGGTCCACTCGCTCGTCCACCATATCGAAAAGCTCGGGAGCTACAGAAGTCGCAACAGTCTTGATGTAGAAAAGCCTCACAATCGCGCCTGCACCCTTGGCGGCTTCAACAGCTGCTACATAGTCCCCATCACCCGCCACCAGACCGATATGCAGTGCTTCTTTCGACCAAGCGATTCTTGTCATTTCAGTAGCAAGAAGGACATCTACCATTTTCTGCTCTACTGTCGTGATTTCCGTCGGCGCATTCTGATAACCCGCGTTCTTGATGAAACCAGAAACACTGGTCTTCTTGCAGTACCCACAGCGAACTGTGAACCGCTCAAGCCTGTCTATTGACTTGAGGTCCTCTTCCTTCTTTCGATATTGCATTTGTTGATTCGTTGTTGGTTTGTTCCTATCCTTGAATGGCAGGGCGTCGAAGTAGTATGTTCTGAATCTCCAATGATACTTTGGCACCAACCGGTCAGCAAATGACTGCAAGTCCCACTTAGCGTCGGAGACAAACCCTTCACGCGCTTTGCCTAACCATCCTCCATCTATGAGGCTCACCGATCTGGGTCTATCCACAAGTCCACCCACCATAACGTCCACCCAAGAATGACGCACTGAACCAAGAAGGTATCGACATGGACGGGTGCCTCGGCGATCATTGCGACCCCGAGGCGTGTAATAAAATTGGTGTGGGCTCTGCGATTCCAGAGCCGTGTATTGCAAAACACTCAAAGTATTCGAAACTATATAAGAACATCGCAGAAACACACATGAAATGCAGAAATCGTACTATCTTCTCTTTTGAGCATTTGCGAGCTTCAGCAGCTCGTGCCACTTGAACCCGACTAACGGTGCAATGTCGGCGGCTTCGGCTGGTGTCTTGCCCAACGCCTGATGAGTCCGAACCATGTCATAGTGGACCCTCCACCCTTCCATGATCGCGGCGGCCCCGTCCTCTTGGTCGAAGGCCCTCATTACCTTGGTCCTCGACTTCTCCGTCCCGTGAAGTCTCTCGACGAGGTTGTTCGATTCCTCAGCGCGGATGCTAGGTACGACCTTGTGCGGAGTGTGCCGTCCCTTCCCGAACTCCTTGTGAATCGCCTTAGGATAAGCTTGCATCCCGTCACTGAGTATCTGTGTCGGCTTTGTCTCCGTAGCGTTCTTGGCCTTCCTCAGAGGAGCGCGAGTGTCAGACAGACTTCGCGTCCTGCTAATGTGCGTGGCAATAAGCATCCTAGTCTCTGAGTCCATGACGTTCCAGAGGTATCGGTGTTCCCCGTTCACGTTGAGGACGGTTTCGTCGATGTGCCACTTCTCGCCCACGAGTGCATCTTGAGAATCGAGCCACTGAGCCGCAAGCGCGGAGTAGTGCGTGATCCACCGATAGACTGTCGTGTGGGATAGCTTGAGAGCGTGGACCTAGGTGAAATTTGCCTCAGGGACATTCCTCTGAAGTACAAGTCCAAGGCGAGGGCGATCTTCTCAGGGTCAGCTCTCCTCTGCTGAAAGCCATCCTTCCCCGTGAATCTCATCCCGCAAGTCTTGCAGAGGTATCGAGTGACAACCCCACTCTTGTTGCGCCTCTTCCCGTTGGCGATTACATCACCCGAGTGGCACTTGGCGCACACAACCTTCTCGGGCTCTTGCTTCGAATCGAGAAAACCGTTCCTGTATCTCACAGCGAGAATGTGGATGCACATGAGGCGAGTCTGGGAGAAGAAGTCGCAGGAGCAAGTCCACCTGTCCCTCGATACCTCGACTGTGTAGACCTTCTCAGGATGGCTCTGCGAGTGGACCTTGAATTGCGTTGGGGCAACTGGCTCTATCTGATCTCCACGAGCCACGATTGCCAGTGCGGGTGTCCGCATATCCGTCCAGGGTGTTAGGGCTTCTGTCATGTTCTTACCTAGTAGGCATA
>Ga0315274_10016664_pt1 | contig 10381 bp, 1 predicted proteins | sample YL17G02_20_MG_FD_203700 | JGI IMG/M metagenome (GOLD analysis project Ga0315274, IMG submission 203700) | Sediment microbial communities from Yellowstone Lake, YNP, Wyoming, USA - YL17G02_20 | ecosystem: Environmental > Aquatic > Freshwater > Lake > Sediment | place: USA: Wyoming | collected... | reverse complement strand
CAACCTTTAAGTGCACGAACCACCCACCTACATGAGCAAGACTGCTGCTATAGTGTAGACCGGCCAATCATGCGAGCCTCTCACGTTCGCGACTGGGGTTCAAATCCCCATAGCAGCACTTTAACACTGGTGGTCTAATTCACTAAATGCAAATTTCCGATAGTGAAACAAAACCCTTCTATCGGACGAAAATTTGAACATTTTTTTTCAAATAAAATAGGGTTACGATCTTTCTTCATCAGCATGAACCCGGTACCGGTTTCTTGTGAACTCCTGCTGTGAATCAATCTGGTAATTGTTTTCCGTAGAGCTGTAACCGCACTTGCTTAAGTGTGAACGCGGTTCAGGATTGTTGCAGTGTCTAAAAATCCCTGATCAATAATCCACAAGACCGAGCGCATTCCGTATGATACCCAGGGTGTCTGCAGCTGTGAACCTTCCGAATGGTGAAGAGACATCCGCATAATCGTGGGTTGTGGGAATGTTGGTTAGCCTGAGGGCAGTCCGTGTGGCCATGAGGGCATCCGCTGCGGTGACACTCCCGTCACCGGTTCCATCGCCGTTCACCGTGCCATCGAATTGAATATGGATGATCTGCCCGTCACTGCCGGCAGGAGCAACCACCAGAATGGTCGCATTGGTAGTTGTAAAGAATCCTGAATCATCGACGGTAAATGTGCCGTTTACAAATTGGTACAGGGCATTTGATCCTCCAATCATAACGGTTATCGCGCGATTCCCGTTTGCGGTCACGTTTACTGTCAACCGACTTGGAACTTCGACGGCCACCCCCACAGTGTCATTGCCGGCAATTGGCATCTCATACGACAGGTTTTCCTTATGCTTGTTTGCCGGGGTGTTTACCCATTCCCCGGTCGATGCCTGATAGAACGATGCGATATTGGATATCACAGTCCCGTTCTCTGACAATACGACTGCAGGCGTGAACATTTCCCCGCATTGCAGGAGGGTCACGTTCACCCACCGCGGGTTGCCTCCCGTGACAGTCACATCGCCGCTCACGTTGAGATAACCGGCTTTTCCGACGAAAAGGGTATACTTTTCACCGACTGCCAATCCGTCCCAGTTCGCAGAGTACTGGTCATCCCATGTTATATTGTCGCACCATGTCCCGTTGAACAGGTGGATATGTTCTGCGTTCATGGATAACCCGGGAATATGTTCAACCGTGACATTAATTCCATGCCGGGAAACTGGTGCCGGGTTGTTTACCGTGATGTAATGGGTCCGGGTTGCCGTATTGTGGCCACTTTCACTTGTCACGTTCAGGCTGACGGTGAATGTCCCGTTGAATTCATACGTGTGCGTCGCGTTTTGGACGGTCGAGAAATTGCCATCACCGAAACTCCAGTTCCAGGCCGCAGGTGATCCGGTCGATGTATCGGTAAACCGGACCGTCAGTGGCAGTGTGCCGGAGGTGATGTTTGCGGTAAAGCTGGCAACCAGTGGTGTGGGAGTGAGTGTGATATAATTTGTCTCAACTAACGAGTCTGTTCCACCTGAATCCGTTACGGTCAGTGTAACGTTAAAGGTTCCAAGAGATGCGTAGGTGTGTACCGGGTTTTGCTCTTCAGAGAAATTGCCGTCGCCAAACGACCACTTCCATGAGGCGGGAGCCCCTCTCGACTCATCGAAGAATGATACAATCATCAGGGGATGGCCGGCCCTCTGGGATGCGGAGAAATCTGCAATCAGGGGAACCGGTACATCGATCGTGGCATCCGGCATTGAAGGTGCATCCTCGATGTTGCTGGTATTATCGCTTGCAATGCTGTAAAGGCGGTAACGGTGCCCGCCAATCCCGGTGATCGCAGCGGAAGATTCGGTCATGTGGTCCTTGTACGGCATGTACGACCCGTTGTCCATCGATACGTAGATGGAATAGTCCCTGACACCCGACGTATCATCCGATCCGGTGAGACTGACGAGGATCTCGGTGCGGTTCCGGAGCGAAGCAGTCAGCGCGCTGGACGGTTTGCCGGCATCGATGGTGTTCCGGTAGGGATAGTCTTTTGGCGCGGGCATGAACGTGGTATTATCGAAGTTGACCCATGCCCGGTTCTCGATCACCGTCCCGGATGTAAGATCCGGTTTCGGGTCAATCTCGAAAGAGAACCATGCGATCTCGTTCCCGCTGCTCGTGATGGGCGGCAGGAACCCGACCATGGGATCCTCGGGCGTGGTCAGGGTGACGGGGTCCCAGGTCCGGTACGTCCAGTTTGCCATGCCTGTGCCGGGATCATACCTCCCCTCAATATTCACGATGAGGTTCAGGTAGGGCCTCGGGTCGACGTTCACGTTGAAGTACTGGCAGGGCTCGAGCGGCACGGTCCAGTTCAGGAACCCGGCCTCGGTGAAGGCGAACGTGCTCCGGTTGAAGGCCGGGTCCATCCGGTCATAGGCATACGCATCGCAGACCGGTGCCGTCGCGTTCTCGGCATTCCAGAAGTCAACGCGGTAGCTGAAGTGCTGGCCCTGCGGGACGTCGCGATGGGCGTCGCCGGGGAGCGTGTCCGGCAGGTCAAAGCCGATAGGCCCGTATTTATCTTCGGGGTCGACGATGCCGCGGGGATCGATTCGTCTTTGTTGTTCTGGTGGTGGTGGTGGTGGTGGTGGATCGGGCCTGTCCCTCCTGTGCTCATCACCTTCCGGTTGGGAAGGCATCTCATGTGCCCAATAGTGAAATACGAAAGGAACTACAGCTAAGGGTTTTTCAAACCATAAAAATACTTTTTCGGTAAAATCTACTTGGACTGAAAGAGCCGTGAGGGGAGCTTGTCGTTCATATGTTGTAACTTGTCTCTCTCTGTCACTCGGAGCCTCATGAAGTTTCGCATAATAATATGCTTCGGCATTAAACCGGTGGTTTATCTCTTCAGCCCAATTGTCACTTTCCTTTTTAAATATCTTGTTTTGTAGGTCATTCCGTTCCTCTGGAGGTGGTACACTCCCAAATAACCCAATCGGGTCTACAAAATCAATGGGGGAATTGAATGCGTAGAGGTAAAAATTCATATTAGAACCGGAATAGGTCGGGTCGGTTGAGAGGAAACGTCCCATCGCCCCATCAAAAAACCTCATTCTCATGAAGGAGAGGCCGTTCCCCTCGTCCATCACTCCGGACTCGCCCACGAACGTGAACGGATTGCTGATCCCTTCCTCCCGTTCAAGGTACTCCCCGAACGGGGCATACCGGTACCGGTTCACCACCTGTCCGGAAGGATCGGTGATCTGCACCGTGTGACCGGTGGGACTGAAGTGGTACTCGTAGGAGGAGCCATCCGGGGTCTGCTGTGAGATGAGTCCGAGCCCGTGAGTATACCGGGCAATGAGGGTTCCATCTCCGGTGTAATCGGCAACCACGTCGCCATACCCGAGGGGATCGATGACGTAATGGTGTTCTGTCCCGTCCCGGACGGTAACAGCCCGGTTCCCGAGAGCATCGTACCGGTACTCCCATGTCCCCTCCGGTGAGCTGACGCCGGTCAGCCGGCTATCCATATCGTATGTGTAGGTGGTGGTATTGCTCCCTTCGGTTTTTGAGGCCAGGTTGCCGTTTGCATCATACGTGAACGTTGCCGGGCCGGCATGGGTATACTGGTTCAGCGCATTGGTCGTATAGGCGATTGCATTCCCGTCTGTTTCCATCGATATCCGGTTTCCTGCCCCGTCGTACGTGAACCGGGTCCGGCTTCCGTCCGGGGAGGTTACCTTGGTGAGCTGCCCGATTGCATCATATTCATAGGTATATCTTCCCTCCGGGGTGTCGGCGGCAATGACATTACCGTCAGGATCATAGGAATAATCAAAGAACGAGAGGATAGTGCCGTTTCCATGGTAATTGGCAAGCCGGGTGATCTGTCCGTCTGCATCGTATATGTAGGTTGTCGACGCGTTCGAAGGAAGGAGTTTCTTTACAAGCCTCCCTGCATCGTCATAGCGATAGCGAACAATCTCCCTGTTATTTTCATCCGAAATCCTGCTTAAATGCCCAAGGGCATCATATTCATAGGCAAGGGCCCGCCCGTCCCACAGGGATTTCCGGGTCAGGCGTCCGGAAGAATCGTAGGTATAATTCAGCCAGTACCCGCATGGGTAGGTAATTCGGGTGAGTTGGTGCCGGATGTTGTATTCCATGCGGATGGTGCCGTTCGGGTCCGATGCCGAGACCATGTTGCCGGCATCATCATAGGTATACCCTGCCCACGAACCATCCGGATAGGTCTTATTCAGCATCTGGCCTTTTTCATTGTACATGGAGAGAATGGTATTCCCGCCCCGTGTCGTATATTGCTCAATGTTCCCCTGCATATCGTGGGCCATGATCTCCCGGGTTGAATCAGGATAGGTAATTTCGTGGGGATTTCCCCGGGTGTCGTAGCCAACGTTGATGTGATTTCCCCGGGGATCGGTAATGGCACTGATCTTGTTGAACTGGGAATTATACTGGTATGCGAGGGTGTTGCTGAGAGGGTCGGTAACCCTGATAACGTTCCTGTCCTCATCGTACTGCAGGTGTGCCGCAGATCCCATCGGGGAAACAGTCTGTACGAGGTTCTGGTCGGAGTCGTATTCATACCGCCATACAGCCCCGGAGGGATTCTGGATTGAAACCGGGCTGCCAAATTCATTGACCCGGATTAACGTCTCGGCTCCCTCTGCATCGGTAATGGTGGTCTCCCGGTGTACGCTGTCGTAGGCATAACGGAACATCTCCTCCCCGTCGTTCAGGGAGGACTCCGTCAGTCGTCCCTCCGCATCAAACGCTATGGACTGCACGAGGCCCGAGGGATACAGTACCTGTGTAAGCGCGAATGCACCTTCATCTCCTGAATACCCGTACGAGGTTGCCGAACCGTCAGGTTTTGAAACAGACGTGAGGAGGGTTCCAGTCTGGTCATAGGAATAATTTGTCACCAGTCCGGCCGGATCGGTCAGCCGGACAATCCGGTTATCGCTGTTATATCCGATGCTGAAATGCGCCCCGGATGAGTGACCTATGCCGGTGAGTCTGCCGTTCCCGTCATAAGAGAGCGTAATCTGGTTGCCATTCTGGTCCCGGATGGCATCGGCCTTCATGTCCGTCCTGAAATGGATAGTACTGCCGTCCCTTTCCTGCAGGAGGTAGGTTCCGTCGGTGTTCTTTTTGAGTGTGGTATTTCCCCCGACAGAACGGTATATCCCATTGCCTGCGTATTCGAAAAGGATGCAGCCCTGATCGCTGAAACTTTTCAGGCTCAGGAATCTGCCGCCGTAATTTGAGATGGTTTCCAGTTTCAGGTCAAAGTTGGATTCCCAGCCGTAGCCAAGGGCTCCGGGGTGTGAAAAATACCCTGCGGGAAACACCCTGCTGAAAAAGAGTGGTATACCCGGCGCCGGGAAGGATGCATCGACGTCAGCTGCCACAACGGGGGGAGTAAAGACCGGGTCACCCGAAAGCGGAACCACGCGAAGTCTGAAGGGCGTGGTGCCGTCGCTTCGGAGATCCAGATCGATGGAACCTGAGTAACCTGCGGGAAGGATATCCGGATATTTATCTCCACCGTGGGCAAGGAATACAATATCTCCCTTGAGTTCCTGCCAGGGTTGATCGGGGCCCGACAGGGGCGGTTTCTCCCTGATATAGACACCGCTGACTTCAGGTTCGGTCGAAACCACCACCGCCTGCGCCGGCATATCCACACTCCCCCGGTTGCCGTATTTTATCACATACGTTACCGGTCTCCCGACCCGAATCACCTCCCGTCCTACAAGCTCGATCCAGAAGTCACCTTTCCCTCCCTCCTCGATGGAGAACGGGACCGGCGAGGTGGCAGTCTTCCCGTCCGGGCGGGAAACGATGAGGGAATATACTCCCGGTGCCTTTTTCGCAAGGTCGAAGGTCGCGATGAGACTGGTCCTTGCCGGACTGCCCTGCACCTCGCTGGCATTGATGGGATCAAGGCCTGTCCGTACGAGGGAGACCGTGGCATTCGGGTCAAGCCAGGCGCCCCTGACCGTGACCGATACAATTCCACTGTTGCCGCCTTTTGTCGGGGTGATTCCGGAAATGACCGGCAGGTACGAGACCGGTTCCTTTGAGGGCGGTGCACCGATATCCGCCATGATCATGACGTCCCGTTTCTGGGAATCACCACCAGAGATCATCTGACCATCGATGAACTCAACAATGTAGAGCCCTGGTTGCGGGTTGGGGATCAGGACTTCTGCAGACAGCCCATATGATCCCATCCAGTGCTCGGAACTGCCCCACTGCCCCCGGTAAATGTTAAAGTGGCTCGCATCACTCATCGCTTCCGCACGGAATGATACGTTATCCTGCCCCGGCGGGACCGTGAACTGGTGGTAGGTGGACCCATAGGGCGCGTAGATCGGGGCGACGACCCATCCTCCTCTCGGGAGTTCCGGTAGCTGCGAACATATGGTCAGGAACGCGGTTCCCTGCGAACCTGATGAAATAGACAGGGTATAATTTCCATTGGCGGGGTTTGGGATGTGAATGATCTGTTCGTATCTGCTACTATCGGATGCGACCTCCGTCCCGTCACGGTATAAGGTTATGGTGTCGGACCACCAATTTTCCTTCTTCTGCAGCGTGATGAACAGGTTCTGCAGGTCCTGCACGACAAACGAACGATTCACCGGGGTTCCGGGGAGCACTGACAGGTATGGATCCTCATAGATCACTCCTTCATTCCTTTCACTGACAATGAGGGACGACGGGATGGTCTCGCGCGACGCATCAGGCCATTCGACGACGATATCATACGTGCCGAACGGGACCGGTGAGAGATCATACCGGGTGATGAGCATGGTCCGCGATGCGAGGATGACCTCCTGTGCCTCGGCAAACACGGTCAGGTTCTTCGTGAGATAGACGCGCAAGCCATCAGAGAACCCAGTTCCGTAGATATGCACAAATACCTGCGAGGTGTTGCTCACCGTCCTCGGGTACACGGTCGTGACATACTGCTCTTTAAGGGAGACCACGATGGTGTAGCCCTCAGCTTTCGTACTTTCCGATGAAATGTTGAAGATGTACCTTCCCCGGTTTGTCGGGGAGATCAGGAGATCGTATGCACCCCAGGGGTTCTTCTCTGTCTGGCTGAAATCAAAACTGCCTTTGCCCGGAATCCGCTCCCAGGAACCATACAAGATAAAGTTACTTGAATTCAGGAAGGGTGCGACGGTAACCCGCAGGGTCTCGTTGTCGGGCACATCGATATAAGAGATCTCCAGCACACCGGGTGAGATATTTCCCCAGTACTGGCTGCCGTGCTGCAGGTTTGGTGGGCGGGTTGAGCTGAATGTCAGGTTATAAGTATTGATGTTCTCCTCTCCGCAAGGGGCATCGATGAGCACGGAGTAGGAACCGGTGCGGTTAAGGAGGCTCCGGAGAATGAAAGAATCGGTGTAGCAAGACCCACGGTAACAGGTGATCTTGTCAATCAGGTTCCAGGCCGGATCGAGGAGGCGGAGCCGGATCGGTTGATAGAGGATAGAGGTCAGCCTCAGGAGGATGAAGTCCCCATCAGTCCCGGTGAATGAATACAGGGTAAATGCACTGAGATTTGGCAGTTCTCCCTGTTTTTTCTCACCGGGGAGAATCGGGATTGCAAGGGATGAATCCTTCAGGTTGTTCAGGGAGAAGGGATAGGATCTGGTCTCGCTCCCATCACCTTCCACCAGGAAAACATAGGTGTCAGTCCGGTGAAGGATCTGAAGGATTTCGGCAACGGTATAATAAGAAGACTTATTGGAAGACAGGTGAATCCCGTCCGAGGTGAAGAGGTCAAGGTAGGTGGAAAGGTGGGAATTGGTAGAGTCACCTGACCCCAATCGGAGGTAGAGGAGATCTCCGTCTTGTCCCGGGAAGGTATAGGTGTCAATTTCACCATCAGGGAGGAAATTCCCCTCCGAAGCCGTTCCGTATGCAACAGGGGTGCTGTGGAGGGGGTTATTCAGGCACTGGATGAAGAACGAGTAAGGATAGGTGCAGCCAGAACAACTGCCAATGATCGTATAGGACCCGGTCTCCTGAAGCTGGGCGGAGATGAACTGTTCTCCTTCATATCGAAAGGTGGTACCAAGGAGAGAGCCGTTCGGAGCGTAGAGCCGGATCCTGGTCCACAATGGGGTACCTGTGCGCGGGTGGACAAGGATGGTATCTCCGGCACTGGCAGGGAATGTGTAGGCATCGAGTTCAACGGGGGGTTTGATAGAGCTGTACACCGTTTCACCAAAGGAGATGGAGGTGGCAGCCGCAGGGTGGTTCACGCACTGGATCCAGAGGGCATAAGGGCCGCTGTTCTTCCCATTATAACTGCCCGTGAGGATCGTATACGTCCCGGACTCCGGAAGGCTTGATGTAAGTTCAGCCAGCGTATTTCTTCCTGATGCAGAGAGGAGCATGCTCCCGTTCGGGGCGTAGAGCCTGAGTTCCGGTCCATCCGTCCATGTTGTAATGACCCGTGCCAGGATGGCATCGCCGGACGTAGCCGGGAAGGTGTATGCGTCCAGCCTGACGAAATCCTCTAGGGAGGCATTGATGACCTGACCGAAGGCAATCTGGGTGGAATTCACGGGGTTTTTTGTATTCTGGAGGTAAAACGAATAGGAACCGGTTCCTGATCGAAGTGCATCCTGAAGCATAAGGGTATAGGAACCAGGTTCGGTGATTGTGGCAGATAGATCAGTGTAATTCCGAATATTCCACCAAGCCGAGACGCGTTGGAGGAGGGTTCCGTTTGGATGGTAGAGTCGAATTTGCGGGTAAAAAGAGGAATGGGAGACTGCCCGTGCCAGGATGGCGTCCCCGGCATCTGCAGAGATGGTATAGACATCCATTTCAGCAGGGACTTCGGTTGAACCATTCACCGTTGTCCCGAAAGAGAGAGATGCGGCACCTGCAGGGTTATTGATCCGCTGCAGGTAGAGCCGATAGGTGCCGGTATAAGAATACCAGGAACTCATGGTGAGCAGGTAAGAGCCGGTCTCTTCCGCGCGGGCAGTCACTTCAACATAGGAGGATCCCGAAGAAGACCCATATTCGACCTTCTGATCGAGCAGGGTACCGTTGGAATAGCAGATCTGGACTGTCGGGTAAAGGTTCGCCCCGTATCCCCATGCGAGGATGGCGTCGCCTGCTGGGGCGGTGAAGGTATAGGTATCGACCTGCCCGCCTGCCGTGAGGGACCCGTTTAACATCTCGCCGTAACGTATCTCCGTGTTCCCACCCGTTACGATTGCGGTGATGGAAGATCCCCGTTGCGCTGTCTCATCTCTCGGGGGCGTACCGTTTGCATCAAAACTCGTTGTGACCGCGGGCGCGGGGGTCAGGTTCTCCTGTTCTGCCGGACTTTCCGCAGGACTCATCTGTGGTGCGGCCTGCGAATTATTGTCTTGTGCCAAATCCCCTTGTGTGACGTTGTCCAGAACCATGGGGAACTGCGTGGTATCGTTTACCGCTGTTATCGAGGAATTGGGGTCAGAGGATATTTTTGGAGAGCCTTCCGTCTGAGTCCCGTTATCGGAAATCAGGATATCCCTGTCGCCATGGTACCCGGAGACATCGCCATCATTGGATGCCGTATACCCCGCGACAATATATCCGCCGCCAATCGTCGGCTGGATGCTCCTGGCCATATCATCCCCGCTCCCGCCAAGACTCTTCTGCCAGCCGAGATCAATAGCAGAAACCGTTGAAATACACAAAAACAGAACAATCAATGAAAGAATTACTTTTGTTGAACTATGAACTACCCTAAATCCAGGAACAGCCCTCATACAACTCTGACCACCTCAGAATACTTCAGTAATCCTATTTCCACATAATAAATTTTACTATTTTAATATACTGTGAATTTTCACTTGTGAAAAAAATGCGTTGTAGTATATTGGCGCATTATATTGAGGAAGAATTTTCCAAACTTAAAAAAATGATATCGGCGGTATCACACGGGTTGCATACATGGCGGTGAACCTGACTCCATGGCATCCTGCTGCAGATTTCAATGGTGACACCAATATCGACATCGGCGATGCATCGAAAATCGCATGGTATTACGTGGGAAAAATATCTGAATTGTAAACTCTTTTTAGATACGACACATCCAAATGGCTGGCCGGTTTGTCCCCACAGCGGGGTTCTGATTCAGCACCGGATTCACTTTTCGGGATAATACAAATACTATATCGTTTCTCCTGCATGCCCGTTACGAAGAGAAAACCTGACGGATCTGGCTAAATTACGAATGTATGCGCATCTTATCAATAATTCTTGGCGCAATCCCGCGGATGGCAAAAAGATGAGCCTGAAGGTTCAAACCCAAAAAAATCCAGCCTTGTTCTCGCAATTGTG
>Ga0315274_10016663_pt1 | contig 10382 bp, 5 predicted proteins | sample YL17G02_20_MG_FD_203700 | JGI IMG/M metagenome (GOLD analysis project Ga0315274, IMG submission 203700) | Sediment microbial communities from Yellowstone Lake, YNP, Wyoming, USA - YL17G02_20 | ecosystem: Environmental > Aquatic > Freshwater > Lake > Sediment | place: USA: Wyoming | collected... | reverse complement strand
CATCTAATCTTGTTTGGACACGGTTCAAGAAACGGCCAGACAGGCGCGAACCGTTAAGAAGCCAGTTGCGCGCCGATCAACGGGGCCTTTGCGCCTACTGCGAGAACGCACTCATTCCCCAGGATGAATCCGTTGAGCATTTCATTGCTCGCGATGCCGATCACAGCAGGGAACTGGACTGGAACAATCTCCTGCTTTGTTGTGCCGGCGGCGAGCGCCCGCTTCCTGAGGATATCGAAGATGCTGACGTGTGCTACGATCCACAAGACTTGAGAACCTGTGGGCACGCCAAGTTAGGATCGCGGGAAAGCATTCTAAATCCGCTACACATTCCGCACACACCAAGGCTGTTCCGGTTCAAGTCGGAGACGGGCGAGATTCTGCCCGATGAGGCTGAATACCAGCCGGCGAGGATTGATACAGCCCTGGCAAGGCAGACCATTGGAGTTTTGGGATTGCACGCCGGACGGTTGAACAGGGCTCGTTTACGGTTGCTTAACGACCTTCTTGTGGAATTGGGCAATAACGGTCAAACGGAGCCGTTTTCCGTAGATCGAGAACGCGAACTGGCAGAAGTCTATTTGCCAGCCACCGGACCCTTGCCGGGCTTCTTTACGACCCTGCGGTTTAGCCTGGGCGAAGGTGCAGAAGCCCATTTGGCCTCCATCAATTTCCAAGGATGATGCGAATGGCTACAGCACCTACAATCAGTGAAGGGGTCAGTCCTATAAAAACGACAGGGTTCCCGCAAAAGTATCTTTCGGGCTTTGCGCACACTCACGCCGCCCGGCGGTCAAACTGGATGCGGTCGACGCGGATCGTCCCGGCCTTCACTTCGAGAAACGGCTTGCCCTTCCGCACGCCCACGGTGCCGTACCCGGTGGCGGTGGCGAGGAACGACCGGAAATCGCCCGGGAGGGCGGGCTGGAGGTAGAGCGTCTTTTCGACGGCATCATAGCGCGCGCCGCTGAGACCCTGGAGGAGCGCATAGCTCGACATCGCGCGGGCGTACCAGTGCCCGCACTCGTATTCGTTGAACGGATTCCGCACGCGACCATCATATCGATCCCGACAAACGCGCACGATCTCGACCCCCTCCGCCACCAAGCCCAGCAACATCAGGTGCGACGCCACCTGGTATTCGATGCCGGTCCACACCTCGTTCGAGTACACGAACGGGAGTGAAAGCTCTCCGCCTTTGGGCCAGGTGCAAAGCAACAGGCCACCTTCCGCCCCACAAGCGTAGCTGGGCCGCTGTGGGTTGGCGTGCGCGCTCAGGTCCCTTTTCAGGTTGTACCGGTGAACGGACTTGAGATGGCTGGCGATTTTCTGCGGGTCAAGCACATGCCCCACGCCGCAGACCAGTGCCATCCACGCTCCGAGCACGCCGTCGGCGAGGCAGCCGTTGCCGTACTGATATTTCGGCCCTTCCTGCTCCATCACCGCCCGCGCCTCGGATGAATATCCGCCGCCGAAGCTTTTGACTTCCAACGGATTCTTGGCGCGCAGGTTCTTCCACTCGATCTTCTGGATGAAATACTCGCCGTCATAGAGTTCCTGCGCCATGCGTCGGACGCCTTGTTCGAGCAGGGACGCATAGCCGCCCACCTCTTCGCCGAGCGCCGTGCCCATCGCGACCGCGGCCTTGAGTGCACCGAGGTAGAAGCTCGTACACATGCCGTCGGGGCCCCAGAACTCGATGTCGTAGGTGTTGTGGTGCGGTTCCTCGACCCAGCCTTTGCGACCGGGGTCCCACTCGTTGATGCAGTAATCGAGACTGGCCTTGAGGCGTGGCCAAAGCCGGCGCAGCCACTCCGTATCGCCGCTGATCCGCCAGTCGCGATGGACCTTCAGAATCCCGCCCAACTGGCCGTCCGCGGCGGCATGGAAATCGTGGATCAGGGGGCGGATCGGGAGGGCGCTGCGGAACTGCTGATGCCCGCGATCGTCCTGCGAGGCGCCGAACTCGGTTTCGCGGAGGGTACGTTCCAAGGCGGGAAAGAGATGCGGGACGGCCTGCGCGTAATTCCAGACATGCGTGCACGAACCGTGACAGCAGCCCGAGTTGTCGCCGCAGCCTTCCCACGACCAGAGCCGGCCGTCCGCCTGCCGCAGGGCGGTGGGCGATTTGAGGATGGTGAAGTTGGCGGCGACCGCTTCGATGACCTCCGGCGGCAGGGTGGAGTCGTAGAAGCAATCGCTAAACCGCCGGCTGGCTGCCCGCAATTCCTCGTAGTGCTCCCGCCAATAGGCTGTCACCGCGCCAATATCGGCGAAACGCCCCGCGTACCAGGGTTTGTAGGTGCCTTCAATGGGCGTGGCGTCCTTCGGATCGTTGCCAAGGCGCAAGTTGGTCGCGCCTACAAACCACGCGAGCCGCAGCGCGATGGTCTTGCGTTGCCCCGGCTGGAGCCGGACAGGAACGAACAGCGTGGCGCCGGGGGACGCGCCCCCTTCGGTGACCGGCGGGCGATCATAGCACGCGCCCTGGGCCACGTCCTTCCAGGCCATCGTCAGCGGGTCCCACCAACCGCCGCGGAACCACGCGTGATTCACCCGGACCGCCGGGTCGGAAACCGTGGCGGTGAAAGCGCCTTCCTCCCAGGCCTTGTCCTTCCCGGACGCCGACCAGAGCGTGAAGCCGCCGGGAGCCGTTTTGACCCCGTGCGCGTTGTTGCCCACGGCCATGAAATTCTTCGCGTGGAAGGAGAACACCGCTTCAACCGCTGCCTTCGCCGGGTTGGTAAAGCGGTATTCGAGCGCCGCAACGGGCAGGCTCGCGTTGTCCGCATCGCCGGGCTCGAACGGGCTCCAGCCGGTAATCTCCACCGCGAGCGGCACGACCGCATCGGCCAGCGCGACGGTGCCGAAAGGAAACCGGGCCGTAAACCTTGCCTGGCGAAAACGGGGCAGGCCAAAGGAGGTCCCGGCGGCGCCGTTGCCGGCGTTCGGTTGGCCGAAGAGTTTCCAACCCGGCACCGGTCCTTCCAACACGCGGGCAATATTGGGCCCGCCGTGGATGCACAAGGCGGCGAACAGACAGGGTTCGTTAAAGACCTCGGGCTTGTTCCGAAGCGAGAAGTGCGAGAGCGCTCCTGTGCCCTCCAGACAGATCATCCCCGCGCCGATGCCGCCCATCGGGAAGGCGACGCGGTTGAGCCGGGGCCCGGAGTACGTGCCGTCATACTTCGATCGGCTGGCGCGACCCGGTGACGGTTTCGGCGCGCCGCGTCCGGGAACGGGTGGCGTTGCGACGGCCAGGGCCGGTGGGTCGGCAGTCTTCGCGGCACCGAGCGCGCCGGCGGTTGCCAGGGACAGTTTGAGAAAACGGCGGCGTGGGATCGAGGTTTCCGATTGGGGCTTCATGCGTGTTCTTTCCGCTCAACTCGCCGCCAGCCGTTTCGTGTGAGGAAGCGGCCCAGTTCGTCAGAGCCGCGCGCGTGAGCAAGCGGCCCCACAGCAGTGCTCGTGGCCTGTTCGCACCGACTGGCCTCCACCGGGCTCCCTGCTGGCGACACATGCAGTCAAACCGAGGGAATTTCTGCCGACCGAAGTTCTGCCAGGGAGATTTCGACGAGCAGGTCGGCGGCGATCTTCTCCAGTTCGGCGCGCAAGCGGAGGAGGTCGCAGGCGGCCGGAATGAACAGGCGCGCTTGGGCTCTGAAGAGCGTTTCCCCAGACATCGGTGCGCTGGTGCACTCTGTGGTGAGGTCCTCCACATTCACGCCATGACGGGCGAGCACGCGGGAAATCTCCTTGACGATGCCGGGCCGGTCCTGTCCCACCAGTTCCAGCGCCGCTGTGCTGCCGACACGGGAGGTGGCAGCGTGGTCCGCCTGAACGATGATCGTCAAACCGCGGTCTTTCAGTGCCTGGAGCGCTTGCGCGAGCGGCGCTTGCTGCGCTTCGGGGATCTGGACGCGCAGGATGCCGGCAAACTCCCCGCCGAGCCTGCACATGCGGCTTTCCAGCCAGTTGCCGCCGTGCTGTGCCACCAACCGCGCGATCGTCTCCACCAAGCCCGGCCGGTCCGCGCCGATGACCGTCATGACAAGCGGGACTTGCACGCGCCAGTGGTAAGACGGCCGGAACCGCGTGGCAAGCGATTCCTCCAGCTACGATTTGATGCTCTGGCGCTGCTGCTGGCGGCGCCACCAGAGCATGACCGCCAGACCCAGGCCGAGCAGTGCGTATTCATGCGGCTCCGGGATGAGATCGTAAGCCCGCAGGCCGTTGTTGGCGTTCAGGGCAAAGACCTTTCCGCCGCCGAAATCGACCGCGCCAAAGCCATTGACGTTCTGGTTCCCAGGATCCAAGAACGGCTGGATGTCCAGCGTGACCGGGTTCATCGGGTTGCTGACGTCGAATAAATACAGGTTCTGTGGACCCGAGTCCGGAGTGGGCGCGCTATTGAATTGAATGGCGGCCAGGGCCGCCCCCGGGCCGTACGTGCCTAGCGGGCCGAACCCGGACAGGCCCGCGGGCAGGGGCGCGGTTGCGGCTGCGACTGCGCTGGCTGTCGCCAGGTTGAACGTCCCGTAGTACAGGCTTATGCCTCCGGCGTCTTTCGTGTAGAATGAGTCGCCGGCGAGGGCAAAGGCCACCCCGCCGCGAGTATCACCGGCCGTGACGCCCGAAACGGTCATGGTGGTGGGACTGAACGTGGCGCCATTGTCCGCGGTGTGGAAGACGGCGATGTGGTTCCCAACACCCGCGGCGCCCTCGCCGAAGAGGATTTGCGTGTTGTTGCCGGAGCCGCGGATGTCGATGTTGTCGCCCCAGCGGGTGCCGCTGGCCAACTCGCCCGAGTACACCAGGACCGGCGACGCGTTCTCATCGGCCCAACGGTAAACCCTGAACGGCGAAGCGCCGCTGCTGGGGGAAACGAGGTTGGCAGCGTAGATAGCTCCATCGGACGCCACGGCGATCTGGCTCAGGGCCAAGGTGCCGCCCGAGATGCCGGTGACCTTCAACGAGCCTTTGTCGGCGCCTGTGGTTCCGTCCATAACATTCACGCTCAAGCCACCGGTCCGGTTCACCAACAACAAGTTGCCGGTCAGCGGGTTATAGGCGATTCCGCGCTGGGTGTTATCAGTCGACAGATAGGCGCGGCTGCCGGGGTCCAGGGACCAGAGGGGTTGGAGTTGAAGCTGGGCCAAGGCGGTGAAACTTACGAGCGAAGCCAGCGTCAGAGCGCCGAGGAGTACGTTGGGGTTTTTCATAGATAATCCTGGTTGCACCTATCAGGTGAGACAGCAAACACATTGCGGCACTTCAAAGTCAACCTGTTTTCGACCGACGGGAACGCTTAGGGGTCAGTCCCGGCTATTCGTCAATTGCAGCTTGACAACCGAAACTGCCTCCCGATTCTTCCGGTCGCATGGCGCGCAAACTCCGCATTCAGTACCCTGGCGCCGTTTACCACGTGATCAACCGTGGCGACCGGCGCGAACCCATCTTCCACGACGACGCGGACCGCCACTGTTTTCTCGCGACCTTGGGCGAGGCGTGCGCCAAGACCGGCTGGCAGGTGCAGGCGTATTGTCTTCTACCCAACCATTTTCATCTGGTCGTCGAAACGCCTCAGCCGAACCTGGTCGCGGGCATGAAATGGTTTCTGGGCACCTACACAGGTCGCTTCAACCGCCGGCACAGATTGTCTGGCCATCTGTTCGGCGGTCGCTACAAGGCGCTGATCATGGACAGTTCGACGCCGGGGTATCTGAAGACGGCGTGCGACTACGTGCATTTGAATCCGGTGCGGGCCAGACTAATCCGATCTGAGGAAGCATTGCGGAGTTATCGCTGGAGCAGTTACCCAGAGTACCTGAAACGGGAATCGTGGCGGCCAGCATGGCTGCGCGTGGACCGGTTGCTGGGCGAGCATGGGATTTCGAAGGACAGCGCGGCGGGGCGGCGTATGTTTGAACAACGGACGGAGGAAGGGCGGCGGCAGGAGGGCGACCCGGAAGTCTGGAAACCCGTGCGGCGAGGTTGGTGTTTGGGCGAAGCGGCATTTCGTAAGAAACTGCTGGCGCAGGTCAGCGAGCGGCGGGGGCCCCACCATTACGGATCGGAGCTGCAGGAAGGCGAAGAGGAAAAAGCGGAGCAGTTGGTGCGCGCAGAATTGGGCCGACGGCGGTGGTCGGAAAACGAACTGGCTGAGAAACCCAAGGCCGACCGGCAGAAGGCGGTTATTGCCCGGCGTCTGCGGCAGGAGACGACGATGACGTTGGCGTGGGTTGCCCGGCGGTTGCAGATGGGGAGCGTGAACACATTAAAAAACACACTGCGATTGGCTAATAACCGGGACTGACCCCTGTGGGTAGCGATTCCTCCAGGTACTGTTCGATTTGATCGGTCACGGCCGATTCGCTCAGCGTGGTGAACAGGAGTTGTTGCGCATTCTCCACCACCTGGCAGCGCAGCGCCGGCTGGATTTGCAGTTCCTGCACCCGGTTCGCCAACTCCCTGGCATCGCCGGCGGCGTAGGTGAAAGCGGTTTCGCCATGCCGCAACACCTCGTGGATGCCGCCGGCGCGGCTACAAATGACGGGCAGGCCGCTGGCGATGGCTTCGCAGACCACCTGGGCAAAAGGCTCGTTCCATTCCGCCGGGTGGAGGAGGGCGTCGTGTTGACGATAGACCGCCACCAGGTCCCGTGTGGTGCTGGTCAAGGTCAGAAACTCCACCGGCAATTGTTGCGTCACGACAAAGGAGCGCAACTTGGCCACGTAATCGGAACGTCCCGAGCCGTAGATGCTCAGCGTCGCGTTGGCACGGGTGGCCGGCAGCAACCGCCAGGCCTCCAGCGCCGTCATCACCCCGCTCTCCGGGACCAATTCGCTCACGATCAGGAACTTCCGCGTGGGTGCTGACTGGGGCCGGGGGGGGGCGATGAACGGTTCGACGCGCACCCCGGGATAGATGACCGCAGCGTGTTGCACTTGGAATCCGGCCCGCTCGGCCTGTCCCTTGAGGAGGTAGCTGCAAAAGTGGAGGCGTGCGAGGCGGAAAGCGGCGATGGAGTTCGGCCGCACGGCGGCCAACTGCGCCGGGGTGCCATAGACTTCCGGGAGCCGTTCATAGCCCGGCATCATGCGCGTGGGGGTGTGGAGATCGATCGGGTTGCGCCGCCCACTCAACTCCAGCAGGGCGCGCCAGAGCTCGCTCAGGAACGGTGCGGCAGGCCGGTTCCACCAGCGGAGCCACGGGTCGGCGCGGATGCCGGCGGCCAACCAATCATCCATCACGGCATAGACGGTGGGCAACGCCAGACGCTGCAGGGTGTAGATCAGCGACTTGGAGAGTCCTTGCAGACTCCAGACGTGGACCAAATCAGGCCGGAAGGCGGCCACCGTCTCGCGCAGCGCGTCGTGATTGTGTGTTTCCAGGCGGCGCAGTTCACTGAAGGCGGTGACCGGCGGATGATCGAAGGCGTCCTGGAGGAGCAGTCGCCGCTCGATTTCCGCGTCCCGCTGCTCCACGCCGACGCCGTGGGTGGAAGTCAAAACCCGCGTCACGTGTCCGCGTTGGCCCAGTGCTTCGGTGACCGGTTGGCAACATGAGACACGCAGGCCGGCGTCATGCGGCGGATAGAGATTGGTAAGAACCAGGATTCTCATTCAGTTCCGCGTGCCCACGCGGTAAAACACCTGCTGCTCGCGCGCGGCGTTCAGGTCATCATAGAAGGTCGTGCCGGCGGCTCCGGGGAGGTTCGTGCCCACCACCGCGAACGGCTGGCGGCCCAGGTCGGTCGTCCGCTCGACGAAATAGGTCAGGCCAGTCACGCTCTGCCAACGAACCATGAGGTTGGTGTCGGCGGGCGCCACGGACAGCAGGCGCAGCACCGAGAGCGCGTTGGTGGGATCGGTCCCGCAGCGCCACTCCTGCCAGTTGTTCAGGCCGTCGGCGTCCGGGTCCGTGGCATCCGCCGAGCCGTCGGTGGGCAGGCCGTATTGTTGGAGCCAACCGATGAATGCGCCGCTGACCCCCGGTTGGAACTCATACGCCCCGATGTCCACCGTGAGGCCGACGACCCGCGGGCGACCGTCCAAGTCGGTCAGGCCCGGGACATAAAGCATGGCTCCGTAGTTGATGCAGGGGGAATGGGGCTGGAGCCGGAAATTGCCAGCGGCGAGGTCCAGGAAAAGCGGATTCGAGGGGATGTTGCCCTGGCCGGTGGTCGGCCAGGGCGAGGTGCAACACCAGGCCAGTGCGCCCCCAAAGTAATTCGACCCGTCCGGGGCGGTGTTGAAATAGACGATCGAGTTGACCACCGTGCAGCCGCGCACACCCCCGCCTTGCACGCCGGCCGAATTGCCCGCGAGCGTGCAGTTGGTCAACGACGTGGAATCAGCCCCGCCACCCGAAGTCGCGGCCGAATTGCCCGTCAGCAGACAACTGTTAAGCATGCAGACATCCCACGAGTTCCCGCATGCCCCGCCGCCGACCCCGGCCGAATTGCCGAACAGGGCGCAGCTATTCAGGGTGCTGCCAAAGGTTCCCCCGCCGTTGGCAGCCCGGTTTTGGGTGAGAATGCAGTTGTTCACTGTGCTCAAATAGGCGCCGCCGGCCCGGTCACTGGCCGAGTTGCCCGTGAGGGCGCAAAACTGCAACGTCGCCAGGCAGGCCCCGCCACCGGAATAAGCCGAATTGCTGACGACGGTGCAATAATCAAGGCCGCCTCCGTTCGCCCCGCCACCGTAGCTGGCCGAATTGCCCGTCAGCGTACAACCGACCAGGCCGCTGCCGTACGCCCCGCCGCCGTACGTGGCCTGGTTGGCGGTAAGCGTGCAATTGCTCAGCGTCGAGCCATAAGCTCCGCCACCGTACCCACCGTATGCGGCCTGATTGCCGCTCAGCGTGCAGTTGTAGAGTGCACTTGCCCCTGCTCCGCCTCCATGACCCTGCCTGCCGAAGACCGAATTGCCGGTCAGAGTGCAGTAGTTCAACGTGCTTCCGTACGCGCCGCCGCCGGTGTTGCCCGAGAGGGTGCAGTTGTTCAGTGTGCTTCCGGATGCTCCGACGCCGGTGTTCCCGCTCAGCGTGCAGTTGCTCAAGGTACACATGGAAGCCCCAAGTCCACTGTTTGAGGTCACTAGGCAGTCGTTCAAGATGCAGGAGTAGGCTCCACCTCCCGCGTTCCTGGTGAGCGTGCAATGGTCGAGCGTACCGGAGAAGGCTCCCCCAGCCGCATTGCCTGTCACCACACAATTGGTAACCGTGGCGTTTGTGGACTCACACCATACGCCGCCACCGGATTGCTCGAGGTTCCCATTGCCGGCCATCCTGGCGGCTCCATTGGTCAGCGTGAAGCCGGACAGAACAACGCCATTGGTCAGATAAACGCAACGGACCGCGGCGTCGCCGTTGAGCGTCCCGGGCACTTGTTGACCCTGGATGATGGTGAACTGAGGGCCGTTGACGCTCCGCAACGTGATCGGCTTGTCAACGAGCACGCGGTTGGTCAGGCTGCCGTACCGTGCCCGTCCACCGGTCGCGTACACGCCGTTGCTCACCAAGACCAAGGGCGTGCCAGGCAGCATCGCGTCCAAGGCATCCTGGATGTTCGTGGCGGCGGTCTCCCAGGAGGTGTAGGGCGGCACCGGGTGGGGGTTGTCGGCGGCAACGTAGTGGCAGGCTGGAGGTATCACCACCTGGACCCACGCGGTGGCGCTCATACCGCCGGGATGGTCTTCATTAAACACCCGCACAACCACAGCGTAATCCCCCGGCTCCTGCCAGGCATGCAGGGCGCAAGGCTCGTTCGTTGCCGCCGCGCCGTCGCCAAAATCCCATCGGTTCGAGGTAACCCGCCCGTCAACCCACGCCGTGAATGCGACGGGATAACCTACGGAAGTATTCGTCAGGTTGGCCTCGAGGCGCACGCTCAACGGGCCAGTCAGTGCGCCGGCATGATATTCATCGCAACCGATTGAGGGTGGCAGATTCCAGGCTTCGCCGTCGATGTCCACACCGCTGGCGTCGGCGGCATGGCCGGCGCCGCGACAGGGAGAACTGGCGCTCAAACGCGAGAGGCTGGCCATTTGCGGGTCCAGGTCCAGGTTCCCCGAACCAGCGGGCAGGGGCGTCGTGCAGCAGTAGTTCAAGGTGCTGTTGTCATGGTTCGTGCCTTGCTTCGCGCGATTGAAACACACGATGCAATTCACCAGGGTGGATGCGGATACCCCGCCACCCGAGATGGCCGAATTGCCCGTGACCGTGCAGTTGTTCAGGGTGGCGCCGTAGGCCCCGCCGCCATTGGTTGCTGAGTTGCCGTTCAGAGCGCATGCGATCAAGGTGCCCGTGTAGACGCCGCCCCCGCCGGAAGCAGCGGTGCAGTCGATCAGCGTGCAGTTGTTGAGCGTGCTCGCGTAGGT
>Ga0315274_10016662_pt1 | contig 10382 bp, 6 predicted proteins | sample YL17G02_20_MG_FD_203700 | JGI IMG/M metagenome (GOLD analysis project Ga0315274, IMG submission 203700) | Sediment microbial communities from Yellowstone Lake, YNP, Wyoming, USA - YL17G02_20 | ecosystem: Environmental > Aquatic > Freshwater > Lake > Sediment | place: USA: Wyoming | collected... | reverse complement strand
GCCCGTTCAGGACGCCGTAACGTTTCTGCTCGACCACCTCCCGGCCCACGTGCACGTCGTCATCGCCACTCGTGCCGACCCGCCTCTGCCGCTCGCACGCCTGCGCGGGCGCGGGCAGTTGGTCGAACTGCGCGCCGCCGGCCTGTGTTTCACTGCCCAAGAGGCCGCGGAATTCCTCGATCACGTGATGGGCCTGTCGCTTTCCGGCGAGGAGGTCCACGCCCTGGCCGCCCGCACCGAGGGTTGGATCACGGGCTTGCAGATCGCGGCCATGTCCCTACAGGGGCGCCATGACGTTGGCCCCCTTGTCCGAGCTTTCACGGGCAGCCACCGGCACGTCCTGGACTACCTGCTGGAAGAAATCCTGGAGCGCCAGCCCGAGAGCGTCCAGACATTCTTGTTGCAGACTTCGGTCCTGGATCGGCTGTGTGGCCCGTTGTGTGATGAGGTCATAGAGATTACTGATTCCCAATCCATCCTGGAATACCTCGAACACGCCAACCTCTTCATCGTGCCGCTGGACGGCGAGCGGCACTGGTATCGCTACCATCACCTCTTCGCCGACCTGTTGCGCCAGCGCCTGCGGCAGGTCCAGCCTGACGCTGTGCCTGCCCTGCATCGCCGCGCCTGGCGTTGGTATGAGCAGAACCTCATGAGTGCGGAAGCGATCGAACATGCGCTATCCGCAGGTGATTTCGAGCGTGCGGCCCGCCTGATTGAGCAGGTGGCCCAGGCCACACTGATGCGCAGTCAAGTGACCACGCTCCTGCACTGGGTGGAAAGACTGCCGGATGAGCACGTGCGCGGGCGACCCTCGTTATGCATCTACCACGCCTGGGCCCTCCTGCTGGCCGGTAGCCCGTTGGAGGCCGTCAAAGCGCGTTTGCAGGACGCAGGAGCAGAGGTGGATGCCAGCCAGGTCTCCGCCGAGGCGCTCGTATTTCGCGCCTTGATTGCCGCCATGCTGGGCGACGCGCGCCATAGCCTCGAACTGTCCCGCCAGGCGCTGGATTGTCTGCCTGAGGAGAATCTGTTCTTGCGGAGCATTGCGGCCGACAGCCTGGGCATGGCCTACGTGCTGAACGGTGACTTTGACGAGAGTGTCAGGATTGGCCAGCAAGCCGGCAATGTGCTGTTCGCTGTGGGGGCGCTGTGCAATCTTGGCGGCCTGTGCCTGGCACAAGGCCGGCTTTGTCGAGCAGCGGCGATCTTTCGCCGGGCGTTGGAGTCGGCGACCGATGCACAGGGGCGGCGTCTGCCCGTGGCGAGCCGGGCGCTACTTGGATTGGGCGAACTGTCGCGGGAGTGGAACGACCTGGACGCCGCCATGCGCTTGCTCACAGAAGGCCTCGAACTCTCCAGGCAATACGGAGAAATCGGAGTCCTGGCGGTCTATCTGCACCTGGCACGCGTCAGGCAGGCGCAAGGCGACGTAGACGGCGCGAACGAGATGGCCCAATACGCCCAACAACTTGCGGCCAAGTCCGATGCCACTCCACTGGATGACCTGCTCGTGGGAGTGAGCCAGGCGCGCCTGTGGATCGCGCAGGGTCACCTCGCAGCAGCCTCGCGTTGGGTCCGGGAACGAGGGCTGGAACCGGATACCGGCGCGGGCACGCCGCCAGATGCAGGTGCTGGGGTTCCCTCATCCTACGACTTGCGTGAGAGTGAGCGCATCACCTTGGCCCGCCTGTACATCGCCCAAGGCCGGGCCGGCGAAGCACTGCAGATACTTGGCTCGCTCTTGCAAGCAGCCGAGAGGCTCGGGCGGATGAGGCGGCTGATTGAAGTCTTGATTCTCCAGGCGTTGGCACACCAGGTGCGGGGTGACAGCGGAGAGTCGTTGGCTGCGCTGGGGCGGGCGCTGTCGCTGGCCGAACCGGAAGGGTACGTCCGCATTTTCGTTGACGAAGGGGAGCCGATGCGAGTGCTGCTTTCCAGGCTGACCGCCGACCGCCGACTGCCGACCGCTGCTTACGCCCGCCAATTGCTGTCCGCCCTCAATCTCCAATCTCCAATCTCCAATCTCCAGTCTCCAACCCCCAACTTCCAACCTCCAACCTCCAACCTCATCGAACCCCTGAGCGAGCGCGAGATTGAGGTGCTTCAATTACTCGCCGAAGGCCTGTCGAACCGTGAGATTGCCAGGCGACTGGTCATCTCCCTCAGCACCGTCAAAGGGCATACGGCAAACATCTACGGCAAACTGGCAGTCAATAGCCGGACACAAGCGATTGTAAAGGCAAGGGCGTTGGGGCTCCTCCCCAAGTCCTGACCCGCAAATCCCCCAACAACAGTACTCAAACAGTACTTTTGGCTCGTCACAACAGTACCCTGGATCTGGTATCCTGTGCACGAAACGAGCGCACAGTTTGCCGAGGCTCGCCGCTGAACATGCGTTCCAGAGGTACTCGATGAAGGATATCCATCAACCGTCGGCGCCCGACCAGCGCGCGGCCTATCAGGTCAAGGTGTGGGGCAGGATCAGCGCGGACTGGTCAGAATGGCTCAATGGCGTGACGATAACGCCTGAGGACGATGCCACTATCATAGACGCTATGGTGGACCAGGCTGCCCTGCGCGGCATCCTGTGCCAGATTTGGGATTTGAACTTGACAGTGGTCTCCGTCACCCGGATTGAACAGGAAGAAGGAGAAAGACAACATGAGTGACACAATTCGATCGTTCAAGGAACTGACAGCAGGACAACAACCATCTGCCGGAGGCAAAGCCGCATCTCTGGCACGGCTCTCCCAGGCGGGCTACCCGGTGCCGGATGGGTTCGTCATCCTGCCCTCTGCCTTTTCCGGTGAGAGCCTGAAGCCAGAAGCCTGGGCGCAGGCGCAAGACTACCTGGCACGCATGCGCGCGACGGGTCGTGACGTAGCTTTTGCCGTGCGCTCGTCTGCGCTGAGCGAGGATTCAGCTCAGGCTTCGTTTGCCGGCGAGTTCGAGACGGTGCTGAACGTACACACCGACGAGGAGATCCGCCAGGCGGTCCACACCGTGGTCCACTCGCGGCAAAGTGAGCGCGTACAGGTCTATAGCCAGGTCAAAGGCGTGAGCGCAGTACACGAGGTTGCCGTCGTCGTCCAGCAGTTGGTGCCCGCTTCAAGTTCCGGCGTGCTGTTCACCGCCAACCCGGTCACGGGTGCGCGCGATCAGGCCATGATCAGCGCAGCCTGGGGCCTGGGCGAAGCCATCGTGGGTGGGCTGGTGACGCCGGACACGCTCATCGTGGACAAGGCGACCGGCCGCGTGCTCACCCGCGCAACGGCTGACAAGCAGGTGATGACTGTGCTCGCCGAGCACCGCACGGCAGAGCAGCCCGTCCCCGAGGCGATGCGCCACGCCCCCGTGCTCTCCGACGGGCAAGCCGCCGAACTGGTGCGGGTGGGCGCGCAGATTGAGACCCTTTACGGTATGCCTATGGACATTGAGTGGGTGCTGGCCGAAAAGGCGTTCACCATCGTCCAGGCCCGGCCAATCACGGCCCTGCCCGAACCCGAACCGCCTGCCCCACCCGGGTGGAAGTTGCCTAAAGGTTTGTACAGTGCTATGCGCAACAACATCGTCGAATTGATGGCCGACCCACTGACGCCTCTGTTCGGCACATTGGGCCGCGCGGCTATCAATACCAGCTTGAATCGTATGCTGGCCACGTTTTTCGGCAAGCCAGGTCTCACGCCCGGGGAGCTCATCATAACCGTCAATGAATACGCCTATTACAATGGCTCGCTCACGCCTGGGCAAATCGGGCGGATCCTTTTGGGCAGCATCGGGATTGCGCAACGTATGTTCACGGGTGCGGTAGAGCGGTGGACTGATGTAGGCCGCCCGCGCTATGTTGCCACTGTGGAGCGCTGGCAGGCCGCGTGCTGGCGCGAACTATCGGCCACGGAAGTTCTGAGCGCGGTGCGCGCCCTTTCGGAAGCAGCGATTGATGCTTACGGGGCGCTTGTGTCCGGCGTCATCCCAGCCGCCTGGATCAGCGAGGCCCTGTTTGCGCTAACCTACGACAAACTGATCAAGCGGCGCGGCGATCCGCCCGCGCCGACCTATCTGCTGGGATTCGACAGCGCCCCCATCCTGGCGGAAAAGTCATTGTACGACCTGGCCGGGTGGGTCCGCGCGCGCGCCGGGCTGGCCGCAACCCTGGGCCATACACCGGCATCCCAACTCGCCGCCCAGCTTGGAAACAGCCAGACGCCGCCGGGCGTAGACGCGAATGATTGGCGCGAGTGGCAGAGCCGCTTCCAGGCGCACCTGCAATGCTACGGCCACACCATCTATAATCTCGACTTTGCCAACCCGGTGCCCGCCGATGATCCGGCGCCGCTGCTGGAAACGTGCCAATTGTTCATCAGCGGCCAGGGGGTCAACCCGCACGCGCGCCAGCGGGCCGCCGCCGAGCGGCGCGAGCAGGTGACGCAGGCCATGCTGAAGAGGCTGACGGGGCTGCGCCTGAGGCTCTTTCGCAAATCCATCGCGCCAGCACAGCGCTACGCACCTCTGCGCGAAGATGGGCTGGCCGACGTCGGCCTGGGCTATCCCCTGCTGCGGCAGATGCTGCAGGAGTTGGGCCGCCGCTTCGTCGCGGGCGGCATGATCGAAAAGCCCGACGACGTCTACTGGCTGAACCAGGACGAAGTCGAGCAGGCCGCGGCCAGCCTGGATCGCGGCGAGACCCTGGGTTGCCTGAGCGCGACCGTCTCACAGCGCAAAGTGACCTGGCGCGCCGCCAGGCGTGTCACGCCGCCGATGATGCTTCCTCAAATGAAATTTCTGGGACTGGACGTGGAAAAAATCAAGACGGCGCGCAAGAGGAAGCACAACGGAGACACTCTCACAGGGGTGGCCGCCAGCCCAGGTCGCGCGACCGGTCCGGCCTGCGTCCTGCTTGGCCCGCAGGACTTCTGTCACATGAAGGCGGGCGACGTGCTCGTGGCCGCGCTCACCACACCGGCCTGGACGCCGTTGTTTGCCCGCGCGGCCGCCATCGTCACCGACGTGGGCGGGCCGCTCAGCCACGGCTCGATTGTGGCGCGGGAGTACGGTATCCCGGCCGTGTTGGGCACGGGCGTGGCGACCCAACGCATTCGCACTGGTCAGGTCATCACCGTGGATGGCAGCGCCGGTGTGATCTCCTTATGAGCGGTTTATTCCCTCTCCGATGGGCAGGCCAGCCCACTGGCAGGTTCTTGCTCTTGGGTAGCGGGATGGCCGTTCGCGCGCTCGTACTCCCGCCCGATCATCTTCACCTGCCGCCGTAGCCACGCCATGGCCACCGGTTCGTAGCGACGGCACAGCAGCACCGAACAGGGAGCCTGGTCCGCCACCCAATCGTCCACCGAACCGAACAGCCGCGTCTGGCAGGACCACTCTTCGGAGGCCCCCATCACGATCAGGTCATAGCGGATGAGATTCCGCGGGTGGGTACACCCGTGTGCGCTCGGAATGACAGCGTCAGGCGGTATGTCCGTGTCCTGGCGCGCGGCCTCTGCCAGGACCCCCTCGGGCACCGATTCAGCCTGCACCACCCGCAGGGCAAAGGTCGCCGGGACGCTGCCCAGCACCTCTTCGATGGTCTCCCCCAGGAGCAGCGTCTGGTCTTCGACTTCCTCGGCCTCGGTGGGCACGGTGAGCACCCGCAGGGCCGTGACAAGCGCCCCTTCTGCCTCGGCGATTTCGTAGGAGAGGCGAATCGCCATGCGCGAGTGGAGACCACCCCCGACCGGGACCAGGATGTGGTGCACTTCCTGCAGCCCTCGATCCAGCAACGCTGCGACGTTGGTGTGCGCCTTCTGGAGCACGACCTTCACCGGGTTCTCGACCAGCGCCTCGAGGTCCAGTGGGCCAGGCCAGCCGGCCAGCAGCAGTTTGACGTTGTTGTGCCGTTCGATTTCATCCAGGATGCCCTCGGACACGCTGGGGGCGATGCCGGCCTTGGTGTACAATGCTACGTTGCGGGCCTGCGCCTCGCTGGCGGCCTGGTCCAGCAGCGTCTTCTGCCGGTACCTCGAGCGCCCGTTCACCCGTCTCGCCGGGTCGGGCGTGGACTGCGCCGCGATGGGGGACACGCTCAGCACGCAGATGTAAGTGTCCTCGGTGGCCTGCGCGATGATGGAAGCCAGGTGGACCAGGTTCCTGGCGGTGCGCGGATTGGCGGCCGCGATCAAGAGGCGATTCTTGGCCGGTCCCCTGGTCTTGAACCGTGCGGCCAGCAGCCTGGAGAGTGGGCGGTAGGTGTAATAGTAGATGCCGCACACGGTGAGCACCCCGACCCCGAACAGCAGCGCCCGCCAGTCGGCGGCGGCAATGACGAGCACGCAGGTTGCCCCGGCCAGGTAAGCGGTGAACGGAAAGAGCGGAACCTTGAAGGGCCGGGCCAGGTTCGGGTAGAGTTTCCGCAGGCGAACCATGGACAGGCTGCCCCAGAACAGCACGAATAGGTACCCCGCACTGGAGATGTTACTCAAAAAGTCCACCAGGCCGATGGCGGCGACCAGCGCGCTGACCGCACCGATGGCCACGATGGAGACGTGGGGTGTTCTGAAACGGTTGAGTTTGGACAGCGGGCGGGGCCATACGCCGTCCCGGCTCAGGGTGAAGGCCTCGCGGGTGGCGCTGAGCATGGCGCTGTTGATGGAGGTGAGCGTGGCGATCATCCCCGCCATCGCCATCATCGGCACGCCCCAGCCCGGGATGAAGCGCCTGACGGCGTCGGTCAGCGCCGTCGCGGAACCGGCCAGTTCCTGCCAGGGCACGGTTCCCAGGGCCACCAGGCCCGACGAGACGTAGATCACCGTGCAGAGGGTCAGGCTGATCAGGATGCCCAGGGGGATGTTGCGGTTCGGGCGGCTCACCTCCTCCGCATCGTCGGCGATCACCTCGAAACCGACGTAGGCGCAGTACACCAGTGCAATAGTCTTAAAGATGCGGGACAGGTTGGCCAAGGCTCCCTGGTTGGCAAAGACGGCCCGGCCCGACATAAAGACGTCCCAGTGGAAGCCCGCCGGATGGGTCAGGCCCACACCGATAAAGATGGCGAACACCGCCAGCAGGATGCCGCCCAGGACGATCTGGACGTTGCCCACCTGGGTGACCCCCAGGACGTTGAGCAGGGCAAAGATGCCAATCACCGCGACGGCGACGGGCACGATGGGGGTGGTGGGGATAAAGATCTGCAGCGAGTAGGCGAACCCGACCGCCGACAGGGCGGCGTAGAACGTGCTGGATATGCAGTCCATCGAGCCTACCAGGAACGAGAGGATGTTGTTGCCGTACGCTTCGCGCACGTAACTCATGGCTCCGCCGGCGACGGGGTAGGTGGTCGCCAGTTCGCAATAGTTCAGCGCCACGCTGTAACTGAGTAGCCCGCCGATCAGCAGGGCCAACACGGTGGCGGGGCCGGCGATGCCGGCCGCGTGCCCCGTCAGCACAAAGATCTCGGCGGCCAGCGTCCCGGTGGTCCCCAACATCACCACCTGGGCCAGGTTCAATTGTCGCTTCAGTTTACGTTTGCTCATCCAAATCTACCTCAATAAGGACAACACAATGACCGCCCGGCGTAATGCACCGAGCGGACTCGGATCCGACAGTATAACCGAACAAGCGCCTGCCACAAGCAGGCGCAACATGAGATCGGGCTAGTGCCAGAACCTCTTCTTGTCCGGTACGGGTGTTTGCGTTCCCGCCCGCGGTTGGCCCCATCGTTGAAGGCAGCAGTGTACTCTCAGGCACACTCCCCTAGTTTACACCAACTGTGGCTATTTGTCCAGTCACGGAGTAACTTGACATACGCCGCCCTTCACGCTGCACCTTCCAGCACCGCCTGTTCTACGGCGGTGCGGCCCAGTCACGGAGTAACTTGACATACGCTGCCCTTCACGCTGCACCTTCCAGCACCGCCTGTTCTACGGCGGTGCGGCCCAGTCACGGAGTAACTTGACATACGCCGCCCTTCACGCCAGTCCGTCGAGCAGCGCCCTGGCCTCCTGCAGGCCGGCCGTGTCAAGGCCCTCGGTGAACCAGCCATACACGTTCGCCAGTCGTTCTCGCGCTTCCTTCTGCTTCCCTTGCTTCTGCCACAGGCAGGCCAGGCTCATGGCCGCCCGCAGTTCCCACGATCGGGCGCTCTGGCCGCGAGCGATGGCGATAGCCTGCTCAAAGCAAGTCTCGGCCTCGCGCAGACACGCCTCACCCTCGCTTTGCTTGAGCAGCAACTCCCCCTTGACCCGGTACAGTTCCGCCTCGAACGTGCGCTCCTCATTGCCGTCCACTGCGGGTAGCGCTTCGGTTAGCAGGCGCAGCCCCACCTCGGCCTGGCCTGCTCGCCCATACGCCACGGCCAGCAGGGCCACATAGTACGAGCGGTATATCCCGATCCGCGTGGCCTGCCAGGCGGCCAGGCCCTGGCACATCTGTGCAATCCCTGCTCAGCCGGAACAGGGCGGCCTGTCGCCGGGCCTGGGCCCGCTCGGCCGCCAGCAGTTGTTCCTTTGTCCTATCTTCCTCCATACCAGCCTCCTACCCGGCCTGGAGCAGCCGGTGCTGGAAGGTGCCCTGGGCCACCCGAAGCTACCCAAACTCAAACGTATTCAACCTGTCCCGCCGCTCGCGCCAATCCGGCAGGACGCGGTCGAGCAGTTCGTAATACCGCGGGCTGTGATACGGCTCCGCCAGGTGGCACAGCTCGTGGAAGATGACGTAGTCAATGTACGCCTTGGGTACCTTGATCAGCTTGACGTTGAGCGTGATCTGGCCCCCGGCGCTGCAACTGCCCCAGCGCGATCGCATCGCACGGATGGCGATCTCTGGATGGGGCACGCCGATGTGCTCCATCTTGGGGTAGCACGCGTCCAGCCGCTCTTGAAAGACACGCACGGCGTGATCGTGATACCACTCGTCGAGCAGATCCCTGACGTATTCAGTGTCTGCCTTGTCCTGCACGTGAACGGTGATAAAGTTCCGGTCGCGCTTGACACCTTCCTCCGTGCCATTCTGGCTCTCGACCACCTTGAGGCGGTACTGGCGGCCTAGATAGCGGTGCGTCTCCCCGCTGACGTACTGGCGCGGTGGCAGGTGCGGCAAATAGCGCTCGAAATCCTTCTGCTGTTTGAGGATCCACGGCGCGCGCTTCAATACCCTGGCCTGGATGTCCTCCAAGGGCGTGCCCTCCGGCGCCTTCACGGTGACCTGCAGGTCAGGCTGCACGCTGATGCCCAGCGTCTTACGCTGCGCGTAGGTCAGTTCGTATCGGATCTCAGCTGTACCGTATTGGGCAGATTGAGTACTCATCGTAAGGATTGCAGGTTGGGCCGAACAATCTTACTCTCTGACGCCTTCACTTGATTCGCGCTTGGCGCTGGCTGTGCTTCTTGAACCAACTTACTCACGTGTTCAGCAAACTCAGCTTGGTAGGCATGGCTCATGCTTTCCCAATGGCGCCTCAGGTTTTTCGTTTTTACGAATGTTTCAAGATCATGAGACCAACCTGCATAATAGTCCTTGTCAATCAATCCTTTTCTGTACTGATAATAAACATTCTCGTGAAGGATTAACCACCACGTCAGAAGATCAACATAGCGTCCTTGATCAGTTTCGTCCATTTTGTCAAACTGACTTGCTCCCTTATGCCAAAACTCGGCCATTTGGCGATCCTGAATTAACTGCATGTTGAAGGGAGATACGAGTTCTGCCAAGGTTTGCACATTGGCAGCTTTCATCAACTTGTTGCTTTGTCGAATTTCGTACCAGATAAAGACCACAGACACGATCACAAAGACTGCTTCTACAATCGTCGCGACACTTCCCCATACTTCAAGTGACATAACTTGTCTCCTCCTAATTGAATGCTGGGTGACATAGTAGACCGTGGAACAGTCCACCTACAAACTATCCCGTTGCTTAGCCAGGTCGAGCACCCTGTCCAGGATCACGTCAATGTCCCCATCGGTGAGGGGGATGCCATAGCGGTCTTTGACGCTGTACAGGTATTCGTCCATCGCCCGCTTGATCTCGTTCTGCACGTCCAGGTTCGTCGTCCAATCGCGGATCTTGCGCTCCTCAATGATCTGCTCCAGGCGGATGGCGACGTCGGCCAGCAGATCGTCCTTCGTCGTGCCTGGGACCTTCATCTCGTATTGGGCCAGCGGCTCGAGCATGGCCCTGTAAAAGGCGGGGGCGTCGCGGTACTCGAAGAGCCTGCCCGGCGTGTCCGCGTCCCTGCCCGTCTGGACGGTGTGCAGAATCTCGCTGGTGTGCTTGAAATACTCGGCCTCGCTGATGCGTCCCTGGCGATAGGCCGCGATGGTCTCTTCGATCAGCCTGGAGAATTTCTCGTAAAAGGCCGGGTCCTTCTCCATGTACTCGGTCACCGT
>Ga0315274_10016661_pt1 | contig 10382 bp, 8 predicted proteins | sample YL17G02_20_MG_FD_203700 | JGI IMG/M metagenome (GOLD analysis project Ga0315274, IMG submission 203700) | Sediment microbial communities from Yellowstone Lake, YNP, Wyoming, USA - YL17G02_20 | ecosystem: Environmental > Aquatic > Freshwater > Lake > Sediment | place: USA: Wyoming | collected... | reverse complement strand
TGGATTACCAACCGCCATTAACTTTTCTTATGGCCTGGAGAATGTTTGCTTTGACATAACTCACACCTACGATGGCGACTTGCAAATTTCATTGAAGAGCCCTGACGGCACAACCATTTTACTGTCGGACAGGAGAGGTGGCGGAGGACATGATTTTTCCGGCACGTGCTTTCGTGGCAATGGTGCTCAGGGCATGATTTCAAATGCTGCTTCTCCTTTTCCCGGAACGTTTATTCCCGATGGAAATCTATCGCTTATTAATAACGGACAAAATCCAAACGGCACCTGGTGGCTCATTGTTGCAGATCTTGCAGGTGCTGATATCGGAAATGTAAATTCAATGACCATTCGCTTTGGAAATGATCCCACTCCTTCGAATCCGGTTGCATCTTTGCCTTGCAGTTCCACTAATCCTGGGAACTGCTATTGTCCTGACAGCACACAAACTGTGTGCGACCTTTTACCTGACATGACTGCCTCTGCAAAAATTATTCAGGATACTTATGTTGAATTCAACGGTAACATTACACTTGGCAATGCAACACCAAACATCGGTTTTGGTCCGCTCGAAATTCATGGTATTGATTCCTGCTATTGCGGAACTACACTTGTTCCATGTTCAACTGTTCAATGCCCGGACTTATCATACCCCAAGCAACGTGTTCATCAGACTGTTTATCACAGGAATTCAAACACGATGACTTCATATGAAAGGGCGGCAGGAACAATGTCATATCACCCGACTCACGGACACATTCACGTGGACAACTGGGCGTGGTTTACATTGCGTGTGCAAGGACCTAATCCTGATGCAAGCACCTGGCCCATCATCGGCACGGGAACCAAAACAAGTTTCTGCCTTATTAATCTTGGCAACTGCACATCGAATTTCGGGTATTGCATTGATGGCTCTGGCGACACGCTTACCATGGCTGATATCCACAATGCTCCCTTTGGCAATATTTCAGGCTGCGGAATTGATCAGGGAATTTACACCGGCAATCTTGATATTTATTCTTCCGGCTTAAACGGAATGGGAATTGTTATTCCGAATTCCTGCAATGGAAGTTATTATATCGTTTCTATAACCGACCCGGACAATAACATGCTTGAAACAATTGAGACAAATAACTGGGCTGCGGTTCCGGTTACACTTTCTCTCCAGCAAAATCTTCCGCTGCCGCTTCCGAGTTTCGTGTTCACACAAGTGGGATGGACTGCTAATCTCACAAGCACATCGCTGAATACCGATTCTGTTCATTGGGATTTTGGCGACAATACTTCTTTGATGACTACATCAACCACTACAAGTCATACATATCCCGGTGACGGAGTTTATCCTGTGACTATGTGGGCGTATAATCAGTGCGGTCCCCGATATGCACAAGACACTGTCAGAATTATCACTACAGGAATAAATAATCCAAACCAGGAGCCGATAAGTTTTAAGTCTTACCCAAATCCGTTTGATAACAGCACCCACATTTCATATTATCTCGCTTCTGCCTCAAACATCACGCTTGAAGTTTTTAATTCACTGGGAGAAAAAGTAACAACACTGTTTGAAGGAAAACAACTACAGGGTAAATATGAATTTTCTTTCGGAGCAGATGGAAATAAAATAGGTAACGGGATTTATTTTGTCCGTCTCACTTCCCCCTCTAAAGTTTCAAATCTTCGATTAGTAAGGATTCATTAATATTTATTTTTTGATTTTAAGAAAAACCGTCCCGAGTGCATTGGACGGTTTTTTATATCCCGATAAAGATGACCATAATAAATTATAACATATTTTCAATTTGAAACACCTCACAGATATTATCTCTTTTACCTAATAAAAATAAAAATCATTCCTCATGAAAAAAACTCTACTCATTCTTTTAATTTATATTTTCTCTTATTCAGCTGACGCACAAACATTCTTTGGAACAGGAGGACCAGTACCTGATTTAACAACCGTTCAGTTTTCAATTGTAGTTTCGGGATTGCAACCTACAATCAACAATACGTTCGGTCTGGAAAATATTTGCCTTGACATTACTCACACCTATGATGGTGATGTGCGCTTACAATTACAAAGCCCTGACGGGAATGTTGTTACTCTTTCGGAAAGACGAGGTGGTGCTGGAGATAATTTTTCAGGAACTTGTTTTCGGGGAAACGGGGCAGCAGGATTAATAAGTTTAGGTGTGCCACCTTTTACGGGTGTTTATATTCCTGATGGAAATCTTTCCTTACTGAACAACGGACAAAATCCCAATGGGACGTGGTTGCTAATTGTTTCTGACCTCGCGACCAACGATACAGGTAATGTTAACGCAGTGAGCCTCCTTTTTGGTAACAACCCTACTCCTCCTAATACATCATCTTCTTTACCTTGCAGTTCCGCAAATCCTGCCGGCTGCCAATGCCCCGATAGTTTATTAACGGACTGCGACCTGCTTCCGGATATGACGGCTTCCGCAAAAGTCATTCTGAATACTTATGTTGAGCTTGCAGGACATATCACTCTTGCAAATGCGACTCCGAACATCGGTTTTGGTCCGCTCGAAATTCATGGTATTAATTCGTGCTTCTGCGATACCGTGCAGGTTCCATGCTCAACTATTCTATGCCCTGACTTTTCATTTCCCCGACAACTTGTTGAGCAAACTATTTATCACCGCTCAGGAAATACAATGAGCACATGGACCAGAGCCGCGGGAACAATGACCTATCACCAAACTCACGGACACATTCATGTTAACAACTGGGCAATGTTCTCATTGCGTGTTCAGGGACCCAATCCTGATGCAAGCACCTGGCCTATCATTGGTACCGGAACTAAAGTAAGTTATTGCATTGTCAATACGGGCAACTGCACAGCTAATTATGGTTACTGTGTAAACAATAATGGCGACACTATTACGATGGCTGACATTCACAACGCCCCATTCGGAAATGTAACCGGCTGCACAACAGACCAGGGAGTTTACGCAGGTAATCTTGATGTCTATTCAGCTTCATCAAATGGCTTGGGTGTTATTATTCCCAATTCCTGCAATGGAAATTATTATATCGTTTCAGTAACAGACCCAAGCAATCAAATGCTTGAAGCAGACGAAACCAATAACTGGGCTGCTGTTCCAGTTACACTTTCACTCCAGCAAAATCTTCCGCTGCCGGTTCCAAGTTTCGTTTTCACACAAGTGGGATGGACGGTTAATCTCACAAGCACATCTCTGAATACCGATTCTGTTCATTGGGATTTTGGCGACAATACTTCTCTCATGACTACATCAACCACAACAAGTCATACATATCCCGGTGATGGAATTTATCCTGTGACGATGTGGGCATACAATCAGTGCGGTCCCCGATATGCTCATGACACTGTCACAATCCTTACAGCGGGAATAAATAATCCAAATCAGGAACCCATAAGTTTCAAAGCATTTCCAAATCCGTTTGACAACAGCACACGCATTTCCTACTATCTTGCTTCTGAATCAAACATCACTTTAGATGTTTTCAATTCACTCGGGGAAAAAGTAACAACATTGTTTAATGGAAAGCAACTGCAGGGTAAATATGAATTCTCTTTCGGAGCGGATGAAAATAAAATTGGCAATGGAGTTTATTTTGTGCGGCTTACTTCTCCGTCTAAAGTTTCTAATCTCCGAATTGTCCGGATTCACTAAACTGTTTTTCAAATTGTTCAAAAAACCGTCCCGGGAAATTTCGGGACGGTTTTTTTATTTGTCAACGTAATTATCTTTGAGGCAATGTCTCAGGTAAAATTCAACAAGCTCACTTCTAAAATTATTGATGAACTCCGTACTGTTTGCGGAAATGATTTTGTCAAAGTGAATCGTGATGAGATTGAAAATTATTCTCACGATGAAACAGAAGACCTGAAATATTTTCCCGAAGCAGTTGTTAAACCAAAGAATGCCGAAGAAATTTCTTCTATCCTGAAAATCTGCAACCGCGAAAAAATTCCTGTTACACCACGCGGAGCGGGAACAGGATTGAGCGGAGGCGCTCTTGCCGTGCATGGCGGAATACTAATTTCGATGGAGCGCTTCAACAGGATTATTGAAATTGACGAACGCAACCTGCAGGCAACTGTTGAGCCGGGTGTCATCACACAGGTTTTCCAGGAGGCCGTGATTGAAAAAGGTTTGTTCTATCCGCCCGACCCCGCAAGCAAAGGCAGCTGTTTTCTCGGAGGTAATCTTGCCGAATGCGCAGGCGGACCAAAAGCGGTGAAGTATGGTGTGACAAAAGATTATGTCCTGAACACAGAAGTTGTTTTGCCAACGGGAGAAATAATTATGACAGGCGCAAACGTTCTGAAAAATTCCACAGGATATAATCTCACCCAACTCATTATCGGAAGTGAAGGCACGCTCGGCATCATCACCAGAATAATTTTCCGGCTCATCCCCAACCCTAAAGAAAATCTTCTCATGCTTGTTCCGTTCAGTGATGCTACGAAAGCGTGCGAAGCAGTGTCCGCTATTTTCAGAGCAGGGCACACTCCATCGGGACTTGAGTTTATGGAGCGCGATGCAATTGACTGGGTGATGAAGTACGTTGACGTTAAATTTCCTGTAAAAGAAAATACACAGGCGCATCTCATTGTTGAAGTTGACGGCAACAACAAAGAAGCGCTGATGCGCGACTGCGAACAGATTTCTGAATTGCTTTACAAATTCGAATGCGATGAAATTCTTTTTGCCGAAACCACCCAGCAGAAAAATGATTTGTGGCGAATGCGCAGAGCATGTGGCGAAGCGGTGAAATCAAATTCCGTTTACAAAGAAGAAGACACCGTTGTTCCGCGCGCTGAACTTCCCAAACTTCTCAAAGGCGTGAAAGAGATTGGAAAAAAATACGGCTTCCGTTCCGTGTGCTACGGACATGCGGGTGACGGAAACCTGCACGTGAATATTGTGAAAGAAGAAATGAGCAATGATGACTGGAACACCAAAGTTCCCCTCGGCATCCGCGAAATATTTGAGCTTTGTGTTTCGCTTGGCGGAACCATTTCGGGCGAGCACGGCATCGGCTTCGTGCAGAAAAATTATCTCGGCATTGCTTTCAGCGAAACGCAGATGAGAGTGATGAAAGAAATTAAAAATGTTTTTGACCCGAACGGGATTCTTAATCCCGGGAAAATTTTCCCTGACTAAGAATTATTCTTTCACAAACTTAGCCACGCTTATTCCCGAAACAGTTTTCACTCTCACAAAATAAATTCCGGAACTAAGAGGAGACACGTTAATAGTTTCTGCAGTGCTGTGGGAAGTTTCTGCGTTACTGTAAACTTTTTCTCCGAGGGTGTTGAAGATTTCGATGCAATTAATTTTCAATTTTCCATTGTCAATTGACAATTGATTTGTAGCGGGGTTTGGAGAAAGTGAAATAGTATTTTTATTCCCTGTTATTTCATTTATACCGATGCCTGAACAGACATTACATGTTGGTGTAAATCGCCATGCGTCATTGGTAGCAGTCCAAGTAGTGCCATTTCTTCCAGGTACTACCGCAGCAAAGGTGCCTAAGCTGTTTTGAATTCCCTCGGTTACGACATCAAACGTAGAACAGGAAGGTTTATCCAGGATATGTACTTCAATTTCATTGGTTGATTCAAATAAAATCACCTGGCTGCTGATACGAATATTGGGATGACCATAACAAGCCAGGCTATCAATCGACACTACAAAAGCACGGTTAGGTGATGTGCCGTTAAGTGCATACTTAATTAACCCGCCAGAACTGGGAAGGAGGTCAACTGATGGAAACATGATAGCGTTCATTGCAGAAGTAAGGCTGGGAATAAAAGGTGTATTGTTGTGACAAGATCCTCCTGCTAAAGTTGTATCAAAACAAACAATTCCATTAGAACCTATAAGTAAATAGTTATACATTCCTCCATAAAAACAAAAAGAAAATCCAATTGGAATTACACCTGAATATTGGTCATCCCCAAGACCTGTTACCCAGGTACCTGTATATGGGCTTGAGCTATAAGTAATATTGCTGACGTTGTAACACTGCGAAAAAATTTCTCCTCTCATTACTATTAGAAACAAAAGGAGAGTAACTATTTTATTCATGTTATTTTTTTTTAAAACATTCCCTCAAAGGTTAGCAAATAATACCACAAAAAAAAATCCCTCCGATAATATCGGAGGGATTCATTCATCATTCCTGATTCTGCATTCCTCATTCCCTTCTCACACCTGCACCGTTCCCGTCTGGATGCTGCTCCACGGTCCGTTGTTTTCGGGGTTGCTTTGGTTCACATAGCGGAAAAAGCCATAGAACTTTTTGCCGTCATTGTCGACCCCGGCATCGAAGGTGAACATTGCCTTTTTGCTCATCAGCGTTCCCGTGCAGGCGAGCGCGTTGGCGGGCTGGGTGCCGCCAATCTGGTAGCGCATTTCGATGGCATCGGCAAGCTCGTGCAAGGAGGCGCGGCTGGCGTCCTCGTCAATTCGGGCGCGCACTTTGATGCGGGCGGAAGCAACCGACTTGAGACCCACCAGCGGCTCGTCTTCAATGGCACCGCGCCTGGTGGGAGTGCGGTCGGCAGCGGGAAGGTTCAGATTGCTGCGGTCGGTTTCGGTGATGGAGGGGCTGGTGCCCATGCGCGTGAGCAGCGGGCTGAAAAACGTGGTGAAATTTTTCATCACCGTTTCAACACCTGCGCGGGTGGTTTTGGTTTTGGTGTCGGGGTTCGAGTGCTTTTCATAGATGCCCGGTGTGAGGGGGATGCCCGTGTACCACGAGGCAAGATAATCCTTGGCGGTGGTGATTTCGCCTGTGGTGAGCCCCAGCCGTACTCCGTTTTTTGTGGGAGCGCCTGCATCAATGTAGGGTACTGCTCTGCGGATGTAGATGTCGAAGCCGGAGAGGGTTTGTGGAATTCTGCTTCTGTCTGCCATTGTTTTTAGGATTTAAGGGTTAATTAATTATTAGTTCAAAGTTTAAAGTTGGAAGAGGATGAAAATTATTTTCCGGTCATGACTTACTGTTTTCCGGTCATGTGCAGATATTATTTGGTCATGACTTACTACTTTCCGGTCATGCACAGAAGTGTTGCAGACATGACCTGATGATAGCCGGTCAGATACAGAACTTTCATGGTCATGACCTAACACCGCCTGGTCATGACGCAATGTTTTGAAGTCATGACTTTTTTCGTTGCTGTCATGACCGGAATAAAAAAATTTCTGTACGGATGTTTTCAAAATCATGGCGCAAACATGCACCACATGTATTTAATGTATTCGCAAATGGATGCGAAAAGAATAAACCGGAAAAGATTTTACGCGAAAAGGGAGGAATGGAAATGCTTCATGGCTCGCCTAAAAACTCAACAATGAGTTTCACCTGCTTGGGTGTGACGAGATGAGAGCGGTCTTTTTCTTTGGGTGGAAAAACATCGGGATGGCTTTGGCGCAGGGGCTCAATCCACTTCATCAAAGTTTTTAAGCTTACATGGTAAAGTTCCGCCAATTGCTTTTTGGCGTAGACCTGAATTCGGAAAACTTTTTCTGCCGGCATGATTTGATGATTGCTTCGCCAGATATTGTTAATGCAAATATAATTATTTTTGAAATGAGCAAGCGAAGAAAGAGCAGTGTGCAAAACATTGCTAACTTTGATTCTGATTTCCGAGAGGAAAAAAATCTCCTGACCATGAAAAAAAATATCCTGCTTACGGCTGCCTGCCTGTGGCTACTGGCCTCTGCCAATGCCCAAACCAACGTGAGCGGATTTATCAATGCCAACACCACATGGAATCTTGCGGGGTCGCCTTATATTGTTGTTGGGAATGCAATTCTATCCACTGGATATACGCTTACTATTGACCCAGGCGTTGTGGTGAAGTTTGATCCTGCAAAAGCAATTCAAATAGATGGAGAACTTCATGCTGTAGGTACTGCTGCTAACAGAATTACTTTTACATCAAATCAAACTGTTCCCGCTGCGGGCGACTGGGGAAAGATCACATTCACAAATTTAAGCAACGGTGCAGTGTTTGATACCAGCGGCAATTACCTTTCGGGAAATATTATGAGGTATTGCGATGTCTTTTATGGAGGCGCAATGAGTAACGGTGTAATTTACATTTATGTTTCCTCAGTGGACATATCCAATTGCAGAATCAAGTATAGTTCTTCTGCCGGAATTGATTGTTCAGGGTTCGTTAAGGTTGATTCCAGTTCAATCCGCAACTGCGGTGGCATCGGGCTTTATCTCCGCAGTATAACTTCGACTTATTGTCCTTACACCGTTGAGTTTGACACACTCGAATATAATGCTGACGGAGGAATGCGGAGCAATGTTACTTTCAGCAATTGTCCGAATGGAATTTTTTCTATAAATAAAAACTATTTCAGGTATAACTCTGGCTGGCATGGCGCTTTCTATTGTCTTACTGGAAGTACGAACGTTCTGCTTTCAGAAAATGAATTTTTTAATAACTCAGGACAATTAGATGATGGTGTAATTACAATATCTGCAGCATCTTCAACCATAGAATGTAATAAAATTTTTTATTGCGAGGCTGACCATGTAAGCTCGGTTTCAATTATTGGCGGCTCTAATAACACTATTAGAAATAATATTTTTTATGGCAATAAATGCACCTTTAGTGCATCATTTACTGCTATGGTATCACTTAATGGAACGAATAACGCATTCATAAATAACTATGTATATAATGATACTACCTTAGGCGGGCCAACAATTAAACTGGTAGGCTCTGGCCCATGCTTGGTTTCAGGAAATGAGTTCAATAATAACCTGGCCAACACCGAGATAGGCTTATATCAGTCAGCTATCATATCAGGGAATAGTTTTATGTCAGCAAATACTTATTTTGCTATTGTGAATTATAATGGTTTCAGCGGTCCTCCCATAGATGCTGACAGCAATTACTGGGGAAGCACAAGCACACAGCATGTTGATTCAATCATTTACGATTTTTTTGATGATTCAAACCGGTCAATTGTTAATTACTCTCCGATTCTAACTGCACCTGCTGTTATTGATACTACCTGTACACCTGATTTCCCCACTGCCATCGCAAGTGATGTTATTATTAAGCAGGAAGATAATTCCACCCTCTTCCCCAACCCCTTCACCACCACCGCAACAATTAAATTCTCTCACGCACTTCGCTCCGCCACATTCCGTCTTTATAATTTATACGGTCAGTTGGTTCAGGAAAAGAATAACATCAATGGAGAAAGTTTCTGCATTAACCGCGAAACTCTCTGCAGCGGTGTTTATGTTTATGAAGTAACGGACACCGATTTTATCGGGGCAGGCAAAGAGAAAAAGATTTGCACGGGGAAGGCGGTGATTTATTAATCATCTCTCTATAAATAATCAACTTCAAACTTTGAACTTTAAACTTTGAACTATCATGTGGGAAGAAAAAAATAATTGTCTCATTCAGACATTCGAGTTCCGCGACTTTCAGCATGCCTTTGCTTTTATGGTGCGAGTTGCATTTGCAGCAGAGCAAATGAACCATCATCCTGACTGGTCAAACTCATGGAACAAAGTTTCCATTTCTCTCTGCACTCACGATGCGGGAAATACTGTTACAGAGAAAGACCATAAACTGGCGGATGGAATTAATTTGATTTACGAAGAATGTAAGTAAGGTTGCCGGTTTAATACTGAAGAACAAATCAGAATTGCATTCTCGTTAATGGCGATGCTGTTTGTTCAGCAAAATCCTTTTTAAGAAACTTAAAGTATCCTGCAACGGCAATCATCGCTGCATTGTCCGTGCAATACTGCATAGGCGGAATGTAAATGCTCCACTTCTTTTTTTCTGCAAGAGTTTTCAATGCACTGCGCAAGCCGCTGTTGGCACTCACTCCACCTGCAAGCGCAATTTCACTGATGCCGGTTTGCTCTGCTGCTTTCGATAATTTCTTTAACAGGATAGTTACAATCGTATGCTGAAGCGAAGCGCATAAATCATTTTTATTTTTCTCAATAAAACCGGAATCCGTTTGCAATTGCTTTTTAATGAAATAGAGAAAAGATGTTTTCAAACCGCTGAAGCTGAAATTCAATCCCTCAACCTGTGGTTCGGGAAAAGAAAACCGAAGCGGGTTTCCTTCCCGCGCAAACTTGTCAATCAATGGTCCGCCCGGGTAAGGAATACCCATAATCTTTGCCGCCTTGTCGAATGCTTCACCGGCAGCATCGTCCAATGTATTGCCAATAACTTTCATCGCAAGATAATCGCTTACTAAAACAATTTGCGTGTGACCACCTGAAACGGTGAGGCAGAGGAAAGGGAAAGAAGGGAATATCTCACCCCTTAACCCGCTCTCCAAAGCAGGGGGTGAAGAGGCGATAAA
>Ga0315274_10016658_pt1 | contig 10383 bp, 8 predicted proteins | sample YL17G02_20_MG_FD_203700 | JGI IMG/M metagenome (GOLD analysis project Ga0315274, IMG submission 203700) | Sediment microbial communities from Yellowstone Lake, YNP, Wyoming, USA - YL17G02_20 | ecosystem: Environmental > Aquatic > Freshwater > Lake > Sediment | place: USA: Wyoming | collected... | reverse complement strand
GAAGGCATTGCCGGCGAAGTCGAGACGTTCCGGGCCGCCCTGTACGAGGCCCTCAAGGCCTATGGTGTCAAGAACGGTGCGCCTATCGTGTACTCCGCCCCCGACTATCCCTACTTCTTCGCCGATACAAACAGCAACGGCGAAGCGGATCCGGATGAGGCGACCTTCGCCAACGGCTTCAAGTCCTGGACGCCTCGCCTTCTGCGGGCGGCGTACAACTACCAGTACTCCGTCAAGGACCCCGGGGCCTTCGCCCACAACGGCAAGTACGTCATCCAGGTCCTCTACGACTCGCTCAAGGACGTCGGCGGGAGCGTAACAGGGATGACACGGCCCACAACGCCACCGCAGTAGGCTCACGCCTCAGCGGAAGCAAGGACACTATCGAGCCGGGTGCTGCATAGCACCCGGCTCTCTTTTCGCGCGACCGGCTGCTACCCCTGATGAAAACGGGGTGCTGACGGAAGATGCCGCGGAGGGCCGTGGGCGATACCATGGGCTTTGCCGCTCCACCCCCACTGGGGTCCACAGCCCATTTCTCCACCGGCGACGACCCACTACCCTCCAACCTTCCCCCATGTTTCGCCGCGTCAGACGCCCACGATGACCCTCCGATCCCATTCCCACAATATGGAGAACAACCGATGGAATCCGGAGGCGGCAGCCTCTACAATGATATGGGGATATACCAAGGGAACCTCAGTTAGGAGGATCGGGTGAGAAAAGAACAGTTCACCGCCGTCGTCGTAACCCTGTCGCTCGCCATCCCCTTCACCATCCTGGCGCTGGTGGCGGTCGCCTGGATCGACGACAACCTCGCCAGGATTGTGGCTTCCCTGACCAGCCCCCAGGTGGATTGGCAGGCGGTGGTCCGTGAAGCATGGTCCCGCTGGCCTGAAGTGCTCGGGATGCTGGTCGGCCAAGCTTTGATCATACTGATTCTGGTGCTTGCCAGGGACGCTGCCCTCGCCGAGAACAAGCGATAGCCTCGTCCGGACGCCTGGGATCGCTGGGGCGTGCGAGCTCCGATTACCGCGAGGTTACCGTCGACTCCGTCTTGCGTGGGGATTCTTCTCGCCTAGATGAAGCACCGAAGGCCCACGGGCTGCCGGGGACAGGACAGCCCCTGGGCTATCTCCAATAGACATGCTCCTGTCTACGTAGTGGCGGCCTGCTGGGCCGCCCCTACGCCATCCTGGAGACATAGCACCGGGACCACCCAGGCCTGCCGTTCCGCATGCCACGATGGCCTCGCGGATCAAACGGTCAAGAGCTTGCTCCCGAGCCGGGGAAGGCCCCGCGAGGAGTTAGGCCTGGATGATCCCTTTCCGGATCGCGTACTTCACCAGCTCAGCCCGCGAGTGGAGGTTGAGCTTGTGCATGATGTTCTCGCGGTGCCGCGCGACGGTCTTGGGGCTGATGCCCAATCGGTCCGCGATCTCTGCATTGCTGGCTCCCTCGACCAGCGGTGCCAGGACTTCCTGCTCACGCGCGCTCAGGCCATCAAGCGTCCGGGTGAGTTTCTGGGCCTGGTCCTGGCCGAGGTAGTCCTTGACCAGCAGCTTGGCCATCGAGGGGTACAGATAGACCTCGCCGGCAGCCGCCGCTTCGATGGCCGTGATCAGCTCTTCCGGCGCGGCCTTTTTCGGGACGTACCCTGAGGCTCCCGCCTCCAACATCTTGAAGAAGTACTCCTCATCCTCATGGATGGTGAGAGCCACGACGGCTGCAGTAGGCATTCGTTCCTTGATGGTCCTGGCGGCTTCAATGCCCGAGATATCGGGCAGGCCGATGTCCATCAGGATCACATCCGGCTTGAGCGTCTCCAACAGCTCAAGGGCCTCCTGCGCCGTGCCCGCTTCCCCGACGATCTCCATGTCCCCCTGGGTTTCGAGCAGCATCCGCAAACCCGAACGCACGACCGCATGATCATCCACGAGCAACAGACGAATGGCCATCGACACCCTCGCTTCCTACCTCTACGGGAATGGTCACCTCGATGCGCATGCCCCGATCGGGATTGGGCCGGATCGCAAGCGTGCCGCCGAGGCTGGAAGCACGCTCCTCCATCCCAAGCAAGCCCCAGGTGGATCGTCCTGCCCTCTCCAGCAAGAGGGGATCGAAGCCCACCCCGTTGTCCTCTACCACCAGCGACACCTCGTCCTGCTGAAAGCCTAGCGCGAGGCGCGCCCGTGTGGCCGAGGCATGCTTGACCACGTTGGTCAGCGCCTCCTGGGCCACCCGGAACAGCGCCGTGGCGACGCCAGGAGGGATCCGCCTTTCCTCCCCGGAAATCTCGACCTCTACGACCAGCGAGGATCTCTCCTGCACCTGGCTGCCATACCACCTCAGAGCCGCGGCAAGCCCCAGATCATCCAGATGCGACGGCCGAAGATTGGCCACGAGACGCTGCAGTTCATCGAGGGAGAGAGCTACCAGACTCTCCAGATGTCGCAAGTTCTGTTCGGTCTTGTCCGCGTCCTGCCGCAAGGTTGTGGAGGCGGCACGCAATCCCAGGCCGATGGCGGTGAGCGCTTGCCCAGCTTCGTCATGCAGCTCGCGGGCGATCCGCTGCCGCTCGGTCTCCTGAGCCGTCACCACCCTTTTCAGCAGTTCCCCCCGCAAGGCCTGTCTGCGCTGGGCTTCCTCCAAACGGGCCGCCTGCAGGGAAGCGATGTGGCGCTGCATCTCCACCTCAGACGAGCGCAGGAAACGGATCACGAAGATGGCGATGGCGATGGCGGCCACCGCGCGCAACAGCTGCACGGGGAAACCGAACCATTCGAGGAAAAGATCCTGGTTGATCCAGTTCGAGGGAGGCAGGGGGCTGGCCCGTGTGAAAACCTGACCCACCGCCCCGTACCAGGCGAAGGCCACCCCGGCCCACATGCTGTCACGACTGAACTGAGCCATTCCCGCCCGCTGGAAGGCGCGCTGCTGCGCCATCAGCCCGGCGCATGCCAGCAGGGCGCCCAACACGGCCAACACGTAGCGCGTCCAGACCTCGGCGACGACCAGGAGATCCGTCTCGAGCGCATAGCGGCCGCGCATGACCAGCAGGCCCCCGCCCCACAGGAGCGCCTGCCCCAAAGGGACAGCCAGACTGAAGCGCCGGGTCTTTTCGTCCGGGGAGAGAAGCGATGCGCCGAAAGCGCTCAACGCGAGGAATGACAGGGCCAGGATCGCGATCCGCAACGAATCCCACGCCAGGCCATGCGCCAGCTGCGCCGGGAGGAGACCCATCTTCTCGAACATCTCCATCCACTCGTGGCCGCCATGGATCAAGCCGAAAATGGCCAGCGGCCGCAGCGCGTGCTTCAAGCGCGGGTCCGAACCATGGCCCATCTCCAGGATAATGGCCAGCCCCATGCTGAAGAAGGCCAACCCATAGAAAAAGAAGATCCAGGTCAAACCCGAGGTGGACACATGCGCCTCGCGCGAGACTGCCTACCTGTAGTCTAGCAGACTCACAGCCTCCATGGATGTGCAGTCTGTCACCCGCCCAAGACTAGAATCTCGGATGGTTGGTGGCCCGGCCACTGGCCGAAGACCGCCGCTCCGGTGCGAATCAATCGCTTCTCAAGAGGGATCCTTAGGAGGGGAGAGGGCACGCCCGCGCGCCCCGTGCTCTCTCAGGAGCTCGAGGAAGAAGCCGGACGCATTGGGAGGTCCCTGGATGCATACCGTTGGGGCTCCGCCCCAAAACACCGTAGTTGTGGACCTCTTTTCCTTCCATCAGCCGGCTAGTGCCTGAGTCGGGTTCCACATTGCCGGCAGAACTGGTCGCTGACACTCGACCGGGTCCCACAGTTGTGGCAGAAGGTCGTTGCCGTATCCAGGCCATCCACCGCCTCGCCCTCGCCGCGACGAGAACCATGTCGCTGGCGAGTTGGGACACGCACCTCACGCCGATTCACGCGCACGTAGAGGAAGACGCCGGCGACGACCAGGATCAGACCCATGCCTCCGGCCATCCAAGGCAGGTAGTCGGTCAGATCTGGGGTCCCACTTCTTGCGGGCTCTACCGGGCTTATGGGAGAGGACGGTTCCAGGAGTTCGGTGGTCAGATCGTCCGTTGGACGCCGGTAAGTGATCTCGATTCTGACCGTCCGGGAAGCTTCCGCGCGCCCCAGGTCCGCAAGGTAGTAGGTCAGCTGATCCTGTTCAGAGATTCTCTGCTCGGCAGCTGGAGGGGAGATCTCAAAGTCGGCCGCCAGTGGAGGTTGCTGGACTTCGTAGCCCAACGCTTCAACCAGAACGCCCCCCGGCCATTGGAAAACGAAGCTGCGCCGGTCGCCTTCCATAGTCAGAGGCTGGTAATACTCCAGTTGGATCTCGGGGCTCTCGGCCTCGACCCGAATCCGCGCCCAGTCTCCCTCCTCAGTTCGCGTGAACCGGGCATTGAGCAGCCTACCATCCGCATCCATCCAGGCGACCGCATGGGGATCGCCTACGGACTCCGGAATGGGGAGCGTCACACTGGCCGGGAGAACGGCTCCGTCCGGCAGCGTGGCGCGATAGATCACCAGCATAGCCGCTTGATCGTACTCCGGCCTGAATGCGATTTGAAGTTCTTTCAACTCGGTGGGCTCTTGGGACCGTGCAGGCTGTACGCCGAACAGAAGGGCTGCACTCAGAAGAAGGAAAGCAGATGGGACGCGTCGGGCCATGGAGCCTCCCTCAAGCGCGTCAATAGTACATCACCAGTCCACCCATGACAATTGCATTCACAATACCCAAGATCACCAGCATGGCCGTCGCTCCGAGGGAGCCCCCTGCGGGTCCCCTGGGGATCGGTGCTGCGCCGGCAACTGGCGACAAGCTGGGCACATAGGCTGCGACGTCCGCCACCTGCTGATCCGACAAGGGGCCGCCGCTAGCCTGGTCCCACGCCGGCATCGTCGAGCCCGAGATCCTGTCGCGGATGGGGCCACTGTCTCTGTCATGCAAGTTCCCCAGGGCTTCCGTCGCTCCCGTGATCGAAAAGCGTTTGCATTGGGTCTGGGACGGGAGATTGTGTTATTCACAGCCTTTATTCTCTGGATTGTCCATTTCTGCCTCTTTCTCGCTGACTCTCCCGCACGCACTCATCCGCTGGGTATAATTCCCTTCGTGCTTGCCCCTGGCCTACCTCCCCCTTGCTGGATAAGCGAGACAGCCCAACTCGAACGGGCGGCCGACCGACTGAAAGACGAACCGCGCTTTGCGGTGGACACCGAATCCAACAGCCTGCACGCATACCCCGAGCACGTGTGCCTGGTCCAGATCAGCATCCCCGGCGCGGACTATCTGATTGACCCCTTGGCGCTGTCGGACCTCGGCCGGCTTGCTCCCCTCCTGGAAGATCCCGGGATCGAGAAAGTCTTCCACGCGGTCGAGTACGATCTGATCTGTCTCAAGCGCGACTTCGGCATTCGCGTCTCCCGTCTTTTCGACACACGCCTGGCGGCGCGAATGCTCGGAAGGGCCAAGACCGGCCTGGGGGATCTGCTTGCCGAAGAGTTCGGCGCACACCTGGACAAACGATTCCAGCGCGCCAACTGGGGCGCCCGACCGTTGCCACCGGACCTGCTGGACTATGCCCGCATGGACACGCACTACCTGCTTCCACTGCGCGACCGCCTCCACGACACCCTGATCACGGCGGGGCTGTGGGACGAGGCGAGCGAGCTCTTCCAGTATTTCGCCGGGCTGCAGGACCGCGAGGAAGAGGTCGAGCAGGAAGGATTCTGGCGCATCGCCAATTCCCGCCGCCTGCCCCCGGTCAAAGCCGGCGTCCTACGGGAACTCTATCTGCTGCGCGAGAGGCTGGCGCGGGAATGGGACCGCCCGCCCTTCAAGGTGATCGTCGATGAGACGCTCCTGGCGATCGCCCAGGCCATGCCGAAGGGCCTCCCAGATCTCCGTGCCCTTCCAGGGGTCACGGACCATCTCGTCCGCCGCCTGGGAAACCCCATCCTGGGCGCGGTGGACCTCGGCCGACAGAGCCCACCACCGCCTCGCCCCGCATCAACGCACGCCGATCAGGAGACCATCTCTCGATACGAGCGTCTGCGCGAATGGCGCAAGCGGGCGGCGCGCAAGCGTCTCGTCGACTCCGACGTCATCCTGCCGCGTGAGATCCTGTGGCTCATCGCCCGCCAGGCCCCGCAGGATCTGCAGCCTCTCCGGGACCTCATGAGCCCGCTCAACCATCGCTTCCAGGCCTACGGCCGGGAGATCATGGAGGTCCTCCAGCAGTGATCCATTTCCCAGCGAGGGTGAAGTGAAAATCATATTCCACGGCGCGGCCCAAACCGTGACCGGATCCCGCCATCTGATCACGCTGAACGGCCGCAAACTACTGTTGGACTGCGGTCTGTATCAAGGTCGCCGCGCCGACACCTACACCCGCAACCTCAACTTCCCGTTCGATCCGGCGGAGATCGACGCGGTCGTCCTATCCCACGCCCATCTTGACCACTGCGGCAATCTGCCCAACTTGGTTCGGCAAGGGTTCGGGGGACCGATTCATGCGACGCACAGCACGGCGCACCTGGCCGGTCTGACGATGCGCGACGCAGGGCACATCCAGGAGGCGGACATCGAGTTCCTCAACAAGAGGCGAGCCCGTCAGGGGCTAGAGCCAACCAAGCCGCTGTACACGGTCGCTGATGCTGAACGTGCCTCCCGCCAACTGGTGAGCCATGCCTACGAGCAGCCTTTCGATCCCCTGCCGGGGATGACGGCTCGCCTCGTAGACGCTGGCCACATTCTTGGGTCAGCAGGGATCATCCTCGACCTACAGGAAGGTGGAAAGCGGGTCCGCCTGATGTTCTCGGGCGATATTGGCCGGCCTGGAATGCCCATCTTGCGTGACCCGGTTCTCCCGGCTGATATCGACATCTTGCTGATGGAGTGCACCTATGGCGACCGGCCGCACCCTGCCCCCGAGCAGGCTTACGTGGATCTGCGGTCCGTTCTGGTGAAGACATTCGAACGCGGGGGGAAAGTGATTATTCCCTCCTTTGCCATCGGCCGAACTCAACTGTTCGTCTACACGCTCCACGAAATGATCGAGCGCCGCGAAATCCCACGCGTTCCGGTGTTCGTGGACAGCCCGATGGCGACAAGCGCCACGGAGATCTTCCGGGAACACCCCGAGGACTTTGACGCTCAGACCCTCGAGTTCATCCGCCGCGATCCACACGGGTCCGCCTTCGGCTTCGACCTGTTGACCTTCACCCGCTCTGTCGAGGAAAGCAAAGCGATTAACGAGCTTTCGGGCCCCCTGGTGATCATCTCCGCCTCCGGCATGGCGGAGACCGGGCGAATCCTGCATCATCTTCGCAACAACCTCGAGAACCGGCGCAACACCATCCTGATCACGTCCTGGATGGCTCCGCATACGCTTGGTCGAAGACTCGTGGAGGGCGCCCGCGAAGTCCGGATCTTCGGCGATGAGTACCGGGTGCTGGCCGAGGTGGCAAGCATCGACGGCTTCTCGGCGCATGCCGGCCAGGATTTTCTGCTGACCTATGCCCAGGCCGTCAAGGGCCGGGCACGGCAAGTGTTCCTTGTTCACGGGGAAGCGGACGCCGCCCATGCCTTCATGGGGAAGCTAGCTGAACAAGGCATCACGAATGTCTCCTACCCGGCAATGGGCGACACGGTGGAGATCTGATCGCGTGCGGACTCCGGGTTCCCCCCTCCCGCCGTGAGTTTCCCGTCGCGCGGCGAGAGGTCGGCAACTCCGGGCGGATCTCCGAGCCGGCAGGATGGCACTTCCGGAGGCCAAACCCTTCACGGTTCCTCCGGGGACGATACACCGCACGGGGCCAGGAAGGTTCCTCCGCCGCCCTGCTAAGGCGCCGGGGGCCGATTTCAGGCAGACTACTCCCTGTCCATCTACAAGCTCGCTCCGGTCGGCGTCCTCGAGCATCGCCTTCCATGGGGGCACAGATCCGCCTGACTTCACATCCCCCGAAATCACTCTGGGTCCCCCGCAGCATCGAAGTGGGAAGTGGGAAGTCGGAACCGAATCCGCCCAGGATGTTGACCTCTCATCTCCACCTCCGGCCCTGCCCCCGGTGAGCACAATCCTGCATGAACCTTGTTGCGAAGCCGGTGTAGCGCGCGCGGGGCGGGGCAGTAGCAGAACACGGAAACCGGCCTTCCACACCGGCGGCGATTCCAGGGTATCCATCCCCAAGCTCCCCTGTTACGGAACTGTAAGGAGGTCGTAAGGAAGCTGAAATGTGCATTTTGGACCGCCCCTGGTACATTGATGATGAGTAGCCCGAGGGTCATGCCCTTACCATGACTGGCGGCATGGTGGCCGGCATGGCCCAGGGATCACGGCAAAAGCACAGGCAGAAGACTATGGGACATCCTCGATTCAGAACACTCCGGCGCGCGTTGGCCTCTCTGGCGATTGCCTCTACGCTCGCAGGGCTGGCGCGGCCCGGGCCCGCCTGGGCAGGTTGTGTTCCGGGGGCGACCAACGGCGATGATGTCATTGTCTGCGACGGTGCGAACGACACCCTCGACGCTTTGGCCGGCGATGACAGCGTGCAGGGGGGTGCAGGCAACGACACTCTCACGGGCGGAAGTGGGAACGACACACTAGATGGCGGCGCTGGCACGGATACGCTCACCGGGGGAGCTGGCAACGACACCCTGATCGGGGGCACAGGCAGCGATTCGTACGCCTTCAATATCAACTCGGCTCTGGGAACAGATACCGTGACCGAGGCTTCGGGGGGCGGAACGGACACGCTCAACTTCACGGGTTCGTCCAGCGGCGTGTCGGTGGACCTTGGGGTCACGGCGAGTCAGATCGTCAATGGCAATCTCACCTTGATCCTCACCGCGGCCGAGGTCGAGAATGTGACGGGGGGCAACGGAGACGACGTCATCACCGGTAACTCCCTGGCAAACAGCCTCACCGGTGGCTCCGGCAACGACGCCCTCATCGGCGCAGCCGGCAACGATACCTATGCCTTCAACACGAACTCCGCATTGGGAAGCGACACGGTCACGGAGGCCTCTGCAGGCGGAACAGACGCCCTCACCTTCAGTGGATCGAACAGCGCGATCACGATCAACCTGAGCGTCACCGGTGCCCAAATCGTCAATGGAAATCTCATCCTTAGCCTCACCGCCACCGAGGTCGAAAACGTAACCGGGGGCAACGGCAACGACGCCATCACCGGCAACGCCTCAGCCAATAGCCTGGCCGGCGGCAGCGGCAACGACACCCTAGACGGGGGCGCGGGCAACGACACGCTTACCGGCGGCGCCGGCGATGATACCCTCATCGGCGGGGCCGGCAACGACACCTATGCCTTCAACACGATTTCTGCATTGGGAACCGACACCGTCACCGAAGCAGCCGGTGCGGGAACGGATAGCTTGACCTTCAGCGGTTCTAGTAATTCCATCACGCTGAATCTCAGCCTGATCGGCGCCCAGATCGTCAACGGGAATCTTGTGCTCAACCTCACGGCGGCAGAAGTTGAGAACGTGACGGGCGGCACCGGCAATGACACGATCACCGGCAATGCCCTGGCCAATAGCCTGAGCGGAGGCAGCGGGAACGACAGCCTTGCAGGCGCGGATGGCAACGACACGCTCTCTGGCGACGCTGGCGATGACGTCATCGATGGTAGTGCCGGAAACGACAGCCTGACAGGGGGAGCGGGCAACGATACCCTGGTGGGCGGCACGGGCGATGACAGCTACGCATTCAACACCAACACTGCCCTGGGAACGGACACTGTCACCGAAGCGGCAGGTGGGGGAACGGACAGCTTGACCTTCAGTGGATCTAACAACGCCATCACCCTCAATTTGAGCATCCTCGGCGCCCAGATCATCAACGGAACCCTTGTTCTCAACCTCACGGCCGCAGAAGTCGAGAACGTGACCGGCGGCAACGGCAACGACGCGATCACCGGCAATGCCTCGGCCAACACGCTGAGCGGAGGCAGCGGGGATGACAGCCTTGCGGGCGCGGAGGGGAATGACACGCTTTCTGGTGATGCCGGCAATGACGTCCTCGACGGAGGAGCCGGAGACGACACCCTGACAGGGGGAGCCGGCAGCGATACCCTGGTCGGCGCTGCCGGAGATGACACCTACACCTTCAATACCGGCTCCGCCCTCGGTACCGACACGGTCACCGAAGTCTCAGGAGGCGGAACCGATACCCTCAGCTTCTCGGGGTCCTCCAGCGCCGTCACGGTCAACCTCGGCCTCACCTCGGCGCAGGTCGTCAACGGCAACCTCACTCTGACGCTCACAGCTGCTCAGGTTGAGAACGTAATCGGCGGCAACGGCAATGATCTCATCACCGGGAATTCGCTCGACAACAGCCTGAGCGGCGGCAGTGGTAATGACAGC
>Ga0315274_10016657_pt1 | contig 10383 bp, 5 predicted proteins | sample YL17G02_20_MG_FD_203700 | JGI IMG/M metagenome (GOLD analysis project Ga0315274, IMG submission 203700) | Sediment microbial communities from Yellowstone Lake, YNP, Wyoming, USA - YL17G02_20 | ecosystem: Environmental > Aquatic > Freshwater > Lake > Sediment | place: USA: Wyoming | collected... | reverse complement strand
CCATCGGCCAACAGCGTCTCAGGGTTGCCCAACCTGACACCGATCGGTGCCGGTTCAGCGCACGGAATCGGCGATAGGCCAGCAAGCAGCGTGGCGGCGATTGCCGCGAGCCGTGGGACGCAGGCTGATTCTGTCCGCCTGAGCGAAAGGAACAACCGCGGTGCTCCCGCTGCGAAGCGTGTTTCCTGAATCAACCGATTCCCCGACAGAAAACGACGACCGGTCATTTCGCGATCCGCCAACTGGCCCGGCTGACGTAGACCACGCCGGGTGGAGCGATCTCGAATTCGATCTTCACCCGATCCGCGTCAGCTGCCACCATGAGCGAGGTCTGAGACTCGTGCCAGTTTGGGCCGACGGTGATCGGCGCCAGCCGCTGCGGCTCGCGAAAGTGGTAGCCATACGCCTTGTCAATCTCGGTGATCGTGACGACCGGGGCGACCGTTCGTGTTGTCCCGTCGGCGGTGCGCGCGGTGAGGGCCAGACGCGTCAGGCCTGGCTCCGGGCCGTAAATCCATGTCAGAGCCGAACCGGTCCACTGGGCCACCCGGCCGCCGTCCGGACCGGCGCTCTCCTGCGGCGCGTAGCCGCCGTTCAGGTAGCCGTCCGGACGACCGTTCTCATCGTAATCAGAGGCAAACGTCGAATTGGGCATTTGCTCGACGGAGGCGTCGAAGTAGTCACGCGGGTTCTGCATCGCACGGACGGCATCGGCCATGACCATTGACGGCAGATTGTGCCGCCGGACGAACTTGCAGACCTCTTCCAGACCCCACGCCGAGCCGTCGGCATCCTGCAACACGTGCCACAAGGGGATCGTGATCTGTCCTTGCTGAATACCGTCGGCTATCTGCGAGCACGTCACTGGCACTTCCTTGGCTGCTCCTTCCGTCTTGCTAATGGCACCCCAACCGGCAACGCCGCCGTAGCCGAGGCAGAACGGGTCGTCCTTGAGGTGCCAGTGGGCGTTGGACAACTGCTCGCGTCTCAGGTCCACGCGTCCGGCTACATAGTCGTAGTGCGGGGCCAGCACGGCCCGCAGTTCCGGGGTCCAGCGTTGCCCTTTCCCCCCGGGGTGATTCCAACCGCGGGTGGTGATTCCCAATTCCTTGAGGATTCCCAGCGATTGGGCGATGTGTTTCTGCCACTCGTCCTGCCGGGCAGGATCGCCCCAGAGCGCGGCGTCGTGATTGAGCGTGTGATCGTGGATTTCGTGACCCGCCCGATACATCTCAACAACTTGGGCACGGGTGAGCGATCCACCGCGGCCGAGTGCTCCAGTGATCACGCCAAAGCTGCCCTTGAGTTGATGCTTCTCCAAAATGCGGAAGGCGTGCGTGTAGTGGCCGATGGTGCTGTCGTCGAACTGAAACACGACGATCCCAAGCCGGCCTGGCCATTTCGACGGTCTTGATTCAGCCGGTGCGGCGGTAAACGCCGCGATGAGCGTGAGCAGGAACAAGATGGCGAACATCGAAAGGAAGACCGTGCGCGTCAAATTGGGGCAATGAGTGCTCTTCATGGCGATGCCCTCCGGGTTGGGTGATTTCGGTCGCGGCGACTTCGGCGGTGGCTTACGCCGCTCAAGTCTTTGCCGGTTCTCCTTTCGCTGCGCTCTGCTTTTCTTCGACGCCCGCGTTTGTCATCGCCGCGCGCTGTTCGGCGGACAGAATGCTAACGAACCGCCTGTTGTTTCAATAGAAATGAACGCGTCGGTCACGTGAGGCACGCGGCGAGAGCGGTATGAGCAGTGCCGGAGAGAACGAAAATCAATACTCGTTCAGATGGATGTCTTCGAACGTTACTGGGGATCTGATGCGAGGCCGTGATTCGATTGGACTTGCGAGGACAGGTCCGTCAATATGCCGGATTCGTGCCACCATTTTTCGATGGCAGGCAGGATCGCCGCACGCAACATTTCGTCGCTGATCTGGGCGTAGTGGCACGTTAAGACGCTCGTCGGAGCATGGCCCATGTATTTCTGAACGCAATCGGAGTTCGCTCTTGCTGACAGCACGGCAGAGGCGAAACTGGCCCGCAGCCATCGGGGCCAGCAGGGCTTTCTCTTCCAGGCTCGCAGCCAACGTGGCGCCCGCTGTGGCCAAGACCGACTTCCCGAAGAACTTCCGCCGATTCAGATTCCCCGACATCGCCGATTTCCTCTTCGCACGCGCTCAAACGAACTTGCCTAACTGACTGGCTACATGAGCCGCCGGCAACGGCCAATCGCCATCTATCTTTCGGCCCGTAGTATCCCGCCGGCAGCAAAAGCCCTTGACCATCGCCTTGTTCTTGTCAAGTTGGAGGCGACCTTGTCTGGTGCATTTTGCCAATTCAGGGGTCACGCGAAGGAGGCGGTAGTGTCAGAAGTTGCATGAGAGTCCTTCACGGCGCTTCATGCCACCCAGAAGGGAATGAAAAAGGTTCGGAGTTCACGCTTTAGCGTGCCGCCGTCAAGCAACCTAAAGGTTGAACTCCCAACGGATTTTCCTCCGAGATCGGGCAGATACGAAAGGGGAATGCGCGATGAAACGGAAAGGGACAGTTGGGCTTTCGGTCTTGGGCGCATGGTCGCTTCTGATCGTTGGAGCGAAGGCGGAGATTCGAACCGTAACCTATCAGAAATGGGATGACTGTGTTGAACTGACCAATGGCGCGGCACGGATCATTGTCGCGCCGTCGGCCGGCGGGCGCGTCGTGCACTACAACCGCGACAATGGCCCGAACTTCTTTTTGGGCGGCTACCAGATAGACATCGGCCCCGAGCTTGAGTATCCGCCCGCTCATCAGCCGCTTTGGTCGGGACGTTATGAGGTCGAAAAAATCGGTCCGCTTTCGGTGCGTCTGATAAGCCCCAAGGACGAGGCGACCGGCGTGCAGATCGTCAAAGTCCTGGAGCTCGCCGAATCAGGCGCCGGCCTTGTCGTCCGCCAAATGATGAAGAACGTTGGATCCAAGGAAATCGCCTATTGCCTTTGGGACCGAACCTTGACGGGCGCCACGTATGGGCTTTTCGAACTGAATCCCAAGAGCCGGTTTCCGGCGCGATGGTCTATCCGGCAAGGCGAATCCCGCTCCTATCGCTATGACGGCGCGTCGCCCTCTTCGCCGCGTGTCAAGATTATCGGCGATCTCTTGATTACGGTTCCCGGCAAGAAGATGGAGAAGGTCGGTGCCGACAGCGTGGCCGGCTGGATCGCGGGATTCCGCGATGGCTGGTTGTACGTCAAGCAATTCCCGGTCTATCCCAACGCGGACTATGCGGACGGCGGCAATAGTGTAGAGTTTTGGGTGGATCCGGCCGGCACGCGGACCGAGATCGAACCGCTCAGTCCGAAGGTCAGACTGCAACCGGGCGAGTCGTACTCTTTCGATGAACGATGGGACCTTCAGCGCGTGGAGGAGACGATTGTGGGCGCGGACGACATTCCCAAACTCTTGCCGACGATTCGGAAGATGGCTCAATTGCCAAAGGGGTCCGCGGATGACAAAACGAGCAGCGATGCTGCGCGCCCTGCACCGCTCGGCGTATTCGCCAAGCCAAATCTGGTCGCTTGGTGCATCGTGCCGTTCGATGTCAAGAAACGCGGTCCCGAAGAGCGCGCGCAGATGCTCAAGCGCCTGGGCATCTCGCGTTTCGCCTATGACTACCGTGCGGAACACATCCCCACCTTCGATCAAGAAATGCAGATGTTGAAGAAATACGGCATCGAATTGACCGCCTTTTGGTTCCCCGGTTCCACGCCCCAGAAAAACAAGGAGTCCCAGATCATTCTCGATCTACTCAGGCGGCATAAGATCACAACACAGCTGTGGGTGAGCATGGGCGATCCGGCGCCCAAGAGCCAACAAGCCGAGAAGGTGGAAGCGGGGGCCGCGGTCATCCGCGCCATTGCCGAAGAAGCGGCCAAGATCGGTTGCACGGTCGCCCTCTATAACCACGGCGGTTGGTACGGCGAACCCGAAAACCAGATTGCGATCATCCAACAGGTCAAACTGCCCAACGTCGGGATTGTGTATAACTTCCATCACGGCCACGACCAAATGGACCGCTTTCCAGACCTGCTCAAGAAGATGCAGCCCTATCTGCTCGCGGTGAATCTCAATGGCATGATCGAGGACGGCCCCAAGAAGGGAAAGATGATTCTACCGCTCGGCCAGGGCGGCCGCGAACTCGGCATGTTGAAGGTGATTCAGGCCAGCGGCTACAGTGGCCCTATTGGAATCCTGAATCACCGCGCGGACGTGGACGCCGAGCAGGGCCTGCGCGAGAACCTCGAGGGACTGCGCGGGCTGTTGAAGCAGATGGGCGACGACAAAGCGGGGCAGACCTATTGAATTCGCCCCACGCAGAAACGGGATGGCTGAGATGAAGCCATGACGCGGCGCCGGAATGGCAGAACTGGTCGGCGGCGCATGTTCTTTCTTTCTCCAGCTTGCTTGATCGAGTTTGTCGTCGTACGTCTCCAGCGCTCGCCGAAACAACAAGTATGCTATTCCCGCTGCTTCCCGGTTGGGCCACCTTTCGCCCATTGTGGAACACGGATCTCTGCGATGCTGTCCACCGGTACATACGGTTTGAGGTCCACGACCGGCGTGCCCTCGAAGGCGTCTATGCTTTCGACATAGATGCGTCGCCCTTCGACAGTCGTGATCCTGCAGATGGTCAACGCGATGGGATTGGGGCGCACGGGCGCTCGTGCAGCGAACACACCCGTCAGAGGATTGTCGGGATTGCCCCGTGGATGCACGCGCAAAATGCGCCGTTTCTCGGGGCTGTCATTCTTGTCAAACCACCAGATCACATGAACATGGGAAAATCCGTCCAACCCCAACAAGGCGTCCTGGTATTTTTCTTCGATTTCGATGACCGTCTTTTCCCCGATTTTGCGCACATAGCCGATGGGATAGATGTTGAAGGACGTTTTCTGCTCTTCCTCAACAGCCGCTCTCGGACCGATCACACTGAGCGCGGCGGCGATCCCCAGCAGCGAAACGCATAGACCCTTCGCGTTCATCTTGCCACACTCCTTTCTCCTTCGAGGAAGGAATCACAACCGCGGACGAACCCGACCGCGGGCGAACACGGAGCGACGGTAGCTGACCGAGATGAAGTACCGCACGGCTCGATTGTCTACGGTGATGCTCTATCAAAAGTCTTCATACTCGCGGTCTTTGACGATCCCGGGTTGGGGGACCGGGTATCGGCCTTCGGAGTCGGGCTTCAGAGGGGCGGGAGAATCCGCCGTCAACTTGTCCAAACCCGGCGCCATCTCGTGATCGGAGTTCAAGATTTTCTCGTAGGTGATTTCCTGGCCGGTATGCGCGGCCATGCGGCCCATGCTCGTCACCAGGCTGGCCCGAACCCCCCGCTCGACTTCGTTATAGGGCTTGTCGCTGCGGATGGCCTCAATCAGCTCACTCCATTCGTTCTTATACGGATTACTCTCATCCGGGTCCACGTTGGACTCCCAGATCAGGTTGGCCTTATCCGGATTCTGCCCCTTGTAGGTGCTGGAAGGCATCCCGCAATCGCCATTTTTCGAGACGATGGCCAGGCCCTTGCTGCCATGCGCGGCGCTGGAGTAGAATTCGCTGCAACCGTCTATGCAGCGTCCCTCCATGAAGAACTTGCTGCCGTCGGCAAACGTGTACTCGATCGCGTAGGAGTCGAAGTTCTGATCCACATACCTGACGCCTTCGGGATCCCGGCGATAGTGGCGACCGCCGACGCCCTGGGCTTTGACGGGCCAGGCATTCTTCATCCAGCATTGGTGATCAATGATGTGGATGAGGAAGTCGCTGAAGCATCCGCCGCCGGCCCAAAGGAAGCTGTGGAATCGCTGGATCTGATACATGAGGTCGCTGATGTTGGCCGGTTTGGGCAGCGAGCGGAAAGTTCCTATCGGTCCCTGCATCCGGTATCCACGCTGCAAAATGATGTCGCCGATCTCACCGTCCTGGATCCGCTTTTGCAGTTGCTGCAGCGCCCGCTGGTGACGGGACATTAGGCCCACTCCAACCTTGAGGTTCTTCGCAGAGGCCTGTTTGGCGAGATCGAACATCCGGCGACTGGTCGGCCCGTCCACGGTGACAGGCTTTTCCATGAAGACGTTGAGGCCCTTCTGGATGGCATAGGTGAAATGGACCCAGCGAAATGCCGGAGGGGTTGTGAAGATCGCGACGTCGCCCGGGCGGAGACAATCCATCGCCTTCTTGTAGCCGTCGAGACCGACGAACCGCCGGTCCTCAGGAACATTTACATCGTCGGGTTGTTTCCCGCTCAATTCCTTGTAACTGTTCTTGAGGCGATTCTCAAAGACGTCGGCCATCGCGACGAGTTTGATCGGGCCGCCGCTGACCGAAAAGGCGTTCCTTACCGCTGAGGTGCCCCGGCCTCCGCAGCCAATCAGGGCAAGGTTGATGTTGTTGTTCTCGGCTGTGTAGCCTGGCCGGGCAACTCCGGCTACGACGGCCGACGCGGCGGCAAGGCGTCCGGTGTTCTTGAGGAATTCACGGCGAGACGTATTCTCCCTGCTGAATTTGTTCATGACGGTTTTTCTCCTTCTGCCTGTCTTGGATTTCGTTTGACCTACGAGGCCGTTCTTTCGCTCCCATTGAGAGGACGAATCTCATCATCTCCGGGCTGAGCTGCAAGCATTATTCTCTCGCGCTTCAGGCCTTGATGTGCCACTCGCGGCACCCATTCAGTGCTTTGAAGCCTGAACCTCTCACGGTTCCGGCGCAGCATCAGGGCAAAATCTGTATTGAACCTTGACAGGGACCGGCCGTGAGAGAATTGGTACAAGTAACCAGATGGGGTCGGTCTGCCGGCAACGGCCAAGCGCGGCTGCCGTGGAAAACGCCAAAGGACTGCACGCTGTGCAGCCCCGGAAAGAAGAGAGAGGTACGGACAACGCTCATTCAATTACCGATGGCACCCATGGGGTGGCTGCCACCGCTGATCGGCGGCGCGCCGGTTGTCGCGCTCGTCAATTGGACACAGCGGGCGGTTTAGGCGCCGGTTGGTCTTGGATTTGCCCGTTGCTGATGCCGCCTTCCGGGCCGATATAATTCTCCATGACAAGCTTCGCGAACGCCTTGACGGACTCGAGATACTTCGCTTTCTCTGCCGGATCTTTGCAGCGGATTGCCGTGGCCAGGACTCCCATGGCGATTGAGCCGCTGTCGGCGACGTTCCACTGGCCGCGGTCCTCGCCCGGGGCCCGAGAGTGGTTCATGTAATAGGCCCCTGCGGGGATCATCCGACTCTGGTATTCGATAATCCGGTCCGACCATCGCCGGCAGGCGTCAAGGTACTTTTTCTCACCGGTCATATCGTAGGCTACCGCCAAGGCCCGAACCGCATGGGCGTCCTCGAAGAACAGCATGTGATGGGTTGCTGGATAGGCGTTGTCGCGGTCGGCGAAACGCGTGATCTCCTTGTTGATCTCGGCCGCGGCCAGGTCACAGAACGTCAGGAACCGGCTTTGAAAGTCACCGACGCCCAGATCAGCCGCCAGGGCCCGCATCTGCCGGATGGTTTGCTTCAGCACGTCGGCGATTTGCCAATAGCGGCTGCCGGCAGCCTCTTCGATCTGGGGAGCGATGAGTTTCGACCATGACCGCAATGAGGATTCCGCTTGCTCACAGGCGTCAATACCGTCCTCGATGGGTACGGCGCTTTGCGCGAGCGATGTCGCCCCTAGCAACAACGCCCGCGGCAGAAACGCTATCCAGCGCATATCGGCCAATTCCTCCTTCCTTCTGTCTTGCGCTGGTTCTGCCCTGCCTGGCGTCGGGGTACAAGCAGATTGTTGCCCAGGAATCGATTCGCCCCAACTCTATGTCATCGAACGTTACTGGGGCTTTAGTGCGAGGCCGTGATTCGATTGGATTTGCGAGGACGGGTCCGCCAATATGCCGGATTTGTGCCACCATTTTTCGATCGTTGGAAGAACTGATTCATGCAGTTGGCTATCTGTATTTTCACGACCCATTCTGGGCCGTGACAAGGCCTCTTTTCGTCGCCCCAAAGTACTGCCGAAGATGAGAATGAAGGCATGGGAGCCAGAATACCGGAAGTGGCGGTTGTCTTCGCCATAGCCGCAGGGAGACGGCCTTTTCGGCTCGGTCCCTGTTAGCGCTTTTGGCGTTAGTGGTATTCGACACCTGATCGATAGTCACTTTGAAACGGTCGCGGTTCGTCAGGAAGTCCCAGGGAAATCGCCAGGGGTCGAGTGTGAAAGAAAGCTCGTGTTCCTCGGCGGTGCCGGGCTTGGGGGCTTCGGCGGCAACGGTGAAGGTCGTTTCGTCACGGCTCAGCACCTTTTGGCCGTCCTCGAGGACGCTACGGCAGAGCGCCGCTGCTTCGTCGAATCGCTTCTGGTTCCACGCGGCCACGGCTCGCCAGTTCAGATCCCCCGGCCAGAAGGCTTGTGACCATCACTATCACGACGCTGCGCAACATACGGCCATTTCCTTTCCACATTCATTTCGGAGAAAGCAACCTCTCGGAGCTTTGGAGTATCCCACGCCGCCGCCTCACCCAAAAATGGAACCCGGTTTCCCCTGACCGTCGGTCAGGCCGGATCAGCGGCCGCCGGCAGCGGCTGTTTCCGTTTCAGCAGCAAATAGAGCATCGCAATTGCGACGATGGGAATCACCACATCGAGCGCCACGCGGAAGAGAATCGCCAGAAGCCCCACGACCAACACCGCCAGAACGATCCTGTGCGTCGAGGCGAACAGCCGCCGACTGTTGAACGCCACAATTGCCGCGACCAGGACCAGCGCCAGCCCGAACAGCGAATCGTATCGCCGACTCGCCGACTCGCGCGAGGCGTAGTGAAACGCCACGTGGCCGGTTCCCTGGAGCTGTCGGAAGACGAACACGTCGCCCACCCGTGGGAAACTGATTGGCGGAGCACTGGGCGGCGGCGGGGCGGGCGGTTCCGCGACCGCCGGCTGCCGGACCGGGGCGCCTGCGATTTGGGTGAGTTGGCCGACATTGATCTGGGCCTTCTGAAAGGCGGCCTCGGCCTCTTTCATGTCCGCCTCACGTTTCGCCATCAGCTGCACCTGGCGGCCTTTCTCCTCGCGGTCCAACGTCTGCCGGGCTATTTCCCGCTGTTGCGCCTCGCTGCGTTGTTTGACCGCACCCATCTGGCTCAAGACGGCCTGATTCTGCAGGTAGAGGGTTTTTCCCGCGGTCTCCGTGAGTTTCCCACCGCCTTTGAGAGCGATCTCCGACAGGCGTTCCACCTTCTTGGCGCTGCGCAACGCTTCGTCCACCTCGAGATCCACCAGTTCGACCTGATTGAGCGTGCCCTTGAATTTCGAGTACTTGTAGTTCGAGGGAAGCAGGAGCACCAGCGCCGATTGCGCCACGGGGACTCCGCCGAGGATTTCGGGCAAATGCTGTTCCCGCCGGCCGGTTCCCGTGAGCGGCGCGCCGCCGGCCGCCGCGTAAGCCACGCGCACCGTGAGCTCGGGATCGAGCAGGCCGGTTCGGATCAGGGGAACGAGGATCACGCCGCGTCCGTTCTCCTCGCCAAAGGTGGCCTTGACCCCGCGGCTGGCCACCTGCGTTTCGTAGATCGTCACCCGGTCCTTGGGATAAGGGAGCGCAATCTTCAGGAACTGCTCCGACTGATTCTGGAGAACGATTTCCAGTTCGTGGCGCTCGAACCCGTCGGCGGTCAGGATGGTGCGCTGGCGCATCAATTCCACAACGGCGCGAAGGGCTTCGGTACGCGCATGTCGAACGATGTTGAATAACGGACCGACCTGCAACGTGGGGGGCAGTTCGTAGTTTTGATCGGCTGGAAGCGGGCGGAACGGCACATCCGGCCATTGGACCGAAGCGGGGTCAACCGTTCGCGCGCCGACGAGATCGGCGGGAGTCAGTTCGCCCTCGAACAGCCGACGCAACTGGAGAAAAGCGCGCGCCCCGCCTTTGTTGACCGGGACAACCACCATCGCGCGAATGGGCTTGTTCTCCTCGAGTACAGCCGGTTGATCCAGATGCAACCGAAGGTCCACGGGCCGGGTTTGCGGCGCATTCAGCTCGGCCGCCACGTGCAATACCCGGTCGGAAACCGGTTCGATGTGAACCTCGCGCAAGGGCGCGCCGCCGACCTCGAGCCTCGATGCCGCCTCAGGATCAGGCACGGCAAGCAAGAGCATGGCTTCGATTCTTCGCAATCGGCCGCGGCGCGGTTCCGCCCGGACAACACAGTCCAGACTTTCCACGCCCTCGGCGACCGTCACACGATTGAAGACTGTTTCCAGCGAGGTTGCCTCCAGAGGCTTCAAGCCGAAACGCAAGGCGGCATCGGCGGCGAGAACGTAGGCCCTCAATCCCGCGCCCAATCCCGATTCG
>Ga0315274_10016655_pt1 | contig 10384 bp, 10 predicted proteins | sample YL17G02_20_MG_FD_203700 | JGI IMG/M metagenome (GOLD analysis project Ga0315274, IMG submission 203700) | Sediment microbial communities from Yellowstone Lake, YNP, Wyoming, USA - YL17G02_20 | ecosystem: Environmental > Aquatic > Freshwater > Lake > Sediment | place: USA: Wyoming | collected... | reverse complement strand
TAAATGTGGTGTGTTGTGTGTATAAGTTATTGAATTATACACATATAATTATTTTTATTTATGTCGAAAAACTGCATTTATTTGTTCACGGGGGGGCATGTCGGCACGCCTTCGGTTCCTGCAGGTATGCCGTTGTATTCACACGGAATGTCGGGTGATGGCTTCATGCAGTTTCCGTTTGGATCCACCGTCCAAAAATCCGGGCACGCCGGAACTGCGGGAGGCCATGAAACATCACTCGACCGAGCATAGAGAGAATATCCGATGAATATCATGGCTGCAATCAGCATGACGATTGCAATGGTCAGCACAATGCGCTGAAAATTAAAAGAATCCAAAAAGGGTGCGGAACCTTGTGCGGGTGCGTCCATTTTTGCGGGAGTATATGTGTGCGATTGAATCAAAGTTGATGAAAATGTATATACTATGTATTTATTTTTATATCATTGCAATAATTCATTCAACCCCAATTCAATATTAAACACAATCCCAATTTTAATACTAATTTGCACCCGCTTAATCATTGACTATATGAAATCAGGAGCGGAGAAGGGGAAAACACGAACAAAAACAGTTCCTCCTAAACCAAGCGCAGGCGCAACCGCGATAAATTACAATCAGGTGTTGGAGAGAGAAGCGATTGCACAAGAAATTGCGAATGCGCTGGACACGTTTTATGCAAAAAAACATGATTTTATGATAAAGCGCGGAATATACATATACGGAAACCCCGGGGTTGGAAAAACCGAGTTTGTTATGCAGTTGCTAAAAACATTGAACTACGACATGGTTCGGTATGATGCAGGCGACATCCGCAACAAGTCGGTCATTGATCTCATCACGAATCACAACATGAGCGAACACAGCGTGCTGTCCATGTTTCAAAAAAACCCGAAGCGCATTGCAATTGTCATGGACGAGATAGACGGGATGAACAACGGCGACAAGGGCGGCATCAACGCGCTCATCAAGCTGATGCGCCCCAAAAAGACGAAAAAACAGCGGCTAGAGGACGTGTCCATGAATCCGATCATATGCATTGGGAATTATCACATGGATAAAAAAATACGAGAGTTGATGAAAGTGTGCATGACGTTCGAACTTAAAACGCCCACCTTCGAGCAGGTCGGAACAATCATCAAATCCACGTTGAATTCTGAAAATGCGGCATTGCACAAAAGCATGGCGCAATTCATACAAGGCGACCTTCGAAAAATTGAGACAATTAGCAGCATATTCAACAAGCATTCATCGGACACTTATAACAGCGCACTCATTCAAACCATATTTCAACCGAAAGCCAACAACGAAGACAGCAAAACCATTGTTAAAAAACTCATAAATTCGCCGTGCAAATTGACGGAGCATTCCGCCATGATGAATGAAACGGACCGCACCATTGTGGGGTTGTTGTGGCACGAAAACGTGGTGGACGTGTTGGCGAAACAGCCGAACCAAATGGAAGCGTTTCGATTTTACAAGGACGCCCTGGACAACATTTGCCTGGCGGATTACATTGACCGCATCACGTTTCAGAAACAAATTTGGCAGTTCAATGAAATGAGCTCTCTCATCAAGACCTTTTACACCAATAAAATGTATCACGAACGATTTGCAACGCGCCCGCGATTCAACCCGGCGGAAGTGCGTTTTACCAAAGTGTTGACAAAATACAGCACCGAATACAACAACACATTGTTCATTCAAATGATGTGTCAAAAGTTTGGCATGGACAAGAAGGATTTGTTCGCATTTTTCTTAAATGTGTTTGCAATGAAAAATGACAACAATGAGGCAAAGGAGGCAAAGGAGGCAAACAAGGGAGCGAATGAAGACGCAGACGATGCCTGTGATAAAAAAATCAATGAAATCATTGAAGAGTTTGAAATTACAAAGCTGGACATTCAGCGCATGCACCGCTATTTGAACAAGTGCACGTGTCCGAGCGAAGTTTTGCCGGACGATGCCGTTGCGGACGGAGACGAATGTTGAGCGGGAACCAAAATCAAATCAAATCAAATTGCAATCGTGATCAATTATTGCACTTTGGCGTTCAATGGTTTCTAGATGAGCGGTGATGACTTCATCGCGGTCCTTGATGGTCGAAAGGAGGTCCGAATTCTCCCTAATTTTTTTATTACACAATTCCCTCATCTTTTCCAATTTTTCGGCCTGGACCTGGACGGTTTGTATCAACTCTTCCACCGTCATGCTGCGACTCACCGCATTGGGGGCTTTGAATGTTATAACTGTTTTCAAAATCGCATGCTGCTGCTGCTGCTGTTGTTGCTGCTGCTGTTGTTGCTGCTGTTGTTGTTGCTGTTGTGGTTGCTGTTGTTGTTGTTGTTGGTGCTGTTGTTGTTGTTGGTGCTGTTGTTGTTGTTGTTGTTGTTGTTGTTGGTGCTGTTGTTGTTGTTTTTGCATTTTCTCTCGAATTTGTTGAAGCACGTCTGGTTTCATGGAGGGGTGTCCCGGTTCATACGAAACCAATGCGGCATCAATGTCGTGCATGTAAAAGCGCAACAATTCCGGCTCTTTTATGAAATCGGTTGGTGTTTTTGCACTGACGCGCATGTTTGGGTCTATGTCGGTTCGATGGAGGTTTGCCAGCAACATGCGCTTGTCAAACGTGTTGTGGTCGTGCGAAAACACCAGGATGACTTTCATGGGGTCCAGCTGTGCCATGGGAATCGTGTACCCGTGCAAAAATGCGCGCTCTTCCGCCACGCACGCGCTCTCGTCGTATTTGAGCTTGGATTCCGACAGCAGCTCTTTCCAGAACGCAAACGTGGCAGCGGTTGCATGATTGGGGCCGTACGGTCCAAACTGCACCATCCGCGCTTGTGGCTCCTTAAAATAAATGTGCATTTCGCTGCTTCCGACCAGCTTGATTCCGGTTTTCCGGGTTTTGTGGTCCAACAGCGTCTCCACCGCATGCGAAACGCGCTCCGGTGGGTAATAGTCGTCGTCGTCCATGTAAACAAGGATGTCGCCGCGCGCCTTTTTGTGCATCATGTTCCGTTTTTTGCCGAGTGAAACCTTGTCATCGAGTCGGAAGTATTGGACACATGGATGATGGGCCACGAGGTCTTCAATCGGGTCGGTGCCATCATCAATGATGACCCACTCCATGCGTTCGCGCGGATACGTTTGATGGTCAAAGCACTGGAGCATGGCTTGAACAAAGGGGCGACGGTTGAACGTGGGCGTGCACACGCTGACCATGGGCAACGGCACAGGGGTCGTCGTCGTCATCGTCATCGAACAATGGATGGGTTGGTGGTTGTGGTTTTAATGTTGTTTGGCACGTTGCGTTTATGCGGATTTATGCAAACTTTTATTTTTCATGATCAACATTGCCACAAACATGATGGCTGTGATAACTCCGGCGCTGATCGGCGGCAATTGAACCATGGCAACAATGACCGCAACAATGACAAACACGACGACCATGTTGGACATGCGTTTTGCAAATTCAGAACCATACTTGTCCGAATGGATTAATTGTTTTGCCAAAAAGAGGTACATCAAATGGAAAAATTCGTAAATGACCGGAAAGATGGAAACCCATCCAAAACAAATGGTCAAGAACACGGACAAACACAACAACCCAAATTTGTTGATGTCATTCGTCTGCAGCTTCATGAACGCAAACAATCCTCCAAACCATCCGGGAATGAAGGCGATCCACACAAGGCACAGCATCAATGCGAAGGAAAGCAGGGTGAACATTCCAAAAATGACCCATCTGGCAAAAGAGATGTATCCGGTGTACGGGATGTAAATGTTATTATTTAGAAATTTAAAATAGTAATGCAGAACCATCCCGACGAAACGGTACGATGATTCCTGCGTGGTTTGAAACCACCAGCTCAGCTTGGAGACGTTCTCGGAGTCGGCAAGCGGAACTTGTTCGCACTCCACAAAAGAACAACAGTACGGACTTTCGGGTAGAGTCTTGTTGGCTCGGGTGTTCGCGACGTTTTTATCATTCATGAATGCTTTCAATGTGTCGCCGACCGGATAATCTGTGTTTTCGTTGAAATTCTCTGCATTCAAATAATTGTTCGTTGTCATGAAACAAAACAAAAACAACAGGAACATTATTTGAACCATGGTGTAAAGGTAATTCACAAACGGCGTGGGGGAATACGTGGTGTCCTTGTCTTCGGGTCTGGTGCCGGTTCCTTTGAGAGAATTGACGTGTTTAAGATTCATTTCGCGACGTCCCATGGTTATTGTGTGTGGGGGTTCAGGTATGAACTAAGCAAAGTATTATAGTACTAAATTATTATAATATTTATTATTGCCTGGATTTCTCTCAAACAAGTGAATTCGATTTGCTAAATGCAACACACTCTTCATCATCGGGCTCATCTGGCATACATGAGCGCACAGTTGCCGCCAATGAATGTCAGCACGTTGTATCTCTCCTCCAGCACGGTTAAGTCGTAGTTGTAGTCGTAGATGCGCCACTGCGGCTTGTTCACGCCGATGGGGATGCCGGTGGCTGGGTCGCAAATCGTGTAAAAATTGGCGCTCGGGTCCAGCGGCGGTGGATACGTGGTGAATTCCAGCTCAATGGTGGAGAACTTGCTCATGTTGATTGCGCCGCTGGGCTGGTACGTGTCAACGTCTGCGTCCAGGCCGAAGTTGTAAATGTAGAGCCCAAAGGGGGCCGAACCCGTGGTGCGAATGTATTTTTCCACGTAGTTGTACACGCCGGATTCGAGGACGTTTTCGCGATACGACCCGTTCAGCAGGATGCCGAGCTGCTGCAGAATCTCGCGCTGGTTTTCCACGTTGTAGTCCTGGGTTATGAAGAGCCCCGACGGGGTGCCGCCGTTGTCAGGTTCCGTGCCAGGCCCGATGTATTCGGGGGAACTAGAGCACGGGTTTAGCAATCCGTTCTCATCCGTTATTGGCAAGGTTGATGCAGGCGCAACATCCACCGGGATGACGTTCGTGTACGGCCAGTTCGTGAAATTGCTCCACTGGTTGCGCAGGTTGATGTCGCTGCGCTGAAACAGGAACATCCACGTGGCAACCATGCCCATCGTGTTCTGCAGCTCGACGCGATGGGTTCCCGTGATGTTCTTGAAATCCCATTCATACGCTTCCTTAAGCAAATACTTTTGTTCCTGGGATGCAAAGACGCGCGACTCTTCCGCCGACAGAAAGCAATACGTGGAAAGCAGGTGCACGTCGGCGTTCCAGTCCGTGCGCTTGTCCAGGTACACGTCTGCCGTGGCAATGTCTGCTGCGGGCGGCGGTTGCAAGAAGCGGTAAAATTGGTACTCCGGCTCGTTGAAATTGGGCTGAATGAAGGGCGCCTGGGCAACTTGCACCGGCGTCGTTGCGGCATATGTTATATCGCGCGTGACAAACAGGTCGCGCACCGGGCGCATCACCACATCAATCTGCAGCTCGTTGTATTGCAGCGCGACCAGCGGGAATGCGGTGCGGCTGTTGTTGCAGAACCACGCGTTCAGCGGAATGTAGAGCTTGCGCCCGCGAATGGAGGGGTCGGGACCCTGCTGGCTCGTGTTGTAATACACGTTGGGGTACGTGTTTCTGCGCCCGGAAAAGTTGGCGGGGTCGTTCAATTCGGGAATGTTTCCGGTCATGTTGTCATACAGGAAGCGCTTGGTGCCGTTCAAGTCGCGCTGCACGATCGAAAGCAAGTACTTGCCCGTCATGCGCTGCAGGATTTGCCCCCCCACGGAAAATGTTATTTCCTTGATCATTTGCGTGCCCAGATTGTCGATCCAACGAAACTCGTAGGGGTGCCACACGTCGTCGCACCCCAGGGGGGGATAAATGGGACTCCAAATGGTGGGCAGCGTCACCACGAGGTAGGTGTCCATGAGCAGTTCTGCATAGCGGGGCACGGTGAATGTGAACCGCGACTCCTCGCTCATGCGCAGGTTTCGAAGTCCATTGAAATCAATTCTAAACTTCTGCATGCCGAAGTTGGTGTATTTGGCATACGTGGTCTTGAAAAACGACTTTTTGGGGTTGGAATTTAGAATGACATTTTGATTGCCATAAGACACAATGTTTAGTAAACCGCCCGTCATTTTGTTATATTAGTGTTGTTATTTTTATTATTTTATTGCGACAATGTAATTGAAATACAAAAGTTATATTTAAATCGTTGCATTGTCATTGCATTAATAGTCGCATCATATAGTATCAACATAACACAATAGAAGAATGTCTGAACAATCAGCGGCGGCAACAGAAGTCGCATCTGCGGCACCATCTAAACTTGCAAGCGCGGCAACGGCAGCATCCACGTTTGCGACCTCAATGGTTTCTCGGATAAAATCGGCCGACCCACTGCAAATCGGGCTGTTTGTCGTGCTGGCACTTGCAATTGCCGTGGTCATTTGGTACATTATTTACAAAGTGAACCAAAAACAAAACGAGATTGCATCCACGTTTGTCATTGCAAACAACAACATTAAAGCATTGGGGGCTGCGACTAGTGCGGGCGTGGATGTGTCGACCCTGCCGTTGCGCAATTTCTACATCAAAACCGCATTGAACTGCTGCTGTTTGGGCGAGTGGAAAAACAACTACGTGGACGTGGTTGCGGTTCAAAGCGCCATTGCCGACGGATATCGCTGCCTGGATTTTGAAATTTACAGCGAAGACGACAAGCCGGTTGTGGCGGCTTCTACAAAGGGCAGTTATTACTACAAGGAAACGTACAATTCAATCCCATTTTCGGATGCGATGGCCGCTGTTTCGCGTATCGCATTCACCGTCACAAAGGCAGTGAACAGCACGGACCCGCTCTTCATTCACCTGCGACTCAAAAGCAACAACGCGAACATTTTGCCGGGGATTGTTTCCGCGATCAACGCGCAGTTTGGCACCAAGTTGTTGGGTCCGGATTATCATTATGTGTACAATGGAACCAATTTAGGGCAAGTGCCGATGTCCGAACTTGTTGGGAAAGTCATCATCATGGCCGACATATCCAATCCGCTGTGCGTCGACAAAGACTTGCCGTTGTTCCAAATCCTAAACTTTGGTTCAAACTCGCCGTTTTTGCACCAGTTGCAATACGAAATGGGCGTGAAAAACACGCCGGACATGGACGAATTGATTGACCACAACAAAAAGAACATGAGCATCGTGTTCCCAGATGCGCCATTCAAAGAAAACGCGAATTTCAACGTCGCGAAAGTGTTTGGGTGCCAATTCATTGGCATGATGACACAAGTGAAAGACGTTAATCTGGAAATATACAACAAAGCATTTGAAGACGCGGGCACTGCATTCATGTTGAAACCGCCTGAGTTGTGCTACCAAGCGGTGGTCATTGAAACCCCGGGACCGCAAGACCCGGCGCTGTCTTTCGCTGGTCGCAATTACAAGACCGATTTTACATCTTGGAGCGTTTAAGGGTTCGCCGGCTCTTGGTCTTGCTGTTCTTGCTGTTCTTGATGTTCTTGCTGTTCTTGATGTTCTTGCTGTTCTTGATGTTCTTGCTGTTCTTGCTGTTCTTGCTGTTCTTGCTCTTCTAAATGTTTTTGCTGTTGCTGTTCTAAATGTTTTTGCTGTTGCTGTTCAATGTACTCTTGATACTTTCTCCGTTGTTCGTTTATTTCTTTCTGCATGTTGTATTGGCGAGCACCTGCGTCCATGAATTTTCGAATCTCTCCATATTTCATTTTATTTTTGGAGTTGCACACGGGTTGCGATTTCACTTTGCTCTCACCAAGGTACTCTTTGACCACCTTCACGGGGTCTTTCAATGCGTCGAGCCTTTCATTGGCAACATCCTCCGTGTATTCAGTTTGGCGAAGGATGAATGCAATGGCTTGGACGCGGTACTCCTGTTTAATGGCGGCGTGCAGTTCTTCCCCCTTCAAATGCTGCAAGTGAGGTGGCAAATGAATTGGTGTTGGATTCATGTGGAAAATTTTATATGCAATGAATGCATCAATTGTTTTTAATTACTTTAAATTGAAAACAATAATGACAATCCAGCGTCAATAAATGTGTTCAAAACAATATTAAACAAATGACAGTGGTTGAATGTATCCTGTGTTCGGAAATCCATGACATCACCTGCTGCAATGACCGAGACCAATCCAACCAATCCAACCAATCCAACCAATTCAATTGTTTCACTGTTGATGGATGAACTTCGTCAGTCATTGGAACCCAAAATATTGAATGCATTGGCGGATTACAATTTATACAAAGAAACCCACGAAGCCGTGATGAAAATTCCATTTGTGAAACGTTTGTTGGAGAATCAATGCACGTGCGATGCGTCGTCCCAGTCAAAATGTCCAGAACCGATCAAACTGGAGATCATCGATGTCGAAGTTGCACCCGAACATGGTTTGCAAAATTTGGATTCAATCAATGAATACATAAATTCAGCCAAGCTTGATCTAAACGGGGATGATGATGATGATGATGATCATGTTGACGATGATGACAACAACCACAACAAAGAAGTGGTTGAAAGTGAAACAGAGGAAGAGGAAGAAGAGGAGGAAGAGGAGGCAGAAGAGGCAGTTGTAAAAGAGGAGGAAGAGGAAGAAGAGGAAGAGGAAGATGAAGAGGCAGTTGCAGAGGAACCACAAGAGGAGGCAGTTGCAGAGGCAGAAGAAGAAGAAGAGGAACCACAAGAAGAGGCAGTTGCAGAAGAAGAAGAAGAGGAACCACAAGAAGAGGCAGTTGCAGAGGCAGAAGAAGAAGAAGAAGAAGAACCACAAGAGGAGGCAGATGAACCACAAGAAGAGGCAGTTGCAGTTGAACAAGAGGCAGTTGCAGAGGAAGAAGAGGCAGTTGCAGTTGAACAAGAGGCAGTTGCAGAGGAAGAAGAGGCAGTTGCAGAGGAAGAAGAGGCAGTTGCAGAGGAAGAAGAAGAAGAGCTTGAATTGTTTGAAGTGGAAATTAAAGGAAAATCATATGTCACCGATGATGAAATGAATGGCAGCATTTATGACTATGTGAATGATGAAGTGGGAGAAATTGTGGGGGCATTTAAGAATGGCGTTGCCAAATTCACAAAGAAACAAAAACCAAAGTCATCTCAATGAACGAAATCATTCGCGACAATGAATGACGACGCAAAATAATATATTCGCATATGTTATATTGCTCTATTGGTTTTAATTGATTGATAATAATGATAATAGACTCGTTGTGTCCGCCGGCGGTGCTGTATCTTGGCTTTTCCATCATTCAGATTGTCATTGATTTATTTAGAGGGCAGCAAAACAGCGCCTTTTTAAAGGTCATTGTCATGATTGTTTTCACGATTCTGTTGAATCAGTTGTGCATCGGAGGTCTCACCATTCTCTCGTGGTTCATTGTCTTCATTCCGTTCATTCTCATGACTTACGTCACCACCATTTTGTTGTACGTCTTTGGATTGAACCCTTCCAAAGGCAAACATGCGGCGCCTGACCCGCGCCGACGACACAAATCTCGCCCTCATCCCCGTCCTTACAATCCGCAAGACGTGGGCGGATGCGCCGGAACCCAATTCGGATGCTGTCCCGACGGCGTAACTGCAAGCAATGAGCGCGGCTCCAACTGCTTTGGTCCCGGACCCGGCCCCGAACCTCAGCCCAGCCCTCAGCCTCCCCATCATCACCATCATCACCATTATAGCACAATTGGTTGGAACTGTGGGGTCGATGGCAAGTGCGTGCAAACTCCGAATGGCAAATATGACGATGAAATGACATGCAACTCGGTTTGCGGTGCTCAGCCACAGCCGCCTCAGCCCCAGCCGATCATGGGATGGAACTGTGGATATGGTGGCAATTGCGTGCAAACTCCCAATGGCAAGTATGGTGATGAGACGACATGCAAGACGGCTTGCGGCAAACCCAACACGAAACAATACGGGTGTGAGGGTGGTTTTTGCGTCATGAAGAAATGCAAGGTCGACCCAAAAAAGAATTGCTATGCGTCAATGCGTGATTGCAACAATAATTGCAAAAAATCCAAACCTGAGCCCGTGCGCCAAAAATATGAATGTGTCATTGGATATGAGGGAGGGTCCAAATCATGCAAACAAACGCCCACAGGCACATATGATTCCTTGAGTGATTGCATGCAAAAGGAAAAATGCTATCGGAATTAATTTTTGGAAGTGTTGTATCCGCCGCAGCCGCCGCATTTCATTCCATACGGATGGAATCGAGCTTCGCTGTTAAATCCGCAGTCGTTGCATTTTATGACGACCGCATGGTCATCCTGTATTGGAAACTGGTCAATCAATGCGTCCATCCGTTCATTGTATTTGGACCAAGCTTCGGGTGAAAGCATGGATTTGCGACAAAGGGGGCATCCGATTCGATTCTGTTGAAAGCACCCCTGCATGCAGTGCACGTGCATGGTG
>Ga0315274_10016651_pt1 | contig 10384 bp, 8 predicted proteins | sample YL17G02_20_MG_FD_203700 | JGI IMG/M metagenome (GOLD analysis project Ga0315274, IMG submission 203700) | Sediment microbial communities from Yellowstone Lake, YNP, Wyoming, USA - YL17G02_20 | ecosystem: Environmental > Aquatic > Freshwater > Lake > Sediment | place: USA: Wyoming | collected... | reverse complement strand
GCTGCCCTTCAATTGTTGCAAACCGCGCGCCAACTCAATAGCCGTGCTGATTTATGGGTGCTGCGTGCGAAGAGAAGCCGGGCCCGCGCGAAGTCGCATACCTCCCAAAGGACGCCATCGATCCTGGTTACAGAAACCCGAGTTCGCGACCTTTGCGCCTTTGCGTGAGAATGGTTGCTTGTTGTTCGGCCTTGGTTTCAGGTTGGAGGAAAAAATGGTGCCGGCGGTCGGAATCGAACCGACACGGAGCCAGGCCCCACGGGATTTTGAGTCAATTATTTAGAACAGGCGATTCCCTATCAAAATTAAGTAGTTAGATTACGAGCAGTTATAAGACTATTTTGGATTGGCTTGGGAAATTTGAGGTTATTTTGGGGTCTGACGGTTACATTTTAGTTACAGTCTTTCCCTCCCAATTTTCACCTTTTCCCTCCAACCTTGGCGATGGCAGCGGAGGCATCCGCCTGCTTCATCGCAGTCTGCTTTTTCCCGTTTCGGAGCGGTGGCGATCCGTCAATATTATTCACATAGATAGTCAATGATGGTGGCTGCATGCACTTTTAAAACCTGCTCAAAATCCTTTTCCAGAATGTATTCATCAGGTGCTCCCATGTTAAATGCTGTAGGGCCATACATAACTATGGGAATTCCGAGGTATTCCCAGAATCTGCAGTCGCTCCCCCCAAAAGAAATGGTTAGCGCGGATCTTTCGCCAGTTATGCTATCTGCATTGGCCTTCACCAGTTGGGCGATACGTGAATTCGGTAAGGAATATGAAGGTTTTTTCGTATTAAACCACTCCATTGAAATGTCGTTCGGATTTACGCCTGTTTCCTTAATTGCGTCGTCAACTTTCAATTGCAAATCCTCCATCGTTATACCATTAGGTATTCGTATGTCTATCTCCATTTCACAATGCCGAGGTATCACATTAACCTTGTCTCCACCTCTGATTAAGCCGACATTCACCGTCGTAGAATCAAAAACCCAACCTCGGTTCTTGCCGTAGGGTTTCTTCTCGAGGTTTCTTCTTGCAACTTCGATAATATCTATGAGGTCTTCAGGAGTTTTAATCTTCCAACCTTGCAGCTTTTTGATCGCCTGTGCTATTTTCATAGCCTTGGTAATAGCGTTTTCTTCCCCCGGTAAAGCCCCATGCCCTCCAGGGTCACTAGTTTTTACCTTAAGCCAATAACTTCCCTTATGCCCTATCCGAACCGTGTCAAGTCCGCTTGGCTCTCCGTTTAACAAACTATCTCCTTTTGTGAAAGGAACATTTTCTAAAAGCCATTGGGCACCCCATTTCCCCCCAGTTTCTTCATCCGATACCAGAGTTAGAGTTAACTGCCCTCTGATGGGAATATCAAGTTCATGAATTAATTCAAAACATAGAAGGGATGCTGCTGAGCCTGCCTTCATATCCGCAACACCTCTTCCTAAAATTTTGCCATCCTTACACTCTCCTGAATAGGGGTTATATGACCAATGCTTTTCATCTCCCGACGGAAATTGATCAATATGCCCATTTAAGACCAGATTCAGTCCATTCCTAATGCCCCTAATATATGAAACTATGTTTGGATTTTTGGGCTTAGGTTCATATATATCGATCTTTAATCCTTTGGACTTCAAATGCTCGGCAATAAAGTTAATAGCCATGGTTGTGTCTCCAGGAGGATTATCGGTGGGAATACGAATAATGTCTCCTAACAATTTCTTAAACTCGGGCATTCTCTTCCTGATTTCTTCTATCACCAAGTGCTTTAATTCATCTTTACCCATGTTATTCTCCTTCGGGACGTAAACATCTAGCTTATTTTCTCCACCGAACCTCCCTGTAGGCGTCCTCTATGGGAGTCCACGAGTTATCTTGTCCAGCCATTTCGGTCCATAAAGCCAATAGACGCCCATAGGTTCCTCTCCTAAGGAATCAATGCCATGGACGACCCGCGTCTCAACATAGACAGCGGAGCCCGCCGAGACCGCAATCGGAACATTATTCACATAAATGACACCCGATCCAGTTGGATATCTCTTCGCAATTTCCTCGTTCGCGGTCAAAGAACCGTAGTGCCCATATTCCGAGTCCCTTCGAGATCTCCACCGTAATCCAGCCTTCTATTTCTTCACGAATTGCCCAGCGGGCTTTCCTTTTGTCTCGCTTTAAAACCCAGAATGCCACCGAAAAAGTGCGTTTTCCCCCATTTTCGAAAAATATACGTTGTAAAATCTGGCACTCAGCCTCCAGACCCAGCAGCTAGTTCTCCTAGCTCTGAGACATGTTCAACTTTTTCTAAATTGTGAATCTTATCCAGAAGCTGTTCAGCTAGTTGCTTTTTCAAAGCAACCGAGGCTAAACCGCGATATTTTTCATCTAGTTCGCTGTCACTCATCGGCCACTCGGCGCTGCCGTGGGCATGATCTACTCGTGCGGTTTCGATTTGGCCATTAATCCCAGTCATCCGAACAATTGCTGCGGCCATTCGTTTTTCGACGAAAAGCTTTTCCATATCAGTATCTAGCCGCACGGTAACCTTACGCATTGTCTGGCGAATGACTGGAGAATGAAATAGAGGTGGATCATACCAGTGAGGCCCAGGCTTCTCACCATGTAGGATCAGGGCAACGGCGTAGGGCATGCTGAACTCAGCATCCACTAGGTTATGTGGGTCGTAGTCTTCGAACTGCTGATCGACTAGCGCCCTTGCCACACCTACTTCTACCGATGCGACGTCTGCATTAGTCCATCCACGACGACTAAGGATTTGCCGAATCCCATCCAGAGCCGCCTGATTCCAACGGCAGGTTGGATAGGCCTTGAAGTAGAGGTTAAGAATATTAAATCGCTCACCGAGGCCATCCAGAAGTGCCTCGGGAAAAAAGCGATCGGATGCTGCCATCCTCCAAAAACTCCGATCACCCTCAAGGATCGTTCGGGGACCCAAGAATCCGGATTCTGCCAGTAGCGCGGCATTAATTCCACAGACCGATGGCCAAGCCACCATATCTTTCGTCCATGAAAGAGGACGGTTCCGCCAGTTCCACTGGGCAGCGCTCGGAACAGGGGCAAAGGCTCCATATATTCCAAAAGCATGAATCATCCGTTCCGTATCCAATCCCAGCAATTTCCCTGCTGAAACAACCGCGGCATACCCTTGGTGCGGGCCAAATCCTGCCACCAAACGCCTGTGTTCCGGCGAGGGTCTTGTCGCTTCGCCAATACGGGATGTAACTTCATAGGCAGCTATTACAGCCTCTAGAAACTGGCGACCACTAGCACCTGTTAGCTCCGCTATTGCCAAAGTTGAAAAAATAACTGTTCCCCCGTAATGCCCCAGCATGACGACCCCCCCATCATAGTCCAGAGCGTTAGCAGCTACACCATTAACAAAAGCGGCTCTATCGGGCGCGGATCGGCGCCCAAAACCCACAAGGGTAGCGGCACCCCCCTCCCCTAATCTCCCCACAGCTTTCGCGGCGACTTGGGCTAGTGGTGTTTTGGCTCCACCGAGAGCACAGCCCATGGTTTCTATGGTGCACCGCTTGGCTTGCTGGATAACCCCCGAGGCACAATCCTCCAATCGGAGATTTAAAGCAAACTCTGCAAGCTTTTTTGTCTCCTCCATTTTTACCCCTCCCATACTCCAGCACCCAGTTTATGAATTGTAGTCGCCAAAAGCACCGTGCGATCAACAAGCCTGCATATTAAGATATGTTCCTCTCCTATCATATAGGCACCACCAACTGGCCCCATTCCACCTAGGCAAAGTACACCGCAGCAGCATTCCATCTACCAAGCAATTTAAATCTACCGGCATTCTTTTTCATATAGACTAATAATTTCATCAAAAACAAACTAGATAAATGTATTTTCTTGATAAAGATGGCAAGAAACTAAATGCCCAGGCTCAAGTTCAGAAACTTTGGGAATTTCTTTTTCACAAACTTTTCCAATTTTCCGTGGGCACCTAGTGTGAAATCGACAGCCGGAAGGGGGCCGTTTAGCCGAGGGTACCGGCCCAACCAAGCGGATTGCTTCTGGAAATCTAGAATGACCCAGAGTTGGCAGAGCGGACAACAAAGCCTCAGTATAAGGATGATAAGGAGGATTAAAAACTTGTTCTACGCGTCCTACTTCGACCAGTTGCCCCAAATACATTATTCCAACCGTATGCGATATATAACGTACAACCGAAAGGTCGTGGCTTATAAATAATAAAGCCACACCAAAGTTCTTTTGTAGACTTATAATCAAGTTTAGAATGGACGCTTGGACACTAACATCTAAGGCGCTAAGCGGTTCGTCACAAATAATTAGTTCTGGATTTCCAGCAAAAGCTCGAGCAATTCCGACCCTTTGCTTTTCTCCCCCGGAAAGTTCATGCGGGAAGCGATTCCTATACTCTGCCCCTAGTTTGACAATATCCAAAAGATCTAAAATCGCCCCATCCAGAGCGTTGCCGTTTACCCCACGATAGATTTTTAGAGGCCGAGCGAGGATCTGCGCAACTGTTTTCCTCGGATTTAATGAAGAATCTGGATTCTGGAAAATAATTTGAACTTCCTTATGAAATATTTTGTTATTTTCTTTATCTAACTGCCAAATATTTTTTCCTTTATAATATATAGAACCAGTTGTGTTTCGGTATAATTTTGGTATCATTCGTCCTAAAGTTGTTTTACCGCACCCAGATTCCCCTACTAAACCAAACACTTCACCAGTACCGATTTCTAAGGATAGGCCATCAACTGCATGAATATATTCCCCCCTCCGCCCAATTAAGCGTTCGTAGATACTTACGCCCCCGAAGTATTTCTTAATAGATTTGATGATTAGCAGCTCTTTACCTTCCTCACCCGATATTTGACGATTTATCCTGTCTTTTTGATGTTCGGCTTCCAGAGAGCTGAATTTTCTCGCATTATTATCGTGTATTTCTTCGTACCGCAAACATGCGACCTTCCTGTTGGACATAACCTCCGCTAAGGTTGGAACGGCATTTTTACATCTGTTAACCATAAAGGGGCAACGAGGGTGGAAGATACACCCCTCGGGCAATTTTAAAAGATTGGGGAATTTTCCCTTTATTGGCCTTAGCTCTTCTTCTGTGTGTTCAATTTTTGGGATGCAGCGCAACAATCCCTGCGTGTAAGGGTGAAAAGGATTCGAAAATATCTCTTGAACAGGCCCCTCTTCCACCAAATGCCCCGCGTAGAGGACGCCGATAAAATCGGAAATTTTTGCAATCACACCGAGATTGTGGCTAATGAAAAGAATTGCAGACCTATATTTCTTTTTCAAATCTTGAACAAAATCAAGGATTGTTGCTTCTGTAGTAACATCAAGACCTGTAGTCGGTTCATCAAGAATCAATACAGCTGGGTTGCACGCAAGAGCCATGGCAATTACCACGCGTTGTTGTTGCCCTCCCGAAAGTTGATGTGGATATTTTTTAGCCGATGACTGAGGGTCTACAATATTAACCTTTTCTAGCATATCGATTGATGCTTCCCAGGTTTCCTTTTTGCTCCCCCTTTGATTAATTTCCAGAACCTCCTGAATTTGACGACCCACTGTCATCGATGGATTTAGAGATGACATCGGATCCTGATAGACCATCGATATTTCTTTTCCTCGATATTTTCCGTATTCATCGGGGTTTAAGGATAGAAGGTTCCTTCCCCGAAAAAGAACCTCCCCTGAAGGCCTAGCGTTTTCTCCCAAATAACCCATAATGGTCCATGCAACGGTGGATTTCCCAGATCCCGATTCTCCAACGAGGCCCAAAATTTGCTCACTCTTGATGCTCAAGTTCAGATTATTTACAGCATATATTGGGCCATAAACTGTCAAAAACTTCACATACAGATCTTTTATCTTTAATATAGAATCGCTCACCCGAGTACATTCTCCTAATCAAGAATAACCTATTCAACCAAAATAGATCTGCGGCTTCTGGGATCTAATATGTCGCGCAGTCCGTCTCCAAAACAATTAAATGATACAATCATTAATGACAAAGCCAACGAAGGAAAAATTAATGACCATGGTGATAAATAAAGATAAGCTTTTGCTTCATATATCATCAAACCCCAAGCTGGTGCCGGTGGGGATGCTCCAAGGCCGAGAAATGCGAGAGTTGACCCCATAATTATGGCATAAGCGATTCTTATGCCTCCCTCAACAATAATAGTTGACCAAATATTTGGAAGGATCTCTCGAAAAACAATATAGGATGCTGTTTCCCCTCGAGCTTTGCATGCATGGACATATTCCTCGTTTTTTAATCCGATAGTTGCTGATCTAATAACCCTTGTCGCCCTCGGAATCATCGTCACCCCAATAACGATGACGGGGTAAGGATCGAACCACCACGTCGTAGGTATTTTTAGATATAGTTCTAATGTTGATCTCATTGAAATGAGAAGCAATGCCATAAAGAGGGATGGAATCGCAATAAAAGTGTCGTTCACTCTCATCAAGACTTCGTCGATTCGCCCCCCCCAAAATCCGGTGAAAAGCCCGAATGGAACACTAATCGCAAGAGTGATAGCAACAGAACTAATACCCAAAAGCAAAGTTATTGGAGCTCCCATTAACACTCTCGAAAGGATGTCTCGGCCATAATTGTCAGTTCCAAACCAATGAGTGGTAGATGGGGGCTGAAATCTTTTTGAAATATTGAACTCAATCGGATTATAAGGAACGATTAGGGGGCTAATGATTGCTATTGCAATAACAGACAATACTAAGACTAAACCTACTAAGAATTTCTTATTCAATAATAATAGCTGATATGACTTAAAGGAAAATAAGCCTATTTTTTTCAACGCGGTATATAACAAATTCATAGTATTTGCCTTATGAATCAATCCGGTCTATTTCGCGGATCTAAAATCATATACAGTAGGTCTACGGCAACATTCGCTGAGATATATAATGCCGCGACAACTAACACAGTAGCTTGAATCATCGGTATATCCCGCTGGTGAATTGCGGATATGGTGAGTCTGCCTAACCCAGGAAAGGAGAATACGGATTCAACTACAACAATTCCACCCATGAGCCAGCCAAAATTATTAGCTAAAAGAGTTGCTGTTGGCATTAAAGCATTTCGTAGGGCGTGACGCAAGATAACCCTCTTTTCATCAAGCCCTTTGAGCCGAGCTGTACGGACATAGTTGCTTCTCAAAACTTCGATCATGGAGGACCGCGTCATGCGAGCAACATAAGCAAGAAGTATAAGAGTCAGTGTCGTTGCTGGAAGAATGAGCCTACTTATCCAAGGCCAAAACCCTTCAGAAATTGCAACATATCCCCCTGCGGGAAAGATTTTCCAGAACGTCCCAGCAAAAAATAATATGAATAAAGATCCTGATACAAATTCAGGTATACTCAGCCAAATAAACCCAAAGATTGAAACCGTTTGGTCAAGCAAACTATCTTTCTTAATTCCGCAAAGGACTCCTAAAAAAATCCCCAAACAAGTAATTTCCAAAAAAGCTAAAAGGCCAAGAACTGAAGAATTGCCAAGGCGTTGAAGCAATATGGGCCTAATCGGGATTCCTAGAATAAGGCTTTCCCTAAAATCACCTCTGACGAAGGCGGCTAACCAATTTATATATTGATTCCATACTGGGGTATCAAGACCAAGCTCAATTCGCAATTTTTTTACGGCTTCTTCACTCGCGTATTGCCCCAAGCTTGTGTAAGCGGCATCGCCGGGAAGAATTTGGGTTATGCTAAAGATAACCACAGAGACTAAAAAAAGAGTTAAGATCATAATTGCAAGTCTCTGGGGTAATACTCGTAAAATAGCAATCAATGGTTTTCGATCCCCTTGATTCAGGGGATGCCTTGCTAAGGACTTTTTGCAAGGCATCCCCTGCCTATTCTAACCCTTCCACACGCCAATCCAGCGCATCCATTTGTTAAAGTAAAGAGGGTAGCCATGGATCTTATCACTATGTGCCATTGTATAGTCTCTAAGATATGGAATTATCATCCCGCCCAGTTCCGAAATCGCGGTTTGAGCAGCCACATAGAGCTTCATTTCTCTAACAGGTTCTGTTTCCGAAACGCCCTCATCCAAACAGCTATCAATCAAAGAGTTATAGTACTTTGCTGTGTTATGGCTTCCTTTGCTGTGGTGCCAAGTATAAAGGTTACTGTAAGTGGTTTCTCGGCCCCCCCAGTTATCCAGAAAGAACGGAACCTTCCGGTATACCTGTTTCCAGTAGCTGTCTGATGGTGCGACCTTCACGTTAATTTTGATCCCGGCCGGGCTACATTGATCCTTAAGTGTTAGAGCACTGGGTACCATGCCAGACCTTACTTCCGAGCAATGAAGAGTAACTTCAACGCCCTGAGGATAACCCGCCTCTGCAAGCAGTTTTTTGGACAAATTGTAATCCTTTTTTTTGAGCGGAAAATCGGCGTAATGTTTGTGGAATTTAGCTATTGGATGGTCGTTGGCTGGGCTTCCTAATCCTTGCAAAACGGCTGTCACAAACTGCTCCCTATCTAAACAGGCTTTGAAAGCTTGACGGACCCGTATGTCATCAAACGGCTTAACACTCGTATCCATAACGATATCTTGATGAGTCATACCTGGAACCTGGTGTACAACAAGACCTTTCCTTTTCTTTAATGCAAAAAACTGTTCAGGTTCACAATCCCACATTACATCAATTTCCCCAGAAATTAATGCATTCATTGTGGTAGCAAAATCAGGGATAATCACCGCATTCACCGCATCAAGGTATAGATTTTTCGCATCCCAATAATCAGCATATCGCTCGACCTCAAAACGTTCTCCTGGTACAAACCTTTTGAGTTTGAATGGCCCTGTTCCGACAATCGTACTCTTTAACTTTTCGCGGGGAATATGATGGGGAACTATAACAGTTTGAGGCTTGGCCAAATTGTAGGGAAAATCAGCATAAGGGGTTTTCAGGGAAGCTTTGACTTTGTATTTGTCGATTACCTCAAATTTCTCTGCAGGTGCCAGTTGGCTGGCTGAAGGACCTTTGCATTCTAGATAATAATTCAAAGAGGTTACCACATCTTTGGCCTCTAATTCCTTCCCATCATGGAACTTGATACCCTTTCGCAAATAAAAGGTCCATTCATTTGGTTTTTTACTATGTTCCCAGCGTTCGGCGAGTTCTGGAGCCAACTTCAAATCTGGGGTCATCAAGACTAATCGATTATAGCATAGCTCCGCGACATGGTACTGCTCGTAGGCTCTCGTGTATGCCGGGTCAAACCCATCAGGAGTACTAGCCATCGCAAAAGTTAATACCCCCCCTCTCTTAGGTTGAGCTGCAAAGGCTTGAGAAATTATCTTTGTGTTAAGTAGGTTCCATGTTGCCCAAATACCCCCCGCAATACCCAATCTCTCACAAAATCGACGACGAGTAATTGGAGCTGAAAACAATTTTTCATCTTTTGTCTCCATGTTATCCTCCTTTCCGCTATGAGTATTTGATGCAAAATTTAAAATACTCGGCTTCGATTTTTCGAAAGCCGGGCCCTCTGAAAAAGGTTGTTTATTTTAAACCTTCGCTGGACGAAAGTTTAATTTCATATCTGCTTATTATCTTTTCCTTACTCAATTCTCTATACTTTAACTTTCTATAAGGGTGATTTGCGTTTTTTAGCTTCTGGGAAGGGAGTTTATAAAAAATGAATGAATTTGTCAATATATTTTTGATTGTTTTGGCTTTTTTGCGGAGGGATTGTGCGCGTTTTTGGGAGTTTTTTTGTTTCCCGAGTAGGGGCAATCGGGTCTCTCCCTCCTAGCAATCCAAGACGCTTACCACCTTATTCTTTTATGCTAGGAATCGGATTCCCATTACCCATGGCGACTCTCTCTTTTCTGCGGGACGAATCATGGAAAGCATTAATCTTTATATATATAAAAAATGTTGCAAATAGAAAAGGAGTTGGAGGGTATTTATCACCCACGGCTGAGGTAGTCATGGGCGGAGAGGGCATGGATTTTGAGAACGTGAAAAAACTCCTCCAAGCTGACCTTCTCATCCGGCTTCCCCATGCCCTCGGGAGAAGGTCCGTAGACGTAGGCCGGGACCCCCTTGAGCCGCCAGAATCGGCAGTCGGTACCCCCCAAGCTGATAATGGCCGGCGGCCTGAAACGCAAGGAGGCCTCCACATTGTCTTGAAGGATTTTTACCATTTCGTGATCCGGATCCGACCAGGTGGCGTTGAGCATAAGGCCGGGTGGATGTTCAAGGTTGACCTGAGGATACTTTTTCAAGATGGCCCCAACTTCGGCTAGCAACGCCTCCTTGTCCAATCCAACGGGCAACCGCACATCAGCCTCGATGAGACACTCGCCGGGAAGCATGTTCACCTTGACCC
>Ga0315274_10016647_pt1 | contig 10385 bp, 10 predicted proteins | sample YL17G02_20_MG_FD_203700 | JGI IMG/M metagenome (GOLD analysis project Ga0315274, IMG submission 203700) | Sediment microbial communities from Yellowstone Lake, YNP, Wyoming, USA - YL17G02_20 | ecosystem: Environmental > Aquatic > Freshwater > Lake > Sediment | place: USA: Wyoming | collected... | reverse complement strand
ACAATGCCGGGTTGGGGATGTATGGCCATTTTATGACCACGACTGAGGAGGAATGGCGGCAGATCTTCGAGACCAACCTCTTTGCCACGGTGTTTATGCCCCAGGCTATTCTGCCGGTTATGCGGTCGCAGGGGAAGGGAATCGTGGTTAACATGGCCTCCATTGGGGGGCTCATCGCGCATGCGGAAAAACTGACGCCCTATGTTGCCAGTAAGCACGCGGTGGTTGGCTTTTCCCGGGGGCTAGCGAAGGATCTTGCGGGGACGGGAATCCGTGTCCTGGCCATTTGCCCGCACCATGGCCACAGAGTTTTTCACCCTGTCCCCCGGTGCTGAAGAGATGGCCCCTGTCGTGGAGAAACATAGAGCTTTTATGGACAGCCCAGAGGAGGTTGCTCGAGGAATTTTAAATCAACTGGATTCCGATCGCCTGGTAATCTTCTCCACGGCTAAACCCGCCCGGGCTTATGAGAAGCAAAGAGATATTTAGGCTTTATTGACTGGGGGGATCAGGTCCATGAAAACCAAAAACGTTGAAACCGCCCTTGTGGTTGGCGGGGGATCCGGAATGGGACAGGCTGTGGCCGTTGAATTGAGCCGCCGGGGGATTCAGGTTTTTGTGGCCGACCTCAACTTGGCAGCGGCTGAGGAGACGGTTCGAGCTTTCGCCGGAACGAAGGGCCCTGCCGAGGCTTTCCTGGTGGATGTCTCCCGCAGTGAATCTGTGTCTTCTTTGTTCCAAAAATTGAGAGAACGGGTTCAACGCCTGGACCTGATGGTCCATACGGCGGCCATTCTGGGTCGTACAGCTTTCATCGAGGACCTGAACGATGAAGAGTGGCGTCAAATGATGGCCGTGAATGTGGACGGGGCGTTTTTCTGCTGCCGCGAGGCGGTTCGCTGGATGAGAGAACACCAGACCGGGCGCATCATCCTTTTCAGCTCTGTCGCCTCTCTGATCCCCACGCCCGGGGCGCTCCACTACAGCTCGGCCAAGGGAGCGGTCAACATGCTGGGCAAGACCTTGGCCCAGGAGGTGGCCAGGCACAATATCCGGGTCAACGTCATCGCCTCAGGGTATATCAGGACGCCTATGCTGGAGGGTTTGCCGGAAGGTTTTGAGGATTACATTCTCAAGAGAATACCCCTGAAGCGTCTGGGTGAGGTCGAGGAAATCGCTGGCCTCGTGTCTTTCCTGGCATCGCCGGAAGCGGATTTCTTTACCGGGCAGGTGATCAGCCCCAACGGCGGCTTGGTGATATAGCATTCAGGAGAAGCGAAATGTCCAAAGCATACTCCCGGATTTTAATCGATAACCGCGGCGATATTTGTTGGGTGACAATCAACCGTCCCGAGGATCGAAATTCCATCGACACCGAGCTCATGAAAGAACTGGAGCGGGCGCTGAGGGAAACCGAAAAAACAAAGGCTAGGGCTGTTGTCTTTACGGGGGCGGGAGAGACATATTTCATCGGCGGGGCCGATGGCGTCGAGATGATGCAGTGCGACCCGAAAGGGGCCCGGGCGTTTTCGGCCCGAATCCAAAAATTGTTCAACCGCATGGAGGCTTCCCCGCTTATCCTGGTAGCGGCGATTAACGGTCTGTGTTTTGGCGGCGGCTTTGAATTTGCTATGGCCTGCGATTTTCGCGTGGCCACTGAAGAGGCCCGGATTGGCCTGCCTGAAGTAAAAGTAGGCATTATCCCCGGGGGCGGTGGCACCCAGCGCTTACCGAGCTTGGTGGGGATGGGGCGGGCTATGGAGATGATTCTCAGCGGCAGGCTCTACAAAGGCCGAGAAGCTTGCGATCTAGGGCTGGTCCACTCAGTGGTCTCCCCGGACCAGCTCTTAAAAGGGGCCGAAAAAGTCCTGGAGCCCATCTTCCGCAATCCGCAACACGCCTTGTCCCAGGCCAAAAAGGCTGTTCGGGCTTCTTTAAGAAACGCCTTGGCCGGGGGACTGCGGGTGGAAAGCGAGGCCTTCAGCCAGTGCTTCCTTCACGATTACTTCATCCAGCTGATGCGCCAGCAACTGAAAGAAGGAACCCTGAAAACCACAGCGCAGCTGCCGGGCTGGGTCTTTAAGGAAGAAAGGAAGAGAAAATCATGAAAGTCCTGGGCATTGCCGGGAGCCTGCGGGCCCAGAGCAACACGCTGCATTACGTTCAGACGGCCTTGGAGGTTTTTGAGAAGCAGGGTATCCAAACCGAATTAATCTCTTTACGGGGAAAGGAGATCAAGCCCTGCACCGGGTGTTACGATTGCGTCAAGCAAGGACGGTGCTCCATCGCCGGAGATGATTTCGAGGAGATCCTGGCCAAAATGCGTGATGCTGAGGGACTCATTCTTGGGTCGCCGGTTTACCTAAGTTCGGTCGTGCCCCAGATGATGGCCCTCTTGGATAGGGCCACCTTCGTCGCTTACTGGAACAACAAATTTCTCACCGGCAAAGTAGGCGGGCCGATCACCGTGGCCCGCAGGGCCGGGCACAACATGGCCTTCTCGCAGCTTTTGTTGTGGTTCTTCATCAATGGGCTTACTGTTCCGGGTTCCACTTACTGGAATGTGGGAACGGCCGGCGCCGGAGGAGCCCGGGATGCGGAGAAGGATACCGAGGGTCTGCAGACGGTCAGGAATTTTGCGCAGAATATGGCCGGGTTGATGAGAAAACTTTTCCTTTAAAGGGGAGAATTCGTCATGCCGGGAATCGGGTTTTGGCTGACCAAGAGGGAACTGCTCAATGGAAATCGGGAGGCCCTCGTCGACGGGGGACGGCGTCTGACCTATCGCCAGCTCAACCGGCGGGTCAACCAGCTGGCCCGATTTCTCCAGGGGATGGGCCTCAAGCGCGGAGACCGATGCGCAATCCTGGCATATAATTGCCTGGAGTTTGTAGAGGTCATCTTCGCCACGGCCAAGTTAGGGCTTATCCTCGTGCCCCTGAACTGGCGGCTGGCGCCGGCGGAGTTGTCCTTTATCATTTCAGACAGCGGTGCCGAAACCTTGTTTTTTGATCCGGAATTCGCAGCGGCGGTGGAGTCCCTGAAGGGAAAGACCGCGCTCCGTCGATTCATTTCGATAGGCCAAAAAGAAATCGCGGGGGCAACGGACTACGAAAAAGCTTTGACTTCCCAGCGCGACGAGGAGCCCGAGCCGGATCGGACCGTGGAATTAGATACTCCTCATATTATCATGTACACTGCCGGCACCACCGGGCGGCCTAAAGGGGCTATCCTGGGGCAGGGAGCCAGCTTTTGGAACGCCGTAAATATGTCTCTGTGCGTGGACCTGACCTCCAAAGACCGGACCCTGACTGTGTTACCCCTGTTCCACGTGGGAGGCATTGGCCTTTACACCCTCCCTACCCTCTACCAGGGGGGGACAGCAGTGATCCAGCGGACCTTCGACCCGAAGGTTACTTTCCGGCTCATCAAGGATGAGCGGATTGATGTCCTATTCGGGGTGCCGGCGATCTTCCTCTTTCTGATGCAGGACCCTGATTTTAAGTCCGGCACCATGAGCCGTCTCCGCTCGGTCATGAGCGGGGGAGCACCCTTGCCCGTCAGTTTGATCCACCAATATCATGAGGCCGGGATCATTCTTCAGCAGGGATTTGGAATGAGCGAGGCGGCACCGGGCATTGCTGCCCTGGACCGGGATCGCGCTCTGGCTAAAGCTGGCTCCATCGGACGGCCCCTTTTCCATATGGAAGTGCGCATTGTCGATGATCAAAACCATGACCAGGCGGTTGGGCAAACTGGCGAGTTGCTGATCCGTGGCCCCAATCTAATGCAAAGGTACTGGAACAGGCCTGAGGCCACGGCGGAAGCTTTCACGGAAGGTTGGCTCCATACGGGGGACCTGGCCCGAATGGATGAGGATGGGGACCTGTACATCGTCGAGCGGAAGAAAGACATGTACATTTCTGGGGGAGAGAACGTCTATCCGGCGGAGGTGGAAAACACCATTTTCGAGTTGCCACAAGTCGCGGAAGCGGCTATTATCGGGGTTAAGGATAAGACGTGGGGCGAGGTGGGCCGGGCCATCGTGGTTCTCAAGCCCGGTCAGAAGCTGACCGAGACGGAGGTCCTTAACTTCCTAAAGGGAAGGCTGGCCAAATACAAGGTTCCCAAGAGCGTGGTTTTCGTGGATCAATTGCCGCGTAACGCCGCGGGGAAAGTACTCAAGAACGTGCTAAAAGAAAAATATCCCTCTTAGCCTTCGTTCTAACGTAAAATGAAAAATGTCTCGGTTTTTAGTTTAAATTTTTCAATTTTCAACTTGCATTGTACTAACAGATTGCTGGAAAAGCCGTTTTCGGTCTTAGGATGTCATTCCTGCGGAAGCAGGAATCCAGTCTTTTAAATGTATTCTGGACTCCCGCTTTCGCGGGAGTGACGGTCTGTTGGGGTTTTCCGCAACGTGCTAATAAACGGAAAGGGAGGTGGTGAGATTTAAGAAGGATGGTCCGCATTAGACTTTAAAAATCTTTTAGAGAGGAGGTAGTCCGATGAAGTACAAAATATTCATAATCCTGTTGGGGGCCATATTTGCTGCCAGCCTTTTGGCGGCTGCGCCAGCCATAGCAGCCGAACCGATCAAATTGGGGGCCATCATGCCTCTTGCAGATATCACCGGTGACCAGGGGGCCAAGGCCATGAAGCTGGCCGTGAAGGAGATCAACAAAGCGGGCGGGCTGCTAGGCCGCCAGGTGGAGTTGATCGTGATCGATGACGAGATGAAGGCGGAAAAAGGCGCGGCCGCCGTGGAGAAGCTGGTCACCGTGGACAAGGTGGATATCCTGGTGGGCGGCATGGCCAGCGGCGTGCATCTGGGCCAGATCCCCATCATGAAGAAATACGAGAAGATCACGGTGTGGATCGGGGCCGCCTCCTCCCGCTGCGAACAGGCCATGGGGCCGGTGGACTGGTACTTCCACCTCCACCCCTGGGACTACCAGCAGGGGGCCAGCTACCAGGAAGGCTGGTCTGAAATGGGGGCAAAGCGGCCGGAAGTGAAAATCGCAAAATGGTTCAACGCAAATGAGGAAGGAGCTTTCGGCACCGCATCCTTCAAAGCGGGTCAGGCGGCATTTAAAACCTGGAAAACTCCGCAAGGAGAGCAGGTGACGCTAGAAGGAGAACCTTTCAAGAGTGCGGCCTTGGGCGGGGGAGACTACCGCACCGTGCTCCGGCACGCGAAAGAGGCCAAACCGGACATCTTCCTCTGGACCGGTTACGATGCCGATGCCCTGCCGATCATGGAGCAGGCCAAGGAAGTCGGCTTCGCGCCCCCCATCTTCATCGGATCCCCTCCCGGCTGGCCCATCGGCTTCGGAAAGTCGCCCCTGGCGGAAGGGGTGACCCTGTACGGAATGTGGGCGCCCTCCATCAAGGAAGTCAGCCCGGTAAGCAAGCATTTCTGGGAGGCCTACATCAAGGAGTACAATCAGGAACCGGCTACCTATTTCGCTCCCCTCGCCTACACGAACATCTTTTTTGTGGCCGAGGGCATCAAGAAAGCCAAGACCCTGGAGAAGGCCGCCTTAATCAAGGCGCTCCAAGAAACGAAGTATGTCTCCCCGGTAGGAGAGACGCTGGCCATCAAACCGAGCAGCGTGATCAAAAACCAGGGGTTCACCAAGCAGAAGATCCTTCAGTGGCAGAAAGGCCAGCAGCAGGTCATCTGGCCCTTTGAATTTTCAACGTCCCAGCTCGCCTATCCATTCCCGAGCTGGGAGAAACGATAACTTTAAATCCCCCCCAACCCCCTTTTATAAACCGGGGGGAGGGGGGATTTTAGGTGCCCAGCCGTTTCTCCTCAGTGGTTCCCTGGGGGAGAGCCCATGCCCGGGCCCAGGCGGTTATGATGAATCTAGTCAGTAAGCTGAAACAAAGCAACTATCAGATTGCGGTTGTCACCGCCGTCCTGGTTGTGATCCTCGCCTTCTGGAAACCCCATGTGCTGGTCGAGGGTCTGCAGAGGGCCTGTCTCTACGCGGTGATCGCCCTCCCCATGGCCCTTATCCTGGGAATCGTGGGGATCATCAACCTGGCCCACGGCGACTACATGATGCTGGGGGCCTACTTTGCCTATTGGCTCAACGTCTACACCGGGATGGACCCCCTCGTGGCCATCCTCCCCGCATTGGCCGCCTTCTTCCTGATAGGCATAGCCAGCTACCGGGCCATCATCAAATATGTTCTGGGGGCCCCGGAGTTGAATCAACTCTTATTGACCTTCGGCCTGGCGATGGTGCTGGAGCAGCTCGCCAACCTTATATGGACCTCCCGTCCCATGAAACAGCCCCTGAAATATGTCTCGTCTTCCGCTAACATCGGGTCTTTTACTTTCGGAACCTATGAGTTTGTCTATGTGGCCGCGGCCATGGTGGTGCTCGTCGGGCTCCTTCTATTCTTAAAGCGCACCGATACGGGCCAGGCGGCGCTGGCTGTAGGGCAAAACCCTCGAGGGGCGAAGTTAGTCGGCATCGACGTAGATCGAACCTATCTGCTGATCTTCAGCCTCTCCATCGCCCTCATTGGAGCTATCGGGGCAATATTCATGACGAGGCATTCGATCTTCCCTCTCGTGGGGGCGCCCTTCACCATGAAATCGTTCTGCCTGATCGCCATGGCCGGCATTGGGAACCTAACGGGGATCCTGTGGTGCAGCTTGATTCTGGGGCTGGCCGAGAATTTTGTCCTCTCCTTCCGGGGGTATTCCGGCTGGGCAGACATCTTATTCTTTGCCCTGATCGTTTTGGTGATCGTCGTCCGATCCCGCCAGAGGCAAGTGAAATGAAAAACTGGAGATACCTGCTCTACATCGTTATTTTCATATGGCTACTTACCCTACCCCTCTATACCGGGGTCTACCTGCTGAACGTGCTGGATATTATCCTGATTTACCTGGCGCTGGCCTTGAGCTGGGATATGTTGCTCAGGTCCGGGCAGATCTCTTTTGGCATGGCCGGTCTTTTTGGGGTGGGTGGATATGCTGCCGTCCTCACGCACTTAAACGCCGGGTTGAATCCCTTAATCAGCATCGTGATGGGCGGCCTGGTTGCTGGAGTCCTGGCCTGGCTCATCGGGATGGCAGTTCTGCAGCTCAGGGGAATGTATTTTGCCATCGTTACTTTGGCTTTGGCTGAAATATTCCGAGTGATTGTTAGGAATTTACCCGACCTGACCGGAGGTCCGGAAGGGACCGTTCTTCCGTCGGCAATCTTCGCCGGGAATTCTACCAAGACCTATTGGCTGGTTCTCACGGTAGCCGTAATAAGCGTCATTGCTTCCGAAATTTTTCGCCGGACCCGGATTCACTTTGCCCTCACCTCCATCCGCAACGATGAAATTGTTGCCAAGTCGAGCGGGATCGATGTCTTCAAATACTTGGTATTTATTTTTGCCATCACCTCCGCCATTCAAGGAATTACCGGCGGCGCCTATGCCCACATCTATGGATTCGTTTCGCCGGAAGGTAGCTTTTCCGTGGATTTTACCCTCCTGCCCATCGCCATGGCTCTCTTGGGAGGGATGCATTCTACCTGGGGTCCGGTCGTGGGGGCGGTAGTTTTAGGGGTTGTTTCCGAGTTCCTGAAATTGCAGATTCCCTACGGCCATCTTCTGGTTTACGGGGTCATCATCGTAATCACGATATTATTTTTCCCCGAAGGAATTGTGGGAACCCTGGGGCAGAAATTTAAAGGGAACAGATAAAGGGCAACAAGGTTAGCACAATGGCTGTTTTGAAGACCGAAAACTTAACGAAGCAATTTATAGGTCTGACCGCCCTCAGCAACGTACGGGTCGAGTTCCGGGAAAATGAAATTTTAGGGATCATCGGGCCCAATGGGGCGGGAAAGACCACCTTGATTAACGTCATCGCGGGGATCTATGTCCCCACAAACGGCCGAATCTTTTTTAACGGCCGGGATGTAACAGAACTCCAGGCCCACGAGAGATGCAGGCTCGGTATCGGCAGGACCTTCCAGCTCGTGAGACCCCTTCCGGGCCTTAGTTTATTGGAAAATGTCATGGTCGGGTCTCTCTTCGGAAAAGGTCTTGGGCTGAAACCAGCCCGAAAGAAGGCGGGGGAATTGTGTGATTTTTTGGGGCTGGCGGATCTTACCCGGGATATCACGAAGATGACCGCTTTGGAAATAAAAAAAATGGAGATCGCTCATGCCCTGGCTACCCAACCCCAGGTGCTTTTTTTAGACGAGGTGATGGCCGGGTTGAATAGTGATGAAACTATGGAAATGATCGCTCTGGTGAGAAAAATTCATGCTCAGGGCGTGACCATCGGCATCGTGGAGCATGTGATGAGGGTCATCAGGGAATTGACCGATCGAGTTGTGGTCTTAGACTGGGGAGAAGTCATCGCCGAAGGTCCCTACGAGGAAGTCTCCAACAATCCCAAGGTGATCACGGCATATCTGGGCGAGGAAGCATAATGCTTGTGCTTGAGGGCGTAAATATCTTTTACGGGAAATTACACATCCTTTGGGATCTGTCATTACAGGTCGGCCGGGAATCCGTCGGTTTGTTCGGGCCGAATGGCGCTGGAAAGACAACCTTGATCAACTCGGTTCTGGGACTGGTGAAACCGACGAGCGGGGAAATTCGGTTCGATGGCCAAGAGCTCCTCGCCTTAGAAACTCACCAAAGGATCCGCCGCGGGATCGCGGTGGTGCCCCAAGAGAGGGAGCTGTTTCCGATGATGTCGGTCCTGGAAAATTTGAGATCCGGGGCCTCTTACATTCCCAAAGCCAAAGCCAAAATACCCGATACGCTGGAGTTTGTTTTTAAGATATTTCCCGCGCTCAAGGAGCGCTTGAAACAGCCGGCCGGAACTCTCAGCGGAGGGGGGCAGCGGATGTTGGCCATCGGCCGGGCCCTGATGGCGGATCCCCAGATGCTTATTTTGGATGAGCCTTCTTGCGGGTTACAGCCTTCCCTGGTCTCCGATCTTTTCCACAGGCTGAAAGAGATCAAAGAAAGAGTTTCCCTGCTCATCGCCGAACAGAATGTACGCCAGTGTTTGAAAGCCATCGATCGCGGCTATGTGATAGAAAATGGCCGGATCGTTCTGGAGAAAGATGCTGAAGGTTTGGCGGGCAATGACCACATCCGCAGATCTTATCTGGGATTGTAGTAAATGCAGCATGTACGATCTCTACTCATCGCCCTCCTCTTCTCGCCTTTCCATCCAAGAGACTGGGGGGTGTTAAATGCCCAATCCCCAAGCCACCGCCGGAATCCTTAGCTTAGCGACCTACATCCCCAAGGCCTACCATGACGCCGAGTACATCGCGGCCCACTCGGAGACTCCCGCGGAGATCATCCGGACGAAGCTGGGCTGGTACCAGAAGAACGTTCCCGGACCCGGCGATCACACCGTGGCCATGGGCCTCAAAGCGGCGCGCAAGGCTTTTTATTATTCGGGCTTGAAGCCTTCAGATATTGACCTGGTGATCTGGAGCGGCGAAGAGGTCAAAGAATATCGCAACTGGCCGGTAGGCCCCAAGATCCAGAAAGAGCTGGGCCTGACCCGGGCCTGGTCCTTCGACATCCAGCAGCGCTGCGGCACCACCCTGGTGGCCCTCAAATTAGCCCGGGACATGATCCGGGCCGATGATTCCATCTCCAACGTGCTCATCGCCACCGGCTACCGTAACAGCGACCTCATCGATTATCAAAACCCGCGCCTCCGGTGGATGTATTATCTGGCTGCGGGAGGAGCCGCCTGCGTGGTTCAGCGGGATCATCCCAAAAACCAGATCCTGGAAGGCCATTTTATAAGCGACGGCTCCTTCGCCTACGATGTCTATGTCCCGGCCGGGGGATCTGCCCAACCCATGACCCCCGAAGCCTTGAAGCAGCGGCGAGAGTATCTGGAGGTTTTTGACCCCGAAGGCATGAAAGAACGGTTGGAAAAGGTAACTCTTTCCAACTGGCTCATCTGTATCGATAAAGCCCTGGAGAAGAGCGGATATACGCGGAAGGATGTATCTTATCTGGACACTCTCCTGATCAAGCGGAGCGCTCACGACGCCCTGGTGAGGGACCTGGGTTTGAGACCGGACCAGACCCGCTATTTGGCAGAGTTCGGCCACCATGGCCAGAATGATCAGATCCTCTCTCTGGAGCTGTCTTTAGAGGAAGGGCGGATCAAAGAAGGGGATCTGGTCCTCATGATTTCGGCCGGCATCGGGTATGCCTGGGATGCCCTGGTCATGCGCTGGGGCCGGAAGCCGGCATGAGAACATATGGAACCACAGAGGTCGCCGAGAAGTCCTCTGTACTACTAACGTTCAGTTTCTTGAAATTTTATTAAGCAAATCGGGCGACAATTTCACCCCCTCCCATCCCTCCCCCCTCCG
>Ga0315274_10016645_pt1 | contig 10386 bp, 7 predicted proteins | sample YL17G02_20_MG_FD_203700 | JGI IMG/M metagenome (GOLD analysis project Ga0315274, IMG submission 203700) | Sediment microbial communities from Yellowstone Lake, YNP, Wyoming, USA - YL17G02_20 | ecosystem: Environmental > Aquatic > Freshwater > Lake > Sediment | place: USA: Wyoming | collected... | reverse complement strand
TCCTGGACGCCATTCAGAAGAATGCACGCACCGCGCGGGTCTTCTCGTTTGGCGTCGGAAACGGGGTAAACCGGTTTCTCATTGAAGGCATGGCGCGTGCGGGCCGGGGCGCGGCGGAGGTTGTGACGCTGGAATCGGACGGAGACGCAGCGGCCAAGCGGTTTCATGAGCGGACGCAGAATCCCGTCCTGACCGACATTACGGTGGACTTCGGGAACCTGCCGGTCGAGGAGGTCCTGCCGGACCCGGAGGCGATTCCCGACCTGTTCTCGTCACAACCGGTCGTTCTGAAAGGGCGTTACCGCGGGAGCGCCCAGGGGAGTATCACGATACGCGGGAACACGGCGGCGGGACCATACGAGCGGAGCGTCGCGGTGGACCTGCCGGCAGCGGCAGCGGAGCACGACGTGCTTGCGCCGCTTTGGGCGCGGGCACGCATCGAGTGGCTTATGGATCGGGATTGGCTGGGCATTCAACAGGGGCGTCCCGACCCCAAGAACAAGGAAGCGATTACACAGCTCGGATTGGATTTCAGCCTGGTCACCCAGTTCACGAGCTTTGTTGCAGTCGAGGAGAAGGTGGTCACAGAAGGGGGACAGCCGAAGAAGGTCGACGTCCCGGTCGAGATGACCGACGGGGTCAGTTATGAGGGCGTCTTTGGGCCGCAGCATCAGATGGTGGTCGGGAGGACGCTCAGGCAGAGCCCGGGTGCTGCTGCGGGAGCCATGGTAATGGCCGATAAAGCCGCGATGCCTATGGCGGAGCAGGCCTTTTCGTCCATGGCGGCTCCGATGCCCCCTCCACCGCTGCCATCTTCAGTTTCATCGACAGCGGTCCAGATGCCAACTGCTCCGCCGAAACCTCCAACTCAGGCGCCCGAAGCCAAGCCCGAGGTTAGGGTGGGCAAGGGCCACGCGAAGATTGCACCCAGTCTTCAGGGCTTGGCCGAAAAGCTTGTGAACGGGAACTACACTCAAGGCGATGTCAGGGTGAAGGACGGCTGGGTGGAGGTGTTCGTGTACCTGACGGACGATTCGCAGGAGCGGCTCAGCACGTTGCGGAATCTGGGCGTGCAAATCGTTTCGCACGCGAGTTCCGGGAAGATGGTCCACGCGCGAGTGCGGGTTGCTGACCTGGAAAAGGTGGCGGAACTGGACTTCGTGAGACGGATCACCCCTCCCACGTTTTGACATATCATGTTGCCCAGTATGGACTTAGCTCGGCGGCGTCGACAGCCTCGATGCCGCCGATGCTCTGTGAGTCACGACTGTGCCAGGCCCAAGGCCTGAAGGACGCTGCCCAGGTCGAGCTTGTATACGTTGACCTTGAGGAGGCCGGCGCTGCCATGCAAGCGTCGCATGGCCGCCTCCGAAAGGTCGACGACTCGGCCTCGCACGAACGGGCCACGATCGTTGACTCGACAGATGACGGAATTGCCGTTATCGGCCACAACAAGCACGTAGGAACCCAACTGGGCCTTCCGCATGGCGCAGGTATACATCTTGTCATTCATGGGGTCGCCGGAGGCGGTCCGGCAACCGCTGCTGGCAACGGTGTAATACGACGCCACGCCGTGGGCCACGTGATCGAGCGGCAACTGGGACACGAGCAACACCGCTACGAGTCCGAGCATAGTGCTTGGTCCTCCTTAGTTCATCGCTAGGTGGGACAGATACTATCCCGGGTAGAAAAACGTGATTCTACAGAAAGCCGAAGCCGATGTCAAATCAAAAGAAGCGGGTTGTCAAAAGAAGCGGGTGCGAAGTGCGAGGTGCGAAGTGTGAGGTGCGAAGTGCGAGGCGGCGGGGTTGCTATTTAGCTGTAATGTGCTGCGGCAGAATAAGTTAGGCAATCTCAATGCTGGATCTGGCGGCGGTGCGCTTCGAGGTCGTAGCCTTTCTCGCGGAGGTGCTTGAGCGTGACGGACTCGGATTCGAGGACGGCGTCGATGGCCTTCGGGAGGTCGTCGAGGACCTCGGGCGGGATGGCGACGACCCCGTTGCAGTCTGCGTGCAGGAGGTCTCCCGGATGGACGACGAGGCCGGCGACCTCCACCGGGAGACTGGCCAGGCCGACATCGATGTGTCCGTGAGAGACGACCACATGTTCGCTCCAGACTTTCATGCCCATGGCATGGAGGGCTTCGAGGTCGCGTACGGCGCCGTCGGTGATGATTGCGGAAGCCCCGAGCACTTGGACCTGGGTGCCCACAATCTCACCCCAGTGGGAGTACCAGCCCTTGCGATGGCATGTATCCTTGACCACGCAGACGGTCGGCTTTGGAGACAAAGATATCGACTCCAACCATTTGAAGCGTTCGGCGGGGTCCGGCGGGAAGTGCTCATCGTACTCGACGATCGTGCAGGTGGTGGCGAACCCGACGACGCGGCCCAAGTCGGGAAACCGGCAGACCATCTGCGGTCCCATGAAGCCCTCTCGGCGCGGCCGCACTTTGAAGCGTTCGATGGCATTGGAAATCGTCGGGCTGTCGACTGACAGAAGCTTCTCTACAAGGCTTGGCGACAAGTCAGATGGCATGTTCCTTCCTCCTGAGGCGGCCATGTAGGTCCGAACTCCGATTCGGACCGGAAACGCCGCGTCACCCTTGTTCGACCGGTCCGAATCGGAGTTCGGACCTATGTGGCTGTCAACCCTTTTTGCACGCTCTAGCCCAGTTCCGGTCCGGCGGTCCCATAGACAAGGCTTAGGTCTCCCGAGTGAACTTGGGCGCCTAAAAACATCCGCGTAAACCGTCGATGCACGGCGAGTCCACAGGAGACCGCAAGGGCCTTTGCCCCAACGTTATCGGGCGGGAAATCCCAACAAACGGCGCCTTCGGGGAGGCGTGCTACGAGATATCGAACGATCTGCTCTGCTGTATTCGCGTCGATTGCCACAATCGGCCCAATCTGCGAGGCATGGCATCCGGCCCGGGCAAAGCCATATCCTTTCAGGCCGGACGGAGCTGCCACGGCGGCGGCGATTCCCTGGGCGTTGAGAAGCTTGAGGAGCGGAAGGCGGTCTGCGCCAAAGGCAACCTTATCGCAGTCAGAGATATTGTTCCAGAGTTCCGGCGCAAGCGGACGCGCGTCCGAAACGTCGGAAGACACATCGGGCCTGGGTCCGGAGTATCGATAGACCGGCCGCTCGTCCTCGAATCCGAGCTTGAGGTATACCGGCCTTCCCAGATCGCTCGCGTCGAGCTTGATACTCTCGATTCCTTTGGCGCGGAGATGCTCGATGCAGTGCCGCATCATGGACGAGCCAATGTCCCGCCGGCGGAAATCCGAGTGGACCATCAGCATTCCGATCCAGGCGGTCCTTGTCCCGTAACTCGTGGTAACGGCCGTGGCGCAAGGTTGGGCGCGATACTCAGCGACGAACGCACCCTCGGGTGAGAGCGCGAGCATCCGCTCCCAGTCGGCCTGGGTCTGATTCCAACCCGCCGCGCGGCACAGTTCAAGGCCGAGGGGGATGTCCTCCTTCTGCATCCTCCGGATCTGAAGCACCAACCCGTGTCTCCTTCCAAGCACATCCTGGACCGATGGCGGCCCAGGCACAACGTAGTCGGTACTGACTGCGAGAGATGCATTCTATCATAACGACATGAGCGCGCAAAAAAGGTCGTCAAGTCTCGGGGGGCGCCGCCGTTGCGGATGAGATCCGATTACGAGTACGATTACGCGCACGAGCAGGAGCACGAATACCGTGGGATAAGGAGTGTGCAGCGATGTTTTCCGAAGGTTCGTTCTTACGCCGGCATAAGATCATCACGAGTGTGTTGGGGCTTTTTCTGCTGTTGACGTTGTTGCTGGTTGTGTTCCTCGGGTACCGGATGAAGGGGCCATACCGTTCGTACCGGGTCGACTTCCTCAAAGTGGGCGAGGGTTCGCAACCGGGCAAGCTCGAGGTCGGCGTGGCAAAGCGTGACATCACGCCGGACTTGTCGCAGTATGACACGTTCAATGACAACGACAACAATAACGAGTACGAACCGGTGGCGGAGCAGCAGTCGTTTGTGGAGAGACTCGGCGCGAGGTTCGGGCTGCTGAAACCGGGGCCGGACACGTACGTTGATAAAAACGGGAACGGCAAGTTCGATGCTGTATGGATGGCCGGGTTTGGAAGCAATCGTCCGGCGAAGGGCGTGCACGATCCGATTTGGGCGCGGGCTATCGCGTTCCGGAACAACGGTGTGACCATCGTGATGGTGACGATTGACTCGATCGGGATCTTCCATGACAAGTTCATCGATATCCGGAAACGGATAGATCCGAGCTTGAAGATCGATCACGTCATATTCTCCAGCCAGCACAACCATGAGACGCCGGATACGATGGGAATCTGGAGCGGGCCAATCCCGATTCCGTCGAATTTCGATAACAAGCGGATGGAATGGATCAAACGGGCCTGCAAGGAGGCGATCGAAGAGGCCGTTCGGAGTCTTGAACCCGCGGACATGTATATCACGCAGGCGGAGCTTATTCCGGAGGGTTTCGTTGACGATTCGCGCAAGCCGGAGGTCATTGACACGAAACTGTGTTGTGCGCGTTTCACGAAGGCGGGCGCGGATGATACGATCGCGACGATGGTTTCTTGGGGCAATCATCCGGAGACGCTGGGCGGCAGCAATCCCTTCATCACTGCCGACTTCAGCGGGTACTGGCGGGACGGTGTTGAGAACGGCGTTCCCGAGCCGAATGGCGTTAAGGGGTTTGGCGGCATGTGCCTCTACTTTCAGGGAATGGTCGGGGGTCTTATGACGCAGTTGCACACGACCGTGCCTCATCGAAACGGTGTGGACAAGTTCAGGGAGGCTTCGTTTGAGAAAGCACAGGCCCTCGGCGAAAACCTGGCAATAGCCACGGCAAAAGCGATGCGTGCCGATAATGTGATCAAGTGCGAGAACCCGCGGCTGGGGGTGGGCGCCAAGACGATTTACGTGCCGATCGCAGGGCCGTTCAAATACGCGATGGCCCTGGGGCTTGTGCATCCGGGTGTTTACTGCACCTTGGGCGGGATCAAGTCGCGTTCGGAGGTGGACGTGGTGCGTATCGGCGATCTGGAAATGGCTACCATCCCCGGAGAACTCTACCCTGAGATAGGTGACGGTGGTGTCGAAGCTAAGCCGGGACGCGATTTCGAAGTGGAACCGGTGGAAGTGCCGCCGTTGCGCAAGGAAATGACGGGTAAGGTCAACATGGTCATCGGCCTTGCCAACGACGAGATCGGCTACATCATCCCGAAGAGCCAGTGGGATGCCAAGCCGCCTTTTATTTACAACGACAAAGACCAATATGGCGAGGAAAACTCCGGCGGACCGGAAGTGGCGCCGGCGATTCACCATGAGGCCCTTGCGATGATCAAGCGGCTGCAGGATGCGTGGCCGAAGTGATGGTTTCAGGCTTCGGGCGTGGGATCAGGCGCATCAGAGGAATCTGACGGATCTGACAGGTCAGACTTGAGACCTCGGGACGCTAAGGGACCCGGCATTTTCCGATATACCGACATCGCAGGGACAAGGGGTTGCAACCCCTTGTCTACAACCGATCATCGCCTGTTCATAAACGGTGTTTCAGTAAACGCCAAGTCCCTAAAACGGCCACAACCAGTGATTCCTGAGCCAACTTCTTGTGGTTTGCCAAGAGTTCTGGGGCGGCATTGATGATGGTCCTCTCCGTTGGAGGCCGCCTCTAGCCAGCCGTTGCACGTCGCCCATCGGCGTTGGCAACGATTGGCTCCCTGGCGCGATGCCTCCTCCGCGCTGCTGGGCCGCCGGGCCCCCGGGCGCAGGACGCGGCTCGGCGTCAACCGGGGGACCCAGATACGGAATGTAAGACGGAATCGTTGCGCCCGGCATCATCTTCGCCTGCTCCGTTTCGGTCACAAGCACGCCGTAGTCGCGGAAGACAAAACAGATCTCGTTCCTCATCGATTCAGCCACCGCCGTCAGTATCTCCTCGCATGTGGCTTCGGTAAACGACAGGGCGGCCACGGGAGGATTGACAGCGAACACGAGATTTAGCTTCGACGCAAGCGGGACAATCTCCAGCGCCTTGTCCAGCGGTATGCCCTGTTCAATCGTGATGGTGACCTTCTCGGCTGAATCGAGCATGGTTTTGAGACGCGCCGGAATAGGCGGGCGCGGGCTCCCCACCCCTACTGGGAGCCTGAAAGGTCCAACCGCCCGGCCCCACCCGCCGCTCGAGCCGCCAAAGCCGCCACTCATGCCGCCGCCATAGCCGCCGCTCGAGCCGCCACCCAGGCCACCGCTACTCCAAGCGCCGCCCCAGGCACCCCCCGGGCCACCGCTACTCCAGGCGCCGCCGCCCCCGCCTCCACCCGGGCCACGGCTACCCCAGGCGCCGCCGCCCATGCCACCCATGCCGCCGAAGCCTCGGACGCCGCCCATAGGCGGCCCAGTCCGTTGAGGCGTGGGTTCCATGTTTGGGCCGGGCTGAGGTGACGCCGGTTGTGGACCTTCCAGTGCCGCTCCAAGCAAGTAACGAAGTTGCGCCTGATTCGCGGCGAGTTCCGCCTCCAACGCGCGAACCTTCAGTTGGGGATCTTGCCGCTCAGGGTCCGTTGCGCCACTCCCCTGGAGTCGATCCAACTGCTCACGCGCGGCATCCAATTGCATACTCAATTTCGTGCGTTCTTGAAAGGACTGCGTCAGTTCCCGCACCACTTGTTGTCGCACTTGAGCGAGCGCAACGTCGGCTTCGTGGAGTTTGGCCTCAACAACCTGGATATCCGGGTTGTTGGCCAGGGCCGCTTGGATCATCTCCTCAAGACGCTCTGGAAGCTGGGGCGAACCCGGCATGTTCGGCGCGTTTACCGGAGATCCCGGCGGCCCGGGCAGAACCGGCGGCGGCTCCGGCGGAAAGGGTGGCTTCGGTCGGTGGGGGGTCACCACCGGGGGCGGCGGTATGAGGATGTTTGGGAGTTGAGGCATAGTCTCGTTAAGTGGCTCCGGACTGCTCTGCTCTTGCTGAGGCGGAGAAGGCGGAGGTGTAGTGGCCGCTGCCTGCTCGGGCGGTGAGGGCGCTGGCGGTGCTGGCGCTGCTGACGGCGCCGAAGGCGGTGAGGCCGTGTCTTGCGCCATCGCCGAAACACCTGCGACGAGAGCTAGAAGAACAAACAGACTAGGAACGTTGATTCTCATGGGTTGTCTCCTGAATTCGGGCCAATTTCAGTGATGCAAGCAGCCAACTGTCGCCCTGATCCACGGCAAGGAGCTGACTGCTCGGTGTAAGCTCGAGTACTTGACGATAGCAGTACAAAGCACGTTCGACGTCATCGCGCTGAGCCAGATACAGATCGCCTGCGCGCGCGAGCAGGCGAATCTGCTCACTCCGTGAAACCTCCGGCACGCGTGCGAGCAAAGACTCCGGCTCATCAGGCCTGCTCGCCAACGTTTCCGTCTGCGCAATCTGGGTGATATCGATCTCGGGCGCCTGCGTCGGGCCGCGGGTCCATAGCGTCACTGTGGCGATGCCCGCCATGTACGCCAAGCATACGCTACCCGCAACCAAGAGCCGGCGTCTGCGCGGCCGCGATCTCACCGCCGCACATGTTCGCTCCAGGAGAGCTTCGCGAAACTCACGCCCCGCCTGAGGCCGCGCGAGCATTTCGGCGCACAATTCCTCACTCGCTTCCATCAACGGTTTCTTTTCATCAAGATCACTCATAGGTTCACTCCCCGGATCACAGTTGATCCTCCGGCCTTGGCAGCGCGAATCCATTGGCCCTCGCCTTTTCGGCAACGACACTCAACGCACGCGGCAATTCCCCCTTTGAAGGGGGAATCTGTTGCCTTGATCCTCTGGTTGAGTGAGAAGATATCTTCATATGAGGTTAGTCGGGCTGGCTACCGTTCCTTCTCCAGGTTCATATACGCCTCTCGAAACGCGGCCCTGGCTCGCGACAACAACGATTCGACAGCCTTGGGCGACGCATTGTTTCTTGCCGCAATCTCCGTCACCGGCAATCTCTCTTCGTATTTCGCGCGCAGTACGCCTTGGTACTGCGGAGGAATGACCGCCATGGCCATCGCTACCTGTTCCGTAGTTGCGAGCGAATCCTGCGGCACGAGACCGCTTGCATCCTGCTCGACGGCAACCTCCGTGCGTTCACGCCGCCACCACCGCCGCCGCTGATTGCGGAGGACGTTCCCGGCAATACCTCGCATCCAGCATTCAAATGCGCCGCGCTCCGGGTCGAAATGTCTGATACGGCGGACCGCTATTAGCCATGCGTCCTGAACAATCTCTTCGGCCCGGTGCCGGTCACGGTCAACGCGGTAATAGACGTGGGCGTAAAGCTGCTCGAAGCAGCTCTCGTAGAGGGCCGTCCAGGCGCGCTCATCTCCCTCCAGCACGGCCTCGCGCAGGCCCCGCTCAAGCCATTTCCGCTCGGTCTCGTTCACGGAAGCGCTATCCCATCCACCTTTAGATTGTCCCGTGGGTATCAGATCCTTCGTTTCGCATCCTTGCTTGTTGGGCTTGGGATAGTTAGCATTGTACCATCACGGGCCGCGGATGACAGGACGGGGAGATCCTCACATGGAAGATAGAGACGCGCCTCTGACCTACAGCCTGGCGCTCATGCTCCTGTGCGGCATCGCGCTGATGCCGGGAGGAGCTTTGGGTCAGGAAACGCAATCACCAGGGAGGGATGCCGCATTGAACATCACACGATTCGGAGAGATCGCGAAATGGGATGCCGACGGCAAAGACTACGGCGTGATCTGGGAAGACCCTCGCGAGGTCCATCGCGTTGCGGTCACATTCGCCGGGCCGGTGTCAGAGGCGCCCGAACTGCAATATTGGCAATCGTCCTGGCCGAATCGGCGCATTCCACGCGATGAACCCTCCGGATCAGGAAGCTCCGGTTGGCTGAACGTCGGAGACTGGATCCAGGGCGAATGGAAGACCGCCGACGTCGAGGTCGCTGCAAGGGACGCAACCCTTGTCTATACCTTTCGGGCGATCAAGCTGAAAGAGTTCCCCGACATCAAGGATTTTGACGCTACCTACCGCACGACGTTCAAACTCCGGCTGGTGGGCAGGGAACCGTTGAAGGAAATCCGTACCTTCGAGGTCAATACGGACTCCGAATGGAAGCCGATAGACGTGGAGATCCTGTGGGGCGGAACCGCGAAGGAACCCGAAACCTGGGACGGTCGCCTGGAGGCGTTCAACGGCGAGATCGAAGCCGTAGATCCCATTTCCGAATCGAGCACCGTGAAGGTGGCCGCGGATCGCACATGGAAATCCGAGGTCCGCGGCGCAACGGACGGGATCCGCGCCAGGCTGCTCTACGCTGAAACGAAACACTACAACTCGTTCGACGAGACTGTAATCACGGTGCGCACCGCGCGTGAGACCTTCTCATTCTCGCCCAAGGACCTGCTCCGGTGGGGCCACATCCTTTTGCCGGATTTCGGCGTCCTCGTGCGACGGGCCGGAAAGGATGTCTCATACGAATCGGCGCTTGAAGCCACGCGGGCGCCGAAGGAAAAGGACATCTACACGCGCGTGTTCGACGTGCCCGAGCAGACGTTCCCGCGCGCGTGGGGCGATGTCCCCGTCAAAGGACGCCACTACATCCCATTGAGCTTTGAAGGCGGCCGGCAGCATTTCGGCCTCGATGGGGATTGCAGCGTGTATTGCGTCAAGAACTGGATCACGCAGATTCACGGGAAGGACACCGATAGGTGTCTGTGGTCGGACCAACGGATCTCCTATCATTTCGGTTTGCCCGCAAACGGCATCGTCGACCGGCAGCTTGTCGACGGATGCCTCCCCATGACGGTGAGCGTGTGCGAACACAACGGCGTTCGGTACAGGCAAACGGCGTTCGCGGTCCCATTGTCCGGCGTGCCCGCCCAAGGTCAGCGCATCCTCGCGGACGACACGCTCGTGCTCATGGCCAGGTTTGAAATGGAACCGTTGCCGGGCGCCAGGGAAGCGGAGGCCCGGCTTGTTCTTTCCAGCGCGGACGGTGCGAGGCAGGAAACGCTCGCGGTTGACGGCGACCGGCTATGTGTAGCGCAGACCTCTCCGGAGCGACTGCGTATGCTCGTTTCAGATCCCGCAAAGGTCAAGATCGAAAACAAGAGCGCCGTCTACAGCGCCAAACTGAGTGATGCGACGCCGAAGCGCACACTCGACATCGCAATTCCATACATCACCCTGACACCGGATGATGCCGAAGATCTGAAACAACTCCGCGCCCTCCGTTTTGACGACTCATTCACCGCGATTCGCGAGTATTGGCGTGCCCGAATTGCCGATGGCGCGCAGATTCGCACGCCGGAGCCCATGATCAATGAGTTCTACAGGGCGCACGTCTCACACTTGCTGATCAACTGCGAACGCGAGG
>Ga0315274_10016644_pt1 | contig 10386 bp, 8 predicted proteins | sample YL17G02_20_MG_FD_203700 | JGI IMG/M metagenome (GOLD analysis project Ga0315274, IMG submission 203700) | Sediment microbial communities from Yellowstone Lake, YNP, Wyoming, USA - YL17G02_20 | ecosystem: Environmental > Aquatic > Freshwater > Lake > Sediment | place: USA: Wyoming | collected... | reverse complement strand
GGCCGTCCCGTGGTCCACAGCCTCTGTTCTTGGGGGGTCGGATACCCCTGGAAATGGGCGGGTGCGATCGGCCATATGTGGAGGACGACCTCGGATATCTGCGGGCCCGGCCGGGCCGACTGGGCCATGGCCGTCCGGGTCGCCTTCGCCAATGACAAGCTGGCCCCCTTCGCCGGCCCCGGCCGCTGGAACGACCCGGACATGATGATCGCCGGCATGCCGGGATTGAGCGAGGGGCAGAACCGGGCCTTCTTCAGCCTCTGGTGCCAGATGGCCGCGCCGCTCATGGCCGGAAACGACCTCCGCGGCATGTCCCCCTCGACCCTCGCCATCCTCACCAACCTCGAGGCCATCGCCGTCAACCAAGACCCGCTGGGCATCCAGGGTCGGGTTGTCTGGAACGACGGAGATATCAGCCTCTGGGCCGACAAGCCGCTCTTCGACGGCAGCCGGGCCGTGCTGCTTTTCGTCCACGGGAGCATTCGGATGCGCCATAAGATCCTCTGGGAAGAGGCGGGCTTTGAAAAGGGCGATGAGCTCTACGTCCGCAACCTATGGACGCACCAGACCAGCGGGCCGCTTACGGATGGATTCTCAGTCGCCGGCCTCGAGCCCGGCGAAGTCGCTTTCTTGCGGATCTCGAAGCGGAACGACTTTCCGATTCCGCCGATCATCGTTGCCGACACGACGATGCTCGCGCTCCGCGCGGGGGGCGGCTCCGGCCCGGAAAAGCGGGAGGGGACGGTCACGATCGAGAACAAAGGCAGCTCTCCCCTGCCTCCCTGGAAGGTCGATCCCAAGTCGGTGCCGTCCTGGTTGACGGTCACGGTCGCAGGAGACGGAAAGAGACAGACCTTCGTCAACACGGCGACGACGGCGGGGCTGAAGAAAGGCGTCTACCACGCCCAGGTGAGGGCGGACAATGTCGAGCCGATCTCGGGCCGGCCGATGTCGGCTTTTTATTACGACGTCGACCTCGAGGTCGTCCGGGACGTCGGTCGGCCGGAACGCCAATAGAAAAAGGCTTGGACTCAGGATCGCGATATCGATCGCGACGGTGCTCGTGCTTGCCTTCAGGACGCGTATCGGCCCCGGTTTCCGTCCCCTTTCTTCCGAAGGCTGGGGGTTCAAGTCCCCTCGCTCACCCCATCTAATTCCCCGATAGAACCACCCCCCCGATTCTCAGGATTTGAGCTTGAAATCAACAGTTACGGTGAAGACCGCGTCCCGAGGCTCACCGTCGATAACGACTGGTTCAAAGATCCACTGCTCGACGGCTTTCACGGCGGCTTTGTCCAAACCCTGCAGTGACCTTAAGACCCTCGCACTTTTTACTTTTCCCTGGGGATCGATCCTCACCTCGAGAATTGCGACGCCCTGGATCTTCTGGTTGAACGCCATGGTCGTGTACTGAGGCGGGACTCTTTTCATCAATCGGGGAGCGGTATTCAACCGGATTTCGGCTTCGGCCGGCGGCGTCTCGGCGGCGCTTTTCCCGCCGGCGTCGATGGGTTTGGCTTGCGGTTTATCTTTATCTTCGGACTGGGCCTTCTCTGCCTCCGCCTTCTGGACCGGCTGGATTTCGGCAATCTGCTCTCTCTTGAGGGTGACCTTCCCGAACTCGGTTTCGACGTCCAAGCTTTCCGGGCTTTCCTTGGTGATCTTGCCCCGGATCAGGCTTCCGTCCTTGAGGCGGATAATTTTCTTGTCGGTCTCGTCTCTAGAGCCCGGTTCTGGCTTCTTGGCAGCGGATGGAGGCAGGCTCGCCCCAACGATTTCGGCATCCGCGCGGCGGACGTATCCCGCGAGGTTGATCCCGAAATCCGTCGTGATTGTGATTCTCAGCCATTCGCCGCTCGTCTCCTCGACATCGATGACGGTGCCCAGGGGCAGGGTTTTCAAGACCTCGGCCGTAGCCGAAGGAGAAATCCGGACATTGACGTCATTCTTGATGATCTTGATTTTCGGCTTGGCTTGCTGGGCGAGAAGTATTGGAGCGATGAGAATCATCCCCGCCAGGACAAGCGGCGCCTTCCGTCCCCGACAATATCCCATTTCTCTGCCTGAAATAAGGATAATCCCAATTCCAGGGATGTCAAGGGGCGGATTTCGAGACGAATACGACGTTTGACCGAAACGAACCGTACGGAGCGCCGGGCCGGCTGGACGATGACCGGGCCATCTTGATATATGACAGGAATCCAACTTCTATCCTTCCCCGAGGGATAATAAGGCCGCCGTCACCACAACAGCCGATGCTTGTGCTTATTGATCCGGTCGCGATTCGGCGGATCGATGGCCTCCGTTCCCGCCGCGTATTTATAGGAATACGTGGTCTCCCTCTCGAAGAGGGCATCCCCTTCCGGGTAGTCAACGGCTCCGAAAAGATGCCCCAGCTCATGGACGAGCAGACCGTCGTCGCCCACGACGACAACGTTGCCCAGCTCGTGGGCGACGCCTGCGTCCCTCCAGCGATCGTCGAGTTCCCGGTCGGCGTCCTTGGCCGTCATGATGATCCTGATCTCGGCGCCGCGCCGGTCCAGCGTCCGGGCGGCATATTTCAGGATCTCGGCGTATTCCCCCACCCCCTCGGGACGCTCCCAGGCGTCGAGTCCCACAAGCGTCATCCGGATGTCGAATTCCTCGACGAAGCGAGCGGCGGCGGCGCGGAACACGTCGTAGAGATGGATCTTCCAATCGGGATGGGCCTTGCGATAACTTTGGTCGGCAACCATCCGGGCATAAAGTTTCACCGGGCCGGAAGGCGGAAAGACAGCCTGCCAAGTCGCGCCATAGACCCCATTGATCAGCCGTTTGGTGTAGTAGAACTGCCCGCGCAAGTAGTAATCCGCGCCGGCAAAGCTGAGGAGGAAAATGCCCAGCACGCCAAGAACGATGTTGCGCCGGCGCTTCACCCGGGGCGACATTTTGCTTCGCTCGAGTTCAACTCCCGATCGACGTTACTCCGACGGGGTCCGATAAGAGCTACCTCCAAAGGCCATTATACAATTGTGAAACCGGAATTGTTCAAGTTATTGATCGACGTGATACACTTATTTCCGGCCGGCGCGCTCTCCTTTTGCGCATGGCCCGGCAGAGACCGTTCCCATGGCCACAACAAAGACTTTCGTCATCGACGGGTACAATGTCATCCACCGGATCCCGGAATTAAAACGCAGCCTCGGCGGGGGGTTGGAAAACGCCAGACTGAATCTCGCCCTCCTGGTTTCCGCATGGAGCCATGGTCGACCGGCAGCCGAAGGCATCATCGTTTTTGACGGCGATATCCAATTCGCCGGCGGCCGCGACCAACGCCTGGCTGGAATCCGGTGCATATTCTCCCGGGCATCCCACGGCGGCGACTCCGAAATCATCCGGTTTGTGAGAAACTGCCGCCGCAATAAATCCGATATCACGGTCGTCTCGGACGACAACAACGTTCGGAATAATTGCCGCGCTCATGGCGCGACCGTCCAGCCTTCGAGCTTCATCCTGATCCCAAAGACGCGGCCCTCCCCCAGCAAATCGAAAGCCTCGGCGGACGGCAAAGGCCTCGACCGGAAAGCCGCAGCCGATATCGACGAGGAATTGAGGAAGAAATTCGGCTTATAGCGAGTTCATCTATTTGACTGAGTCTCTATTCCATGATAATTTCTAACCACAAGCCGTAATAAGAAACCCAACGTGGCCAATAACTGCCCTGAATATCATTCTGAGATTCCCGAAAACAAGCAGTTCTGCTCAGCATTCAAAGGAGTAAGGATGATCGGCAAAACGATCTCCCATTACCAGATCCTGGAGAAGATCGGCGGCGGCGGGATGGGGGTCGTCTATAAAGCCGAGGACACCCGCCTCAAGCGCCTCGTGGCCTTGAAGTTCCTGCCCGAAGATCTATCCCGAGACCGGCATGCGCTTGAGCGCTTCGAGCATGAAGCCCAGGCGGCCTCGGCGTTGAATCACCCGCACATCTGCACCATCTACGACATCGACGAGCACGAGGGGCAGCGCTTCATTGCGATGGAGCTGATCGAGGGTCAGACGTTGAAACAGAGCATCCTCGGCAAGGGGCTGGGATTGGACGAGATCCTCGCGGTGGCACTCGAGGCGGCCGACGCACTCGAGGCCGCGCACGCCAAAGGGATCATCCACCGGGACATCAAGCCGGCTAACATTTTCGTCACCCGGCGCGGGCAGGCCAAGATCCTCGATTTCGGGTTGGCCAAGCTGATGCCGGAATCACGATCCGCCGCCGAGACCCTTACGGCTCGGCCGGAAGCGCACGCAGCCCCTGAGCCGTTGACCAGCCCCGGCACGGCCGCCGGGACGGTGGCGTACATGTCGCCGGAACAGGCGCTCGGGAAGAACCTGGATGCGCGGACCGACGTGTTTTCGTTCGGCGTCGTGTTGTACGAGATGGCGACGGGTAACCTCCCCTTTCGGGGGGAAACATCGGCGGCGCTGTTCGACAGCATCCTGCACCAGGCTCCGACCTCTCCCGTGCGCTTGAATCCCGACGTGCCCGAAACCCTGGAGCGGATCATCAACAAGGCGCTCGAGAAGGACCGCGAGCTGCGCTATCAGTCGGCCAAGGAAATGCTGATCGACTTGACACGGCTGAAGCGTGAGCGCGAATCCGGACGGGCGATCGCTCCCGGCGTCGCGGTTGCCCCACGCATCCCGTCGCTGGCGGTGTTGCCGTTTACGAACATGAGCGCGGAAAAGGAGAACGAGTACTTCAGCGACGGGTTGGCCGAGGACATCATCGACGCCCTGACGCAGGTGCCGGGGCTGCGGGTGATGGCGCGGACCTCGTCGTTCGCCTTCCGCGGCAAGGAGGCGGATGTCCGCGAAATCGGGGCGCGGCTCAACGTCGAGCACATCCTTGAAGGGAGCGTGCGCAGGGCGGGCAGCCGCATCCGGGTGACGGCCCAGCTGGTTAAAGCGAGCGACGGGTACCACCTGTGGAGCCAGCGCTTCGACCGGGAGCTGACGGACGTCTTCGCCATTCAGGACGAGATTTCGCAGGCCATCGTCGAGAAGCTGCGGGTGCGCCTAGCGGCGGGTCGTCCGCTCATCAAGCGGTACACGGAGAATCTCGCCGCCTACGACCTCTGTCTCAAGGCCCGGCATCGCCTTTTAAAGATGACACCGGAAGGACGAGAGGCGGGCCGGCAGTATTGCGAGCAGGCTATCGTGCTCGACCCGAACTACGCGCTGGCCCATGTCATGCTGGCCGAATCCTACTTCTGGAGCGCTTTTTGGGGATCAACGGATCCGCGGGAGGCGTTCTTTCGGGCCAAGTCGGCGGCGCTCGAGGCCCTCAGACTCGATGACACGATCGCCGACGCCCACAGCGCTTTGGGAACCGTCCTGGGCAGCGGCGAATTCGATTGGGCCGGAGCCGAGCGCGAATTCCAGCGGGCCCTGGAGTTGAGTCTGTCCTCGGCGGTTGTCCGATACGATTTCGCCTGGTGTTACGCCATGTGGTTCCTGTACCCACAGGGGCGGGTGGGACAGGCTTTGGCCGAGATACGGCGGGCGTTGGAACTGGATCCGCTCGATCCCTTCTTCAACTCGCTGTCGGGGCATCTCATTTACTCCCTGCGGCAATTCGAGCCGGCGATTGAACAACTCCAGCGCGCCGTCGATCTGGACCCGACTTTCCCTTTCTCCTATTGGTTTCTCTCGATCACCTATGCGCAGAGTGGGCAGTTCGAGGAGGCCATCGCCGCGGCCGAGAAGGCGAACCAATTCTCCAGGGGCAACGCGCTGACGTTGGGAACGCTAGGCAGCCTCTACGGAAGGGCCGGCCGGACCTCCGAGGCACGGCAAGTGCTGGAGGTCTTGACGGCACGACGGCGGTCGGACTATGTGCCCGCGTCTGCTCTCGCCATCGTCTATCGTGGTCTGGGAGAAAGGCAGGAGAGCTTGGAGTGGATCGCTAAGGGTATCGAAGAGCGTGATCCGATCATCGTAACTGCGCTCAAGCCATCGCCGACCTACGATTCCGTACGATCTCACCCGGCCTACAAGGCTCTGCTCCGGAAGATGAACCTGGAGCCCTGAACAGGTAGAAATAGAAGGAAATGCAGGAATTCGGCGCGGTAACGAGCGAAAGCCCCGATACCGCCAAAGGCCTGACCACCGCGGAAGCGCTCGCAAGGCGGCGTCAGTACGGGGCGAACACGCTTCCGACGGAGAAATCCTCGTCCGCTTGGTCGATCTTCCTCAACCAGTTCAAGAGCCCGCTTATCTACATCATCCTTGTGGCCGCCGCGATTTCGTTGATTGTAGGGGAGATGGGCGATTTCACCATCATTATGGCCGTGGTCGTCATCGACGTCGTCCTCGGCTTCATCCAGGAGTTCCAGGCCGAGCGCACCTATACGGCGCTGAAAGTCCTGCTCAAGCCGACCACGACCGTGCTTCGCGACGGGGAGCGGCGGGAAGTCGATGTCGCGGACCTGGTGCCGGGTGACATCGTCCTGCTCAACGCCGGCGAGCACGTGTCCGGCGACGGCGAGATCCTCGAAGGCGCTAGGCTCACCGTAGACGAGGCCATCCTGACCGGCGAGAGCGAGCCGAGCGATAAAGACGCCGGAGCCGGCCGGAACCAGGTCTTCATGGGCACGACCATCATCACGGGACGGGGGACTATGCGGGTCTTGCGGACCGGATCCCGCACCGAACTTGGACAGATCGCTGCCAGCTTGCTCGAGCACATCGAGGAAGACACGCCTCTGCAGGTGCGGCTCAAGGCATTCAGCAAGACGCTGACGCGTATCGTCGTGGCCTTCACCGCGGCCATCATCCTGGCCGGCCTCGTCATGGGACGCGGATTCCCGGACATGCTGCGTACTTCCATCATCCTGGCCATTGCGGCCGTGCCAGAAGGCCTTCTTATCGCCGTTTACAGTCATCCTGGTCCTGGGGATGCGCAAGATCCTGAAAAGGCAAGGCCTTGTTAAAAAACTCCTGGCCGTCGAGACGCTGGGGTCTGTCACAGTCATCTGCACAGACAAAACGGGCACCCTGACCGAGGGACGGATGCGGGTGACCCGGGCCGATCTGGTCGACGAGAAGCGCGCCCTGCAGACCATGGTCCTCTGCAATAACCTGGAAGGTCCGGTGGATGCGGCTCTCTGGGAGTATGCCAAGGCCCGGATACCAGGCGATCCCAAGGATCTGGTCGACGGGAGCCAACGCCTGGACGAGGAGATGTTCACCAGCGAAACCAAGTTCATGATTGCCGGGCAACGACTGCCGGAACAGGATTACCATTTCCTGAAGGGCGCCCTCGAGATCGTGCTGGGGATGTGCCCGGTGACGGCCGACGAGCGCAGACGGATCCTCACCCGGGCGGACGAATGGGCCGGCGAGGGACTGCGCCTGCTCGGCCTGGCTTACCGAAACCACGGAATCCTCGAAGATCACTCCGGATATATCTGGGCCGGTTTGATCGGCATGGAAGATCCGATCCGCGAGGGTGTGCGCGAGGCGGTGATCCTGGCCCAACGCGCGGGCATCCTGGTCAAAATGATCACGGGCGACTACCGGCGCACCGCCGAGCACATCGCCGGCACGATCGGACTCCTGAGGGCGGGCGAAGAGACGATTGAAGGCGACGAACTGGCCAAGCTCAGCGAGTTTGAGCTTCGCGAACGCGTCCGCACGACGGCCGTCTTCGCCCGCATCCGGCCCCAAGACAAACTGCGCATCGTTCGCGCTCTTCAGGCCAATGGGGGCATCACCGCCATGATCGGCGATGGCATCAACGATGCGCCCGCGCTCAAACGCGCCAACATCGGCGTGGTCGTAGGCAGCGCCGCCGACGTCGCCAAGGAGACGGCCGACCTGATCCTGCTCGACAACAACTTCCGCACCGTCGTGGCCGCGGTCGAGGAAGGGCGCGTGATCTTCGAGAATATCCGCAAAGTCGTGGCCTACGTGCTCTCGAACTCCTTCGCCGAGGTATTGACGATCTTCACCGCCATGATCCTGGGCTGGCCGGCGCCGCTGGCAGTCGCTCAGATCCTCTGGATTCACCTGATCTGTGACGGTCCGGCCGATATCGTGCTGGGCTTCGAACCCATGGAGGACGGGATCATGGACGATAAGCCCAAATCCCTCAAGGAACCGATCCTTCCTCGGTTGGGCCTATCCTTGATCGGAGTGATCAGTATCGGCAGCACGATCGCCGCCCTCGCGATCTTCGGCCATTATTTCGGCATCCACGGCGACGCCGTCGAGGGGCAAAGCCTGGTATTCGCCAGTTTCGCCTTGAATTCGCTTATTTACATCTTCGCTTATCGCAGCATGCGCCAGCCGCTAACCCGCATGAATTCGCTCCGATACAACAAGCCGCTGGTCTTTGCCGTCCTCTCCGGTCTCGTATTGGTGGCCTTGCCTTTCGCGGTGCCGGCTCTCGGCGCGGTGCTGGGCATCGTTCCGCTCAACCCATTGTAGTGGCTATTAATAGCCGGGGTGGCGTTGACGCTTCTTCTCGCCGTCGAAATCGGCAAGGCGATCAACAACCGGCGCTATACCAAGCGCGTTTCTGTCTTGTAACCGAGAAACCTCAAACACGACAAAAAGTCGACATGACAAAGCTTTGATCAGGGATAACGGCCGGACCACGAATCCGAAGGCTGGGGGGCAAGTCCCCTCACTCACCCCGTCCGTTTCCCCTGAAAAACCGGCAAATCGCCCAAGTGATATAAAAATCGGCAAAAAAACGTAATGATAAGTGACCTGACCCAAACGGAGTCGGGCTGGAGAATCGTAACACCCTCGGGGAGGAAGTCAAAGATATGAACGCGAATCATCCCCAACAAGCCAGGAAAGCTTTCCGGCATCTCCCCTGTCTGCTCGTTGCTGTGGCGTCTTTGACGTTTGCCGCTCGCGGGGTCGGGCAGGAACGTATCGATCCCATGGCGGCAACCGTCGCCCCCTATTTCACGATGATCGAGCGATCATTCATCAATCTGGCCGAGGCCATGCCGGCCGAGAAATTCGGGTTCAAGCCGACAAACGGCGAGTTCCAGAACGTGCGGGCATTCGGAGAACAAGTGAAACATGTGGCCTGCGCCAACTTCGCCTTCTTCAGCGAAATCGAGAAGAAGGAGCCTCCGGCCGACTGTGCGACCGGCGGGCCAAGCGCGGCGAAGACGAAGGCCGAGCTTCTGGCGTATCTTCGCGATTCGTTCGATTATGCGAAAAGGGTGCTCCGGACGATGACGTCGGCCAACGCGCTCGAGCCGGCGGGAGGGCCATACGGCGGCCAGTCCACGCGTCTAGGGCTCACGACGCTCGCGGTCTGGCACGCCTCGGATCACTACGGGCAGCTTGTCGTATACCTCCGCATGAACGGGATCGTGCCGCCGGGGAGTCGGTAGGCGCGTTCACGATGAGGAGGTGAGCTCAATTTTTTCTTCGAGCACGGCCTTATCCCCTTGGTGATTTCGCGATCGTATACGGACGGATCTCATCCCTGGTCCGATGCGTCCCATGAGAAAAGCGTTTATAATAAACCCATTCGATACCCCGGGCTGAAGCCCGGGGTATTTTCAGGGTTAATACTGAGCGGCGCTTTATACCCCGATTTAAAAATCGGGGTTTTGCGCCGCGAACGTATAAAGTCGTGAGCAGCGAGGGCCTTCATGAACAATAGCCCAACGGGGACGACCGAAACGACATCCATGGCATCATCGAGAAGATATGACCTGGACTGGCTCCGTGTGTCGGCCTTCACCGGCGTCTTCTTCTATCATTGCGCCCGCTTCTTCAACAGCAGCGGCTGGCACATCAAGAACGCCGAGACCAGCGCCGTGGCGGACATCCTCACCGGCCTTTTTGTATCGTGGGGAATGCCGCAGCTCTCCGTCTTTCCAGCCGCGACGACTTAGCCTTGAAGGCCGCGCCGAACGTCTTCCTCACCCAGGCAAACATACCCTGTCTTTTTTTCTGAGATATGGCAGGCCTCAAACGCGTATGACAATGCGCAGCGGAAGAAAGGGATTTGACACGCCCTGAAAATATTCGTATAAAAGCTGCCGAGAGGAAAGATCCGTGTTGACTTGTAAGGAATAGTCCATGAGACACATTTCGGTCATCGATTCGCATACGGGGGGAGAACCCACCCGGCTCATCGTTGCCGGGGGGCCTGATTTGGGCCGGGGTCCTATGACCGAGCGGTTCGATCGGTTCCGCCGGGACTTCGATTCCCTTCGATCCGCGGTGGTCAACGAGCCTCGCGGTTCGGATGTGATCGTGGGCGCCTTGCTCTGCGAACCGGAAGATCCCGGCTGCGCCGCGGGAGTTATTTTTTTCAACAACGTCGGCTATCTCGGAATGTGCGGGCACGGGACGATCGGCCTCCTGGTCAGT
>Ga0315274_10016643_pt1 | contig 10387 bp, 6 predicted proteins | sample YL17G02_20_MG_FD_203700 | JGI IMG/M metagenome (GOLD analysis project Ga0315274, IMG submission 203700) | Sediment microbial communities from Yellowstone Lake, YNP, Wyoming, USA - YL17G02_20 | ecosystem: Environmental > Aquatic > Freshwater > Lake > Sediment | place: USA: Wyoming | collected... | reverse complement strand
CGGGCGGTATTCGCTGATAAGTTGGAAGTCCGCCACGTTCTACTTGACTGAACCGTCCTGCTGGTTCATACCGAAGAAATCGCGCATAACATAGCCCACCATAGCGGGGTTTTCCTTCAAACGGCGGGTAGAATAAGGATACCATTCCTCACCGAATGGCACATAAACCCGCAGACGATGACCTTGCGAGATTAGGATTCGGCGCAACTCAGGTTCGACGCCCAACAGCATTTGGAATTCGTATTGCTCCGGAGTGAGATCGAGCGCGTGAATGATGCGTTCGGCGTGCCAGATGGTCTCTTCGCAATGGGTGGCGATGCCGACATAACAGCCGGCTTTTAGGAGTTGTTCCAATAACAAGGTATAATTGCGAATGATGATCGCGCGGTTTTTATAGGCGACCACACGCGGCTCGTTGTAGATGCCTTTGCAGAGACGAATATTCGCCTTCTCTACCGCAAACTGCTCAACATCGCCATAACTGCGACGCAAGTAAGCTTGAATGACCACGCCGACTTTGTCATAACGGGCGCGCATTTCGCGGTAGAGCCGCAATGTGTCGTCGGTGCAGGTGCGGTCTTCCATATCTATGCGGACAAAGTTGCCAAACTTCTGAGCCGCGGCGACGATATCTGCCACCAGGTCGCGGCAAGGCTCATAGCCCAACTTCAATCCCAAATGAGTCGGCTTCAGCGAGACATTGGCGTTTAGCTTATGGGCTGCGATGCCGTCCAGAATTTTCAGGTAGGTGTCGCGGGCTTCCACCGCATGTTGCAGTTGGTCGCTGTGTTCTCCCAACAGGTCAATCGTCGCCATCGCCCCTTCGGCATTCAGCTTTTCCACCATCGCGAAGGCGTCTTCCACTCGTTCGCCCGCGATGTAACGCAATGCGACACGTCCGATAAAGTTTTTCGGGACGACCGGCATCAGCCCGATTGCCAGTCGGTTCATCAGTTCCATCGGTTGGCTCCAGTTGCGGTTCGCTGATCCAAGTTTCCTATTCTGTAAATGGACTCTGATATGGTAGCGCGAGGTTTATCGGAAAGCTTCAATGCCGGTCAAATCGGCGCCCACAAGCAGAGTGTGTATATCGTGGGTGCCTTCGTAAGTAAAGACCGATTCCAGGTTGACAAGGTGACGCCCGGACTGGTATTCGTAGGTAATACCAGTCGCACCCAAAATATCCCGCGCCATCCGGGCGATACGCAGCGCTTGATAACAGTTGTTGCGTTTCGCCATTGAAACCATCTGATGCGTTGCATTCTCCGCCTGCTTGAGCTGCGCCAAACGATGGACGAGAAGTTGCCCTTTGGTGATTTCAGTAGCCATTTCCACCAGCTTTTCCTGAACCATCTGGAAAGAGGCGATGGGTTTGTCAAACTGTATGCGTTGCAGCGCCCAGCGGCGGGCTTCGTCATAGCACGCCATCGCCGCCCCCATCACCCCCCAGGCGATGCCATAACGCGCCTGGGTCAGGCAGGAAAGTGGTGCTCCCAACCCATTGGCTTCGGGCAGCAGCGAATCCGCGGGCAGTCGGCATTCGTCAAATATCAATTCCGAAGTGATTGACGCCCGTAGCGACCACTTGCGCTTGATTTCCGGTGCAGAATATCCCGCTGTCCCCCGCTCCACCAGGAAACCGCGCACTTCACCGTCCAGTTTAGCCCAGACGACAGCGACATCGGCGATGGAGCCGTTGGTAATCCACATCTTGCCGCCGTTAAGGATGAAGCCGGAGCCGTCGCAGACGGCAGTGGTTGTCATCCCCCCCGGGTCGGAGCCGTGCTCAGCACTGGTCAAGCCAAAACAGCCGACCAGCTCGCCGCGCGCCAGCTTGGGCAGCCACCTGCGCTTCTGGGCTTCGCTGCCGTAGCGGAAGATGGGATACATCACCAAACCGCTCTGAACCGAAGCGAAACTGCGCAAACCGCTGTCACCGCGCTCCAGTTCCAGCATCATTAAGCCATAAGCGGTCTCGCTGGCGCCCGAACCGCCGAATTGTTCAGGGAGTGTTGGTCCGAACAAACCGAGGCCGCCCATCTGGAGGATGAGCTGGACCGGAAAGCCGCCTTCATCGGCGTAGCGGCTGATGATGGGTATAACTTCGTGATCCACCCATTCGCGGACGAGGTCGCGCGCCATCCGCTCGTCTTCGGTCAGCAGGTCGTCAAGATGGTAATAGTCTAATGCCTGATAGTTTTTTTCGGGATTTATCAAGATTGAACGATTGCTTTGTTGATGTAAAACTGCAACCGACTACGGGAGCACTTTACCGGGGTTGAAGATGCCGTCGGGGTCAAGCTGGGCTTTGATTTTCCGATAGAGATTGATGACCGGCTCAGGGCGTTGCAAGGGCAGAAATTCCCGCTTGGCGCAGCCGATGCCATGTTCGCCGGTAATGGTTCCACCCAGCTCTACTGCGGCGTGAAAAATGGCAGCGACCGCCTCTTTAGCGCGGGAGGCGGATTTGGGGTTGCCGGCTTCGTAGAGGATGACGGTATGGAGGTTGCCGTCGCCGGCGTGACCATAGACGGGTATTTCAACACCGAATTGCCGACTTATTTCACTCACACCGCCGATCAAGTTCAGCAATTGACCTCGCGGCACCGCCACATCTTCGTGTATCTTGCCCGTGGAGAGCCGAATCAGGCTGGGCGATATCCCGCGGCGCAGACGCCACAACTTCTCCCGCTCCTCACTATCAGTAGCCCAGCGAGCTTCAACAGCGTTCCTCTCAGCCAGCGAATCTACCGCCTCGCGCAACTGCGCCACTTCATCGGCGGCGCCGTCAAGCTCAATCAACAGCAATGCTCCAGCTTTTTCAGGATAACTCACGCCAATGTGCGCAGCTGAAGCTGCCAAGGCGCGACGGTCTATAAACTCCATCACCGACGGCACAAGACGTGCGGAAATTATCGCCTCCACGACTCGCAGCGCTGATTCGGCGTCCGAGTAATACGCTGCGAGCATGGCGGTCGTCTCGGGTAAGGGAACCAGACGTAAAGCTACGGAGGTAATAACTCCCAATGTGCCTTCCGAGCCGACCAACAGCGGGGTCAAATCGGGCTCCACCGGACGTTTGCGCAGGATGCCGGTGTGGATAACTTCGCCGGCGGCGTTCACGAATTCCAGACCGAGGACATAATGCCCGGTGACGCCATATTTGAAACAGCGCAATCCGCCGGCGTTTTCGGCAACATTACCGCCGATGGTGCTGACGGTGTGGCTGGAGGGGTCGGGGGGATAGAACAGCCCATATTTCGCGACCATCTCTTGAAGGAAAGCCGTGACCACACCCGGCTGGACTAACACCGTGCGCTCGCGCGGGTTGAAGCTGATGATTTTTTTCATCCGCTCGCACGACAGCACGATTCCGCCGTCCACCGGCACGCTGCCGCCCGACAAACCAGAACCCGCGCCGCGCGGCGTAATTGTCAACCCCGTCTCGCGCGCGAAGGAAACCGTAGTTTGCACATCCGGCGCCGATTCTGCGAAAACTACCGCCGATGGAGACGCGCGAAACGCAGTGGCATCGCCGGCATAGACGGCAAGGTCTTCCGGGTTGGTCATCACACTGCCTTCGCCGAGCGCTTTGCGCAGATTGTGGAACGGATCTTTACGGAACCAGGCGGTCATATAACGCGGTAACGTTTCAGATGATGGTGAAAGTCCACCACAATGACCTGTAGAATGGAATACACCGGCACGGCAATAAACATTCCAAACGCACTGCCAATTCCACCGCCGATCATTACTGCAACCAAAACGATTACCGGATGAATCTGCACCGAGCGCGAAATCACCACCGGTTTGAGAATGGTCTCATCCAGTATCTGGACTCCCAACAGGATGACGACCATCCAAATCAATCCCACACCGACGGGGGTATAAGTCATCACAACCACTGCACCGACTGGGAAATAAGCGAGGATGGGACCGATGAACGGGATGAGATTGAACAGGGCGTTAACGATGCCGAGAATCAATGCAAATTTAACCCCTAATACCGCCAGCGCCAGCCAGGTCAAAACCCCAATTATTACCGATTCTATCAACAGACCGCGGATATAATTTCCAAGCTGGCGGTCAATGCTGTAAACAAGCGACAGCGTCATCTCAAAGAAGCGGTTGGGGACTTTTTCAATCAATTGCCTCGTGAAGCGGTCGCTGTCTCTCAAGAAGAAGTAAACAAGGAAAGGAATCAAGGTCAGCATAACGAGAATGTCGGCGGCGTGTCCCAAAAGGGCAAATGAGTCTTCCAAATGACTGGAGAGACTGGCCGCAACTTTCTCCTTCCAACCCTCCAACTGCCCCGCTTCAAGGTTCAGCATCCCCGACATACCGGGCATTATCCGCTCCAGCCGGTCAACCAATCCCGAGTGGATGGTTTTCAAGTCAATCTGCCCCAACTTGGCAAAAAGGGCGCCGGCTTCTCTGAAAAAAATCGGCAGCACAATCGCAACCGCTCCAACGCACACACCCGCGGCAACAACGAAAAGTGTGATTATGGCTGCGTCGCGGGGCAACCCCATCCGCTCGAGGTGGAACATCACCGGTTTCGCGAGGTAGGTGAATACCAGCGAAACGACCAACACCACGACCAGGCTCTTGACCAGTGGAATGACAAACGCAGCGGCAACAACGACCGCCAATAACAGCGTTAGTTGGATTATTCGCCAGTTACGGCGCGATATGAGCGGATAGAGCTGCGGAGTCATTGGTGAGCCAGACGACTGGTGTCGCCCTTTTCAACCAGCATTCTGTTTGCCTCCCGCAGGCGGTGGACGATGATTATAGCCAAACGGTTCAAAAGCACCACGCCAAGCTTGGGGCGCTGGACGATGAGTTCCTGCAGTTGCGGTCGGAATATCCCAATCAGACGGGTTTCGCCGACTGCCACGACCGTCGCGCTGCGGTCGTAGTCGTCAATCAGCGACATCTCGCCAAAGAAGTCGCCGGACTGCAGACGCGCCAACTCCAGCGTTTCACTACCCCGGTCCATAACCACCTTCACCGCACCGGAAACAATGATATACATTCCCAGTCCGGGTGTGCCATAGGCGCAGACAATTTCATCGTCGGCAAACTGGCGGTGATGGAACAGCGGTGTGAGGTGTCGCCAGTCCCGGGTGGAGAGTCCCTCAAAAAGCAGCGTCTGTGACAGGGTCTTAATAGCCTCGCCAATGCTGTCCGGGCGCGCGGTGTGAATGGGAGCCCACTCCACACCCGGCGAATCAAGGCGTTTAAAACGCTCCAAATGGGAATTGGTATTGATCGAGTTGTCCTAATCTAAGGCAGTTTGGTATTGAGCCATCAATGGGCGACGCCCACCTCTCGGGTTGATATCAACCGGTGGGCGATATTGGGCTCGAACCAATGACCTCCTGCGTGTAAGGCAGGCGCTCTGGACCAACTGAGCTAATCGCCCGTTACCTGTTTCCGATGGTGACCGACCGGGTATTCAGGAAGGCGGTCGTTCGTCCGCCTGGCGCCGGTTTCGCGCCAATATCGCCCAGATGAAAATGCCTATATAGGCGGCCAGCAGGACGAGCGGCGCAACAGTGCGCGACAAGGGATTATCCCAGGGTCCGACGGACAACAGGAGATATCCAATTATCAGCACCAGCAAGCCGGCGGCAAAGAGGAACGCGTTCCGTTTGCTGAGATCAACCGACGGTAGAAACTGTTTGGGCGAGGAACCTTTTTGGTGTTTCATAGTGATACAATATAAGGTAACAGAAGACTTAAGGAAAGATGGGAGCGCCCCCCCGTCAACTGCCTTGTGAGTTATCGCCGATAGTCGTATCTTATAAGTGAGACTACTTCGTAACCGACCTTTCGCAAACGTCGGTCATCCGAGACAGCCTCTGCCTGTTGCAAATCAATGAAGTCATCCCGGTTTATAATGTTGAAACCTTACCCGAACCTGACCATAACCTTATTGAACGCCGCAATTCTGGTATTGGCAACCATCTTTGTCCCGCTGGAGTCGGCGGCACAGACCGACTACGGAAAGAACAAGGTTCAATACCGCTATCTCCGTTGGGAGTATCTCACCACCGAGCATTTCAACATCTATTACAGCCAGGATGGGCGCGAGATTGCGGATTTCGTGGCCGATATCGCCGAAGATGTCTATCGCCAACTATCGCAGAAATTTCACTACAGCGAAGAAGGGCGCGATCCCATCACCATCATCACATTCAAGTCTCATAACGAATTCCAGCAGACAAATGTTTCCTCGGAGGAGCCCGACGAGGCGACCGGCGGTTTCACCGAATTTCTGAAAACCCGTGTAGTGGTGCCGTTTGAAGGCGATTACGAAAAGCTGCGCCACGTGGTCAACCATGAATTGACCCACGCCATAATGATTCGGATGCTCTATGGCGAAGGGCTGTTGGCAATCACTTCCGGCCTCTCCCAATCGCGCACTCCCCTCTGGTTCACGGAAGGATTGGCAGAATACGAATCACGGCGCGGACTGGATCCGGAGACGGAAATGATATTGCGCGACGCGGTTGTAAACGACATCCTGCCGGAAATTCGGGACTTGGACCAGTTCGGCTACGTCGGCGTCTATAAATGCGGGCAGTCGGTTCTCTACTACATCGCCCAGCGCTACGGCGATGAAAAGGTCGGGGAAATGCTCTTGCATATGAAGGGATCGGTGGATTTTGAACGGGCATTGAGAGCATCCATCGGGACTGATTTGGAGGAGTTGTCCAAGCGGTGGCGACAATATATCAAGGAGCGTTATTGGCCGTTAGTCGCGAAAATGGATCCGCCCGACCGCACCGCGCGGCAACTTACCAACCACAAGAAGGAATACTGTTATATCAACAACAGCCCGGCGCTCTCGCCCAACGGCGAATGGTTGGCGTTTTTATCGGATCGTTCGGACTACTTTGACGTCTATCTGATGAATACCGCCGATGGGAAGGTAAAGCGGCGTTTGGTGCGGGGGCAGCGCAGCGGCAAGTTTGAGGAGCTGCACTGGCTGCGTCCCGGCATAACCTGGTCGCCGGACGGAACGAGAATCGCATTTTGCGCCCGAGCCGCAGGGCGCGATGTTCTTTACCTAATCAACGTTGAAACCGGTCAAATTGAGCGCAGTTGGACGCCGAAAGCCGACGGTCTCTTCAGCCCCGCGTGGTCACCGGACGGATCGCAAATCGGGTTGGTAAGAATGCTGAACGGGTATAGCGACATCATATCGGTGGACGTCACCAGTGGAGAGACACAGCCGGTCACCAATGATGTCTGGGATGACGCCGACCCGTCTTGGGCGCCCGATAGTCGGCGGTTGCTGTTCACATCCAACCGTGGCGACAATCTCAGTCCGACGAGCCCTGTGCCGGGACAGACTCTGTTCGGACAACCTTTTGAAGAGTTTGACATCTATGAGATTGAATTGGCGAGCGGCGATATCCACCGGCTAACAAATGACAAGTTTGAAGAGCGAACGCCGCTCTGGACGAGCATAGACCGCACCATCCTCTATGTGTCCGACCGCAGCGGAGTCTTCAACATTTATCTTCACAACCTGACAACCGGCGAATCGCGCCCCATCACCAACGTCGTCACCGGCACATTTCAGCCTACCCTGGCGCTTCACGACGGTTCGCTTGCCTTCACCAGCTACTTTGACTACGGCTATGACGTTTACACGATCAACAACCCATTCAAAGCCGGACAGATAGTGACCTTGACCGAGGCGCCGCCGGCGGAGCAAATACCATCTCCCCCTCAGGAAGGGAACCTTGTGGATGTCGCCGGGCAAGACTACCAGCATTTTGTCTTTGACCGATTGCTGACCAAAGAATATGAACAACAACCCACTCCGGAAGACAGCATTCAGGCTGCTTCACGCACGCGAAACGAGAGTGGCCGGTATCCCAGCTATGAATACGAGGTCAAGTTATCACCCGATTTGGTGATAGTCAACGCCTCCTACAGTCCTTACTTTCAGATGCAAGGGGCGGGACTGATGCTACTGACCGACGTTTTGGGCAGCCATCAGTTATATGTAAGCTTGTATCTTAATCGGACGTTGGAATACAGCAACACATTTCTGATGTATGAGTATTTAGCGCGACGGATTGATTACGGGGTGGGGTTCTATCACTATGCCTATCCCTTCTCCGACAATCGCGCGGATTATATTGATAGAAATTGGGGCATCTTCCTTCAGACCGCCTACCCTTTGAATCGTTACAATCGCGTTGAATTAAGCGGGGAATACCGGGTGGTGGAACGTAAGGTGTGGAACGACTATGTTGGATATGCCACAGGCGACCGATTGGAGACTGTTGTCCCGCATTTGGGGCTGGTGCACGACACATCCATCTGGGGTTACTCTACTGCCCCGACTAATGGTGACCGGTGGCGGGTGGATGCCTCGCTGAGCCCCAAACTCCATACTCAATCAACCGGGATGCCTGATAAAGGCTATGACTTCGCGACTTTCTCGGTTGACTGGCGCAGGTATTTTGTCCGCCACAAGGAATACACCTTCGCCTTCCGTTTGAGCGGGGCGCTATCCAACGGCAACAATCCGCAACGATTCTTTTTGGGAGGCTTGGATAACTGGTTCAATTACCGGTTTGACAATCCAGAAGGCGGCGTCCAGATTGACATCAATGACGTCTATTACTCCAGCTTCGTGACGCCGCTGCGGGGAGTCGGGTATTACAACCGGGTGGGGACGCGCTACCTGCTCGGCAACTTTGAATTCCGCCACCCATTCATAAAACAATTACAATTGGGATGGCCCCTGCCCATCTATCTGCGCAATGTTCAGGGGGCGCTGTTCTGGGATTACGGCAGCGCATGGTCACCCGATAATCCGCGACTCTACAGAAGAACTTTATTACCCAAACTTTGGTCGCACGGTTACGGGTTCGGGATACGGTTGGATTTGGGGATAGCGCCGGTGGAATGGGACGTCGCCTGGTCGCCGCAATCGGGGTTAAGGCCGCAGTATTACTTCTCGCTGAACCTGGGTTTCTGACGGGGCAAGATTAGGATGGAATGGCATTGAGTGGTTTCCGTAAACCCACACCCGCCCAAAGGCAGCAAAATACGCGCACAAGGCGCTATACTACGTAGTATAGCCCCTCGTGGGCGTCATACCGTCATTAGTATAGCCCCTCGTGGGCGTCATCATTAGTCCCTCGTGGGCGTCATCCGACATTTGGACACCACAGCTTTAGCTCCCGGGATTATCAAGCTCTTTCTTCAAACTTACCAACAAGTCAAGCGCTTCAAGGGGGGTCATACGGTCGGGGTTGACTTCCGATAGACGATCGCGCATTTTCTTTTCCAGTGGGTCAAAGAAGGATAGCTGCGGCAGATGTTTTTGAGGAATGCGCGCAATTCTGACTACTCCTGTCTCTTTGTTCGGAAATTTCGGCTCCTCCGCATTTGCAAACGCATTGACAGCTGGATTCAGGTCATTCGCCTCCAGATTTGCCAGCACCTCTTTGGCGCGGCTGATGACCGCCGCTGGAATCCCCGCCATTTGCGCCACGTGAATACCGAAGCTGCGGTCGCAGCCACCAGGAATGATTTTACGCAGGAAGACAATTCGGTCATTATATTCCTTGACTGCCACGTTCCGATTGGCAACCCCGGATAAATACTTCTCCAAGTCCACCAATTCGTGGTAATGCGTGGCGAACAGCGTCCGCGGGCGCAGACGCGGCGTTTCGTGCAGGTATTCCACGATTGCCCACGCCAAACTTAGCCCGTCAAAGGTGGATGTCCCCCGCCCCACTTCGTCAAACAACACCAGCGAGCGGGTGGTGGCGTTATGCAGGATGGACGCCGTTTCCTGCATTTCCACCAGGAAAGTGGATTCCCCACCAGCAAGATTGTCCAACGCGCCGATACGGGTGAACAGCTTGTCCACTATGCCGATCCCAGCTTCCTTAGCCGGCACGAACGAGCCCATCTGAGCCATTATCACGGTCAGGGCGATCTGGCGCAGATAGGTGGATTTACCCGCCATATTGGGACCGGTGACAATGATGATGCGCAGGTCGCCGCCGATTTCCAAGTCATTGGGGACGAACTGCTCGCCTGGCGGCAGCATCTTCTCCACCACCGGATGGCGGCTGGCAGTCAACACAATCCGGTCGTCATCGGTCAGGCGCGGGCGATGGTAGTTTTCGCTGACCGCTAAAAGAGCCAGAGCGGACTGGACATCAGCTTCAGCAAGTGCGGCGGCATTCTCCTGGAGTTCGGCTGAGTGTTTTAGCGTCTGCTCCACTAAACGCTGGTAGATTTCGCTCTCCAGGCGGCAGAGCAGCTCTTCGGCGTTGACGACCTTATTCTCGTATTCCTGAAGTTCTGTGGTAGTGAACCGCTCGGCGTTGGTCAGGGTCTG
>Ga0315274_10016642_pt1 | contig 10387 bp, 11 predicted proteins | sample YL17G02_20_MG_FD_203700 | JGI IMG/M metagenome (GOLD analysis project Ga0315274, IMG submission 203700) | Sediment microbial communities from Yellowstone Lake, YNP, Wyoming, USA - YL17G02_20 | ecosystem: Environmental > Aquatic > Freshwater > Lake > Sediment | place: USA: Wyoming | collected... | reverse complement strand
GCTGCCATGATGCTGACGCGCCAGGTTTCACGTGAAACGTTTTTGCTGGCGAAATTCACGGCGCTGGCAGTCACCTTTGCGGCCAGCCTGGTGTTGGCGTCGTTGGGCTGCTGGTACTATACTTTGCTGCTCTTTCAGGCCCTCGACTGGATCCCCTTCTTGGCGCTCAACGGCTTGATGCTGGTGGTCTTTCTCGATTACATCGCCATGACGCTGCTGTGCAGCACGCTGGCGCGCAGCCAGGCGGCTGCGGCCGGGCTGGCCTTCGGTGGCCTCGTCCTCTTGGGCGGACTCGGCGCGCTGCCCCGCATCGGCGACTTCCTGCCGGGGAGGTTGTTCTCCTGGGGAACAGCTTTGCTGATCGGCAAGGCGGATCCAGCCTGGCCGGCGCTGTGGATCAGCCTGGGCTTGATCCTGGCGCTGCTGCTGGCTGCTGGCATTATCTTCCGCCGCCAGGAACTCTGATCGACGTGTCGGACTCCTTGAATTGACGCACGTTTCACGTGGAACAACTGGCAAAAACTCGATTTTAGCTGGAGGTCCAAATGGCTGAACAAACTCTCTGGGAATACCAGGTTCTCACCATCGGTAGTGCCTTTGGCACAAAGGATGGGCAAATCGAGGCGACGTTGAACGAATGGGGTCAGGAAGGCTGGGAGGCGGTCAACGTGTACACGCCAAGCAACAGCAGCAAAGTCACCATCGTTGCCAAGCGCCCGATGACCGCTTCTGCCCGGCGCTGGCGGTCTGTGCCGTAACTTATGATCCCCCCATCCAAATAAGAACATTTGTTCTTATTTGGATGGGGCTTACTGATTGGCTAACCTGCCGATCCACGAGTTCACTTATTTTCTGTTCTCCTTCCCTAAAAAGCAGTAAAATAGCGTAACTACTCAGGCATGTCATGCTGAGCGGAGCGTTCTTCCCTGCACCGGACGCAGGACGGTGTGCGGAGCGAAGCATCTCAGCCCAGTTTGTGAGAGATTCTTCGCCGCTGGAAGAACATCAGCGGCTCACACCGTCCCGGTGTCCTTCCGGGAGAATGACACCCCGGCTGAGTAGTTACAAAATAGCTTTGAAATCTATAACTGAATGAGGTTGTTATGCCCATTTACGAGTACATCTGCCAGGATTGCAAAAAAGAATTCGAGGTGCTCCGCCCGATGAGGCAAGCGGATGTGCCGATGGCCTGCGCGGCCTGCGGCGGCGAGAACATCAAGCGCAAGCTCTCCCTCTTCTTTGCTGAAAGCGGCGGCAAAGCAGTGGCAGGTACATCTGTACCCGCATGTGGCTCCTGCGCAGGCGGAGATTGTTCACATTGCGGAAATTAATGGAGCCGCGAAGGAGCGACACTTGCACCTGCTGCACACTTGCCCCGGCGCTGCCCGCCAGGGCAAGTGCCGGGGAGTGCAGGTGAGAGCGCGAAGTTCTCTTCGTGATCGCGAAGAATGCTTCGCGGTAAACTTTTTGGAGGTTAACATGGAATACGCTCAACTTGGCCGCACCGGCCTGAAAGTCTCCCGGCTGTGCCTGGGGACGATGAACTTCGGCCCGCAGACCAGCGAGACTGATTCGTTCGCCATCATGGATAAGGCCCTCGAACTGGGCGTCAACTTTTTCGATACCGCCAACGTCTACGGCTGGAAGACCGGCGAAGGTATCACCGAGCAAATTGTTGGACGCTGGTTTGCCCAGGGCGGCGGGCGGCGCGAGAAAGTGGTTATCGCCACCAAGGTCTATGGCGGTATGGGCAAGTGGCCCAATCAAGGCCGACTCTCGGCGCTGCACCTCCGCCAGGCGTGCGAAGAGTCCCTGCGCCGCTTGCAGACCGATCACATTGACCTTTACCAGATGCACCACGTGGACCGCAACAGCCCGTGGGAGGAAATCTGGCAGGCCATGCAGACGCTCGTCCAGCAGGGCAAAGTTCTCTATATTGGATCGAGCAACTTCGCCGGTTGGCACATCGCCCAGGCGCAGGAGACGGCCAAAGCCCGCCACTTCATGGGGTTGGTCTCTGAACAGAGCCTGTACAACCTGAAAGATCGCATGATCGAGCTGGAAGTCGTCCCGGCTTGCCGCAACTACGGAATTGGCATCCTCCCCTGGAGCCTGCTGGCGGGCGGCTTGCTGGGCGGCGTGCTGCAAAAGATAAAAGAAGGTCGCCGCGCCTCAAAAGACACGCAGAAGGAGATCGGTGAAAAGCGCGCCAAGCTGGAAGCTTGGGAGAAATTCTGCGGCGAGATGGGCGAAAAGCCAGCCGACGCGGCCCTGGCTTGGCTGCTGCACAACCCGGCTGTCACCGCGCCGATCATCGGTCCGCGCACGCTGGAGCAACTGACCGGCAGCCTGCGCGCCCTGAAAGTCAAGCTGAACAAGGTCGCGCTGACGAAACTGGACGAGATCTGGCCCGGTCCAGGCGGCGAAGCGCCGGAAGCGTACGCGTGGTAATTACGTTCTCAAGTTGGCAGGTTTGAACGTTACAAACCTGCCAACTTGCTAGCGTGTCAACACTGGAACAATGTACCCTCGCTACACCTACCCTCCCCTCGGCGTGCTTGGCCTGGCTTTCAACGTGCTCTTCGGCGGGCATCGTTCCTTTCGCGCCGACAGCCAGCGCTGCATCCAGCGGCTGAAGCCACCGTTGCGTGTATTGGGGGAAGGAAACATTCCGCAATCCGGTCCCTGCCTGATCACTTTCAACCATTATTACCGCCCCGGCTTCGGTGCCTGGTGGCTGGCGCTGGCGATTGCTGCCGTCGTGCCGGTCGAGATGCACTGGATCATGACCGGCGAGTTGACCTACCCCGGCAAATGGTACGCGCCGCTGGGGATGGCTGGCTCGCGCTGGCTGCTGAGTCGCTTCGGTAAAATCTACGCACACACCACCATGCCGCCTATGCCGCCGCGCCCGCAGGACGTGGAAACGCGCGCCCGCGCCGTGCGCGAGGTGCTATCCTATGTGAAGGAGCACCCGCACGCTATCCTCGGCCTGGCGCCCGAGGGCGGCGATCACCCCGGCGGAAGGCTATCCTGGCCAGCCGCGGGTGCGGGCCGTTTTGGGCTTTTGCTGGCCGGCCGGGGGTTTAGATTCGTGCCGGTTGGCGCGTACGAGGCGGAGGGGGCATTATGCCTGAGTTTTGGGCCAGCGTACCGAGTAGGTGCTGCGCATGAATTGAGCATTCCGCGTGGCCTGTCGCCCGATGAAAAAGACTGCCAGGCCGCCAAAATCATCATGGAGCATATCGCCCGCCAGTTGCCCTCGCACCTGAGCGGCGAATTCGGCTAGTGAGTTTGCACGCACAAATTGTCAGTAATTTATCGCCGCCCCCCTCTGTCCCCCTATTTCTAAACTTCGAAATGGGGGGATGAAAGGGGGGTGCTGCAACCCCTCTCAACTCCAGGCGTATATCTAGCTAGAACGACCCACAGGAGTCCCATTGAACGACGAAATGGCCTGGATCGTACAGGCGCAAAACGGCAGTGACGAAGCGTTTACGTGTCTGGTCGAGGCATACCAAACCCCGGTTTACAACCTGTGCTACCGGATGCTGGGCGAGCCGGAGGCGGCCGAGGACGCGGCCCAGGAGACCTTCCTGAAGGTCTACCAGAACCTGGCGCGCTACGACCGGGATCGTTCCTTCGCCACCTGGCTGCTCTCCATCGCCGCCCATCACTGCATTGACCGCCTGCGGCGCAGACGCTTCGTCTCGTTCTCGATCGACGCGGATGACGAGGCGCAGATGGAACTCCCCGACCGCTCCGCGCCGGACCCGGAAACGGAGACCGTCCGCCGGCAGGAACAGGCCCAACTTCACCAGTTGCTCCAATCCCTCGACCCGACCGACCGCGCCGCGCTCATCCTCCGCTACTGGCAGGATTGCTCCGAAATCGAGATCGCCCAGGCACTGACGTTGACCGTCCCGGCGGTCAAGAGCCGCCTGCACCGGGCGCGCCGCGCACTGGCGAAACTATGGGAAGAAGAGACTCCCCGCGCCCGCACAGAAAGGAGGCCGCATGAATCACCGGCCTTTTGAAGATTGGATGCTAGAAGACCAGGCAATGACAGCCGAACAAAAGCGCGAATTGCAGTCCCACCTGCGGACTTGCACTCAGTGCGCCGCGCTGGCGGAGGTCAACCTGGCGCTAGGCTCGGCCAAAGTGGTCGCGCCGGCCTCGGGTTTTGCGGACAGGTTCCAGGTCCGGCTGGCGGCGCAGCGGCAGACCCAGCGCAAGCGCAACTTCTGGGGCTTCCTGATCCTGGTCATCAGCGTGATGACGGTGCTGATGTGGCTTGCCTGGCCTATCCTCAAAGTGGTGCTCGATTCGCCAGTTGATTTTCTTTCCACCTGGCTATCCTACCTGCTCTCGCTGTGGTTCTGGCTCCAGGCTTTGGGGCAGGCCGGATCGGTGCTGCTGCGGGTCATACCGACTTTCGTACCGCCATACGTTTGGGCGCTGCTCGCTTTTGCGCTCGCTGGTTGGAGTCTGCTGTGGGTCCTTTCGATTTGGAAATTAGCAAAGATTCCGCAAGGAGTGTGACATGAAATTCAATAAATGCCTTTCGTTCTTCTTGCTGCTGACGCTCGTCTTCGTCCCGATGCAATCCGCCTCGGCGAAGGGGCTGACCGATGGCAGGGTCATCTTTGGCAGCGCGTATACTTTGGAAAGCGGCAAAACGCTGACCGGTGACCTGGTCGTTTTCGGCGGCTCGGCAACTATAGAAAAAGGCGCCAAAGTCGAAGGCGATACCGTCGTCATTGGCGGCAGCCTGGTCGTGGACGGAGAAGTGACCGGCGACGTGGCGATGGTCGGCGGCGCAGTGACGCTGGGCGCAGAATCGCACGTTCACGGCAACCTGTCCACGGTTGGCGCAGTGCTGACGCGCGCCGAAGGCTCACAGGTGGATGGCGAGATCTTCAACACGGCCACCTCCTGGAAACAAGTAGACAACCAGCCGACGATGCCTCAACCGCTGACCCCCATCACGCCGCAGGTGTCGTTCGATTTCAAGCCGTTCTGGTCAATTGCGAACGTATTCGGGCAGGCGGTAGCCCTGGGTATCCTGGCCATGCTGGTGTTGCTGTTCCTGGCGCCGCATACCCAGCGCGTTGGACAGGCAATCGTTGGCCAGCCGTTCATCGCCGGGACCTTGGGCCTGCTGACCGTTATCCTGACCCCGCTGGCCCTGCTCTTGCTCATCGTCACCATCCTGCTCATACCGGTGGCGCTGGTGGCTGTCATCGCCCTTGCGCTGGCAGCCGTCTTCGGCTGGATCGCCCTCGGCCTGGAGATTGGACAACGCTTCACCGCAGCCATCAAGCAGCAGTGGCACCCGTCGCTGGCTGGCGGCTTGGGCACCTTCCTGCTGGCCCTCGTCGTGAATTCCATCGGGCTCATCGCCTGTGTGGGCTGGCTGGCGCCCTTCCTGGTGACCATTCTCGCCATTGGCGGCGTGATCATGACCCGCTTTGGGGCGCGCCCTGCCGAGTCGCCTGTTGCAGCCATTGCCTCGAATCCACCGGCCGGGCCGGTCGCCCCAACAAAATAGCTCGAAGAACAGCACCAGTCGTGTCGTTGCGAACCGCCGGAGGCGGTGAAGCAATCTCCTGGCTGATCAGGAGACTGCGTCCGCGGACACACCGTCCTGCGTTCGGTGCAGGGAAGAACGTTCGCCTCGCCGAAGGCCTACTCGGCAGCGACACCCGACTTTGAAAACCCCGCTTCGCTGAGCCGAGGCGGGGTTCATGCTTTGAGAGGGGAGGTGATATAATTTTTCTGCTCCAACCGTTTGCTTCATCCAGATAGAGAGATTGCCTATGATCCCGCAGCAGAAACTCCCCCTTCACCCAAACCCACCGCCCCTGATCCGCGTCTCCGGCACACACCGCGAGATGGGTCGTCAGATCGGCGAAGCCTGCACGCCTCAGGTGCTGCACAGTATGGAAAATGCCAGGAAATTGTTCGAAGATGCCTACGAACAATTGGAGTTGACCTGGGAAGGTGCAAAGATCCAGGCGCGCAAGTACATGCCCTTTGCCCAGGAACGCTATCCACAGTACATAGAAGAAATAATGGGCATCGCCGAGGGCTCGAAAGTACCCTTCGACGACCTGGCCGTGCTCAACGCCATGGAAGCTGTGACATCGGACGCGCTGCACCTGCTCCGCTGCACCAGCCTGGCCGTCAACGGCGACCGCACCGCGGATGGTCACGTGCTGGCGGCCCACAACGAGGACTGGATGCCGGAGGACGAGGACGATGTTTTCATTGTCCACGCCACGCCCCAGGATGCGCCTCCCTTCCTGGGAATGACCTATGGTGGCTTGCTGCCCAACATCGGCATCAACGCTTATGGCATTGCGCAATTTTGCGACTCGGTCTACCCGGACGACTCGCGCATCGGAATCCCGCGCACGTTTGTCTCGAGAGCCGTATTGGCTGCCAAGACGCCCGGCGAGGCCATGAATCATATGCTGGCTCCGCGTCGCGCCGCAGGTTACAATCACCTGTTGGTGCACGAGAGCGGCGAGATGTACAACGTGGAGGTCTCTGCCCGGCGGTTCGCCATCCTTTACGGCGAAGAAGGCTATCTTGTGCATACGAATAATTACCTGGCCGAAAGTATGCTGGTCGTCGAAGACGAGCCGGAAGAGCTGGTCAGTTCGCGCGTGCGCTATTTCCGCGCCCTGGGTTTGCTCAAGCGTAATCCGCAACATACCATCAAATCACTCCAGTTGATCCAGCGGGATCACGTCAATTTCCCGAATTCGATTTGCAACCATTCCATTAACGATCAGAACGTACTGGATCGCGAGAAGACGATCAATGCCATGGTTCTGGATCTGACGGCGCGCGAGATGCACATCGCCTGGGGCAACCCGTGTGAGAACCCGTATCACACGTATCATTTGGACGCTTAAATCCCTCACCTAAAGCCTTTGGACGGAGTCAAACGTCTCCTGACATTTGGCTTTGGACGGAGTCAAACGTCTCCTGACGTTTGGCGTTCGAAGGTCAGGAAACTTTCGACTCCGGAGTCATTTGGATGCCTGATTTCCCTCACCTAAAGCCTTTGGACGGAGTCAAACGTCTCCTGACGTTTGGCTTTGGACGGAGTCAAACGTCTCCTGACGTTTGGTTCATTCGTGTGACTTTGTGGAGGTATTTATGCGTTTCGGTATCATGGCCATGCAGATCGGCGCGCTGATCCCGCCGGGTGTTCCCGCCGAGCAGATCATGGCGAATATCACGACCTTCGATCACGCTGCGCTGGCGCGTGACTTGGCGGGTCGCGGCTTCGACCCCATCGAGCTGGGCGGCGACTTGAGCCTGTTCATGCCGCACACGTTCAATCCGGAATCCATCGAAAGGCTGGCCACACTCAGAGCGGAGGGCATTTCCTACACCGTCCATTTGCCGCTGTGGTCGGTCGAACCTTCCACGCCGCTGACACCGGTGCGCAGAGGCTCGGTGGAGGCGGTGATCGAGATCCTCAAGGCGACCATGCCGCTGGAGCCGGAGGTCTACGTGCTGCATGCCACCGGCGCGCTGGCAGCCGAATTCTACAACATGAAGATCTCGGAACTGGCGCGCAGCCTGATCCTGCGCCAGTTCCAGAGCGGCGCGCGCGCGAGCCTCCTGGCCATCCTGGAACGGACCGGCCTGCCTAGCCGCAAGCTGGCCATCGAGACGGTCGAGTTTCCCCTCGACCTGACGCTCGAACTGGCCGACGAGCTTGACCTCTCGATTTGTCTGGATACCGGTCACGTCCTGGCTGGCTTCCCCGGCTGGTTCGATTTCTTTGAGGTGGTGGAAAAGCTCCTGCCGCGCCTGGCCGAAGTCCACCTGCACGATTGCAAGAAAATGCCAGAAGGCGTGCGCGGCTACGGCGAAGACCACAAACCGCTCGGCCACGGCGACCTGGAGCTGGGCCGCTTCCTCGACCGGCTGGCGGAGGCGAACTTTAAGGGGCCTTTGGTGTTCGAGCTTAAAATCGAGGAAGCTTTAGGGTCCCTGAAAGTTGTGGAATCTCTTCGCCCTGATTATTTGGAACGAGAGTAACCTACGGGTACGCTGTGACACTACCGCGTTATAATGGTTGCGAAGTAAGCAACCATAATCCACGCCAAGGAGGCAACCATGCCTGACTTCAAACCACTCAACTGGAAGCCCGCACCTGGCATCGGCTACACCGTTGTCCGCCGTAAGGATGGCGGGATGCACTATACCTTCACCGATCTCTCGGAAGCGACCGTCAAACACTGGCAGGAGTTCGCTCACGAGCATCTGCTGGAAGCGGATCGCCTGACGCGCAACCTGTACGACCTGCGGCAGGTGCAGGCCGTGCCGGAGCTTGCTTTGCGCACGGCGATCGAGGTCAACAGCGACCCGACGGCGCGCTACATCCGCCTGGCAGTTGTCGTTGCCAGCGATGAGGTCGCCAATGCCATTCGCAAGATTGCGGCCCTGGCCCTGCCAGAGACCTCCGCGGCCATAAAGATCTTCACCAACATTGACGAAGCCGAGGCCTGGCTGAGCCGCCTGCTCGACCAGATAGTGTAGTGACGACTCGAGTCGTCACTACGATTTCATCCATGAAACCCCTGGCGATTGGCAAACACAGCCTGGCGTGGGGCGAACGCACCTACGTGATGGGCATCCTCAACATCACGCCGGACAGCTTTTCGGGGGATGGCCTTCTGCCCTCCCCCGCCCCCCTCTCTCCTCTCCCCCCATCTCCGCAAGAGATGGGGGGAGAGGGCAGGGTGAGGGGGGCCGACCAGGCGCGTACTTTCCTCGCCTCCGGCGCGGACATCCTCGACGTGGGCGGGGAATCCACGCGCCCCGGCTCGCAGCCGGTGGACGCCGAAGAGGAGATGCGTCGCGTCATCCCGGTCATCCGCGCCATCGCGGTGGAGTTCCCAGAAGCCCTTATCTCGATTGACACCTGCAAGGCTGAAGTCGCAGAGGAGGCGCTGAAGGCCGGCGCGAGCATCGTCAATGACGTGTGGGCCTTGCGCGCCGATCCAGGCCTGGCTGGCGTTGCGGCGCGGTACAACGCGCCGGTGATCCTGATGCACAATCGCAGCCAGCCGGCCAACGTCGAGGTGCGGGAACGGCTCGGCAGCGCCTATCTCGGCGCGGAATATCAAAATCTGATTGCGGATGTCAAGCGAGAACTGATGGATTCGGTTGCCATTGCCCGCGTCGCCGGAATTCCTGACGAGCGCATCATCCTGGACCCCGGCATCGGCTTCGGCAAGACGGTCGAGCAAAACCTCGAGCTCATCAACCGCCTGGATGAGATCCGCAGCCTGGGCTATCCTGTCCTGCTTGGGGCGTCACGCAAGTCCTTTATCGGTTACACCCTGGACCTGCTGCCTGACCAGCGCGTCGAGGGGACGGCCGCCGCCGTGGCGGTTGGCATCCTGCGCGGCGCGGACATCGTCCGTGTCCACGACGTGGAAGCCATGGCCCGCGTGGCGCGCATGACCGACGCGCTCGTCCGAAGGAAGGTATGACCGACGATTTCGCTTACAGCCTGCTGCGCAGCGGCATTCTTTCCGCCAAAGAGGGGCAAAAAAGCCTGGCGGCGCGCCATCTCGAACGCGCAATTGATAACACGAAGGATTACGAAATCCTGGCGGAAGCCTGGTACTGGATGAGCGTGGTGACCGACGAGCGGGTGGAAAAACGCAAGCTGCTCGAAAACGCCCTGGCCTACGACCTGCAGCACGCCCGGGCGCGCCGTGACCTGGCCGTGTTGGATGGCAAGCTCAAACTGGAGGAGATCGTCAACCCGGATGCCATCCCTGCTCCCCCCGCTGGCCCGCAGGTTGTGGAGGCGCAACGCTTCACTTGCCCGAAGTGCGGTGGCCGCCTCGCCTATGCGCCCGATGGCCGTTCGCTGGTCTGCGGGTATTGCAGCCGGGGGCAGGCGCTTGGCCTATCCAGCGCCCCGCCGGAAGAAGAGGATTTTTTCATCGCCATGGCCACCGCGCGTGGACATGGCAAGCCGGTGGCGATGCACACCTTCCATTGCCAGGGCTGCGGCGCGGAGTTCTTGCTCGCGCCCGAAGTGCTCTCGACCGTCTGCGCCTATTGCCAGTCGCCTCACGTCATCCGCCTCGACCAGACTCGTGACTTGATCGGGCCTGAAGGTATCATTCCACATGCCTTCACCCAGAGACAGGCTGCAAAGCTACTGGTTGAGTTCATCGAGAAACACAAGATCGAACCGCAAGGCATGCTGGCACCGCCGCGCGGCCTGTATCTGCCGATCTGGACGTTCGACCTGGGCGGAGAGATCTCCTATAGCGGTGAGGTCGTCAAATACGAGGGGCGGGTCAGGAAAACCGTCACGGTCAAGGACGCCTGGCCTGTG
>Ga0315274_10016640_pt1 | contig 10387 bp, 21 predicted proteins | sample YL17G02_20_MG_FD_203700 | JGI IMG/M metagenome (GOLD analysis project Ga0315274, IMG submission 203700) | Sediment microbial communities from Yellowstone Lake, YNP, Wyoming, USA - YL17G02_20 | ecosystem: Environmental > Aquatic > Freshwater > Lake > Sediment | place: USA: Wyoming | collected... | reverse complement strand
CATCACCCGACCGTCTATCGCTGGACGTGTCAAGCGCATCGGGGCGCGATTCCTGACCGCGTCACGCCACCCCCGCCCGAGCCAAAGGTTCGGACCCCGTGGAAACCGACCCACAACGCTGCCGCGCCCACGTCACGAAAGCCGCCCACGTCACGAAAGCCGCCCACGTCACCCCTCGCTCGACCCCCCATCACGAACCCGGCCATGGTCGTGACGACAGCCAGCGATGGCGCGTGGCCGTTGACGCGTGCCGATCTAGATTTTCTACTCCAGAATCAGGACCGCCCCGCGTTCACGGTCAGCATGGAGCGGTCCCTTCCGACCAGTGTAGTGTATCGTGTCTGGGGCATGGCCGAACGAGGAGAAATACCTACATGAAGTACAGAGTCATCGGGATCAAAATCGACCCGGACGGGCGGGTGATGGCGAAGAAGGACCGCACGTTCCCCACCTTGAAAAAGGCACGCGTGTTCAAGGAGGCGCTGCTGTTCGGCGGGTATCGTGTGCAGGTCACGGACGTCCATAGCGGGAGCGTACAATGACGATCCACGTTCCAGGCATCCCCGGCCCGTACAGACAGCTCTGCTGGCAACAAGATCCGGTACGGCTGCTGCGCTGCGACCGCGCCCGCAACCACAATGGCCTGCACACCTGGGAGTGGGCCGCGATCACGACGGCGCTGAACTGCGAAACCGTCGAGGGCGCGTTGCATCACATCGGGGCGTTGAAGCAAACGCTGGCCAAGGCCGAGGCGGAGCTCGCGGCGCTGAAGGCGCGGACGTGCGACAATGACGAAACACGCGAGTATATCTTCACGGCTGGCTGGCAGTCAGCACGACAGGAGCGACCAGCCGAATATCAGGAAACAGAACACGAACTCCGGCACAGCGCCTATCTCTATTGGGCTGCGAAGGAGACACCATGAAGTCGGTAAAGGCGTGGGCGATTATCGACGTTGACGGATGCCTACGAGTGAACTGGGAAAGGGTTGCGGTATTTCCGTCTCGCAGAAATGCCCGTGCTGAGAGCTACCACCATGAACGCGTCGTCCGCGTGGAGATACGCGAAGTGCCGCGCAAGAAAGCGAGGAAGCCATGACTGACATGGACCTCCCCGCGCTGTGCGAGGCGGATGCGTTACGCGACCGAGCGTTGAAGCGTTCCGGGCTGACTCGTAAAGAGCTACGGTGCCCACACGCGAAGTCCGACATGACGCCGTGCGTGGCCCGAGACGGACGCCTCGCAGTGTACTTCACGCAGGAACGAGGAGTCCCGTGCTGCGTGGGATGCGAGCGGAGCCTGGACCTGCTCACGTCGGAACTGGAGGCGAAGCCATGAGGTGTAAGCCTGCACCGTGTAAGAGTGGCTGCAAGGATGGCGACCTCTACCCGAACTACTACGAATCAGGTGGTGGCTGTGGCACGCCCTACTGCCACGGCCCCTCCGAAACGCATTGTCGCAAGTGCGGGTGGTTCACGATGTCGTGTTCGTGCGGTAGTTGCAACGGGGCAAGTAAAGTCTCGGCGCGAACATGGGACGATATCCAACGGCGCAAGAAAGCGAGGAAGCCATGACCTCCCTCCCCGCGCTGCGCGAGGCGGTGGCGAAGGAGCAGGAATGAGCAAGCAGCCCGTCTATGGGTTTCCGTGCGTGACGGACCCGCACGACTTCATCCCAGATGGAGAATGCTGCTCACCAGCGGAAATCGAGACACACCGGCTGGCGTGCGCGAACTACGGGAAACCGTCGTACCAACCGAATGAGGGGTGCTTCATCGAGCGTAACGACGACGGGACGCTAGCGAAACACGTTCTGCGAACCTCATGGGGCATCGGGACCAACCTCGTGCGCTGCTGTGACGAGTGTCAAGAGCCGGGGGAGACGTTCGTGCAATGCCACGGGTGCCATCGAGACTATTGCGAGCATTGCTGGCCCGCACATGACCGAGGAGATGAGCCATGACCGACACCCCTTCCCTCCCTGCGCTGCGCGAGGCGGTGGCGGAGACGGTCTCTTACTGCGGCCAAGGCGAAACCGTCCCGAACGCATGGGCGCGACGTGAACGGGCAGAGCTCATCTTACTTGACGCCGTTCCCGCCCTGCTGGACGAGGTGGAGGCGGCACGAAAAGTGTTGGAGACGGCCATCGAGCTGCCTGGATATTGTGCCTATGCGGTTATCGGTGTAGATGCTGCCGCATGGCAGGCGTGGCAGGCGCGGAGGAAGCCATGAAGTACCCGACCCCCTGCGAGATCATCGACGTGGACGGTAGAGAGGTCTTCCCCGGTGTGATGGGACGCACTCCCGAGGTCAGTCGTCCACACATCGGCAAACACGGACTGGCCGAAGCGTTCGGGCCGAAGGTCCGCGTCACGCTCGATGACGGCACCGTGCTCTGGGGCCACGAGTGCTGGTGGGTGCCCCTGGCCGCGAAGGAGCAGGCATGACCCTGAAGTACGCACGCGCGATGGCGGGAATGACGACCTGGGCCTCACACTCCAGAGAAGACGTGGACACCGCCCTGGCGATTGTCACGCGCGCGCTCGATGGGGCGGAAGCTGAACGAGATGCATACTTAGGTGGGTGGGTCAGACTTCGGGCGTGGGCCACCGGGTTACACAGCTTGGGCGCGAGGCAGTGGATTCTCAACGCCATCGACGATGCCCTCGGGGCCGCGAACCAGCACGAGACGGAGTGCGAGCGGCTCAACGACGAACTGAACGGCACGATCCAGTTGGGCAATCAAGCGCGCGAGCAGCTACACACCCTGCGCCAGTCGCAAGACGCGGACACCCTGGCCTACCAGCACGCGCTGGCCGAGAAGGATGGGGCGTACGACGTGCTGTTGGCCCATGCGAACGGCCTGGAGTGCGACAACGCGGCGCTGAAGGCGCGGACGTGCGCGACGTGTCGGCACGCAACTCATGGTGACGTCGATTTGTGGTACCTGTGGTGTGCGCGCTGGTCTAGCCCGAACCCACCATTTAGCGATGTGATGTGCGCGGACATTCTCACCTGCGGAGCGTGGTCGCCTTTGGAGATGACTCATGAAACTCGATGACACGGTTCGGCACACACCCACCGGATTCACCGGCCGGGTGATCCGCGAGACGCTCGTCGAAAACAGAAGATGAGAAAGAAACACCTCATACGCCTGAACACACAGCAAATCACAGCCATCCCCGTCGTGTACCTTATACCCAGAAATAGCCGCGAACTGTGTTGCGCGTTTCGTGAGCCGTTCATGGGGAAGCATCCCCTTTGTCAGGTTGAGGCCACGCGTCTAATTCAGCTGTTTGAGGAGAGTCAACATGGAAGTGATGGACGTCGCAAGACGGAGAGACCAATTTCGCTTGGATCTGCTGGCCCTGGCGCAGAAATTCTCCGACGAGACACAGTGCGTCATTGACGCTACCCTTCGGTTCAGACGTGTCGATACACATCTCATGGGGCAAGATGCCCCGGCGTTCAGTAACGCAGCCGTATACACCGTTGAAGTAGAAGTGCATGTATGATGAACCGTCGATCCTTTTTAACGGGCACCCTGATGGCGGGGGCCGCTGCCGGGACAGCATTATTCACGGCCACGCCGTCAGAAGTTGAAGCGTTCGGTCGGCCGTTGATTGGACCCGTCACGCTTATGGATCGGATGCCGTTGCCTGATTCCATAGTTCGGGCCGGTGAACTTGTCTTCAATCACCAGGGAAAGCCAATTGGCGTGATTGAACAGATGACTGTAAGTAGAAACCTAATAGAGAGTCACACGTTTGGTTCCCTGTACACGCAGGACGTTCCTGGGCTTACTGGAGTCGAATACCGTGTCATAGGGACTGGCCCCTGTAGAATAAGGACAACATGAAAATCGCCCTTTTACACGCGCAGCGAAAACAGGCCCAGGCCATGGTTCCCCCGCGTAGTGGGCGGTGTAATGCGATTCTGGCCAGTGGAAAACGGTGCGCGAAGACTAGTGGTCTCGGTACGACGCACACCGGCCTGGGGCCATGTCATCTGCACCAGACGGCGAAACGTCCCTATGATCCGACACGCCGGTATCGGGAAGCTATCGAGGATGGGTCTATCCGTGCGCGGCTATCCAAATTGGGGAAAGTCGAAGATGACCTTCTTGATCTCATGCCAGAAGTCCAGATGGTCCGGGCGTTAGTTATTGACTTCATCAACCGGTACGAAGAAACAACCGACGCCCTGATTGCGTGGAATCAAGGAAAAGGGGGGAAACCGGCAGCCGTTCCCGATATCACGGCAGCCGCCCATCTGCTTGAGACGGTGACACGGATGGTGGAGCGCATTCACCGGATCCAGACCACAGGTGCCGTATCCCTGGACACGTTCCGCCGGGTGTTGGAGGAGATGGGAATTACGGTCGCTCGCCATGTGCGTGAAGGCGCGACGTTGGACAAGATCGAGGGCGACTGGGCAAAGATCTCAACCACTGACCGGGGCCATGTGGCCGCGATGCCCGAATCCAGCACAAATGCAAAGCACGCATTGTCCCCATCATCCGAGAATGATGTATCTTAGTTGCGCCCTTTTCCGTTGACTTTTCTACCACCCGTACCCGATAATCCGCGCCGATGAAACAACCGCGTACGTTGGCCGATGTGCTACTGAATCGAGCCGTAGCTTCTTCGCCATCCAGTGCGAGCGGTGCGCCGTTGATGCCTGCGATTTCCGGATTACGGTCCGCACGAAGCGATACACCCCAACAACACCGTATCGAGGCAGGCAGAACGTCCCTTGAGATGTTCTGTCGCACGTATCTCCGTCATCACTTTTCCAGAGCATTCTGCGAACTCCACGAAGATATTTTCGCCATCTGTGATGACACGACGCCGGGGAAACGGAAGGCGCGCATTGCTCCCCGGAAATTTGGAAAGACCACTATCATCAGTCTTGCGAAACCCCTTCAAGAATTATCCTATCGGCGCAAGGAGTTTGTCTTGATGATTGGTGAAGCCGCAGCCGTTGCGGAATCAAACCTCGCCACCATCATTCAAGAGTTAGACACCAATGAACTCCTGCTCCAGGACTTCCCGCATCTCTCCCCCGCAAAAGACCCCAAAGGGCAAATGATCAAGTGGACGGACCGCCAGCTTGTCTTCGTCAGCGGTGCGACCATTGTGGCCAAGGGTATGGGGTCCAGAATGCGTGGGTTGAAGCACCGTCATGCTCGACCTGACATGGCGATTCTGGACGACCCGGAATCCCCCGAGACGGCAGATACATTCTTGAAACGGCGACGGCACAAGCGGTGGTTCGGCGGTACATTCCTTGGACTAGGCGCATCGGACTGGGATGTGTACGTCATTGGTAACTTACCGAACCACGATTGCCTCATTGCAGACTTGGTGAAAGATCCGGTATGGGATGGCCGGTTGTGGCGAGCGATCAACATCCCCCCTCGGAGAGACGAACGATATCCCTTGGGAAATACCCGAGGAGATGGTTCCGCACTCTGGCCCGAGGAGTGGTCGCTCGCAAAACTCGAAGCATACAAGAAAGAACCAGAGGTCGGATCGCTGGGGTTTGCGCGGGAAATGCTAAATGACCCGCGTGAGGAAGAAGATAAATCCTTTGATCCTGCCACGTTCACGTATATCGAATGGAACCCGGACACGTTGAAGTCCTATTCCGCTATTCGGACCTACATCGACCCCGCCGGGGGAGAGAAACCAGGAGAAATGAAACGGGGAAAGCGAGACTGGTGCGTGGTCGTCACGGCAGGTAGAACGCAGAAGGAAGGATACATTGACATTTTCGATGTGCGAATGAACCGTTTTCTTCCAAACAAGCAAATCCAAATCATGCTGGACGCATACGCGGTATACGGGGCGCAGGAAATTGGGGTGGAAGAAAACATGTTTAAGAATCTGATTTCTCCTACCATTCAAGCTCTCGCACGGAAACGCGGACTGTATCCAAAGATCATACCGCTAACGAATACCTCGAATAAGATAAGTCGTATCTTGGGGATGCAACCCTTGATTGAGAATGGGGTGGTCCGATTCGCTCGGCACCTCGTGGATAAGGTGCCGGAGTATTTCGGTCAATTCGATGAATTCCCTGCGGATTTTGACGATGGGCCGGATGCGACGGAGGGCGTTGTGCGTATGCTGGAATCTGGACGCAGAACCTTTGGCCGGTTGTCGGGTCCGGTGGCCGCAAAGTCATACTGGAAAGGGGTGGCCTGATGGTGTGGGATGGCGATGTGTTGACGATTGACATGACGGTAGGGACTTCCCCGTACAATGGAAGGGTGATGTGGGAAGATCGAGACATCAGTCAGTATCTGTATGGGGTGGAGGTTAAGGCCTTTGTTGGGTCGCTGACAGAAGTTACCTTGTACGCACGAATGAAAACCGTGGTCATTACGGCGGTCCCTCCCCAATGCACTATGCCCTTGGAGTACATGGGGCAAACACGTCTGCCTTTCGATGGAGACTACGACTATGTCTAGATCCGTAATCAAGAAATACCGGACCAGCGCCCAGACTCAGGCCAACTTCTCGGAAATCGGGGAAACGGGTCTGAACGAGATGTCGGGCACGTTACGCGAAGAATTCCTGACAGAATTGCGGGGAAAGAACGGCGTCCGCGTGTACAAGGAGATGCGGGACAATGACCCGATTGTGGGGTCGATCTTATTTGCTGTGGGAATGCTGATTCGTCAGGCCGCATGGCGGCTCACTCCAGCAAGTGAGGATGCCGGGGCTAAAGAAGTTGCGGAATTCGTGGACTCGTGCCGGAAGGACATGTCCATGCCCTGGGGCGATTTGATGAGCGAGGTCTTGACCATGTTGCCCTTTGGATGGTCGTGGATGGAGACGGTGTACAAGAAACGGGCCGGTCCGTCACGGAACGAAGCAGAATCCAGTAAATACACTGATGGAAAGATCGGGTGGAAGAAAATGGCCCCCCGGTCGCAGGATACACTGGATAAGTGGATTTTCGACCCGGCCGGTGCCGTTCTGGCTATGCAACAGCGCACGTTTAAAGGGGAAATCCTGACCATTCCGTACAGCAAATCATTGCTGTTCCGTACAGAATCGAACAAGGACAGCCCCGAAGGGCGATCTGTCTTACGCAATGCGTATCGGCCGTGGTACTTCAAGAAACGCATTGAGGAGATCGAAGGTATCGGGGTCGAGCGTGATTTGGCCGGATTACCCGTGATTCAGCCTCCAGAGGGATTGGACCTATGGGATCCGAATAACGTACTCGCCCCCGCGTATCGTACCGAAGCCGAGACGATGGTCCGCAATATCCGGCGCGACGAGCAGGAAGGTGTGCTCCTTCCCTTTGGCTGGACCTTGACATTGTTGACTACCGGAGGGAAACGGAACTTCGATACGTCCGCGATCATTGACCGCTACAATAACTCGATTGCGATGACGATTCTCGCAGACTTCATCATCCTGGGCCACAACAACCGGTATGGGTCGTTTGCGCTATCAAGCAGTAAGACGCACATGTTCGGACTCGCCATTGGGGGATGGCTGGATGCGATTGAAGACGTATTCAATCGGTACGCTATTCCTCGACTACTGGCGGTCAACGGGATAAACCCAGAGCTGACACCGCTGTTAGAACATGGGGATGTGGAAGTACCAGACTTAGTAGAGCTGGGTGACTACATCATGAAGTTAAAGACTTCTGGGATGACGATGTTCCCCAGTGAACCGCTGGAACGCTACCTGTTGTCGTTGGCAAAGATCCCGTTGGAGGGGATTGAACTCGGGCGTGAAGCCCCGACACCGGAACCGGCTTTGGGGGCGTTTGGAAATCCGATTGGTGGGGAACCGAAACCGAAGAAACCGGCCCCCGAACCGGCCCCCGAACCCACGAAAAAGTCAGACGAGGACGAGGACGAGGACGAGGACTAATTATGAGTATTGCTTTCCTTCCAGCGTACCCATCTAGTCCCAGAACACGGTCCACGAATGTCCGCGATGCTGTGACGCAGCAGCTGACCCAGATGCAGGAGATGTTGGATACGGCACGCGATGTGCGTGCCGTGACCATTAGTGTAAAGATGAAGAACGGTACAACGACGGTGCGTGCGGTTGTTGTGCAGATCGACACAGAAACGGCGCTATGATAAAAAGGGTTGACACACGACCGTATCAGTGATAGTGTCTAGTTAGGCCATACGCTCGTCCGTCAGAGGGGTGGAGACGGGGCGCACACCAGTAATGGATTGTGTGACCCGTCTTTTTTTTCAGGGGATGACGGTGCAAGTCATAAAAACCGACGCCAAACGTCAACAAGTCTTTGGATGGGCTAGCATAGCCATGAACGCGGACGGGGAACGCACGGTAGATGCCTACGGTGACATCATCGAACCCGAAGACTTGGAAGATGCGGCGTACGAGTTTGTGTTGCGGTTCCGTGACCTGAACGAAAAACATGAAGGCCCGGTTCAAGGGAAGTTGATTGAATCCCTGGTCGTGACCCCGGAGAAACTGGAGAAAATGGGACTCGCTTCTGAAGCCATGGCGATGGGGTGGTGGGTGGGGTTCTGGGTGCCTGACCCTATTGTCTTTGCCAAGATTGAATCAGGGGAGTATGCCATGTTCTCTATCGAAGGTACTGCCCTTCGTGGACCGGCATAAGGAAAGGAAGGGGCATACATGCCGATGCGTCTACGTGATTTGACCGTGACACGAGTCGCGCTCGTTCCAAAGGGAGCTAACCCTGGCGCCCATATCGTGCTATTTCGGCACGACCCGTCAACACCGGGGCCGCTGTCCGATGCCGTGGATGGATGTGTCCCTGCCCCGGCACCTTTGCCTGCGGCGGATGCGGCCCCGGTCACACGCACACTATCCGTGTACGCGGGGCCGCGACATACATGCGCGATCACATCTTCCAAAGATGTGACAGATGCCGTGCGGATGGTACGGAAAAACAAAGACCTCGCGCACCCGCGCACGCGATCAAGGATCAAACGTCGGATTATCGCCATTGCCAAGGCGAAGGGACCAGCGTTCGTGGATAAATTGCCCACGACTTGGCGGGTGGTGAAGACGCAGTTCACTGACGTTCAAGCAGACTACGAGTTGATGGAGAAGAAGGAAGAAGCGTGGGAGGCGATCTCATCGTATATGGACTCGTTGAGATTGGCCATGGGAATGACCCTGTTCGCGGGAGACGGCCCAATGTCCGACATCGACCAGTCCATTGGTCAATTCCGTGATGCGGTGGCCACTGCATTGACGGATGTTTCTTAAGGAGAAAAGACATGAAGGTGACTATCGAGAGAGGGAAACTGAGTCCGGAGGAGCAGACGCGCCTGGATGAGCTGGAAGCTCTGGCCAAGCAGCACGAACCCGAACCGGAGCCGGAACAGGAGTTGCCGGAGGTGGTGAAGAAGGAGCTCGCGGATTCGAGGGATGCCGTGGTGAGGGCAAATGCGGAGACCGCGACCCTTCGCCAGGAACTCGCAGCCCGTGACGAATCCATTGCACGGGAAGCCTTCATCAAGGCAGAGTCCGGCACGCTGCCGTCGTTGCCGGGCACGGCCGATGAAAAGGGAGCCGTGCTGCACACGTTGTCAAAGTCTCTCCAGAAAGTGGACTATGACAAGGTGGTCACACTGCTCAAGTCCGGTGATGCGGCGTTGGCTGCGCAAGTGGCCGCAGCCGCCGAAGTCGGGACAACCGTCGCGCTGACCGGTACAACGGCCATGGACCAGATCATGGAGTTGGCGAAACAGAAGGTCCAAAAGGGGGACGTGAAAAGCATTGCCGTGGCCATTGACCAGGTGACTCGCGAACACCCGGATCTGGCGTCGGCGCATTTGAAGGAAACACGCGGCACGATTGCCGAGTAACGCGCCTCAATCAGAAGGAGACAATGACATGGCATTCGAGATTCCTGGTATGCAGCTGTCCATGGTCGCGGGTGAAGACCTTCGGGCAAAGCGATTCTACTTCACGAAGATTCACACGGACGGCACCCTTCTTCTCTGCTCGTCAGTGACGGAACCGATTTTCGGCATCTTGCAGAACACCCCCAACACTGGGGAGATGGCCACAGTGATGGTGTTCGGGGTGTCCAAGATCGTGGGAAGCGCCGACCTGGCCAAGGGCGATCCGGTGGGCACGACCACTGCCGGAAAGGCCGCGACGTACGCGCACGGCACGGACACCACGAAGTATATCGTGGGCACGGTGATGCTCGACAACTCGGCAGATGGTGGTGTGGCAACCATCGCGTTCAACTGCCTCGGCGCTGGCCGTGCGGCCTAACCGGTAACGGGCTATGTTGTTACGGACCCTTCAACTTCATCTCGTGTTTATCCGTCTTATACGGGGCGGATGTTCGGCATGGGAAGCGTGGGTTCGGGAACAGCTGGCCGCTTTGAAACAG
>Ga0315274_10016639_pt1 | contig 10388 bp, 9 predicted proteins | sample YL17G02_20_MG_FD_203700 | JGI IMG/M metagenome (GOLD analysis project Ga0315274, IMG submission 203700) | Sediment microbial communities from Yellowstone Lake, YNP, Wyoming, USA - YL17G02_20 | ecosystem: Environmental > Aquatic > Freshwater > Lake > Sediment | place: USA: Wyoming | collected... | reverse complement strand
CGCAAGTTAGCATCAACCACGGTGTGTGTCAAACCAAAGCGAAAGTCCCGTCAAACCAGGTCGAAAAATCCCAAACGCCGGAGTATCGGAGATTCTCGGGTTTTCCCGCACCCGCCCCCGTTTCGCCCCGTTGTCGGCAATAACGCCAAAGGTGAGAGTAAATGAAGTCATACATGGCACAGTGCAAGACAACACGGCATAGTGCAAGCCAGGACGGCATAGCGCAAGATAGTAAGATTGTTCTTGACAAATTCCGCAGTGTGTAACAGAATGGCGAACAAATCGGAAGAAAGGAGTACTGCGTGGCAAAACTTGAAAGGGAGGACGTTCTGACGTCCAGGGAGGCATGTGAACTATTGCGTATTTCCAGGCCGACCCTAAGGAATCTAATCAAGAAGGGGGAGGTTTCGGCCTTCAAGATAGGAAACAACTGGAGAATAATGAGGACCGAGCTGGAGCGATACGTCAGGGAGAAATCAACTGCCAGGCGTAGCAGCCCCGAAAACAACTCCAGCCATCACCCGCCGGGCACAGGCTAGGACGGCAGGTGAATCGCCCGCGCAACACCCTTGACGACGAAAGGAGGGAAAACTAATGGCCAAGCAAGCAAAGAAGAAAGCCGCGAAGAAGAAAAAGAAATAACTAGTGGCTTCGCGTACAAGCCGGCGCTTCCTGATAAGCAGGGGGCGCCGGTTGCTTTTTGGGCTCACCCATACGCCTCGGTGCTTTCTCCGCGGCCCGGACGATCTATGAAGCAAGAGAGAGCAAGAGAGGATTGGAGGCGGCATCCGGATTTGAACCGGAGAATAACGGTTTTGCAGACCGTCGCCTTAGCCACTTGGCTATGCCGCCAACTTCAAGCCGCAAGCGCCCAGCGGATCCCGCGGCCTTTCTAGGCTCTATTGCAAATGGAGCGGAAGACGGGATTTGAACCCGCGACGGCCACCTTGGCAAGGTGGAGCTCTACCGGGCTGAGCTACTTCCGCTCACATTGTTCTCCCTTGTGTACGGCTAGAATATACCTTGTGATGCATGCCGTGTCAAGAACTACCGGGCTGTGGTAAGCCTGTCGATTCTCACGGCACAATTGACCAGACCATTACCACCAGGCGTCTCCGCCGCTCATCCGCAAGCCGTGATGACGTCTTGCTTGTTGCGGAACAATTGACTAGACCCGAGCACGCGTTCTGCTATCATTTGGAAGCTGCCACGCTGAAGCCGCTTGGAGGAGCATTGATGAACATGGTTATCCAGGCGCTTCGGTTCCTTTTGGGACGGTCTCTCTCTCACACGCCCAGGACCCAGAGGTTCCTTTTGGGACGATTCTTCTCTGACTCGTTCAAGGCTGAAAGGCTCCGGGGTTCGGAATCACTAATATGCAGCTCGTAGTCCAAAAATACGGAGGCTCTTCCCTCGCGACCGTCGAGCAGGTGATGTCGATCGCCGAGAGGGTCGTTGAGACAAAACGCTCCGGCATAGACTTGATCGTCGTGGTCTCGGCAATGGGCGATACCACGAACGAGCTTCTTGACCTGGCAACGAAGGTGTCGCGAAACCCCTCCTCAAGAGAGCTCGACATGCTACTCACGGCTGGTGAGAGAATTTCTATGGCCTTGCTCTCGATGGCAATCAACGACAGGGGGTGCGAGGCCATATCGTTCACGGGTTCCCAGAGCGGAATCATAACCGACTCCAGGCACACTCGTGCAAGGATAGTGGACGTCAAGGCTTTCAGGATAAGCGAGGAGCTGAGCAAGGACAGGATCGTAATCGTGGCGGGTTTCCAGGGAGTGAGCCCAAGTAGAGAGATCACCACGCTGGGTAGAGGCGGGTCAGATACTACGGCAGTGGCGCTGGCCTCGGCCTTTGGAGCCAAGGAGTGCGAAATCTTCACAGACGTGGAAGGCGTCTTTAGCGCAGACCCGGGAGTCGTACCGGGAGCAAGGAAGCTTGACTGTGTTTCTTTTGAAGAGATGCTCGAACTCTCCGCATCGGGTGCGGGAGTGGTTCACCACACCGCGGTAGAACTCGCGTACAAGTACGATGTACCGCTGCACGTCCGCTCCAGTTTTTCATCCAAAAAGGGGACAATGGTGACAGGGAAGTCGATCACAGATACGAAACGCGTCAGAGGAATAGCTCACACGCCGGGAATGATGCTGGCAAGACTCAGCGGGATAACTAAGGTAAACGAAACCACGTCTTCACTCTTCAGGAAACTTGAGGAGGCCGGCGTGGAGATCAGGCTCTTCAATGAATCGCTCTTTCCGTCGAGCGAAGGTACGCTTCTGTTCGTCGTTCCCGAGTCGGACAAGAGAATCCTCGAGGAGGCCTGCCAGTCGGTCCTGGACGAGTCGGGCGGCACGATGGAGCTTGTCTCGGGTGTCGGTCTAGTTTCAATAGTCGGATCGAATTTGCTCTGGGCAACAGGCACTTGCTCGGAGACGTTCCTGACTCTTGCCTCCGTCGGAATACAACCGTACGCGGCAAGCAGCACCGCCATCACGTTGTCGTGCCTGGTTCCCGAGGAAAAGCTTGAGCAGGCAGTGAGAGAGCTTCACAGAGCCTTCGTAGAGGAATCGCCGTGACTTTGGGGATAATCACGGCGATTCAGGTCGAGTTGTAAGAGAGCTTTACAGGATCTTCGTTGAGGAAGCGCCCGTGCCAAGCTCATGAAGCCGATAGGCCTTGACTCGTAAAAGCTACTGCCGAGGGGTCCCTCTAAGCCTTCACAGAGTTGTTTCAACCATAGAAGAGACCCAGTCTGCGAAAGGGGCGCTGCACTTCTTCGCTATCGCCTTCCTGTATAGTTCCACGTAACCCTTAGCCGCACGTTTCCAAGACAAGTCCTCTTCCATGGCGTTCTTGATGACCGCGGCCCACTGTTCTTTGTTCTGAAAGGTTCCGTAGGCTCTTCTCACGGCATCCATCAGAGCCGCAGCGCTGTACTCGTGGAACACAAAACCGGTCCCTTTTCCCGAAGCCGGATCGAACTCCTTTACCGTGTCGGCCAGGCCTCCGGTGAACCGCACAACTGGAATCGTGCCATACCTCATACTGTACATTTGGTTTAGCCCACACGGTTCGTATCTGGAGGGCATTAGGAACGCGTCGGAGGCGGCCTCGATGAGATGGGCCAGTTTCTCGCTGAAATCAAGGGTCAACGATACGTTACCTGGATGTTTAGCCTTGAGCTGGGAAAAGAAATCGTGATACTTCTGCTGACCCGTCCCCAGTATGACCATGCCGATGTCCAGGGAGAGCATTTCTTCAGAAACGTCTTCCAGGAGGTCAAAACCCTTCTGATCCGCAAGTCTAGAGACTATTCCGACCAAGAAGCTGTTCTGAGAGACTCCGGTCAGCTTCTGCTTCTCTATAAGGTGCATTTTGTTCCTGATTTTGTTTCCCGTGTCTCCTGAACCGTACTTGTAGGGAATGTATCTATCTTTTGAGGGATTCCAGACCGTGTAGTCAACGCCGTTGAGGACTCCAAAGAGATCTTCGGTTCGCGCGGTAAGCACTCCCTGTAAACCGAACCCATATTCTTCGCCAGTCTGTATCTCTTTTGCGTACGTCTCGCTGACAGTTGAAATGAGATCGGCGTACACAATCGCGGCCTTCATGAAATTGAGCTTGCCCCAGAATTCGAGAGGACCCATTGGGTACACGAGGTCCTCCGGAAGACCGGTTTGTGCGATTATGTCACGCGGATAGACTCCCTGGTAACCGAGGTTGTGAATTGTGAAGAGGGTCGCGGTATTTGCGAAGATCTTTTCGCCCGAGTACTTGCCCCTCAGAAAGAGTGGTATCAAACCTGTCTGGTGATCATTACAGTGGATGACGTCAAAACGCAGCGAGAGATTCTTGATGACTTCCAGAACGGCCTTGGAGAAGAATGTGAACCTCTGCCCGTTGTCTGGATAGTCCTCTCTCGTCTTCGGATCGGTGTATATCCCGTCCCTGCCGAAGAGGGATTCGTTCCCCACAAAATAGACCTTGGCACGTGAACCCTTTAGGGCGCACTCCCAGACGTCGATTCTCTTCTCATCCGGCCCGAGCCTCACGGCCACCTGACCATTGAACCGTACTTTCTTAAGCCCAAAATCTTTACTCTCGATGGAAGCATATTTGGGTAGAAAAACAGAGACGTCGTGCCCCATGGATGCCAGAACCTTCGACAGAGAACCCACCACGTCGGCGAGTCCTCCCACTTTCGCGAAAGGAATCATTTCAGCGCTTACGATACACAGTCGGAGCTTTGTCTTCATGTGCCCTCCTTCAGTTTTTCAATCGAGATTTGCCCCAGAAACTCAGCGGCATCCTCTGGCGACGTCGGATTGATGTAAAAACCTGTTCCCCACTCGAACCCCGCAACCCTGGTCAGCTTTGGCATAATCTCTATGTGCCAATGATAGTACTCCAGATCCGGAGTCCTGACCGGTGCAGAGTGCAATATATAATTGTATGGCGGATTATTCAAGGCAATGTTCAGCCTTCTGAGTGCGTCCCTGAGAGTCACGGCCAGAGTGGAAAGTTCCGAGTCCTGAATCTTCTCAAACGCCGCGGAGTGCGTGCGCGGAAGAATCCACGTCTCAAAAGGAAAACGGGCGGCAAACGGAGAAAAAACGACGAACTCGTCATTCTCTATGACCATCCTTTTTCCATCGGTGATCTCCTGCTGCAACATGTCACAAAATATACACCTTTCTTTGAGGTCGAAGTGGTGCTTTGCTCCGTCAATCTCCTCGGCCACCCTCTTCGGAACAATCGGAGTTGCGATGAGTTGGCTGTGGCTATGCTCGAGAGAAGCACCTGCGGCTTCGCCATGATTCTTAAAGATCAAAATGTATCGAAACCTTGCGTCTTTTTTTAGGTCAAGCACCCTTTCCCTGAACGCGACAAGGACTTTCCTCATGTGCTCGGCTGTGAGATCACTGGTTTCCTGGTCGTGGTCGGCGGTCTCTATTATGACTTCGTGGGCTCCTATTCCGTTCATTCTGTCGTACATGCCCTCGGCTCTTCGGTTCAGGTTGCCTTCAATCTGAAGGGCCGGGAATTTGTTGGGCACGACTCTGACGGTCCAGCCGCGAGTGTTGGGTGCAGTACCCGGAGCCCTGAAGGCAAAGATCTCCGGCGGCGTCTTGTCTTCGTTACCCTCGCAGAAGGGACAGAAGACCGCCTCCGTTTTCCTCACCTTCGTGGTTTCAGAAAGCGCCATGGGTCTTCTGCCGCGCTCGGTTGAGATGATGACCCAGCGCCCTATGATGGGGTCTCTTCGCAGCTCAGGCATTATGCCTCCTCAAAGTGATCGTACCTCCGAAACAATCTCTCCAGTGCCGCTTCCGATTTCGTCACCGCCACTTCTCATTCCAATTGCCGCTCAATCGGCAAGCAGTTCCTGTCTCTCCCTTTTCGTAAGCTCGAAAATGTTGCGCATCAACCCTTCGAAACCAGGGCTCCAGGCAACTCCGCGCCTATCCATGATGTGCCGAGCAGTTGCCACGGCTTTCTCCAGAACGTACTCGGTGAAACCCTCTCCGTCTCCCCAAACAAACGACGGCACGAACTTGGGAAGAACTCTCCTGCCTCCAAAAACATTCGTCGAGAAGCCGACAGTTGAACCCGTGTCCAGAAGTGTGCCTATTCCCGTGCGGGCGAAATCTCCGATGAAAGTGCCCACCTTGAGCATGTTGGTTGGCACGGGTCGGCCTTCGACAATCACGCTCACGTTTGTATAGGTGTTTCTCAGGTCGCTGTTCGTGGTGAGGGCTCCGAGATTCACCCACTCTCCCAAATACGAATGCCCAATGAAACCTTCGTGATACTTGTTTGAATGTCCCTGAAATATCGTCTGTTCTACGTCTCCTCCGACTCTACAGCAAGGACCGAAGGAACAGCCTCCGGTCATCTTTCCCCCCACGAGAACGCAGTTTTCTCCGATCGAGCAGGGGCCCTCTATGCGGCTGAAGGCGTGAACCCGCGCACCTGTGCCGACGTAAACAGGCCCTCCGCGTGCGTCTATTACTACACCAGCGTCAATTCTAGCCCCCTGGCTTATGTGAACGGCACGAGCGTTGTATATTGCGGCCCGTTCATCCACGTCGCCCTCAATCCTGCCGCCCTGACGCGCCATGTCAAAATCCGCTCCAATCTGACCCGGATTGTTGGATACGACTTCCCAGGGAAACCTGAGTAGAGTGGCCTTGACGGTATCAGCAGGCAGTTCCTCTGCCACCCTGCCTGAGAATTCGGCTGCAAGAAAAGCCTCGGGACTGCCGAACTTGTTGCGCAGGGCGCACTGATCGACCCGGAAGGCAACCAATTCCCCATCGCTCAACAAACAGGCGGGCCTTCCCTCAACCGGCAAAAGCTGGGAAAGAGCCGCTGGAGCGAGAAGCCTTCCGTTTATAAAGAGCATGCTCTCGCCTGAGAAATCTGCCACGCGATTAACCGGAAGACCCAGCCTTTCCGAGAGTGTCTGCGTTAGATGAGGTCTCGCAACACAGAAGAACTCCACGTCGCCGGTATAGTGTCGCGTGATCTTCTCCCACAAGGTGAAGATCCCACATCTTAGCTCAAAAACCGCCCTCGAATAAACGAGAGGCAGAAACCCTGCATGAGCAGAGTCCTCAAAGATGCACACGCCAAACCTGGCCATGAACTCCCTACTCCCGCTCGATAAGGGCCTCTACGACCCAGGCGCCCTCATAGCCCGATTGAACCATCTTCTCCCTGAATTGCAGGGCCGCGTCCTTGGAGGTGAAGTTACCCACCCTCACTCTGTAAAGAGGAGCCGAATACTCCACGTAAACACGCTCTGGAAAAAGGTTCCTCGCTTTGCCTGCGACCTCTTCTGCTTTCTCGAGGCTCGAAGAAGCGAAGATTTGTACCCTGTATCCAGACGCGACATCGCTTTCCTCTACGTTGGCCGGCACTTCCTGCTCAATGTAGGAAGAAGGCGGCTGTACCTGGGAAGCAGGCTTCTTCCGGGGACTGACAGGTTCGGGGATTGCCTCGAGCTGTCCCTCTGCCTTTTCTCGTACCGGTGGAGTCGCGCTTTTTTTCTGAAGCGGGCGTTCCGTGGCACAGCCCGCCGAAAGAAGGCTCAAGAAAAGCAAGAGCATCAAGAGAATCAGAATAAACCTGGAGGGCATCACAATCTCCTTGATCCCGCGCGAGAAGCTGAGTTCGTCCTCTCTCTGAATTCTCGTCGCGTAACCTAAACCCGTCACGTCCATACGTTATTTCCGGAGGCGGAGTCAACGATGCCGACTCTCGGCAAACGGGAGAACACCTCCGAACTATACTCTAACAAGCGTCTCCGTCAAAGATGCCTTTTCAGTTTTCCGGAAGAGGAGAGAATTCTTGATATCTTTCGTATCCCCTGTGCGTGTTCCTTTGCACAAACCAGGGTTGCACTTTCTGTTCTCACGACTACAAGATTCTCGACTCCCAAAGTAACGACCACACCACTGCCGGCAAAGAGTACGCAATTGCGAGTATCTATCGGAACGGCCTCGCCCGAAAGAACGTTACCCTGGTTGTCTTTGCTCAGGATTCTCTCGAGAGATAACCAGGAACCAAGGTCGTCCCAAGAAAAACTGGCTTTCACCATCACAATATTGCTCGCCTTCTCCAGAAGCCCGTAGTCAATGGAAACGGCCTCGACGTCTGAATAGAATCTCCTGACCCTCTCCCGAAGCTTGGGTTTGGAGAATCCCGTGCAAAAGGTCTCGAGGGCAGCAGCCAGAGCGGGAAGGTGTTTTCTGATTCCCTCCAGCAGTGTGTCCGTTCGCCACACAAACATACCACTGTTCCAATAGTGAAACCCAGAACTAGACAACTTTACTGCACTCTTGTGATCGGGCTTCTCGACGAACCGTTGCACCGTGAAAACGCCTCTTCCCAGAGACCCGACTCGTCCGCCCACTCTTATATAGCCGTAACCGGTTTCGGGTCTATCGGGCTTGACTCCAAATACGACCAGTCTACGTGACTGCGCGGCCCGGACGGCCGTCCTTACGTCTGCGATGAATTCCCTTCTGCCTTTGACCACGTGGTCGGACGGCAACACGAGCGTCACGGCGTTGGGCTCTGCGATCGAAATCAGGGCACAAGCTAACCCTATCGCCGGTGCAGTATTCCTACCGACGGGTTCTCCTATGACGGTAACCCCCCTGAAGTCGGCAAGCCTTTTCGCGACCTCTTTTTCAAGACGCTCTGAAGTTATGACAAAAGTACGTTCCGGCGGAACAACAGAGGAAATTCTTGAAACGGTCTGTTCCAGAAGGCTCTTTCGGCCAACGATGGGAAGAAGTTGCTTGGGAGAAGAGACCCGGCTCAGCGGCCAGAATCTCTCTCCCCTACCGCCAGCCAATACGACAGCAAAGAGTTTGTGCGTGGAGCGTCCCTCCCTTATTGACTAGATTTCTGAATCTCTATAGCACAGGGAGGCAACAGTTTCAACATAAATAAGCTTGGCACTTTGACTTGATACCAACACACGAACAAGCGCGGCCATCTTGACACGTTACGGACACACAGATAAGCTCAGCGGGCCTGAACACCCTACTTGGAAGAGAGCTCGCGATACAGCTGCTCGAGCGAGTTTGTGACTCCTTCCCAAGTGAACCTGTTCAATATGTGACGCTTGGCCTTACTCTCGTAGACCGCAAGCTGCTCGGGCGAGCCCATCAGCATTTCGAGTTTGTTCTTGAGATCCTCGACGTCCTTGCTCCTGAAGGAAGGAGCACAATCCTCGACAACTTCCAGGTTTTCTGGTATGTCGCTGACAAGCACACACCTTCCGTGGCTTAGTGCCTCCAACAGGGAAATGGAAAGACCTTCAAGTGTGGAAGGCTGTACCACAAGCAACGCGTTGCTCCACAACTCCTCAAGCGTGTCTGCATAGACATAATCGAGGAAGATGATCCTGTCGCTGGCATGCTTCTTCAGGGTATCAACGTACTCGCTCGAAAAGCTCGAGCCGCCTGCGATCACAAGCTTCGCACCTACGTCGAGCTTTTCAAAGGCTTCGATAAGATAGTGGCAGCCTTTTTCCGGCACGAGTCGCCCGACGAAGAGTACGTATCCGCCCGACTCGAGACCCGCCTTCTTCAGTTTGGACAGCGTCCTGTGGGTCGGGATATTTGTTCCGTTAGGAATGACGGTAGTCTCAACTCCGTACTTGTCCAGAAAGTACTCCTGGAGCGTGCGCGAGACTACCACTGTTCTTGAAGGGAAACGGATGGCAGGGTACTCACACTTCTTCAGGATCCACGACGCGCCGGGTCCCCATTTTTCCCTCTGCCAGTCGAGGCCGTGCACCGTGACGACCGTCCTGGCTCCAGTAAGGCGCGGCAAAAAACTGAACAACGAAGGTCCGAGTGCGTGGAAGTGAACGATATCGTAGCCCCTGAACATTGAATCCAGGGTGGAGACCGCACAATGGGTCGGCGTATCGAAATGTTTTGTCCTCATGCTCGGTAGTCTGAGAAGCCTCACGCCGCGATACTTGTCCTTGATCTTTGTGTAGTAGAATCGACAGTACACGCTGACATCGTGTCCCCGACCGGCCAATCGCGTTCCCACCTCTTCCACGTGGCGCTCAATGCCGCCGTATGTTGCAGGAATTCCCTTCTGGCCTATCATGGCTATTTTCATCGTGCCATCCTCTCGTAGAGGTTCATTATACTCTCATAGTGTGCCTCGGTAGAGTACTTGTCCTGGGCGGACAATCGCGCAAGCCTGCCCATCCTCGAGACTTCCTCCGGCCTCGATATCATATATGATATCTTCTCGGTCAACTCTGCAACGTTTCCAGGTTCCACGAGAAACCCGCTCTCCCCGTCTCTGACCAGTTCCGGCATACCACCTATTCTTGTAGCGATAACAGGTTTCCCAAAAGCGAATGACTCAAGAATGGCGTAAGGAAAGTTCTCGTAACACACGGAGGGCACAACCGTAAAGGCCGCATCTCTCCAGACCCGGGCCAGTCTCTCCCTGGGAAGAAACCCCAGGAACAAAACGCCGCTGTCATTCGACACCGTCGCCTCAAGCTTTTCGCGAAGCTCTCCTTCCCCCGCCACCAGGAGTTTGAAATCCTTCACACTCCGCCTTGCCTGAAGAAGCACGCTGACGCCCTTTTCCTCAGATAGACGACCCACGAATATGAAAGACCCGGAGCCTCCATACGACGGATCGTATTGAGTCAGATCAATGAAGTGAGGAATATGAAAGAGCTTTCTAGCATCGATGCCGGCGCGTTTCATGACCTCCATCATAAACTGACTCGGACACACAAATGCATTCACCTTTGAGAAAGTTCCCGCGAGCCTGTGCAAATACATCTCTGCGCACGCCACGCTGCTTGCAAGTAGCGACGCGTG
>Ga0315274_10016638_pt1 | contig 10388 bp, 4 predicted proteins | sample YL17G02_20_MG_FD_203700 | JGI IMG/M metagenome (GOLD analysis project Ga0315274, IMG submission 203700) | Sediment microbial communities from Yellowstone Lake, YNP, Wyoming, USA - YL17G02_20 | ecosystem: Environmental > Aquatic > Freshwater > Lake > Sediment | place: USA: Wyoming | collected... | reverse complement strand
AGCGCACCGATGCCGCCATCGCCCGCCTGGAAGCCCGGCTTTTGCACACCGCCAACCTCTCGGACGCGGACCGGGCCATTATTGAGGCCCAGATCCAAGACCTGCAGGCCCTGCAGGCCTCGATCGATGCCTTATCTTCCGGCCTGGCGGACGGGACCGTTGCCCAAGACGAGGTCGCCGCAAAACTTGGTGAGATCGAAGTGCAGCTTACCGGTTTAGAAAATAAGTTGCAAGACGAAGAGAACAGGTTCTTGGCCGCGGTCTTCGGCGCGAAATATTCCGAGTATGTATTGGATCGCGCCACGGCCCTGGATGACGGCGTGATAACCATGGACGAATTGACCGAAACCGGGCGGGAGGTGGTGGCGGCCTATTTGGGGGATATGGATAATGACCGGGAGATATCCTTTGGGGAACTGCAAGCCCTAAGGGACGGCGGCGATAATTATTTTGCCCCACGGCAGGCCCGGCAGGAATTCGCCCAATTTTTGGGCCTGGGAGTTCCAACCGACGAGTCCAACCTGGCTTTTGACCAGATGCTGACGGCAGCCCGGGAGGGCACACTGGACGCCGACCGGTGGAACGAGATCCTAGATGAAAACGGCTTTGCCGCCAAGAAATCCGATGACACCTATCACATAACCGATGAGGCCTTTGAGGCCTCCTATTTTGCGGAAAAGGGCGGGGATGAGGTTTCGGGCGCTATTGATCTATATCGGGGACTGCACCGGACTTACCAGAACATACTGATGAGGTGGGGAACGCGAGACATAGGCGGGGCCTTCCAATTGTATATCAAGGAAAAGGACTTTTTCTTTGTGGACTTCGAACGGCAGGGCCAGGTATTATACACGGTCTTTGCGGAGGCCTATAGCGATAACCATGACGGCGCGATACCTACCGCCCAGGAATTGGTAAAGTGGCTCTTGGATCCCGCCACACCTTTAAGCGATGGCTTAAGAGAAGCTCTTAATGAATTGAATGGACGCCGCTCATTTTACGGAAACAATTATGAAATACCGGACAGTGAACTAACCGATGAGCAAAGGAGATTCCAGGCGCTGATAAATGAGAAAAGCCCCGATTACAATCCCCAGCTGGCCTGGGCCATGATGGTGCCCCTGGCCATTAACCAGGTGTTTAACGGCATCCAGGCGACGGGGGACAGCGAGCAGGAAATATATTTGGAACAAATGCGCATCTTTGAGGATGTGATGACCACGGTCCAGGAAATTCCGCAGGGCGATGTAGAGGCGGCCATGAGCGGGACTTTCCCGGGCGGAGAATCGATATTTACCGCTTATGCGCACGAAGTGCGCATCGTTCTGATCGACGGCGGAAGGGATAATATCGATCATCAAGCGGTCTTGGATGGAACTCCTCATCCTCTGCCTGATGGCCACGTTATCACCCGGGAAGAAGGATCAACGGTGGCGGATACAGCGGGAGAAGCAGAGGAACCAGCGACAACCACGCCGGGCCAAACGGTAACGGGGGAAGGATAAAATGGCGGCAGAAGAAGTAAAAGGCATAAATGCAGGGGCTACCGGAAGGCCGGCTGGAAGCCCCAATTTGACCCGCGGCTTGGATACCGACAAGCTAAAAGAGGGCATGGATGGTGCCCGGCGTCTGGCCGGGGCGATAGATAAATATCGCACTGGCGGGAGAGGTCCGGCCGGCGATAGTGATTCTGACTTAGATGGCACCGGGACCGGGGAAGCCGGAGTTGGAGAGGTTCCGGATGACCTGGCCCCCAGAGGAGTAATAGCTTAACATGCCATTAGAGTATATTGGCGGAAAACCGGTAGTAATGCCCTCCTTTACGGGAGAACGGGCACGCCGGCAGGAGATCTATAGCAAGGAAGATTCCGCTAAAGCGCTTCAGGATGGACCTGCTGACTTGGCCCGGGTGGTCGGTATCATGGGGGAGGGGTGGCAGGGTGGAGAAACGGGTGTTGCCGGAGACCATGATTCCGATACCCAGGGATCAAGCGAGATCGGTGCTCCAGAAGATGGGAATCCGGGTGAAGTTCCCCCCGATCTAGTCCCGGAAACCAGGGGATCCGTAGCCTGATTATCCGCCTTTTTACCTTATAAAATCGTCCATTAACCATACAAGTTTTTACCCCCCGGAACCGATATATATAGTAGAATGCCAAGCCCAATTATCACCAACTATCAGATCATCGGAGATGACCTCAAAGAGCGTTTGGACGTTAACGCCAATATCGCCGCTTATCTTAAAGCCGATGACACCGTAAATTTTGAGGCCATATCCGAAGCCGCTTCGGACTCGGTTTCTTTAGACACCAGCTCACCTTCCACCGCTTCAACTTCCTCAGTCGACTTTGAATGCCTGGCTGAATGTGTGGGCAACTATATTGTGAATGAAGATGATATGGAAACCCACAGCACCACCGTAGACGAGCCCCCTCCACCCCCTCCGCCGCTCTCCGATTCGACTTCGGGCGTTTCCGATGACCAGGCCACCCAGGATGCCATAGATGCGGCTGAACAGAGGGCCCAAGACGGGGAATTCGCCTTGACCCACGGCGGATTAACACACGAAGAATGGGATGAGATGATCCGCCTCCTGCGCGGGATGGGCGATATCGGAAATTTCATCGCCGACCTGCTGGAAGCCAATCCCGATAAGGCCGTTGAAATATTGAGCATCTTTATTGATCCGAACGCTACCGGGATTCTGGACGGAATAGATGGCAGCGAGTATCAAGCGAGAACCATGGGCACCCTTCGTAAATTGGCGGAAGCTTATGCCAATGGGGGGATGTACTTTTTAGACGGTGGTTTTATTAATAGAGTCCTTCATATGATGGGGTTTGAGCCGGTTTGGGATGTGAATGGCGATGGGGAGCGGGATTGGATGGAAAATGGATCCTACGATGGTTTGAAGAATAATGGTTATGGTACGCAGGTCTATCGTGATGCCGATGGCAATTATTATGTTTTTCGTAGGGAAGGCGATCAGTTAGTCCTGCAAAGAGTAAATGTCATTTACAATGGGGAAGGCCGATATGGAGGCGAGTATGATGTTGAAATAATCGAAGGAGCGGACTGCATCTATATCGATCTGAGCGATCCCCGTTTTGGACTTAAAGAATGGCAGGTGGCCGCTTTACGCGGGGCTTCGGCTGATGAGATCTTCGATCTGCTGCTTTTGGACCGCTTACGATCAATGGGGATCGAGATACCCCCGGGGACCCAATTGCCGGAAGGGTTTGATATTGAGCACCTGGGATCCGACCTTGAGGACTTTTTGCTGGGATGGAAGAACCAGATGTGGGTGGGGACCGATGACGGCGGTACCGGTTATGTTTACGTTTCGGATAAATTCTTTGAGTTGATGCATGATCTGGAAGCGCTTTACAACCTAAAAGCCACCCTCTACCTGCTGGCCAATGCCAAAATGGAATTAAGAAAGATGGTATTGGAGATGACCACCGGCTTTAAAACAGAAGCTTCCAAGTATTCCTTGATGGATGCGGCCGAGAGCGAGCGTTCCTTAAGCTCGGCCCGGGCGCGCTACCAGCTCTACACCCTGCAGAGGTACGTCAATTCCTACAATAACGCGGAATACGAAAGATTGCGGACCCAGGCCCGGCGCGACGCCATCGATGAAGCCAATGACGACGGTTGGAACTGGTTTAACACTATAATCACTTTTGGCCTGGGCAATGCCATGAACAACGACATTGATGCGCGCTTCAACCGCAAGATGGAGGCCATCGAACAGAAGCGGGCGGATTTCCAGCAGAGGATAGAGGCAAAATATGAAGCGGCTTTCGGCGGGATGAACTTTGATGCCGGCGATCCTTTCAGCCAGGATATCGGCGGGCTGATCAAGAACTTCACTTTCGACGGCACCAATGTGAATGTTGGGGATTCCAAATGGGACCTTAGCGGCAATGTGGTGCTCGAGACCGACGTCCGTCTCACCGCCCTCCAGAACCTAAGACGCATCTGGTACACCCTCCAGCTGGCCAAAGCCAAGCTGCAGAAGTCCGTCTCCGAGATCGTTCAGGGCAGGGAAGGGAGCGGCGGCGGTTTTGAAGGGGTGATCATGGGAGCGGTGGACAGCGCCGCCACCTTTGAGAAGCAGGCCTTCCAGACCCTGCACCGCCAGATGTCAAGCATCGTCTTTTCCCACAACAACATGATCGATTTCCGCCACGCGGCGGAGGAGGCCGAGGAGGACTGGTGGATCTCCATGTTCTGCTCCCCCCTGTGGATCCTGGCTCCGGCCGGGGAAGCACTGGCCGGCTACCTGGTTGACCTGGCCCAGGCACCCTACGATCAGGACGCGAATTTCAGATTAACGGAAGTGAATGTCCAGCAGATACTGGACAAGGTTTTTGAAGACATGAGCGACATCGTGCGGAACATCCTGGATTCGGACGCGGAGGCGATCCGCTTTATCAACCAACTGGACGCTCAAATGTGGGGAGTGGTGGGCGAATTGAATGATGCCGCGGTAAGAACCGGCAGCGACGATATCCAAAACCTAGATGAAACAATAGTTAACGATCTGCGGGATAGGCTGATACAAAAGCAAAACCTGGCGCGCGCTATGGTGATCTTTCTGCGCGCCAAGATGGGCCTGCGCGACATAGTGGCCAAGATAATCCGAAAAGCTGACCTATCCTCCGAGCTCATCGGATCGGAAGCGCTTGACGACCTGGGAGACAGTAAGCGGCTGGCCTTCGAGCTAAAACTGCAGAATATGACCAACCGCATTCAGGAACATAATAATCAAGTCGCGGAAAGCGTTTCGCTGAAAAAAGCGATGCTGAAATTCGTTATGACCTTCGCGGCCATTATTCTGGCGGCGGCGGGCACTGTGGCCGGCGGGCTGGGAGCCATGGCGGCCATCAGCTTGTTCGCAGCCACGACGGCCATGGGATCCTCGATCTCGGACCTGATTTTCAATGCCACTCACCCAGTGGATGCCAATAGTTTTGACCAGGGCCGGTTCTATGACAACCCTCAGGCCAAAGTGACCGGGAACCTGCTCATCGACACTTACAATCAGGTCGAACAACAGACCAGGGACCAAATAGACAGCCTCTCCGCCGATTCTCATCAGAGTATAGGAACCAATGGTGCCTGGGGAGATTCCTTCTCCGGTAGCCAGTGGAGCGTGGATGATGCGCTTTTGGGCGAGGTAAATTCGACCATCAATAAACTGCATAACATCCAAAAGATACTGCTGATAATCGCCCAGACCCAGCAGGACATAACGAATATCGTGATGGCTTCCACTTCCGGGGTTTCCGCTTCCGACAGCGCGGATATGGTACAGTCGTCCCACCGGGCTGAGGTCCAAAACCGGCAGGCGGCCTTTAGGCTTAAACAGGAGATGGTCTCCGATGTGGTAGCGGCCCACAACCGCGCGGCGATGCAGGATGCCGCGATGGAGAAGGCCTGGATCTCGTTCGGTATCTCGATCGGTTCCGCGGCGGCGGGTGCGGCTTTCGGCGGATTAAACGTTTTCAGTGATACCTCCACCTGGGTTTCGGGGATGATGGATGGGATGTTCCTGGGCGGGGTGGCCAATGCAGTTATCAATCTGGCGTATTCCGCCAACGACGTCGGCCTCAATAACGGGGGACTTGGCACAGAAGATGCCATTCAAGAAATGATCGATGATACCTTCAGGGTGAATCGCCAGTCCCAGTTTGCAGCTTTGGAGCAGGCCGCGCATGACACAGTGTCGGGTGTGGGATGCGGTCTGGTGACAGATACGGGGGGAGGGAATGTGGCGGTGGACTCGGGTGCCTTTGCCCGGATCTCTCAACAGCTGGAAAGGATCTTCAATTCCCAGATCGCCCTAGCCACTATAGCCCAGGCCCAGATGCGCCAGAAAAAGATGGTGGCTCGCATCACGGGCCAGGCCACAGCCCAGGATGACGGATTAAGCTTGGATGCGGTCTATCAGGCGCGGGAAAATGCGTTCAGGAATCTGGATATCCTAAAACAAAAGGTGCAGGAATACGCCGACCGCCAGAACCAGTTGAACCAGCTGCAGCGGCAACTCGGTATGGCAGTGGCCACCGCGGTGATGCAGGCGGTAAGCACCTACATGAAATTCGACGGCGGGGAGAGGTTGACCGAGGCCTTAAACGGGGCCTTTGGCGATGAGGCCACCATAACCATAACCGATGATCCGGTGGCCCAGCAACTTCTAACCGGCGGCAGTGAGACCTGGGACGGTAAGATTGGACTGGGCGATTTGGTAGGGGTCGCGTTGAATTTCGTCATGTCCGATAACTTCGCCCAGCTGGTAGCTACCCAGATATATGACAATTTGTTGGCTCCCAGCCACAGCAGCAACAATTCTGGAAAACGGGTGGAAGGCGGCCAGGCCGCATCCTCTAATTCCATTGATTATTATGAAAATGCGGCTATGAAGCTGGAGGTTAAAACCGGCGAGCTGGAACTCGAAGCGGAAAAACTTGAAATAATCCAGCAGTTGGCCAAGGAGTTTCAAAAGATCATGACCGCCCTGGTAAAAGACGGCCTGCATGGCTTAGGAAAGGTCAGGGAGAAAACAGATCCCAATAGCGCCGCCTCTCAACATGATGGAGATCTTCGATCGCCTGCGGCAACCAATCCGGCTTATCCCAGCCAGGCCGAAATTGCTCCGGCCTTATTGCCTCCGGAGTACACGCAAAGATACCATGAACTCATGGCTCAGGCCGTAGGCAGCCCAGAAGCCGCAGTAGCGTTGGTCAGGCAGCTGGCCGAGCTGAATCGGCAAACCTTCACCGCACCTGAACAGCAGGAGGCCGCGCATGCCGCCTTGCTTTTGGCCGCGCAGGAACTTAGCCAGAAGATCGAGGCCTCCAACATGCAGGCCTTAGGACAGCAGGCGCTTTCTCCGAACTCCACTCCGCAAGAGAGGGCTTTGGCTTTGGGTACGATGGCCGCATCAGCGGAGAGCAATCCCCAAGTGCGCGCCCAGTTCGAACAGATCGTTCAGGATGCCGCCTTGCAGTTCGCACAAGGAGAGCTTAGCCAGGAAGAAGCCCGGCAGTTGTTCTCCGTGGCAACTGAGTTCTCCGCCGCCCGGGCAATATTGGCTGAGACCCTGCCTTCCGCAGTTTTATTGGCCACCGCAGAAGCACCCGCCGAAGGGCAGACCGAACCGGCCAGTCCGATAACGAGGGCAGTTCGCCAATTGAAAGATGATGTCGAGGTTGTCCGACAGATAACCGACGACGGCGGTCAACCCGATCTGGGACTGGTAAGACAGGATGTATTGAAACTAGCGCAACTTTTACCTCAGCAGGAAGCCGGGCTAAACTTGCAGGTCATCCATGATAATATCGAAAATTACGGCCCCGATCAATTACTGGTGGTGCTGGAGCAGATAAGGGACAGCGCTGCTGCCGGCCAGATCACTCTTTCAGCCGGCGAGCGCGCAATATTGGATGAGGCGATCCTGGGGCTGCAATCAATTCAGGCCCAGTCCGCACCCACTAACTTCGCCAGCAACTTTTTACAGAGGGTAAGGAGCGCAGATCCAAATGTCGCCGCCGAGGACCTTTTGAGCGTCTTCCAGGCGGGATCCGAGGAGGGGAAGCTGTCGGCTTTAGCCAGGATCCGTTCCGCCGTTATTCTAGACGACGGCACGGTGGACCTGCCCCCGGAGCAACAGGCCCGGCTGGTCGCGTTTTTGAGCATGGTCGAGGAACTCTCCCAGAATCCACAGGTCCGGGAAGCGGCCAGACAATTGAGGGAGCAGATCCAACCGTCTGCTGCCACTACTAGCGATACGCCCGAAGAACAAGCTGAAGTGACCTTCCCGCAAAGTGATACTTTGCAGCCCGGACAAACTGATGCGAGCAGAGTAGCCGTCCTCTTGAATACCGTGCCGGAGAGAGCACAGAGCACGGAATACAGAACTCAGAGCACGGTGGAAGGGATGCCCGGCACCAGCGACCGCGAAGTCGTGCTGGATTCTGCCGTAGCATCGATGGGCGCCGGCACTTCCAGAGAACAGGACGAAAGACAGCGCAGAGAACATCAAGCAAAGGATGACCAACCAACTTTTGATCCCATCTTCGGCGGCCTGGGCGCTAACCAGCGGGTCATCGAACAGCACCATCAAAGAGAAGACGCCGCCGCCCTGGCATAAAAATCACCTCTAGTATATAATTAGCCCCGTGGACAAAGACCAGATCTGTTCCTTGATCGGCGCGAATGTTTTTGACGAAAAATTCAAGGAAGACGTAACCTCAGATTCTTTTTTCGGCTTTCCCTTAAGCCCCATCCTCGAAGCCGAAGAATTGCTACAAGATCCCGCGCAAAAATCCATCGCCTATTTTTCCATGGAGTTCGGGCTGGCCCCCAGCGTTTATAACACTTTCCTGACCAAACGCGAGATCGCGGAGGAAAATTACCTCCGCCACCACCAGGTCTTCTCCAACATGCGCGCCATGGACTACTACCATGTCCTGCCGCTCGAGAAACTCTTGGACATCCCTATCTATTCCGGCGGGTTGGGGGTGCTGGCGGGGGATACCCTGAAATCTTCCGCCGACCTGAAGCTTTCACTTGCTGGGGTGGGGGTTCTCTGGAACAAGGGCTACTTCAAGCAGAACTTCTGGTTCAGGGAAGGCCAGGTCCCCGAAGAACTGCGCTGGGACCCGCACACCTATCCCGGCCTCATCCCGCTCGATAAATACATCGCTATCCGTCTTAACGGCGAAGGGCTAAAGCTTAAGCTCTGGAAGTATTATGTCTTCAGCCACGATAAAACTTCGGTCACGCCGCTAATACTTTTAGATTCCAACCTCCAGGAGAATAGCGAGGCCAACCGCCGCCTCACCGACCAGCTCTACCGCTCCGATAACGCCTGGTGGAAGATCATGCAAAGGGCCATTTTGGGGATCGGGGGCATGCGCGCGCTTTCCGCCCTGGGCTATCGAGTGAATAAATATCATTTGAACGAAGGCCACGCCGCCCTGGCTTTTTTGGAGAAGGCCGATAACTCCGGCGAAGGGATCGAGGAGCTCAGAGAGAAGTTCGCCTATACCTGCCACACCCCGGTGGAGGCCGGGCACGACCGCTTCGCCCTCCATGACCTAGCCAAAGTCCTGGACCAGAAAGAACTCTCTATATTGAAGAAACACGGGGCGGAAAGCGGGGAGGTGGTCAACCTGACGCTTTTGGCCATGAACACCTCCGCTCAGGTGAACGCCGTGGCCAAAAAGCACGGGGAGATTACCCGCCTGCAGTTCCCCGCCCATAAGGAAAAGATCCAGAGCATCACCAACGGCGTGCATACCTTTACCTGGTTATCTCAACCCATGGCAATGGTCCTCGATAAATATAAAAGCCAGATCGGTGATTGGCGGAAAGATCCCAAATTGTTGACCCAGGTCATCTCGCTCAAGGAAGATCAGGGATTCCGCCGGGACTTATGGAAAGCGCATCAGGAGAACAAGAAGGCCCTGGCGGACTTTCTGAAGTACTGGCATTTTGATCCGCAAACCTTCACCATTGCCTGGGCCCGGCGCATCGCTACCTACAAACGGCCGAGTTTATTGCTGCAAGATACCAACCGCCTACTGAGGATGTCCCGTAGGATCGGTCCCCTGCAGATCGTCTTTGCCGGCAAGGCGCACCCACAAGACAACCTGGGTTTCACTTATATCGACGAGATGCTCAACAAGATCGACAGCATGGAGGGCGACCGCAAGTCCCTGCGGGTCACTTTCCTCGAGAACTACGATACCTACATCGGCAAACTATTGACCAGTTCGGTGGACGTGTGGCTCAACAATCCCCTGCCGCCCTTTGAGGCTTCGGGGACCTCCGGCATGAAAGCCATCTTGAACGGCGTGCTGCAGCTTTCCACCCTGGATGGCTGGGTGGTGGAGGCCGCCGAAGCAAGCATCGGGCGTATCTTCGGCTATGTCCCGCCCGAAGGATTTATCGGCAATGAGCGCGACCTCAAGCTCAAGGAAGACGCCGATCTTTTGTATCAGGCATTGGAGGACCTGATGACGCTTTATTACCGCAACCGCACGCGCCACGAGGCGGGGGAGCCCTCCGAATGGGTGGACATGATGATCAATTGCATCGGGCAGGCCGGGTACTTCAATACCCATCGCATGCTGGAGGAATACAGCCGAAGAATTTGGAATTAAAGGAGGTGTGATATGGTTAAGAGTCTGTTTGTGGGAAACCTTCCCTGGTCGGCGAACGCCGAAGAGCTGCAAGCTAAGTTTGCGGAGCACGTTCCGGTGGTCTCGGCCCGCGTAGTGTCCGACCGGGAAACCGGCAGGTCCCGCGGATTCGGATTTGTGGATGTGGAGGATGCCGACGCCGAAAAGGCGGTCAACGCGATGAACGGCTACAGC
>Ga0315274_10016637_pt1 | contig 10389 bp, 12 predicted proteins | sample YL17G02_20_MG_FD_203700 | JGI IMG/M metagenome (GOLD analysis project Ga0315274, IMG submission 203700) | Sediment microbial communities from Yellowstone Lake, YNP, Wyoming, USA - YL17G02_20 | ecosystem: Environmental > Aquatic > Freshwater > Lake > Sediment | place: USA: Wyoming | collected... | reverse complement strand
AAGAAATAGGTAAAATGACCGGTGGCTGGCTTAAATATCTTAAGAAACTCCCGCAAGACGCAGAACCATAGTTCTGATTGGAATTGTCAATCCAGTTGCGATTCAACTTCGGCCGCTCGTTCCAGAAATAAAGATACGGCGCATTATCAGAACCAACCTTTAAGTATTTTTTCTCCGTAGACAAATCCTCACTGTGGCGCGATTTCTCTCGCCACTGTATTTTATTCGTCCACCATAGGCGGACAAAAGAGAAAAACACGGAGTTTCTCAAGAAACATCACACACTTTTACCAGCCAACTGGTAAAATTCCGATGATATGCGAGTCTGAGAAGATTTCGGTGATTCCTAACTTTCGTTTAGGAATTCATTAACCTACTTTCTAGTCTATTTTATCCGAAAAGAAAACCAAAATTCAAGAAGCCAAAAACCAATTCCCCAAAATCCAAATCTCAAACTCTCCCGCAAGACGCAGAACCATAGCTCCGACTGGAACCGTCAACCCAGCTGCGACTCAACCTCGGCCGCCCGTCCCAGAAACAAACACCCGGCGCATTATCAGAACCAACCCGGCTGCTGGGTAAATCTATAAAGTGTTTCTTCAATATATCCGGATGGGTAATTATCAAAGCCACTCCATCGAAAACTGTTGCTCCCCGCTCATCTTTAGCTAATTCTTTTCTTACGCTCCTGACACTCTTCCCCAAGTTCCTAGTTCCATCTTGCATCCAGGTAACATAAGGCGCAACTGGAGTTTTATATTCCTCGGAATCACCGTCCCAGTCTTTAGCCTGAGTATTGTCAAAAAAGGTTTCTATACCTGCTAACTGAAATTGTCGCTCAGGCGTAACTCTGGTTTCCACAATAACGGGGATATCAAATCTGCCCTTAAATTCTTCCTGTTGGGATGTAAATTTTGGCAATGAATCAAGATATTGTTCTTTAGTCATTTTTAGCTCTTTTGCAAAAAGATCGGCCAATATTCCTGCCTGTCTCGTCCATTCCCCATCCAAATCACTGGCTTTTTCTATTCCCGGCAGCGAGACTTCACCAAAGCCATTAAGAAGCGCACGGCCAAGATTAGCTGCCCTTGTATCTCCTTCTTTTGCTTTCCCTTTTATCCAATGCTCTAGAGACATATGATCACGATATTATCATTCTATAAGATAATTGTCAAGTTTTGATTTTTTTCCTTTGTCCTGAGCTTGTCGAAGGACGGATTACCCAGACCAACTATTAAAATCATCTTAATGTTATTTTCTCACAATAAATACCAATTCGCTATCAAAGAATAATTTTTCAGTTTGCCAATTCTCCTCCTTAACCAAATTCTGGAAAAAATTCGTATAAAACTCCGCCATCCCTTTATCTTTGCCGGATATGCTTCGCGTCGGGAAAGAGACTATCAAAAACCGACATTTAATTTCTCTTAAAATAGCTGAGGAGCAATTTTTCCTTTGGTGTTCCAATAAAGGTAGGGCTTTTAGCAATAAAACCAGCTCGGCTTTATCCGTAAATTTATCTTCTAAAATATCTCCCAATTTTACCCTCGCTTTTGTAATTCCAAAAAGTTCATACACCTCGTTAATGAAATTAATCAACTCCACATCCACATCGACTCCCAAATAATTAATCTTGGAGTCCATCCAAAAATAAGTTAGCGCATTCAGGCCACAGGCCGGCTCCAAAATAGTTTTGGGTATTCCGGTAATAGAAAAAATCTGTGAGTATAATCGGTTTAAAATTGGAATTCGCTCATTAGTTGAAGTTTGTAACCTTAATACCGGTAAAAGCGCTGTTCGGGCATCCATCCCGGCTTCTTTTCCTTCCCTGATTTTCTTAAACAACCTGGAATAATTTGGTTTGGTAAAATACGCCCCCCAAATTTGGTGTAACCGTCTTTTAATTGCTTTTTCGGCCTCATTTTTAGGATAACTGTTAATCAGTTCGCTAACGATTCTTTTTACCGTCGGCCGATATAGCGAACAGTATTTTTTAGATTCCAGAACTTTATCAGTTAATTCCTCGATATCCTTTTCATTAGCCATATTAATAGTTATTTAACGACCTAACAACTTCCGCATCTGTAACCTGTTCAAAATTCTCATAGAATTGACCGACGGCGAAAAATTGTTCCGGCGCTTCCAAAAAAACCACTTCATCTGCCAGTTTTTCAATTTTTGCCAGGCTATCCCTGGCTACTACTGGCACGGCCACAATTATTTTTTTCGGGTCTTGTTGTCGAACAATATCAATCGCTGCCAGCATGGTTGCCCCAGTCGCCACCCCATCATCCGCTAAAATAACAGCCTTATTTCTTAACTCCAGTGGACTCTTGCCCTGACGGAATTCTTTCTCCCGACGTTCAGCTTCAGATTTAATTTTTAGTATTGAAGATTGAAGATATTTTTCATCAGCACCGACCTGCGTCGCAAGCTTTTCGTCAATTATCGGCTCTCCTATAGCACCCACCGCCCCAATGGCCAACTCGGGATTGCCAGGTGCCCCGATTTTTTTAGTGATAATCACATCAAGAGGACAATTTAGACTAACCGCCAACTCTTTACCAACCACCACTCCTCCCCGAGGAATTGCCAAAACCAGAAGATTACCTTCCTTCTTTAAATCCACCAATTTAGTTGCCAGCAGTTTCCCTGCTTGAGATCGGTTTTCGAAGATCATTAATTGAAGTATATCAAGCCTACTTCATCTTCGCCAGCTGCTTTTTGGCAAACTCCCCGATGACCGGCAGCATAAATTCTTCGCCTTGATAAGCTTTAAAAATCAAAACCAGCCAAAGGACAAAACCGACAATCATCGCCAAAGGTGAAATTATCCAGCCAATAACCGGCACTATCACTAATATTGTTATGATTCCAAAGGTAATTATTGACTGCATTGCATGAAAGCGAATAAATTTATCTTTGGACATTAAAAAAAATATTATTCCGGTCAGCCAGCCTAACACGTAGGTTAACGCCGCCTCAGTGTTGCGTGGCAACCCGGTAACCGTTTTTTCTTCCGCCATTTTCCTCACCCCCTTTCACCCTCCGAAGCTTTACGCGAAGGAGGGCTATTCCTTAATATAAGCATACAAATACTCAAACAGATCTGTCAATAACTGAAATAACTATTTTTTACACCATAGTCTATATCTATAATCTTTCCCGTTGAATTCCTCTTGTTTCCCTATTATAATAAATCCTGTTCGTTTCATTTGGTTTTCTCTTAGAGATAATTGTTCCACTTCCAAGACATATCCTCCCGCTCTCACGCTTCTAGAAAGGTCTGGGTAACCATTTCCTTCCAAGTTATTCGTATCTTCGAGGAATGGATATACAACATTCCCCAAAAATACTAAATCAAATTGTCTCCGGTTTTCGGCTAAAGAATCGATTATTTTTTGAGTTCTATATACTAGCCTTCTTCCCAATTTATTCATAACCCCCTCTTTAGGTCTCTCCCCTAAACTAACCGCCCAAATTCTACTTTGGGGGAAAAAATCCGCCAGACACAAGGTGCTGGATCCAAAACCGCAACCACCATCAAATATTTCCCTTATTTGAAAAGGGTCTATTCCGGAGAATATTTGTGGAAATAGTTCTGGGTATTTATGTGTCCAAAGCAAACCACCGTCTTCTCCCCATAAAACGCATTTATCTTTTGGTTCTGGCATATGTTTCTACTTTGTTTTAATTATATAACAACCACTAAAATAAACTAATCTGTCTTTGGCCTTCGGTTTTGGCGATATCTTTTCTCTCCGACCAGATTTTGACCGTCCCAAAAACCCCGTCATATCCCGGGTCTATTTTAACTTGTCCTGAGCGAACGCGAAGGATCCCTTCCGCTACTTTATCACCACTGATTTTGGCAATTTTTCCCAAGGTCGTTTCTAGTAAAATCTCAAATTCCGACCCTAAAGTATCTGTTAACTTATTATACTCATTTATCACCTTTTGGCTTGAAATACCAGAATTTAAACTCTCAGCTAAAATTTCGATTAACGGCACTAACCTGACATAGGGCGGGCGGTTATTCCAAGCAATTCCTCTAATCCCATTACCAATAATTTTTTCTTTTATTTTTACTTCTTCGGTTGTCTTGGTGGCCAATTCCTCTACCCGATGCATTACCCCCACGGTTAAGGGCCAACCGCAAACCGGGCAAGTCTCACCGAGTTTTTTGGTTTGCTCTGGAGACTGGATGATATGACAATTTCGGTGCCCGGTATAGTGGTACTTACCCTCCTCCGGATAAAACTCAATCGTATAGGCAATTTTGTTCTCAATAATTACTCTCGTAATATCGCAATGTCGTAATTTCGTAATATCGTGTATTTCAAATACCGTCGCCTCTCTTCCCAACTTGGCCGGGCTATGGGCATCAGAAAAACTCACAATCGCCCGACTATCCAACTCCCCGACTCGCCAATTCATCGCCGGATCGCTGGATAAACCGGTTTCAATTGCCTTAATCTGATCGGCAAATTTACCAAAACATTCCTTAATGGAATCAAACCCTGACCGGGAGCCGTACAGCGAATACCAGGGCGTCCAGATATGACAGGGAATTACTAAACAGTCAGCCGATATTGAAAAAATCAGCTCGCAAAGTTCAATACTTGATAGACCGGTAGTCGGCCGACCATCAGAAAAAAGATTGACGCCGGCACAACGAAATTTCTCATTTATTTTATCAACTACTTCAAATGAAGGGGCTAAAACTAGATTATGAATCCGATGCGACCTGCCTCCTTGGGTGTAAATCGAAGAAATCTCGGTTGAAAGCACAAATTTTGGCCCTTTTAAGTCAGTTTTGGCTGCATAAATCCCTTGCTCAACCTCAATTAAGTTTTCTTTCAGTTCTCTTAGCCACAACGGATGGGTCCAATCGGGCGCCCCAACCAAACCAATCCCTTTTTTGGCTGCCCAGCGGGCGATTTCCGGAATCACCATCTGCGGCGAAACCGCGCGGGAGTAACGACTATGTAAATGAAGATCGGCAACTATTTCCATTTAAAAAATTTTAGTTGAACTTTTTTGAAAATTTTCATTACCGAGTAAATTCAATTATTACGAAAGCTAAGTAAATCAGGATTAATATTGCCCCCTCCCAGTGGTCAAGACGCTTTTTGGTACGCACGAATAGATAAAAAGCACCGAAAATCACCACAAACGCCATGGTCGCCAAAAGATACTCCGCCAAACCGGCAATTCGAATCGGAGTAATCAGAGCCACAATCCCTAAAACCAAGCAACTATGAGTAACAATTGAACCTAAAAGGTTACCGAAAACCATTTCCGGCTGGTGCTTCTGAATCGCCCCCAGCTCAAAAATTAACTCCGGCAAAGTGGTGCCAATCGAAACCAAAACCAAGCCAATAAGTAATACCTGGATATTTAAAACTACCGCCAGATTTACTGCCAAACGAACAACCATATCGGCGGAGAAGATTATTAAAGCCAAGCCTAAAAAGAGCCAGCCAAATTCTTTTTTAGTCGCCGGCGTTTTTAGACGGTAATTGTTTTTATCTTTTTGACTAAAGATAGCGACTTGATAAAAACCATATAACGCCAATAGAATCAAGCCATCAACTCTAGAAAGCACTTTATCAAACAACAATACCATCGGGACGGCTCCGGCCAAAAAGGTATAAAAAACATCCCGGTACAAGAATTCACCCCTAACCGACACTGCTCCCCCAACTAATGCCACCCCGCCGATAACTAAGGAAAGAGCAGCAATATTTGACCCAATGACATTACCCAAAGATAAATTCGGATGGCCATGAATACTGGCAATTATCCCTACAAAAAGCTCCGGTAAAGAAGTTGCCAGCGCAACAACGAGTCCGCTTAGAAAAAAGGGGGCGACTTTTGTTTGGGCAGAAATCAGTCCCAAATTAACCAATAAAATCTCGGTAGCTTTAATTAAAATCAGGCTAAAAAGTAAGATGCCGACAAAATAAACCAAAACCATAATTTTATTCTAGCATAATAGTACGCTTACTTTTGCATCCGATAAAGCTTTTTTGCCTCGGCCAGAGTCGAAGATTGGTCGGCCGATTTGTCGTCACGGAAGTGTTTCAACCTAGGGAATCGGAAAGCCAAGCCGGCGGTATGGATAGGTGATATGGTAATGTTGTCCGCCTGAATTTCGACCACGATTTTAGGCGCGCACCAAACATCCGGCGCCAAATTTTTATTAACCTGATATTCTTTCGGTTTATTTTGAACATTGAATTTTGAACATTGGAGTTTTAAGTACCGCCATTGTTCATCCGATAAGCCGGTGCCTATTTTGGAAATCGTTAAAAATTGGTCGGATTTACTCGACTTTCTGATTCCCACCAAAAAAGCACCAATGCCGAATTTAGCTCGTTTACCCTTCCCTTTAGAATAACCCATCACCACGCAATCCAGGGTATCGGCTAGCCCGCCGCCTTTTTTAGAAGTTTCTTCCTTAAACTTAACCCAAGTATACCCTCGCCGGCCCGGATTATAAGTTCCCTGCCATTTCTTAACTACTATCCCCTCCAGGCCCTTGGCTTTTTGTTCATTGTGATAGCGTCGCAAATCTTCGGCACTTTCCGTCACTATCTGGGGAGAAAGCATAATTGTCTTGCTGTCTGTTGATAGCATCTTGGCTAAAATTTCCCGTCTTTTAGCAAACGGTGTACTTAATAAATCCTGACCATCCTTATATAAAATATCAAAGGCAAAATATTTAAGCGGAATTTCTTTCGCCTTAAGACCAATCTCGTATTTTCTTTTTCTTTTAATCGTTTCTTGGAAAGGTAAAAACTTTCCGGTTTTTTGATCGAACCCAATTGCCTCACCGTCTAAAATCACTTCTTTGACCTTGACTTCTCTGAATACTGCCTGGGTAATATCCGGAAACATCAACGTGTTATCCTCTAAATTTCGGGTAAAAGTTTTGATGAAATTTTTGGAACGGTCAAAATGAATTTGTAAACGGGTGCCGTCGTATTTCGGTTCGACGGCCACTTTACCCATCTTTTTAATCATTTCCTCGACATTTGGCAAACGTTGGCACAAAGCCGCTACAATTGGAACTCCCAAAACCACTCCGACTCCTTTTAGTCCAGGCAGTCCCTTCCTTTTGATTATTTTGGCAATTTGACCAATATCGGCCCGAACATTATAAATCTCCTCAATCCTCTCTCTTTTAATTTTATCCCCCCCCAACATCCAAGACAAAGCATCCATAATCGTTAACTCGGAAAAACCTAAACGTAGCCTGCCTAAAGGAATTCTGGTCACGTATTTTGCCGAGAGGGCGTCCAGGTCATCAATTAACTTCGCCATTTGAGATATCTTTTTCCCCACCGATCCTTGCCCACTCTCTTTAGCAATTTCCCAAAGTCGTCCGTATACTTCGTTCACCGATAATTTCGAATTTTGCTTGTCCTGCGAATCCGGCGAAGCTTTGGCAGAGCCGGAGAAGTGGGAATCAAAAAACTCGGTCGTATCACCTAAATCTCCCAATTGTTTATATTTTTGACTGATTTCTTTGATTGATTTATTAAAAGCCTGTGCCAGAGCCCTGATTAACAATTTATCGGCCAAGTTGAACTCGATTCCAGCATAGGCGGGGGCTAATCTGCCCAAAGACAGATAACAGATTTTATCGATTTCAACTGGTGTAGATTTTTTGAACAACCTAGCCAAAATCTCGGTAATTTTAAGTCTGGAGGCAGTTTTTTCTAATTCCGACAGATACTCGGCAAATTCATTAAATTTCATTTCAAATATTTTGAGAAGAAAACAAAAGCAAAAATCACTACCCAAATAAAAAGCACCCCAAAAACAATCGACACCCAACCCTGCTTTTCGTCTTTCAAAATTTTATTCAGTCCTTCACCCACCAGCGTTAGTCCAAAGAGCGTTGGCAAAACCAGAATCATATATAAAAACTGCGGATCCGTTGGTTTCATTATTCCTTTACTTTATTATATACTTTGCGGCTTTAGTTTTCCCCTGCTTTTTAACAATCCCTTTTTTCAAAAAATAATTCAAATCACGAACGATGGTATCATCGGAATATTCGGGGACGATTCTTCTGGCTTCTCCGGTAGTCAACGAACCGCTTTCTTCCAAATATTCCATCAGTTTTATTTGCCGTTCATTTAAAGGTATCTGATAACCAACTCTTCTTTTGACTTTTACATCCAAAGAAAGTCTTTTTATTTGCTCTTTTATTCTGGTTAGCTCCACCGCCATTGCTTGGGTAAAATACTCCAGCCAGTTAGTCAAATCTCGCCTCTCCAAACTTTGGTGCTGTTTATCGGAAGTCATTAATGCCTGGTAATAGCGTTCGGCATCTTTATCAAAATATTCCTCCAAAGAAAAAAATTTTTTAATATCATATCCCTCGGCAAAAAGAACCAGCGTTGCAAACGCCCGGGCTGTCCGGCCGTTGCCTTCAATAAAGGGGTGAACGGCTGAGAGGTAATAATGGGCAATCCCCGCCCGCAATACCGGATGGAGTTTCTTGCCTTCGGTGGAATCGAGCCAATCAAAAAAATCTTCCATTAAAAACGGAACTTCAATATATGCCGGTGGCCGGAAAACCACCTCATTGGTCCGTTCATCCTTCAATATCACCTGCTCCAGACGATACCGGCCGGATTGTTCTTTCGGCACTATCCGCTCACATACTGTTTCATTGATATTTTTAACCATCCGCGGACCGTAATGCAAACCCTGTCTGGCTTCTTTCTCCAGCCCATCGATAAACTTCATGACATTCCGGTAATTAATTACTTCCTGAACGTCCCGTTTGCCGGCGATAATATTCTCACCCTCGATGATTCTTTTCGCCTCAGCTAAGGATAGATCATTGCCTTCAAGGTGAGTCCCGTGATGAACTGTTCGCAGAAGGGCATCCCTAACAAACCTAGCCTCATAAACCGGAATTAAAGGAGCGTTTTTGACTACTTCTCTGGCCGCCTCAATCAGGCCAATATTGGCTAAAATATCATTGGAGATAGTAAATTTCGGGCTATACACTACTTATATAATCGCAGAATTTGCGGAGAAAAACAAGGAGAAAATTTCTCTAAGGGAGCAAGCTGTTTATTTGTCTTACCAGCGCATTTTTGTCGCTATGGTAAAGGTAACCTTCCTTTCGACTAACTTCTTTTCCATCTTTAAAAATTAAAAGGGTAGGCAGTTTTATTATTTTTAGTTTCCTTGCCAATTCAAGGTGTCTATCTCCTCTTAATTTCTTGAAAGTAACTTTGTTGGTAAAACCCAAATCATCCCATAGAACGGAATGATAACGGCAATCTAACGTTTCTTCGCTCCAGATATCTAGAACCACTTAAGTCCTTCGTTTTCTTTACTTCTTTGTCAAAGTTGCCCGGGGTAACTATTTGAGCCAGAGGTGGTATTTTCCCCGGTTGGCAACCCAATCTTTCTCGCCAAAGTCCCTTTTCTGACCGAGGATCACTTTTAATATTTTTTAAAATCTTCTCAAATTCCTCTTGATTTTTAACCACTATAATTGCCCCTACTGGGCATTCCCGAACACAAACACCACAAGATACACACTTGGTATTATCTATTTCCGGCCTTTTAGTTTTTTTATTCCAAAAGCATGCCTTAGTTGGACAAACTTCAATTCCTCCACATTCTGAAGCCTGGTCGCAAATTTTATAGTTAATAATTCCTGGCATACCTATTTTATATATTCTGCCAAAACCGCGAGAACTTTTTCCGCTAAATCATGACTATCTTCGGTAAATTTCTTTTCGGTGACCAACGCGTAAAATAATAATTTTCTTACCTTCGATATCAAAAACCGTTCGGTAATTCCCTATTCGCCAACGATAATCACCCAATTGTGAATGACTCAGTTTTTTAGCATAAGCAAGCGGTTTCTGAGCGTAAGTTTCAATTTTCCTCTTGATTTTTCTTTTGGCAACTGAATCTAATTTCTGAATGTCCTTCGAAGCGCTTTTGGTATAGATAAGCTGATAGGCCATAGGCCGTTATATTTCTCCAAAAACCTCATTGTGGGTAAAAACTTCTCCACGCCGGTATTCTTCCCGTGCCTTTTTAATGCTTGATAGGTATTTTTTATTTCTTAAAGCCAGCAAATCTTCAAAAAGATCAATATTTACTAAAGCAGAAATGATTTTTCCTCTTTTGGCCACTAAAAGATAATCCTTCTTAATAGCCTCTTTTAAAGAATCGGCAAAATTATTTCTTAAAGTGGTCGTAGTTACAATGTTCATGTCAATTCCAATTGTACATTATATTTATACATTGTCAACTAGCCAAAGGTGTGGGGATTTTTTCAGCTAAGTCGTCGGCGTTGTAGCTAAAACCGACTTTTTGGTAAAGTCCATCGGCGGCTTTTTT
>Ga0315274_10016636_pt1 | contig 10389 bp, 10 predicted proteins | sample YL17G02_20_MG_FD_203700 | JGI IMG/M metagenome (GOLD analysis project Ga0315274, IMG submission 203700) | Sediment microbial communities from Yellowstone Lake, YNP, Wyoming, USA - YL17G02_20 | ecosystem: Environmental > Aquatic > Freshwater > Lake > Sediment | place: USA: Wyoming | collected... | reverse complement strand
ATTCCTAGGCGCAGAAGTGAAAAAAGGGGTTATTGCAAAGTAGTCACAAAAAACTGCAATGATATGTATATTAGATTTTGACGGATAATAATAAGAGGACTTAATGCTCACGCCAGTAATTGTCAGTACTGAGTTGTGCCATACATGTCAATAAGCACCTACTTTGAACCACCCTTAACCACGTTCTTTGGCTGGTTCATCACGATGAATATCCGGTTGGTCCAACCCATCGCACCTGATTAAGCTTGTTGTTAAGTCGGATAATATAGACTTTGAACAAAAATCTTATTATGTTATTATGCTAGGTAATTCAATCATAAACTTTACTGTCAATTGTATACTTCTACAAGGAGAGGGGAGAATAGATTTTTGCTATCTTAAATCCAAGGAGGAGAGTTACATGGCGCCAAGAAAGCCTGCCAAGACAGAGCCACAGATTCTGGAAATGCCGCCGCAGAAGATGGCGGTGGTCCGAGCCAAGGGCGCTCCGGATAAGGTCTTCGCCGAGTTTATGCCAGCCCTGTACGGCTCAGTTTATACCCTGAAATTCGACCTCAAGAAGAAGGGGCTGCCCACCTTTAAAGTGAGCGGGCTGCGCGCCCGCTACCCCGATGCCCATATCGTCCCTAAAGAACAATGGACGCACATTATCGGGCTACCCATCCCCGAAGATACCACCTCCCTACCCCAGAAGGTTCCCGGCATCGAGGTCAAGATTGAGACATGGGAATACGACACGGTAGGGCAGATTCTGCACGTCGGACCCTATGACCAGGAGGGGCCAAATATTGAGAGACTGCATAAATTTATAGAGGAGAATGGCTACGAGATAGCTGGCGTGCACGAAGAGGAATACCTCACCACGCCCGATGCCAAAGTCCAAAAGACGATTATCAGGTATGTGGTGAGGAGGAAAGGAGTTAAATAATGAGAAGAGTAATTGCGCTGGGAATAGCTATTAGCGTCGTTATGGTATTGTTTTTCGCCGCATGTGCCGCTCCAGAGACCACGCCGACCACCTCTACTCCTACTCCCACTTCCCCTACTCCAACGGTGACAGCAACACCCGCCGAAACGCTGAGTGAACTTCTAGAGCAAGCAGCAGGCATAACCTCCGTCAAATATGACCAAGTGATAACTACTCTCCAAGAGCCTAGAGAATCCGTGCAGATGAAGGTGTGGTTGAAGGGGAACAAGATGAGGGTGGAAATGACCTACCAAGAACAGGACGCAGTTGCCATAATAGACAAGGATGCACAAGTAGCTTACCTCTATGTTCCATCTCAGAATATGGCTTCAAAAACGGATTTGCAGGGACAGGGGACAATGAGCGTGAATTTCCTGCCTGCTACAGAATGGTCTAAGTCCATTCTAGCAAGCTCTAAGTCAGCGGTTGTTGCCACTGAGACTATTGACGGAAAGGATTGTCTTGTAGTTGAAAATACGGAAGACCAAGCGGGAAAAATGAAGATGTGGATATGGAAAGAGTATGGACTTCCTATCCGAATGGAGGTTATGGATAACGCCATATTTGAGTGGAAAAACATGGGAGTTGTCAGCATCCCAGACAGTATGTTTGAGTTGCCAGCAGGCGTCCAAATACAGGAACAATAACAAGATGCCCACTATATAAGGCTGTTTTGTGTTTGTCTATTGCGGAGGCAGCCGAGCTGCGCTATTTTAGAAATGCTGTATCCGCCACCGTTTGAGATAACGGAGCACCTCGTCGTCGCTGAGGTCGTACCAGCGGCGGTAAAAGTCGGCGACGGCGAATCTCGGCGCATCGCTTACCGAGAGAGCGACAAGTTTGTCGGCAGCCTTTCTAACCTTCTGCGCTGCGGTTGCCGAGGCACAGGGTACGGCCACCACCACTTCTTTCGGCCGGCGGTGACGCACAGACTCAACGGCAGCCAGCATAGTGAAGCCCGAGGCGAGCCCGTCATCTACGAGTATTATCGTCTTACCACTTAACTTAACCAGCGGGCGTTCTCCCCGATAGAGCAGGCTACGCCGTTTGATTTCAGCCTTGACACGGCTTGCCTCAAAATCTATCTGTTCTCGAGTCAAATCGAGCTTTCTCGCCAGCTCTTCATTGAGAATCATGGTACCATCATCAGCGATGGCGCCAAATCCAGCCTCAGGGGTTAAGGGGATGGGAACCTTGCGGCAGATAATGAGGTCGAACTCGGCATTGAGAGCGCTGGCGACCTCAAACCCTACCGGCACACCACCATTGGGTATGGCAAGCACGACAGCAGACTTCCCCTTATATTCAAGCAGCTTCTGAGCCAGCTTTTTGCCGGCATCCGAACGGTTTTCAAAGGTTATCTGCTGTCTACCAAGATAAGCCATAAAATATCCTACCTAATTATTTTGAATTCCTTAACGTCCACCAGACCGAGGTCGGTCAGCCTGAGCTCAGGGATTACCGGGAGCGCCAGAAAAGAAAGGACGGCAAAGGGAGAAGGCAGCTTCGCGCCAAGGTCTCTGGCTTTCTTTCCCAGATTCTCCAGCTTACTCACCACCACTTCCAGCGGCTCACCCGACAGAAGCCCGGCAATGGGCAAAGCTAAGCTGCCTAAGATTTTACCATCGGAAGCAACCGCAAGACCACCCTTAAGACGCTCAATTTCCCTGATTGCGATGAGTATGTCATTGTCATTTGCCCCGACAGAGATAATGTTATGGGAGTCGTGGGCGATGGAAGAAGCCAGAGCGCCACGCTTCAAGCCAAACCCCTTGACCAAGCCCAGTCCGATATTGCCTGTAGCCCTATGCCTCTCCACAACCGCAAGCTTCAGAATATCGCGACCGATGTCAGATACTATAGCCCCGTTGGTAATCTTGACCCTTTCCACTCTCTTTCTGGTGATTATCTGGCCGGGGACAAGCTCAATAACCGGCATGGTTTCACCGAAGGCTCTGAGTTTTAATACCTCAATACCGAACGGCTTGATGTTCACGGTATCGGTCATTTTCTTATCAACGGTCTGGGATACGGAAAACAAAGGCGCTCCCTGTTTGGCAACCAGCTTACCGTGATAAAAGACCATATCTACCGTCAGTTTGGATAATTCGTCAATGACGATTAGATTGGCAAGATAACCGGGGGCTATTGCACCAAGCCTATCGAGACGGAAATAGTCGGCGGGGTTGATGGTAGCCATCTGGATAGCACGCACCGGGTCAAGCCCGAGGCGGATTGCCTTACGTACCACGGCATCAATATCACCATCCCAGAGCAGGTCGGCGCAGCTACGGTCATCAACCACAAAGAAGCAGCGTCGGTAGGTCTTTTCCACAGCCAGAGGCAGCAAGGCTTCCAGATTCTTCTCCGAAGAGCCTTCGCGAATCATGACCCACATGCCCAGCCTCAGCTTCTCTCCGGCTTCATCAAGGGAAACAGACTCATGGTCAGAATAGATGCCAGCAGCGATATAGGCACTCAGGTTTTTGCCAGAGACGCCAGGTGCGTGTCCATCAACTACTTTACCTTCAGCCAGACTGATTTTAGCGAGAACACCGGCATCACCACTGAGGACGCCGGGAAAATTCATGACCTCGCCCAGTCCAATGCACTCCCGCCACCTAAGAATTTTTCGTATTTCTTCCGCTTCAATGCTGGCGCCAGAAGTTTCCAGAGGAGATGCTGGGACGCAGGATGGAGCCATCAAGAAAAGCTCCAAGGGCAGACGGCGGGCGCGGTTAAGCACATACCTCATTCCGGCCAGACCACATACGTTGGCGATTTCATGGAGGTCGGTGACCAAAGCCGAGGTGCCGCGCGGCACCACTGCACGGGCATATTGACCTATATCAAGCATAGAGCTTTCCAGGTGGGTATGGCCGTTGATGAGACCGGGAGCAAGATACTTACCGCCCAAATCCAGAACCTGCTCAGCCTGATGATAATCGCCGATGCCGGCAATCCTGTCTCCGCAAATAGCAACATTGCCAGTCTCAATCTCACCGGTAAAGACGTTTATTACTCTGGCATTAGCCAGAAGGAGGTCGGCGGGAAGCTCACCTCTGGCTACAGAGATTAAGCGGACTAGCCTAGGCTGCATTCTTCTTCCAGAAAACAAACATCGGGGAGGTTGCGAAACTCCTCGTCACAATCTATGCCATAACCAACAATAAATTTATCGGGGACAGTGAAACCAAGATAATCAATGGTAATCGGAACACGTCTGCGGGAAGGCTTATCCGCCAGAGTGCAAAGCTTTACCGAGGCTGGCTTTTTCTTCTTTAGATAATTCAAGAAATAAGAGGTGGTTAGCCCGGTATCCACTATGTCCTCAATAACCAGCACATCTCTGCCCTCGATGGAAGACCTAAGTCCGTGTACGGTTTTGACTTTGCCGCATGTCTCCCTTCCACTGCCATAACTGCATAGTCTGACGAACTCAATCTCAATAGGGAAATCGAGAAGGCGGACAAGGTCAGCCAGAAACACAAAGGAGCCCTTGAGGATACCTACCAAAAGGGGATGCTTATCACGATAATCTCTGCTGATTTCCGCCGCCAGTCTCTTGACCGTGGCTTCTATCTCTTTTCTGGTGATAAGGACTTGAGGTTTAGATTGAGAAGTCATAGCTGCAAAAGATTATAGACCCTGCACTTAAATCTGTCCAATAGAGAGTAAGGTTACCATTTGGCTTATTTAGCCTTCGTGACCACGTATATCACAGACACAACCAGCCTCACAGCTCTCACACTCTATTTGCAGTGTAGTATGGGTTATACCAAAATTTTTGGTTAAGTCCTGAGTGACCGACCTGACAATTTCGGCGCTATGACTGACCATCTGGTCTTTAATGAGCAAATGGGCACTTAAAGCATATATGCCCGAGGTGATAGTCCAGATGTGAATATCATGCACGTCATCAACACCGGGAGCACTTTTCAGCGTTTCAATAACCTTATCCATTTGAATATGCTTTGGAACGGTTTCCAGGAGAATATCCGATGATTCTCTAACCAGACGCACCGCCCCCCAGAGTATAATGCAACCAATAACAATGGCAATGATGGGGTCAACGACACGCCAGCCAGTTACAGAAATAATGATACCGGCAACAATAACACCGACGGAAGAAATGGTATCCCCAAGAACGTGCAAAAAGGCGGATTTGACAACAAGACTGCCATGGCTTGCCCCCCTCAATAAGCGTATCCCAATAAGGTTAGCAGCCAGACCGACAATAGCCACCGCCAGCATAAGCGTGGTCTGGACAACAGGTGGATTTAGAAAACGATGGTAAGCCTGGTAGAAAATATAGGCAGCAACTAAACCCAAGATGATGCCGTTAGCCAGCGCCGCCATGATTTCAACGCGATGGTAGCCGTAGGTTTTAGTGGCTGTTGCCGGTCTTCTGGCTACCCTTACGGCAAAAAGGCTCATTCCCAGAGCCAGTGTATCCACCAGCATATGCCCAGCATCGCCAAGCAACGCCAAGCTATTGCTCAGGACACCACCTACTACCTCAACCACCATGATTACCAGCACGATGACCAGAGCAATTCTTAAGCGCCGGCTGCTTTCGGCAGCTATGTGACTAAAGCTATGCTCGATATCCATTTGACGCATCGCTGTCCTGTTTTTCGGACTCTCTGAGTAAATAATATCACACACAGATGACCTAGAGGAAGGAGTTTTATTAAGAGTGGCTGACGCTCCTCTTAAACACCCCGATATTTTTTCAGGGGGCTAGCGCTGCTCTGAGCCCTTGTTTCGGGGCTTAACTACTATGTGAGGGCTGCCGGTTATCGGATGAGGCTGCACAATAACTGATGCCGAAAACACCTCGTTTATCATTTCCGCAGTTAAAACCTGAGCCGGGGTTCCGTCCGCCAGAATCCGCCCTTCTTTAAGCAAGACTAAACGGTTGAAGTAGAGGGAAGCAAGGTTGAGGTCATGAATTGCTGCGATAACGGTGAGGCATCGCTCGGCGTTAAGTTGCCTCACCAGCTCCAGAATCTCCACCTGATGAGAAATATCCAGATGCGCTGTCGGCTCATCGAGGAGCAGCAACTTGGGCTCTTGAGCCAACGCCATTGCCAGAATCACCTTCTGCCGCTCGCCGCCGCTTAGCTCATCGAAACGGCGCTTCGCCAGTTCACCGATTCCAACCAGGTTTAAGGACTCGGCAACTATCTGCCTATCCTCTTCGCAGTCTTCGGCGAAGGCTCTGAGGAAAGGAATCCGCCCGAGCATCACTATTTCAGCAGCAGTAAAGGCAAAGGAGATTTTGAATTGCTGCGGCACCACCGCAACACTCCGGGCTATAGCCTTCCGTCCCAACTGTCTCAAGCTCGCCCCATCAAGCTTGATTTCTCCCCGGGCGGGCTTCAGTAGCCCGCAGGCGAGCTTCAACAGGGTGGTTTTACCTGAGCCATTGGGGCCAAGCAAGCCTATCATCTCACCCGGCTGAATAGCGAGGCTAATGTCATTCAAAACCAAGCCATTAAAATAAGAAAAGCTAACCTGTCTAATCTGCAAGTCAACCATCAGAATGCATACTCCCGTCTGGTTCGCCTGAGCAGGTAAATAAAGAACGGTGCGCCAACAACAGCGGTAACAACCCCTACCGGTATTTCCATCGGGGCTAACACAATGCGAGCTATAAGGTCAGCAATAGCCACAAAAGCACCGCCAGTCAGTGCTGAAGCCGGCAAAAGAAGCCGATGGTCAGGCCCCAAAGTCAGGCGCACAGCATGAGGCACCACCAGCCCAACAAAACCGATAAGCCCGCTAATCGAAACAGCGGCAGCAGTAAGCAGAGAGCCTAAAGCCAGAATGAGCATTTTATCCCGCTCTACCTCAACGCCCACACAGGCAGCCCCCTCCTCCCCCAGAGAAAAGGCATTCAGGTGAAATGCGAAAAATCGGGCGCCGATAATACCACCGATAATCAGCGGAGCAATAATTGCCAGTTGCTCCCATCCAGTTACTGAGATATGACCAAAAAGAAAGGAATAAACTGAGTGAAGGTTTAAATCCAGCCGCTGACTAATTGAGATCAAAAAAGCCATAATTGCCGAAAGCAAGGCGCTCACAACAAATCCGGCAAGGAGCATGCTTATAATTGGAGTCTTACCACCTACCCGGGCCAGATTATAGACTAAAATAACCGTAAGCAAGGCACCACAAAAGGCAGCCACCGGCACCAGCCCAAAGCCCAGCAAGGCTAGATTTATCGGTATTATCATGGCTATGGTCGCACCCAAAGCTGCACCGGCTGAGGTACCGATGATATATGGGTCAGCCATAGGATTACGCAGCAAGCCCTGAAACAGCACCCCGGCCGTTGCCAGAGCTGACCCGACCAGAGCCCCTCCTATCACACGGGGCAGCCTAATCTGGAAAAGAATCGTTTCGTCGGCTACTCTCCAGGTAGAGGTAAAGTCAAAAATGGCGAGCTTATTGAGTGCCATTTTCAAGATGTCGTCGAAAGAGATATTAACCGCTCCGAAGGCGCTTGCCAGAAAAAGTGAGAGCACCAGACCGCCACCCAGCAACGAAATTACAGCCAGCCTTTTCCTGCGCTTTAGTTTATTAAACACCCTCTTAGCCACTATGCTTTCCTTTATAGTCCAGCTATATAAAAAATCCCCTCGTTTGCAGAACAAGGGGATTTCCATAAACTGTAATCTCCCCTCCTTCTCCGCGGAGGTAACTAAACAAAATAGAGGCTGGCGTTCTGACTTCCCCGATTCAATCGGGATTACAGTAGGCGGGACTGTGCCGGACTTTCACCGGCTTGCCTTCCATTTAAGCCTTCGCTTGCGCTCGGGCACCCCTCAATATTTAATTATGGTCTAACAATACCAAATAGGAAGATAAAAGTCAATTCAGACTCCATACTGGAGAGGGGGAAAATAGTTTTTAAGGGAGGCTTCGCCTCCCTTTCACAGGAGAACGTTTATCTTGATTTAGTAACCAGCACAGGCTATACTCTGTAGTGAATTGGCGGGTCAGCATCACGCCACGGTGAATCACTCGCTCAGAACCCGCCATACCGTCATTACAAGTTCTTATCACGGAGGTCAAAGATGGCTCGTGTTCCCCTGATAGAGAAAGAAAAAGCGCCACCTGAGGTCAAGGAGGTATTCCAGAAGATTGAGGACAATGGAGCCAGAATACTCAATCTCTACAAAGCTGTAGCCAACAGCCCAAAATTATTACTGAACTTCATCAGACTGGGCAACTCGGTAATGGGCAAGACAGAGCTTCCACCCAAGCTGCGGGAACTGGCAATACTGAGAGTAGCCAAACTTACGGGAAGCGAATACGAATGGGCACAACACGCCCCGATGGCTCTGGAAACGGGGTTAAGCAAGAAGCAGCTCGATGCTATCTCGGGTTGGAAAAATTCAGCCGAGTTCAATGATATAGAACGAGCCGTCCTCCAATATACCGATGAAGTAGCCAAGAATGTGAAGGTCGCTGACAAGACCTTCAACAGACTAAAGAAATTCTTCGATGAGCAGACTATCGTTGAGCTGACAATCGCCATTGGCTTTTACGGAATGGTTGCCAGGCTGCTTGTACCACTTCAAGTGGAAATAGATGAAAGTGCGGGCTCGGTTGGCAACCTATTAGGTAAATCAAAACAGTAAAGCCGCCCAAGAAGGAGGAACCCATGAGCTACGAGACCATACTGGTAGAGCGAAAGGATAAAATCGGCATCATCAAGCTGAACCGCCCTCAGCAGCGTAATGCCATAAGCGTTCAGCTTATAACCGATGTCGTGGCTGCCTTACGTGATTTCGATGCCGACCCCAAGATAAATGTGGTAGTAATAATGAGCAATTTGCCTACGGTTTTCTGTGCTGGAAAAGATTTGTCTGAGAGCACATCCAACCTCGCGGCAGATATAATAAGGCAACGGGAGATTTCCAACAGTCCGATGGAGCTGTGGTTTACTCTCCGCAATATGAAAAAGATTGTAATTGCTGCCGTGAACGGATATGCCCTGGCTGGCGGCACCGGCTTTGCCGCTTGCTGTGACATAGTGATTGCCGCCGAAGATGCCGTCTTCGGCCTTACTGAGGTAAACGTCGGCTTATTCCCCATGACAATAGCACCAGCCATGGTGCACAACATGTCCAGCCTGAAAAAGTGCTTTGAACTCTGTGTAACCGGAGAAAGATTCGGCGCTCGCGAAGCGGAAAAGCTGGGCATGGTAAACAAGGTTGTGCCTCCGGATAAGCTGAAAGAGGAAGCCATGGAGTTTGCCCGCAAAATCGCTGAGCAGAGCCCGACTGCTCTACAGGTAGGCAAGCAATTCTTCTACAATATGCTGGACATGGAGTATTCACAGGCGACAAAATATGCCGCTGAAATGCTCAGTATACTTGCAGTCAGCGATGATGGTAAAGAGGGTATGCGTGCTTTCCTGGAGAAAAGAAAACCAAAATGGAAACAGCCGACTTAGAGTAAATTGCCACGAGGAAAAGGTATATGAAGAACCTTAAGTTGCCGAAAAGGGTGGAATTATCCGAGCTTATTCCCCGGGAGGGTGCGCAGCACCATGAGAAGTTCATTTCCACCGAGGCTAAATTATGGATGATTCATGCTGCCATAGATTGTGGTTTCAAGAGGCTGGAGGCAACTAACTTTGCCAATCCTCGATATATACCCCAATTCCGTGACGCCCATGAAGTGATGAAGCGAATTGACAAGGAAAAACGGAAGGGGGTAGAGATTACCGCCGTAACCATCACGGGAAAAGCAATTCAGGAGGCGGTAAAGGCAAAGCAGGGAGGGTATGGCCCTGACCGCATTCTCAATATGATATCAACCAGCGAAGCTCATAACCTGAGAAATGCCAACATGGCCCATGCCGAGCACTGGAAGAAGATGGAGGAATGGATTAAGCTGGCGCGTGATAACGGGATAAAATTTAACGGGACGGTGAGCACTATATGGGGCTGCCCGATTAAAGGACCAATGCCGATGAAACTGGGCTGGGAATTTGCCGAGAAGCTCCTAGATATGGGGGCAGATGATATAGAGCATGCCGACCACGATGGGCAAGCTACGCCAGAGAAGGTCTATCAGTATTTCTGCGAGGTCTTAGACAGAATGCCCGACCCTTCCAAACATGTTTTCCACCACCACATGACTCGCGGCTGGGGCCTGGCTGACATTTTTGCGGCGATGCAAGCCGGGGTAATCAGGTTTGAAAGCAGCTTCGGCGGCACGGGTGGACAGCCAGCCAACTTTCTCGATGACTGCCCAGTTCCAGGGACAGGAGCATACTATTATTCCGACCCAACCCAAGCAGGATTAGTACCAACTGAAGACCTAGTAGTTATGCTGGATGGAATGGGAATAGAACACGGGCTGGATGTAGACAAGGTTCTACAAACAGGGAGAACAAT
>Ga0315274_10016635_pt1 | contig 10390 bp, 9 predicted proteins | sample YL17G02_20_MG_FD_203700 | JGI IMG/M metagenome (GOLD analysis project Ga0315274, IMG submission 203700) | Sediment microbial communities from Yellowstone Lake, YNP, Wyoming, USA - YL17G02_20 | ecosystem: Environmental > Aquatic > Freshwater > Lake > Sediment | place: USA: Wyoming | collected... | reverse complement strand
GGCGGGGTAATGTTGTGGTTCAGACGAACACCGAAACTGTCGAAGAGATCATGTCTTCTGCTCACATGATCATAAAGCATCTACACGCGCTAGGAATTCACCCCCAACCGTCACCTCATAATCCGCGTTCAAAACATGCCCCATCAAGTACCGTCTGCCAATCAAGTCGTGCACCAAGCGGTCACAATATGCTGCCCCTCGCCGACGGCGGTGTTGTGGCAGCTCACCAGCTGCTGCGCGCTGCAAGTGCATTGCCACGACAGCTGCGGTCGCGTCAACCACAACAATGGACGGCGACAAGATGGCCCGCGCCAGCACGAACGAGTCCCACCTCCAGACTCCCACCAGAAATGGCGGCATCGCGATGAATGCTTGCTTGTCCTTAAGTGAGGGCGGAGTTCTTTTGTACGCTTGATAACCAGACGATCCCGGTGGATCTTTGCCTGTTTTTAAAGACGGCAATGCCCATATACCAGGTCGACCAGTGACCAGGTAATCAATGCCATACTTGCCGTGCAGGCGCCCGTATTCCATCGCCAGGCTGTGCAAGGCAGTCGCCCAGGTGGTCTCCTCAAACTCTAGGCGCGGTGTGGGGAGAGTTAAGTCGGTGCGGCGGCCGACAACTAGCTTGTTCTTGTTGTTGATGTTGACAATGTCGGAGGACATGTTGTCCGGCTGTCCGGCGGCAGGCTCTGGAAAAAACAGCCTCTGCATGGCCCTCACAAAGTCAGCGCCCAGCGCAATGTCCGAGTTGATCAGTGACATCACGGGCGTCCGCGCAGTCTGTGATGCATGCTCAATAATGCAAGCCACGTCCAGGCGCCGATAATGTGGGTGGACGCACTCGTTTAAACAGCGCACGCGCGTCCTCATGTCCTCCCAATGCATGGCATGTTGTTGGTCAAGGCCCAGGGCAGCTTGCAGAAGGTTGCATGTCTCTCCCTGGTCGTCAGTAAAAAAAAGAATGTCCGGCGGGGTGGCCGCGGATGTGCGGGCAGGCATTGGCCAGGCTGGTTGCCTGGTGTCATCGTTGGCGGGCAAGGCCTCATGCGCCGACTGAAATCTCACGGGCAGCCCGTCCTCTCCTGCCGGGCAGTCCAGCCGCAGCCAGGTGCCCAGGGCGCTGAGGATGAGATCGTCATCTTCCGGGTCGACTCCCAGGCGTAGGGGGCCGTACAGGGTTAGCCATGGTTGGCGGTACTGTGGATTGGTGGTGGTCGAGCCGAGCACGGCCATGGGTTGCTCCTGATATAAAAAAATCACCCACAAAATGAGGCTGCACACGTAGGCACGAAGACGCGTTGGTCGGTTAACGGCCAGGACTTGCCGCATTGACGGACAAGACCGACAACCACTATGCGAGGTAAAAAGCTCAACTTCGCGGTTTGAAGAAAAGTCTGTTTCGAATTTCATTTGGAAATATGCATTTTTTTTTCTTTGCATTGGATACTTACTATTCAAAGTTTTCAATTATTACTGGCACGCGCTGCCACACAAAATCAGTGCAATGTCTTCCTAAAGCTGTGCAAAGGTCAGCTTAAATTTGCTGCTACTTTGAATGGGAGGGCGATGTGATGCGGCCAGGTCGTGGTGCGTCTTGATTGCAGGTCTGACCTGTTGCGCAGTGGCAAGAGAACACCTCACAGACAGCGACAGGAGTGACGCCCTCCCCTCCTCTCCGCCCAATTTACGCACCCTCATTGTCCTAGAGGTTAACATGTCAGACCCTGTCGAGCAGGTTGAAGACTTTTTGGCGTGCACATTTCGAGCTCACCGACCGTCAATTGTAAACGTGGCCCTGGATGTCCTAATTGCCCTGTCGGGACGTAGATCAGCGGACGACACCCGGGAGCAGGCCGTGATTAAGATGGTCCAAGGCGCCGTGTCTGAGTCCATGGCTGTGCCACAGCCTACATTTCATACAGCCTTCTTACCGGAGAGGCCGGGTCATGATTTGGGCGCGGATAGAGGCACAAAAATTGTGCCCGACTTTATGTCTTTCCTGGACGACTCTCCTCCCGGTCGAACCTATGACCACGCCGTCATCCTTGATGCTCATGTGTGTGCCCTACGCGTGGGCTGGCTGGATGTGGTACTGGCTCCCGTTCTGAGAAATCCGAGGGTCTTGCTCTCGGGCGCACCGCCAAAAGACTGCCATGCCCGGTCAAAAACTCCGGCTTGCCATGACACCAACGCCAACGTCCGTCCAACAGCCGGCAGTCTCACAAAAAAGACGAAATTGCTGGATCTTTTCGGGATCTAGGCCTGCTGGACAGCGGCGTCCGGTTTCACAAAGGTTTTTTTCGGTACTCAATGCCGCGCCTGCGTGCCGAGCTCGAAACAAATGAGAAACAAATAGCCGTGCTTAGGATGGACGGGGACATGTACGAGAGCACAATGGACATCTTGTACAATCTTTACGACTTAGTTCCTGTGGGAGGCTGCGTCATTGTTGACGATTGGATCATCCCAGTGTGCCAACAGGCGATCACGGAATTCCGAAAGCGCAACGAGGTCTTCGACGAGATCGTACCTATTGATAGTACCGGAATGTTTTGGTGCAAAACGCACATGCACCCGGTGGATCACCACTGGTACAAAGTATTCAACGAGTCCCGTGGAAACGAGTAAATGTTCACTGGGCCTCATGTTGGGGTATGCATGGTAAGTGGACTTTTTTGTATCGTAATTCATGATCGTCCAAACAAAACCCTTGAGAGGTGTCAATCATTTCACGGAACGTGAGAGGAATAGATCCTCGAGGCGAACAACACAAATGCTGGAGACATTACGACGAATGCATTTATGGAATTGCCGAAAACGGTTCCGATACATGACTGCCAGGCACTTTTTCTTTATGGAAACTGCAGGGTGGTTGTCAGATTTTCTGATACAAGGTGAATGTGCAATTGCATAAAAATACTCCTGCTTCACCACTTCCGTTGATGTTGGGACGAGGCGCCTTGAATGCGCCATCTGCGCCGTGCAATAGCTAGTCACAAGAATAGCGCCACACAAAATTGATAGGCCCTACGTCCTTGCTCACACAATCTCAGCACACTTCCACTCTCGGACCTTGTTGCCGACGGCCACCACATCTGGTCGCGCCCAAAACGCATTCCAGGTCGATCCATCTGCCATGGGATTGATAGGAATTTCGAAGGCCCTGTCCTCCTCGGTCTTTTTGCGGATGACCACCATGTTTTGGGCAAACATGATCCAGGCCACGTCCGGGTCGACGCTAGCGTCGATGAAGTGGAAGGCTCGGTCATAATCCGGATGGGCGTATCGCTGATTAACCACTTCAACCAGCAGGCGGAGCGCGCTTATTATGGAGCCCGGCCGGCCGACACCCACGTCGTGCAGGGCATACCCGTAAACGTTGGCGCCAGGCTTGTCCCAATAACTGGTCTCCACGTCTTCAATGACGTAAAAGCCGCCCGGCGCCACGCGAGCGAATAGTTTGACCAGGGTCTTCAGCATGTGGCTCGGCTCGTGGGAGCCGTCATCGATGACCAGGTCTAGCGGCTCCGCCCCGGCGGTGGCCTCAATCTCGTCCAGGTGGGCGCAATCGGACTGGTCGCGGTACAGGACGTGCACGTTGGGGCCCAGTTGGACCTTGACAGCCTCCGTCTCGGGCCAGCTGACGCCGTATATGATTGAACGCCCATCAAATACGGTCTGCCAGGACCTGAGCGAAACCCCGCCCAGCACGCCAACCTCCACCATGCGGAGGGTTTGCCGTACAGGGACTGCAGGAACTGGTCGTAAAACCGGTGGTATCCGTGGCGGGACAACTTGTCCGTTCCGGTCGCCGCAAAATTGGCCTTGATGGAGACGGGTCGGTTAGGGATATGGGGCGGCGGCGGCGGGCCACCACCTGTCCTGCTATCCCCCATGACGATCATCCTGCGTTTCAAGACCACGTTCGCGACGACCGGGTGCGCGGCGGTTGCTGCCAGCAGGACGAGCGTGGCGACGAGGACGCCTGCCATAGCGGCGACCGGACCCCACTGTCAGTGGGTGGCATCTCTGTGTGGATAGTCAGCTGTATGGGCTAGTATGCGTTGTGTGTATGTGTGTGTGAGTGAGAGAGCTAGAGAGAGAGAGAGTGAGCTCACATACAGCAATTATGTGATGACTTGCAACGCGATGTAATCTATTTCTCCAAATTCGACTTGCAATTCCGTGATGCTCTTATTCTAGCAGTTCTCTCACTCCCACAGGATTTGTTGAATTGCTGGTGTCACTGCTGATCCACGATGGCCTTGCGGCACTCGGAATTTGTCTAGTCGTCAATAATAATTACAACCAACAGGTATTGTTAAGGAGCTTAGGACAACAAAGCAAAGTTTGCGTGTAAAATTATGAAATGATCTCCGAACATTCTCATATTTCTTGATTTGCCTTCTTTTGACTCGCAGTCTGGGGAAACCCAATTCTCCACTTGTTCATACCTAGATGAGCATGGTGTACGTTAGGCTCTCCATCGGCCGGCCCGTATAAAATTGCCCGACATCTTGAATGGAAAAATACCTTGATTATTTGGGCACCTATGGTCGCGTCCTTCTTCATGATTGGGCGGGTCATCAGGTACGGCCTCAGCCAGGTACATCCCCCGTCGACCGGAATCCATTTTAATCCATCAATGCGGCCACGCGCTCCGGAGCGGGAGGCACGTGAGTAGTCCAGTTGGTGCAGTAGGCGGCCCAGGCTTCCAGGGGATGGACGGCGACGTCGCGTAAGAGGTCGCTCCGGACCAGGACGCCCTTGTCTCTCCTCTTATTTTGATGGTGATCGTTGTGGAGAGGGGGGTGGGGGGTAGGGGGGGGGTCGCGCGCGCTCCTCTTCCTCTTAATTTGTTTGGCAACCCTGGCTGTCCTTGGGCGCCTTATCCCAGCAGTCGACTACCTGTTGTCAGTGACTGATGTTGCTTGTCCGCATAACGAAAGGTAAGGGTGGAGGTCGGGGTGGATGGGCGTTGGCATCTATCCAGTCGGAGAACCAGCGCCGGTTGTTCCGGCACAGTGGCCAAAACAAACCTCTCTTATTGGGCTCGCGGCGCGAGCATTATTGAGTCCAGAATCAGGGTTCGACGGTACAAAGGGGTAGAGCTCCGGTCAGGCTACAACCTCACGTAGACTTGTGTCTTCAGCACCGGCCGCATGTCTTGGCGCACCACCCAATTTTCGGTGCTCCTTCAGACGTCATCCAGCTCTCACCGCACTTGCCCCAGCTCTTTTGCTGGTCGCACGAGAAGTGTTGGCTGTCCTTGGGCGCCTCATCCCAGCAGTCGGCTGCCTGTTTGTCGGCCTCATCGGCAGTGCGATCCGCCGCTTGAGCAAAGGAGGCCGCCATCGCGGGCTCAGCCGGCACAGCTTTGGGAGCAGCCCAGATGTCCGCCTTGAGCGCCGCCTCGATCTCCTCAATCTCAGCCTCTTTGTCCAGGATCATGCCCTGGGTAAAGTTTTTCAGGCCGACGACCGCAGCAGTGGTCGTGTTGATCAGGTCGGCCACTTTGGTGCCGGGCACCAGTTTTGCGGCGGTCACATTGAACTGGCGAGGAAGGTATTTAAAGGGGAGAGAGCAAGAGGCGGTTTTGGGACTTGTGGATGATCCGAGGGAGCAAAAACGTTTGCTCGCTCAACCACTCAGCCCCATCTCTCTCTCCTGCGATAACCTTAAACTCTTCCATCGTAGACATGCCACCCGACAAGAAGGCATTAGCATTGCAGATGCTGAGCAGGCAAGTCAGGGCAGCAGCACAAATGCCCTGAAAGGGATGATGCAGAAGGGGGAGGGTTGAAAATGAATGGCAAAAAGAAAGCTCCCGTATGTTTTCCGGGTCCCGATTCCAACGTGCCTGCTGCTTGAGCGCGGCCGCGCGCCTGGCGCGTGGTGGCTGGCAACACAAGCTTGCTTCCTCTACGCTGCCTTCTGTCCAGGAGATTTTATCGACCGCCTCTCACCTGATAAAAACGCATGGTGACAAATGTAGAGGAGTAAGAGAGGTTGAGCGGGAGATTGATGTAGCAGCTGTGTTACATGGTTATTCGAAGTGCTATATTGCAGCTGCAATTTTTGCCAGCACTTGTGCTTGAGCTTGCTGTTTGCCGTCATTTGGTTTTGCCCACACTCTTTTTACACTCTCCGCAGGGCGTCCTTCCCCTTGGTCGCTGGGAACGTGCATGTAAAAAATGCAAAGTTCCCTCGGACATGCCCGCCGACGTCGCGCTCGGTCGCATTTGTTGAGCGTTCATGGTGTTCGGCGTCTCGCGCGCGCGCAAACCGCCTTCCTTATCATCGGCGTAGTTTTCCTAGTCGTGCTGGTCGCCCGCAAAACCGAACGGCAGTCAAGCGCAGGCGCGCATCGCCGATTTCTTTTGGCCCAGCCATCCAAGAGCTTCGATAGGCACGGCACGCCGGCTGGCCTGTCCGAGCTCCTTGGCCGCCGCAAACCGCTCGACTGTCACGCCGTACTGGACAGTGCGACGTGGGACCCGACGTCGGCATGGTTTAGGGAGCAGCCCATGACGGCCCTGTTCCCGACATGCCAGCATCCGCAATGGTGTGATGACCAGTACGATCCGGCCGAGACAGACCGCGTCCAGCGAGCTCTGTGGGCGCACCAAAACCCGGCCGACTGTGGGTCCGCCCGTTACATGGTTCTGGACTCGGCGTGGGATAAGGCAGCCGGCCTGGGCTCATCACTGCACATGCACATGTACTTCCTGGCGCTGGCGCTGACGAGCGACCGCATTCTGGTGCCGTCGGACGACTTGCGATGGACTTACGCTGCTCCCGGCCTGTGTGGTCCTGATAAGGGAGCGTCAATCAGTGCGAGCGACGACGCCGGGACCAGGGCCGGCACCCCAGCTAATTTGCACTCTAGGTATTTGGATTGTTACTTCTTGCCAACAACGCGGTGCCGGCTGGACGCCGCCGCTCAGCGGTCCGCGCCGCTAGCCACTTCCCTACATGAGCCACACAAGGTTGTCCATCTTCGCGCGTACCACAGTGTGCTCAACACAACCTTCTGCGAGTTGACCGTGCAATCCTCTGCGCCGGGCCTCGTCGAGTTCCAGGAACGGCCACCATCTTGGTGGTACGCCCAGCTAACCAAGTTTGTGGTGCGGCCGACGGAACACACGCTTCGAGACTTGGTATGGCCGCTTCAGCAAGCGGCATTCTTCACCTCACAAGGCCGCCTGCCCCACCCGTTGGCCGCCATATTCATTCGGGCCGGGGACAAAGGCTCGGAATCGCCCCTGCGGAGCGTGGATGAGCATTTCGCGGCCTTGGCCCCGCTGGCTCGACAGCTCAACATTCGAGACGTGTATGTGGGCAGTGACTCAGCTTCTCGCCTAGCCGAGGCAGTGGAAATGTATGGTCACGCTTACCGCCTTCATTACATCAACTGGCAGCGCCCCGGCGACGGTCTGGCAATGCCTGCCGTCCGCGCCGCGGCGGGCACGGCTCGCATCGCCGATCTCACGCGCCTGGCCTTGGCGGACTTGGCCATCACCGCCCAAGCCGACGTCCTGGTCGGCACCCTCTCTAGCAACTGGCTTCGCCTAGCGGATGAGCTGCGCCGGGCCGGTGGCAAGGCGCGGGTGCCGGTGGCCACCCCGGAAGGCCGCCTGTATTATTCTCAGTGCGAGGAGACTGGGCCAGGTGGGGAAGTGGGGTCGGTCCAACACATGGAACGCGTCACCAAGATCGTTCAGAGTTGGCGACCAGTGTAACAAGTTTCAATTTTTACCGCAAGACAAATCGTTTTTGTTGTTGTGGATGACGCTCAGACGTAGGTTGCTGCACATGCCAGCACCAACGACACCAGTTCCATGGAGTTTTTGCAGACTGACAAGGGTGTTGACCGTGTCAAGCAGTGGGCAAATGCCACTGGAACGTTTTGCAGTGTCACGGCTGCCAGACGCCCACTTTGCCTTGGGCAGTGACAGGCACTTCCTTGCGGGCTTACACAACGGTGACCCTCGCACGAGCGAGACCGCCGTTATGTACAGCACAGGTTTTGTGTCGACGAATGCCGACGTGTCCCTCGCCGACTGGACGGCGTCCATGGTGTTTCATCATCGCATGATCGGCCTGTGGAGTGGCGGGCCTGGACCCATTTGCGCAACCTACTCGGCAGTCAGCCGCAAGCCCCTCTTGCTAGACAGCCCTCGTGCGGTGAGCCGGGCGGTGCACAGAGTTGGGGCCTTTTTAGTTTTTGCACGAACACACCAGCTGGACTGCGCTGTCTTTCCTGGATTCGTGCTGGGTAGCCCGCGCGGCCCGGTCGTCCCATTCGATGACATCCTGGATAAAGAAACCGTCCGTGCTTTTGCGGGGCCTGGCTTGGCGCTGTATCCATGCCTTACCGACATGGATGCCATCGCTGACAACTTTATTTCCTTTCAAAAAGGTCCCCGAGGAGGTGAGGACGTGGTATTCCGTCGGATGCAGATACTGCATACCCGCCGCAGCCAGCATGGTGCGTCATATACGAGGCCTGACTCTGTGCAAGAAGACAACATCAAGCGGACAGCGACAAGTAGTTTCAGCATATCAGGAATGGCGGGGACCGAGATCTTTACACCCGCAGAACAACTCCAGCCACTCTTGGCGCGCTCGCTGGTGCACGCGATTAAAAGCAAGGTTGACAGCCTAATTGGAGGCAATCTCGGTACCACCCTGATGTGTACGCACGACGACCGCCGGCGAACCGCATCTGAGATGGCTTTACTGGCTATGGACGGAGGCATTGCGCACCTGGCTACCATATTACCTCGCCTCAGCAGCTGGCGCCCTGTCTTTTTGACTGGGTTGGCATGGCGGCAGGCGGCGGGTATTATAAAAGCTGAATCGATTGCGGTCGGCGTCCATGACTGGGCGCCTGATTATCAGGTACTGAGCGCGTCCGACATAGATTTTGATGGATCAAGCGCATCGGCTGCCTGGGCTCCCGTCATCGAATTTATAGTCTGCAAGGCTGCTGCTGCCACCACTGGGCTGCCGCACATCGACCTGCAATCCTATTTATCACGGCCTCTGGAACCTGCTGCCATAGTCTCTCGCCTAGCCATGCACCCGCTACCACACATTTAAGCTGATAACTTGGCAACCTTTACGGCGTGGTGGCATTGGACAGACCGGCCACTTTTACTGAAGGGCAATGTGGGCTCACATAAATGGTGGACGGGGCGCATGGTAACGGCGACGACGGCACCGAAAGCAGCCCCGATGGCGATGATGCCTGGTAAATTTACGGCGACCTGATTGAAGCTCCGACCATCCGCGTCTCGGTTGAATCTGGATGCGATTCCATTTACGAGCAGTATCTTTTGTTTGAGCACCCAGAGCAATCAGGCTGCAGTGTCAACGACTTTGACCCCTCAACAATCCATGACCTCTTTCTCCATTTTGCGCAAACTCAAGCGCTGCCGTGACAGGGCATACTTTATCACTTACCTTACTGGACTTTCATTATAGTAAGTGGGTTTGAGGTGCAGCTGTCGCGCTTTGTACTGGATGACGCAGATTTAGAGCTTGTAATCGACATGAAAGCAGTGTATTCCATGACAAGGATAGAGTCATCGAATGCTTTTTTATGTAACCTGCAATCAACGATCGGTATTGCGTCCTGGAACGCACCCACCCTACTTTTCACTCCTGCTTTTACAGCCGCAATGCGCACCACGACCGCCTGGTCGGCCAAGAAATTGGCGGCGCGCACCTACTTACAAGCGAGGATACCGTGCGATATTCAGCGCGCCCGTGCCAATGCTTCGTCTATCTCGTTGACCTGCAAGTGCCCCGCCTGCCATGGTCTCACCTTGTTTTTTTTGTGTGCCTGACTAAATTGTCCATGGCCTCCCTGGTGGACGTCCTCGACCATAGAGATGATCAGCGCCAAGCAGTCCAGGTCAAGGTCGGCGAGCGTGTAGATGCGCGGCGGGTTGAGTGCGTTGCGAACACGCACGCTGCGGCGGAGAGGAGGCGCGTCCACGGTGAGAGGAAGGTTAAAAGGTTAAAGAAGAGGGAGGCGACGAGGCGCGCGCGCGGGCGAGGGCGGAGGTCGAATGCCAAAGAGCGGGCCCAGTGTTCCTGGAGCTAAAAAGGACCCGCGGCAGCGGCAGCAGGCAGACACAGCGTGCCCATCTTGGGGGTGAGTCGGTCGTGGAGGGCGCGGGTGGCGCATGGAGAGAGAGAGCGACGGGCGGCAGAGAGAAAAGAGTGGCCATGCGCCCCTATTGGTAGACACGTGTGTGTGTGTGTGTGTGTGTGTGTGTGTGTGTGTGTGTGTGTGTGTGTGTGTGTGTGTGTGTGTGTGTGTGTGTGTGTGTGTGTGTGTGTGTGTGTGTGTGTGTGTGTGTGTGTGTGTGTGTGT
>Ga0315274_10016634_pt1 | contig 10390 bp, 8 predicted proteins | sample YL17G02_20_MG_FD_203700 | JGI IMG/M metagenome (GOLD analysis project Ga0315274, IMG submission 203700) | Sediment microbial communities from Yellowstone Lake, YNP, Wyoming, USA - YL17G02_20 | ecosystem: Environmental > Aquatic > Freshwater > Lake > Sediment | place: USA: Wyoming | collected... | reverse complement strand
CCGCAACCTATCCAGGACATCCCCTACCGTGAGCTCCTCGCTCAGACGCATGGATTCCGGGGTCATCAACCCGCCCGCCGTCTCCTCGCCGTGCGCCAGGAGATGGCGCAACTGCCCCGCCTTGACGGGGCTCATGCTGGCAAGCAGCGCTTCGGAGGTCTTTTCCGGGAGGTCCGCCAGCAGGTCCACGGCATCGTCGGGGGGCATCTCGGAGATGATGCGCGTGGCCAGGCCACGAGCCAGCCCCTGCATGACCTCTACCTGGCCGTCCTCGGACATCTCGAGGAGGGCTTCGGAGGACTCCTCGACGTCCCAGGTCTTGAAGATGCGCAGCCTCTCCTCGTAGGGGATGCTCTCCAGGACCTCAGCCGCGTCGGCCGGGTGCAGGCCGTCGAGCAGGGCAAGTGCCGCCTGCATTTTGCCCTGGTCCAAGAGGCCGCTCAAGCTCTCTCCCAGTACCCGGTTTCTCTCCTCCATATGCTACTGCTCCCAACCCTACCGGCAGTTCAATATGCGAGTGTGAACATCTTATATTCCCATTTCAACATTGTACACGGCATCATGCTGCAGTATAATCCTGCAGCCATGCAAAGTGGTGTTGATCGACTTGAACCCCTCCAGGCTATTAATCTGGAGGCTCCCCTTCATCTCATACTATGGGGATAAAAGGGGCTAAAGCCGGGCACGGCCAATAGGGCAAGAATAACCGACTCCCTAGAGTAATATCAGCGCGGGCGTGGAGGCCTGACCCTTGATGTGGTGATCACCACGTCGCTACGCTTCTCCTGACAAGTTCCGGGCTGACCCCCGGGCTCTTCAGTAGCCCAGTCTCTTCACCATCTGGGGCCTCTTCGCCCAGTCCTTCTCCACCGCCACCTGGAGCCTGAGAAAGACCCTCTCGCCGAGTAATGGCTCGATCTCCGCGCGTGCCCTGGTGCCTATCTCTTTGAGCATCCTTCCGCCCTTACCGATGATGATCCCCTTCTGGGAGTCGCGCTCCACGTAGATCACGGCCTCGACGTCCACCAGGTCCTTGTCCTCCCTCTTCTCTATCCCCTCCACGATCACCGCGACGCTGTGGGGTATCTCTTCGCGGGTGAGTTGCAGCACCTTCTCCCGGATGAGTTCGGCGACGATAAAGGAGGCGGGTTGGTCCGTGAAGACATCCTCGGGGTAGTACTTCGGACCCTCCGGTAAAAATTCCACGATGCGCTCGATAAGGGCGTGCACGTTCTCACCCGTTTTCGCCGAGACCGGGATGATGTCGCGGAAGTCACCCAGCTTTTCCGCCACCGCCATTTGCGCCTCCAACTGGTCGGCGGAGAGGCGGTCTCTCTTGTTGAGCCCCGCTATCACGGGGGTGTCCAGTTCCGCCAGTTCCCCGGCGATGAACAGGTCCCCCCTACCGATGGTCTGGGTACCGTCAAGGATTAAGACGATGATGTCCACCTCGGAGAAGGTCTCGCGCACCGCCTTGTTCAGGCGTTCGCCCAGGGCGTTCTTGGGCTTGTGAAAGCCCGGCGTGTCCACGAAGATTATCTGGGCGTCGTCCCGGGTCCATACGCATCGGATCTTGTTCCTGGTTGTCTGCGGTTTCTCGGAGATGATGGCCAGCTTGCGATGCATGAGGTTATTGAGGAGGGTGGATTTGCCTACGTTGGGACGTCCTACTATGCCCGCGAAGCCGGACCGGTATGTGTTTTCGGGCTCCAAGCCTACCGCCTTCTTCCCTTTCCTAAGCCCTTATGTGCGCCGCCCCGCCGGCAGCCGCTATCAAGTCCGACCTGATCCTTCGCGCCGAGACGATTGTATCACTACCTTCGAACCCCCGTCCCGGCCAGATGAATATATACCATAATCTACAATAATATGGCTATATCTGGGAGAAACGCCGTATATGGATGTTGGTGAGCAATCCTATCGCCGCCAGGTTTACGATGAGGCTGTTCCCCCCGAAGCTTATAAGGGGCAACGGGATGCCGGTTATCGGCATGATCCCCATGGTCATACCGACGTTCACCACCACCTGGAATGTGAACATGATCATTATCCCGAAGGCGATCATGCTGCCGTAGAAGTCACGGGCGTTGTTGGCTATGCGCACTCCCCGCCAGAGCAGGAGGCAGAAGACGCCGACGAGGATGAGGGCGCCGATGAGCCCGAGTTCCTCTCCGATGACGGCGAAGATGAAGTCGGTATGGTGGGCGGGAAGGAAGTCGAGGTTGGTCTGGGTGCCCTGCATGAGCCCCTTGCCCACCAACTGGCCGGAGCCGATGGCTATCTTCGATTGCAGGAGATGGTAGCCGGCTTCCTGGATATTGGAGCCCTGCTTCAGGAAAGCCATGAACCGTTCGACCTGGTAAGGCTTGAAGACGTGGAAGACGAAGCCGAGGGTGAAGCCGATGACCCCCAGGGCAACGAAACTGACCCAGTAGCGCATACGGCATCCCACCAGGAAGAGCATGCCCAGCAGGATGGCCCCCAGCACCAGGGTGGTGCCCAGGTCCGGTTGCAGGAAGACCAGGAGCATGAAGGGCAGGGCCCATGCCAACGGTATCATGAAACTCCGCAAGGAGTCCGGCTCGGCCTTGTTGTCGGAGAAGAAGTTGGCCAGGACCAGTATGAGCACCAGCTTGCAGTACTCCGACGGCTGGAAATCTATGGGGCCCAGCGATATCCACCGCGAGGAGCCCATCACCCTCTCGAAGAACAGGACGACCAGCAGGAGGAAGAGGAAGGCCCCGTAGACGAAGGGGGTGGCTACCTTCAGCCGGCGGTAGTCGAAGCTCAGCATCAGCCCCATGACAATCAGCCCTATGAGCAGGCTGACGGCCGTGCGCAGCACGTAATAGGTGGGGTTGTTGGGGGTGTCGTTGCGGGTGGCGCTGTACTGTATGAGCATACCGAAACCGATGAGAAAAACCGCTATGGCCAACAGGGTCCAGTCGATATGACGGATGGGCAGCCCACTGAGGCGGCGGGCCACCTCGTCGGTCTGTCTCCTCTCCGTGACCTTGGGCGCAAGCACCCTTCCCAATCTCTCCGGCATGGTCGCTCCTAGTCCCCGACGGTCGTCCCGCCCTGGCCGGGCGGTATGTTGAAGGCGGACTCCAGTATGCGCCGCGCTATCGGCGCCGCCACCATGCCGCCGTGACCGCCCTCCTCGATCATCACCACTACTACGTATTGCGGGTTGTCGGCCGGGGCGTAACAGGCGAACCAGGCGCAGGGCTGTTTGTCCTGCACCTCGGCCGTTCCCGTCTTGCCCGCCACGGGGAACTGCTGCAGGGGGAACCCCGCGAAGGCTCCCGCCGCCGTGCCGCTGCCCCACACCACGCCGCTGAGGGCGGAACGCACGATCCCCAGGTTTCCTGCGTCCACGTAGATGCCCAACGTGTTGTCCTTATTTGTGACGTCTCCGATCTGCACCGGTTCGATGACCTCCAACGTCTCCCCCTGCCAGGTGAGGATCTCCTTGCCCACGTGTGGCCGGAAGAAGGGTCCCCCGTTGGCTATAGCGGCGTAGACGTTGGCCAGCTGCAGGGGGGTCACCAGGATGTCACCCTGTCCTACCGCCATGTTCACCGTATCCCCCGGGTACCAGCGCTGATAGTCCGGGTTGCCCTGGTTGAACTCCCACTTCCACTGCGGGGTCGGAACCCTCCCCTCGAACTCGTTAGGCAGGTCCACGCCGGTCTTCGACCCCAGCCCGGCCAGCATCGAGTAGTCCTGGAGGCGGGTCACCCAGCCGTCCTTCTCGCGGTTTTCGTAGAACGAATAGCCCAGGTCGTAGAAGACTGCGTCGCAGGACTGGATGATGGCGTTCATGAAATCGATGGTGCCATGGGTGCCCCAGCAGGTCTTGGGGAAGTCCCTGAACTCGCCGCGGTTGAAGACGTGGCTGCAGAAGAATGGTGAGTAGGCGGTGACGCCGAGGTCCTGCAGCGCCGACATGGCGGTGACCACCTTGAAAGTGGAGCCGGGGGGGTACTGGCCCACGATAGCCCGGTTGTTAAGGGGCGCGTTCTTGGCGGGGTCGTTGAGCTCCGCCCACTCCTGCTCGTCGATGCCCCCGACGAACCTCTCGAGGTTGAAGGTCGGCTCGCTGGCCATGGCCAGGATCTCTCCGTTGCGTGGATCGATGACCACCGCGGCGCCGGCTGGAGCGGCATAGTTTTTCTCCCTCTCCTTGTCGTAATAGGTGCGTGCCTGGTCCATCCCCTGGCGCAAGGCTTGTTCAACGGCTTTCTGCAGCTCCTTATCCAGGGTCAGCACCACCGTCTTGCCGGGGTTGCGCTCCTCCTCGCCAAGCACCTGCAGGGGCAAGCCCGAGGCGTCTACCTCCACGATCATCTTGCCGTCCACTCCGCGCAGGGTGTCCTCGTAAAAAGCCTCGACGCCGGAGGTACCCACGATGTCTCCCGCCTTATACCCTTTCTCCTTGAGGGTATCCAGTTGCTCCTCCGAGATCTCCCCCAGGTAGCCTAGTACATGCGCCGCCAGGGTCTCTTCGCCCTCGTAGTACTCCCGCACCGGCATCTCGTCCGCCTGCACCCAGGGGAAATCGACCTGTCTCTCGGCGATATAGAAATATACCTCCGGGTCCACGTCTTTCTTGATCAGCACCGGCTTGTGGGGCTGGACCTCCTCGCCCTGCACCATGCCCAGTATCTCCTGCGGGTCCATGTCCAGCATCTCCGCCAGGCGGGCTACCTCCCCTTCCTTGTCCTCCAGCTTCTCGAACTCGGTGGGGAGCACAAAGATGGAGAGTGCCTGGCGGTTGATGACCATCTCCTGGGAATTGCGGTCGAGGATGTTGCCGCGGTTCGCCTCCAAGGGGACCTCGCGGACGCGGTTTCCCTCCGCCATAACCTTGTAATGGTCACCCTGCACCACCTGCAGGAACCACAGCCGCACCACCAGGACCGCCATCAGGGCGCCCAGGAACATCACGAACAGCGTGAAGCGGTGGACCATGGCCCCCTTCTGCTGCGGGTTAACCGGCATCTCTACTCCACCTCACGATACTCATTGGAACATCAACGCCCTATCCTCGCTGCCGGCGAACCGCCCGATCACCGGGTAGATCAACAGGGTGATCAACGCGTTGTATAGGGCCAGGCCGGCTATTATGCCGATACTGAAGGGGGAGCGTTCCTCCAGTCCCACCATGGCCCAGGTCGCGAACCTTATCAGCTCCTGCAGCATGGAGCCGAAGAAGACGATGATGATGGGCCAGATGACCGACTTGGAGATCACCCTCTGGCGCAATTCCCCGCTGAAATAGCCGACGATGGTCTTGGCGAAGGCGGATACTCCCAGCACGGCGGTGGAGAAGATATCATCCAGGATCCCCCCGCAGAACCCGAAAAGCGCCCCCTGGCCTGGACCTTCGTAGAGCGCCCAACAGATGGTGGCCACCAGCAGGATGTCGGGTTTGACGGCTCCGATGCTTATCTCCGGGGCCACCGTGAGCTGGAGGAGCAACGCCACTACCAGGGTCACGAAGAAGGTCAGCCTGCGGTGCATCGCGGCATCAACCTCCTCGCTCCACCTCTATGGGCGCCGTCCTCGGGGGCGGGGAGACGACCACCATCACCCGGTCCAGGCGGGTAAGGCTCGCCCGCAGCTCGATCACGATACCCACGGACAGGTCGGCGCGGCGTTCGCTGATCTCGGTGATGATCCCGATGGGGATACCCGCCGGGCAGGTCCCACCCAGCCCGGAGGATACCACTACGTCTCCCGTCTCCACGTCGGCGTCCTGGTTGAGCAGCTCCAGGCGTACGCCTCCCCTTCCCTCGCCTTTCACTACGCCCATCTCCGCGTTGTCCTGCAGCATGGCGCCCACCGAGCTCTTGTCGTCGGTGATCAGTTGCACCACGGAGGCCTCGGAGGTGCAGAGGATGATCCGCCCCACCAGGCTGCCGTCCTCGCTCAATATGGCCATGTACTCCTGAAGCCCGTCCGAGTAGCCGGCGCCTATCTGGATGGTCTGCTCCCAGATGCCGGGGTTGGCCCCGATGACGTCGACCACCAGGAAATCAAGGTCGGGGTTGGACTCCTTTACCGCGATCATGTTCTTCAGCTTCTCGTTCTCCAGTTTCAACTCCTCGAGCTCGTCCACCTTCTCCTCGAGCCCCTCGACCTCCTCCCGCAGGCGGTCACTCTCCCCCTTCGCGTCGCCGAGGTCCACCAGGTACCCGATGCCGTCCTTGACCGGGCTCAAGACCTTGCTCATGCCTTTCTGCAGGGGAGATACGATGTCAAGGGAAAAACGCTGCAAGCGGTGGAACAGGCCGTCCTTGCTCTCCCGTGAATATACCGTTACCAGAAGCACGCAGATGATTACCAGGGTGATTATCAATACGCGCTGTCTGCGGTTCTGTCTTTCGACCATGATGGCTCAGCCCCGGTTCAATGCCGGGATGAGGAGATCAACACCTTCTTCATGATCTCGAACTCCTCGAGGCACTTCCCGGATCCGATGGCCACGTCGGAGAGCGGCGAGCCGGTAACCTCGACCGGCATGGCCGTCTCGTGGCGCAGCCTCTCGTCCAGCCCGGTAAGCAGGGCCCCTCCTCCCGTTAGCATTATCCCCCGGTCCATGATATCCGAAGCAAGTTCTGGGGGGGTCTTGTCCAGTGTGGTCTTGACCGCGTCCACGATGGAGGAGATGGGCTCCTCGATGGCCTCGCGTATCTCCTCGGCTAAGACCACGATGGTCTTGGGAAGGCCGGTGACCAGGTCTCTGCCCCTGATCTCGGCGTTGATCTCGTCGCCCATGGGGAAGGCCGACCCGATCTGGATCTTCAGCTCCTCGGCCGTCCTCTCCCCGATCATCAGGTTGTACTCCTTCTTTACGTAGGTGATCACTGCCTCGTCCATCTCGTCGCCGCCGATGCGGATGGACTCGCTGGTCACTATACCGCCCAGGGATATGACTGCGACCTCAGTGGTCCCGCCACCGATATCCACGACCATGTTCCCGGTTGGCTCATGAATGGGGAGCCCAGCTCCTATAGCCGCGGCCATGGGCTCCTCGATGATGTAGGCCGCCCTGGCCCCGGCCTGGATACAGGCCTCCTCCACCGCCCGTTGTTCCACCCCCGTGGTACCCGAGGGTACGCAGACCACCACGCGCGGGCGCGCGAACAACCTCCTCTTGTGCACCTTCTGGATGAAATAGCGCAGCATCTTCTCGGTCACATCGAAGTCCGCGATGACCCCGTCCCTCAGCGGCCGTATGGCCACTATATGTCCGGGCGTGCGGCCGATCATCCTCTTGGCCTCCGCGCCCACCGCCAGGATGGCCCCGTTGGAGGTGTTGATGGCCACCACCGACGGCTCGTTGAGGACGATGCCCTTCCCCCGCACGTAAACGAGGGTGTTGGCCGTCCCCAGGTCTATGGCCATGTCCCTTCCGAGCATCTCCCACGAAGAGAACATGCGGTTCACCTTTCCATCATATATTTGACGGCCCGAAGGCCGCCTTTGTGCTCCAAATCATTTTATCATACACGGTGTAAATGCCGTGTCACCTGCGATATTATTCGCCGTCCCGCTCTCTTTCACCTCCGTTAAAACGGAAGACCATACATATCGATCTACCGCCTAAACCATAGACGGACATCACCATATGGTTGTTCCGTTAAAGCTCGGGGAAGAACAAGGCCGCCTCGCGCGCCGCGCTCTCCGGGCCGTCGGAACCGTGCACGATGTTCTCGGTTATCTCCACAGCGTAGTCACCGCGGATGGTGCCGGGAGGGGCATCCGCGGGGTCGGTAGCGCCCATGAGCTTCCTCACCGTGGAAATAGCTGACTCGCCTTCCAGGACCATGGCCACCACTTCCCCCGAGGTGATGAAGGATACCAGTTCCGGGTAGAAGGCCTTCTCCACGTGTTCAGCGTAATGGCGGGCAGCCAGGTCTTCGTCCACCAGCAACAGCAGCAGGGCGACTATTTTCAGACCGAGACGCTCGAAGCGGGAGATGACCTCTCCCACCAACCCTCTTTTCACGCCGTCCGGCTTGACCAGCACCAACGTCCTCTCGCTTGCCATATAAACCTCCATCGTCGTACGTAGGATCAGCTCTCTCAGAAACCAGACTTCATTGTCGCATTCCACCTCTTGCCGGACAAGAGGCCAGCCTCTCGGGGGTGGGTATTGTGGGTTCCGAGCGGACAGCAAACGTCACATCTTAATGGTGATGGGTTTCGAGCGTTTTCCGTGTCCGGCTCCCTTGCAGGCAGGTCGGACATTTGTTATACGTCCCACGTGAGGACGCGGACGTATACCGGCATCCCGTCGCCATATCCACCAAATCCTTACATGGGCCGCAGCCCGAGGGCGGTGCGCGCCTCTCCCACCGTATATAGCGACCCGGTCACGCAGACCATGTCCGAAACCGAGGCCAGCGTGCGCGAGAACTTCACAGCCTCCGCGACCGATTCGACCACCACGCAGTCGTACCCCATCTCCTCCACCAGGGCGGCGATGGCGCGCGCCGGCGTCGCACGCTCGTCCGAACTCTGGGTCACCACCACCGTGGAGGCCAGCGGAACGAGGAGCTCCAGCATCTGCCGCATATCCTTGTCTTCCAGTATGCCCACCACCAGGATCAGGCGGTCGTAGTCCAGGTCATTGCTGATGACATGGGCCAGGCGGCTCGCTCCATCCGGGTTATGCGCCCCGTCCAGCAGCACCAGCGGGTCCAGGGAGACCACCTCCAGGCGCCCCGGCGACTTCACCCGGCGCATGCCCGCCTCCACCTCCGTGGCGGAGAGGGCTGATAGCGATCCCGTGTAGAGCTCGCATGCCGCTACGGCGCAGGCAGCGTTGACCGCCTGGTGCTCACCCAGCAGTGGGATAAAGAGCTCCGGGTATTCTCTGAGGATCCCCTGGACTCCTATGGCCTGCCCCACTTTGCCGGTATCGATGCCATAGGTGAGGTTGTACAGGAGTTGAAAATCCCGGCCGAAGAGCTTGAGGGTGCTGCCCTTCTCCTCGCAGGTCTTGGAGATGATCTTCAAGGCATCCTGGTCGCCCACCGCGGAGATGACGTAGCTGTCCTCCTTGATGATGCCCGCCTTCTCGAAGGCGATCTTCTTCAGGGTCCTCCCCAGCTCGACCACGTGGTCCAGAGCAACGCCGGTGATCACCTGCACATGCGAGTCCACGAGGTTGGTGGCGTCCCACCTCCCCCCCAACCCTACCTCGATGACCCCCATGTCCACCTTGCGCTTGGCGAAGTGGATGAAGGCCATGGCCGTGGTGATCTCGAAGTAGCTGAGCGGGTCCCCGGTCTCTGAATCCGTCTCCTCCACCTGCGGGATGATCGTCTCCAGGAGGGCGGCGAAATCCCGCTCCGACACCGGCCTGCCATCGATGCAGATGCGCTCGGTCACGCTCTGCATATGTGGGGATGTATAGCGGGCCACCTTCCTTCCCCCCACCTCGAGGATGGAGGAGATCATGCGCGCCGTCGAGGTCTTGCCGTTGGTACCCGTGATATGTATGGAGGGGTACTCGAGTTGGGGGTCTCCGAGCTTGGAGCAGAGGATGCGGATACGGTCCAGGCTGGGCTTTATGCCATGGCGCGCCGCCCGCTCCAGGTACTCCTCCGCCTCCCTGAAATCCACTAAGAAACCTCTCTTAAGGGGTCAGGTCTTGTTTTTTGCATACCTGAGTATCCGAACAAGCGATCTCGGGGCATTTCGATGTCAAACAAATCATCATTTGCCCTTTGTACGATAAACATACTACGGTATGCAAAAAACAAGACCTGACCCCATCCTATCCTCCGAGCAGGCCCAGCTGTTCCTGCAGTTTCTCTATCTTGAGCCGGTCCTCCGCGAGCTTGCGCCGCTCTTTCTTCACTACTTCCTGGGGCGCTTTGGACAGGAACTGGTCGTTGGAGAGCTTGGCCTGGAAGCGCTTGGATTCCTCCTCCAGCTTGGCTATCTCGCGCTTGATCCTGTCCACTTCCTCCGAGAAGTCCTCGCCTGCAAGTGGCAGGAACACCTCTACCCCCGCCGCCAGGGCGCGCGCATAGGAGGCGGGGTCGTCCACGCCCTGCGCGATATCCAGGGAGGCCAGGCGAGCCTGGGAGGTGATGTAGTCCTCGTGCTCCCGGAGGAGGCCACTGCGCCCCTGCTCAAGCGGCACGGCCAGGCCGGCCACGCGTACGTCGGGGCGTATCCCCATCTCGGAGCGCAACCGGCGCATGCAGGTGATGACCTCCTGCAGGACGCCCATGTCCTCCTCGGCCTGTGCGTCCACGAGCTCCGGGCGCGGCCGCGGCCAGGGGGCCACGGTCAGGGACTCCCCGTCGTGGGGGAGGCGCTGCCAGATCTCCTCGGTGATGAAAGGCATGAAAGGGTGCAGCAG
>Ga0315274_10016633_pt1 | contig 10390 bp, 14 predicted proteins | sample YL17G02_20_MG_FD_203700 | JGI IMG/M metagenome (GOLD analysis project Ga0315274, IMG submission 203700) | Sediment microbial communities from Yellowstone Lake, YNP, Wyoming, USA - YL17G02_20 | ecosystem: Environmental > Aquatic > Freshwater > Lake > Sediment | place: USA: Wyoming | collected... | reverse complement strand
ACTACACGATCACCATGGACCTCGAAGACGCGTCAACGGTCGGCCGGGGCCCTCATCGCGCGCGAGAGGCAAAGCCCGGCGACATCCCGATCGTTCAGAAGATCCACAATGCAAACGATGCCGACGCGTCATGTTCGCTCCTTCGGAGTTCCGCGCACGTCACCAATAAATGGGACCATCGATGCAAGGGCATGCGGGTGCTCACCAATGATAAGGGTAAGGTGCTCGGGTACTTCATCGCACGAAAGAAAGGCGATCAGTTGGCCGTCGAGGAAGTCGGCGTGTCGGATACGATCGTGTGCGATGCCGTTCTCGGCGCGTGCGCGCAGCGCGCCGCCGAGGAGACCGTCGGACACATCCAGTTCATGGCGCCGCCCTCCCATCCGTTCGCAAGGTTCCTGCTCCAGTTCAGGACGACCCACCACATGCATGTCGTCCGCGACAGCGGCGGAATGATGGCTTTCGTGAACCTCGAGGAAGCGCTCGAAAGTCTAATCCCCGAGTGGGAGAGCTTGCTGGTCAAGAGCAGCCTGTTCGATCGGCGCGTCGAGATCACGCTTATCGTGGACGGCGTGCATTATCGCGTTCGAGCCAACCGCAGGACCGTGGACGTCACCCCCTACGCCGGCATCAACAAGGTCAGTCTGAGCTCGGCGGATCTCATGCACCTCGTTACGGGATACCTCTACGTCGAGGACATCCTTGCGAAACGGCGCCGCCTCATTACAGCCGAGGCGCGCAGCCTGCTCGATGTGCTCTTTCCAAAGCGCGACCCTTACGTGTGGCAGTTCGATCGCTTCTGACAGTCCGCACGAGACGCCCCTGGCACACTGCCAACATCGGATTGAACCACCGACACCCGTTGAGTATACTTTGCGAATTCGGCCGGGGTGGCGAAATTGGCAGACGCACCGGACTCAAAATCCGGCGAGGCTTAACCCCTCATGAGGGTTCGACTCCCTCTCCCGGCACCATCTTCAAACGCTTGCGAACCCCTGCAAACATGGCCATTGCGGGCGTGTTGTGGCGCATTAGACGCTGCGCGTGCTGCATACTCACGCCGCTCATCGTGCAGAACGAATGCCGCAAGGCGTGAATGTCAAGCACGCGGCCCTGTGCGTCTGTCTTGGAGATCACCGCGGCGGATGCCGTCGCCATCGCGATACAGTGCCGTTCAGGCTTCACGCCCTTTGCGCCGTCGTAACGTTCCCATGGCTCGTTTCTCCTTAGAGCACATTGCGGGGTTGAACCATCGGACTGATATCTCGCACACGTTTTCCGGCGCGTGTCTGCATGAGCTTTGACAAGTCATGGTCGGTCTGTAAACCGATCCAGAATTCCGGCGACGTACCCAATGCCCGCGACAGCATAAAGGCCATGCGCGGCGAAACCCCGCGCTTGCCCCTAACAAGTTCGCAGACCACGTAAGGCATTACCCCTATGTGCCGGGCCAATTCGCTCTGAGAAATGCCCAACGGTTCAAGGAATTCCACTTGCAGCACCTCCCCCGGATGTGTCGTGACCCTCTTTTTCGGCAACATATCTTGCTCCTTGCTCAGTGATAATCCATCAGGCGCACGGCTTGGGCGTTCCCGTCGCGCCATAGAAAAACTAAGCGCCAGCGATCATTCACACGGATGCTGTGAAAGCCCTGTAGATCGCCCTTCAACGCTTCCAAGCGGTTCGCGGGCGGAATCCGCAAGTCTTCCAACGTGTGCGCTCTATTCAGCATGTCCAGCTTTCGCCGCGCCACCTTGAGTAATTCCGCCGGAAAGCCTTTGACCCGCTCGCCGTCGTACAGACGTTCCGTCCGCGTGTCAGCGAAGCTCACAATCATGTGGTGTTCTCCTTTGAGTTTATATCATGTCGCGATACAGGTTGTCAAACGCACCATCTCGCCTTTGACCTTATGCGTGTGACTGTCACAGAAAGTCCGTGTGACAGACCGAGAAACACCTGTAAACAAAGGGCACAATGGACGTGTGGCTTGTCACAAGCGGGGAGTGGTTTGTCACAGACTGTCGCGAGCGGAGGTCTATTCCGGGTTAGCGCGTGCTATCGGATTCGAGTCGGAATGCGATGAAATACTGGCCGCCCTGCATATCTTGCGGGGTCGGTTCGTTGGGCTGTTGCTTGCGATAGCGCCGCGCCACGGTTTGCGAATTCTCTACGGCGGGGGCATCGATGCCGAAGGCGCTTCGCATTGCTGTTTTCAATCGGCGGACCTTTTGCCGTAAGCCTGCGGGTGTGGTATTGAAGGTCTTCGGGTCTATCGCGTGACTTTGGATGCTCAACAGTCTGCGCAAGAAACGAAATGCCTCATTCGTTCCCTTGGTTCGTGCGTCAACCATCCCAAGGTCGCCCGCCGTCACAACGCATGATTTCCCCGCCCCTACTCGCACACGAATCTTGTCCTCGTGCTCGTGCTCGAAAATTGTCACATCAGCCCATGACTTTGGTTGCCGCGGCTTCCATTGGGGAAGTGCTGTTGCCGCTTTGTTCTTCGGCGCGGGCGCGTGTTTTACGGGTGCCGGTGCCGTCTCGATGATACCGAGTTCCCGCGCCTTTTCCACGCCCTTGGGCGTGAGGGCCTCATTCTTGCGCACCACAAATTGCAGGTATTCCGCTTCGCCAAAATTTGGGGATAGTTCGCCTGTTTCGACATAATGACGGATGACAACCTCGATAGACTCGTAGTCCTCAACTACAGAAAGTTCCTGGATCAGATATCTTTGCGCCTGACTAAGTTCAAACGGGGTGTCCACGATTCGCATCCTTTCGAGTGTGCCCGGCTGAAGCTCCAGCAAGGATGCGAGAGCCGAAGCCTCCGCCGGGCGCTTAACCGATGCCGTCGCATCGGGGAAAAACTCATTCTACGAGGTCGGGGTATTATTCGCCACCAACTGCGCTGTTCATGGACTTCGCGAAGCCGCCTACCCTGTCCGCCGTCATGCGGGTTATGCTTTGTTTGAATAGGTGGGCCATGCTATGCCTCTTTCGGGGCACGTGCCGCCTTTGTCTCTGCATACCGTTTCGATGCTCTTGCCTGTCCGCGTTCCAATTCGCCTGCACCCATATCCATCAGAAAGCCCATTGTGCACAGGCAATCTTCGTGAAAAGGCGAACTGTAGTGGCCGGACGGAAAGGGTTCGTCTATTGGGATGAAACCCACTGCTTCGTTGGCAAGACAAGTATCACAGACATCCTTGGCGCCCGTGGTAATACATGCCTTGTGCGTGTCGCCCCCCTTCTTGGCAATCTTAAACCCGCCTTCCTCCAAGGCCCGACCCATCTCATATGCCGCGATGCTGCGCGCGCGCTCATTGATGAGATGACTCTTTTCCTTCTCCACCATGCGATCCAGTTTCTCGCCCGTGATGCCCTTGTCAATGAGTGATTGCCGGTACTTCTCCAACCGCTCCGCCCGTGGAGCGTCAAGTCCGAGTCCTTCACGTAACAACCGCGCGGTACCTTCTACCCCCAACCCCAACTTCAAGCCGTTGGTTATCTTCTCTGCAAGCTGGTCGCACATTTGATCGCTAACGTCCCCAGCACGGGTCTCACAATTTGCCCGAGCGGCTTCCAAAACTTCATCGCGTACCCCCGATTCGTTGGGCACCTCGGAAACCTTGGGGGCCTCGGGACTGCATTTCAGTGGGGCAACCGTGACGGTTATTACACCTTGGCAGTGGTTACACTTGCCCCGCTGCCCAAGGTACTTTTCTGGGATCCTGAGGGCTCGCCCGCAATGCTCGCAGATGATGTCCAGCATGGTGTCTCCCCTGCGTCTTGTGACATACCTCCTAATAAGGTGCGCTTGCATCTTTCCAGAGGTCAAGCGGGGCTTCGAGCAGTTCTGGGAGGACAGAGCAAACAAAACCCACAAAAACCTGCGAGCGGGAAGTCAGTTCGTCCAGTTGGTGTGATCCACGTATCCGTTCTCGAAGCTGACGGTTAGGCGAGAAGGAATGGGCTTCCCGCCGTTCCATTTCCATTCATACGTATCCAGATTATGCGGCCTCCCACCAATCATGCTGTGACTTTGAAACGAGCAAACACCGTTCCGCCCCAAGATCTGGACAACTTGATCGTAGGTCATGCCTTGCTGAATTCGTTGAAATTGCGCCTCGGAAATTGGCGGATCGGTTATTCGTTCGGCGGGTGTCGGTACATGCCCCAGAAAGGGCGGGATCATCTTTGGCGGTGGTGAGTACTGTACGCGAGATGACTGTACCTGCTCTGAGTTTCGCTGAATCATCCGGCGTATCACGCTCTTCCGGCCTGCGGAGTACGATAAGGGTAAACCTACCAAAGTGAGCAACACCAAGGTTACGGCCATTGCTATCTTTGACTTGTCCATTCCGAATCGTTCCTTAACAGTGCCGTCCCTATCGTACGGCACCTCCCGCTATCGCCTTTTTTCCCGCCAACTCTGCCATAAGCATGCCTTGGCCGTGGCCCGGAAATCGGGATCTCTACCGTATGCCAAACTGGGATTTCTGAACAAGCTTGTCATTTTGAAATATCGCATTCATCCCGGTCCTGTTAGAGTTGAACCACTGGTACATCACCGTCTTGATTGACAGCATTACGCCAGGAACACCTTCCATCGAGTTACTTGATACTTCTTCGCCCTCTGCGCCTATGATGGATTTCACCTGTTGATAGCTCATGCCGGGTTGTATGCGCTGGTAGTCGTCGAAGGTAACAATCTGCTTTCCAAGCGATGGTAGCACAAATCCGGCGGGTGGTTTCGTCGTTTTCAGAAACCCAAATGCTTCCCTAAATCGCCGCATGCGGTCTTGTGAACTTCCAATCCACGCCAAGGCCACAATCCACGCCAAGGCCACAATGACGACAATCACGAAGACTACTAGCAGCCCTCGTGATACACTCTGACTCTTCTTTAGGAAAGGTTGCGGTGTCTTCGGTTCCTTCATCGCGGGGCCATCGAACACGGGCGGCGCTGTGATCTTTGAGTTGCACTTCTTGCAGATGCCATTGCGCCCCGCATATTCATCAGGGATGCTTAAGACGTTCCCGCAGTTCGGACAGGCAAAGGTAATCATACGTCCGCTTGCTCCCACCGCACTCCCCTGAAATATGATGACTCACATCACCACAGAAATCAAGCGGTCTGATAATATTCCGTAGACACGCCAGAAAGGCCCACGTGATTCCAGGCCATCCAGAACATTACGGGCGCGGCGGTCGTTCAGTGGCGGGCAGCGCGGGTGGGCCTACGCGGACATGGACATGGACATGGGGTCAGGTCTTGAATTATCAGGTTTCGTGTTGTGCTTTCCGGATGATGACAATGATGGTGGTGTAATGCAAGTCGAGGTGGTTGGCTATTCGGCTCATCGTGTATGTAACCGGGGGCACTCGCCGTCTCACTCACTTTCCGTTACTCGTTTTCCTTGCCTTGCAGTACGGACAACAGCTTTGAAAGTTCCGAATCGGACAGTCTCAAAATGGCATCAAGAACGGTGTCCACATCGGGTAACGGATACGTGGAATCTTGGGAGAGTGTGGACGCAGGAGTCGACGCACCGGAGGGGTTGTCTTGTAGGTCTTTCGCTTCCAGTGTGTTATGATTGGATGTCATCGGCCATTTAAGCCGAGGGCCACTGGTTCGAGTCGCGGCAGGCGCGCCAGTTTTTCAGAGGCTGTTTGCGGGCAAGTCTGTGGGGAAGGGGATGCCTCTTGCTTCGCCGGGCGCGTCAATGATACTATCTGGTGCATCATAGGAGTATGGCGATCAGGCGGGTAGCCAGGGTCGGGGGTAGTGGTGGAATAAATCTTGCTTTTCAATTGTAACTTTGTTACAATTGAAAAAGGAGCGCGGGGTGTCGAGGCGAACAGGTAAGAATCCCGGAGCGCTGGATGATATTCGCGAGGCAATCAACAAGGGTTCTTATCTTGATTCAATTCACGCATATGACAGCATCAGTACGCGCGACATTGACCGCTTGGACATTCGACACGCAGTGAATTGCGGTAAGCGCAATACGAAACACGACAAGTACAGTGAAGAACATCAGGAATGGAGCTACGCAATAGAGGGGCCTACTTGCGACGGGGATAGGAATTTGCGGGTGATTATGGCCCTTCATCACGACGTTGCGCTCTTGATCACCGTATATGAGATAAAGGGAGATGAACGTGAAAACGCAGTTTGAAGACAACTACACCGATTATGGTTTCGGCTTTCCGATTGTTATTGATCACGTTGAGATTGCGGAGATTGGCGGCGAAAAGTTCCCTTTGATTGACTATAGAGAACTTGAGACTCGCGCCATTGAATCACTGCCCGGCAAACCGTTTCGGTTGACTGGCGGTGAAGTCCGTTTTATTCGTCATCACTTTGGGATGACCCTTGAGGTGTTTGGAAAGCGCCTTGGGGTTTCACACGTTGCCGTGAGGAAATGGGAACAGAAAGCCAGCAAACCAGCAGGCATGCAATGGGCCACGGAGAAGAATCTTCGATTGTTCATCGCTCGGCTGCTAGGCGAGACAGGCGAGAGCTTTGTCAGCCTGTTCGACGCACTTGAAGACAAGCGTGCGGCGAAATCGATACCCCTTCGGCTCTCACTCGAACGATGGAATCCCTTCGATATTGGCGAGGGCATGGGCAGCGATTTCGAGGCTCAGAAGCATCCCGCTTACGTTGAGTCACCGCCGAAGGTCTCACATCAAAGGATTACGTTTCGTGTCCTGACGGGCGGTGGAATAAGTGGTCATGAGAGTAGCCCCGTGATGCCGAGCAATTACGAGTCAGTGCCCCAAGAAGGAACCCCAGATGTCAGTAAACTCTCTAATGCGGCTTGACAGATACTTCGTGCGCTCTCTCGTTATCAAGACGCGACAGACCGCTATGATGGATGCCTTGGCAAAACGAGATGCCAAGGGACTAGATGGGGAGTTAGACTTACGGTTTGATCCCTTCATCCGGCGTAGCAGTTCGGGGATCTCATTCTGGGTAACTCTTCAAGTGGATGTGTCTTGGCCCAATGCCGAGAAGTCTCCGTATGAGTCGCTCTCAATAGCTCTCGATGGGTTCTTCTCTTTCCCGGACAAGACGTCAGAAGAGGACGTAAGGAAATACGTGCCGACGCTATGTTTGGTCAACCTTTACGGTGCTGCTAGGGGGATTCTATTGCAGGCCACGGGCGCATTTCCCCATGGCCCTTTCCATCTTCCCCTTGTTGACATGAACAAAGTAGTAAGACAATGTATCAGCAAGCGCCGCGCACCATCGCAGGATGCATCTGCACGAAAGAAGAAGTCCGCCCCCGCCCCCAGTATTAAAGTCGGTGAAAAGCGGGGGGGAAGGATGCCTAAAGCTCACTGATTGGCGCTCTGGAGTTCCCTCATGCGGGGCCGAGTCCCCGACATCTCTACCTATCGTGATCGCTGTCTTGCGCCGCGGGTACTAGCGCCGCTAGTAGCTTCCGCCGTTCGCTGTCTGACATTCCGCGGATCGCCGCAAGAATGGTTTCCGTGTCGGGTATGGCAGATGCCGAATCGGGCGAAAGTGTGGACGCAGGAGTGGACGCAACGAAGGGATCGTCCTGTAAGTCTTGCGATTCCCGTGTGTTAGAAGTTAGCCGCACCGGACTCAAAATCCGGCGAGGCTTAACCCCTCATGAGGGTTCGACTCCCTCTATCGGCACCATACGAACGATCTGCTGACGGGCACGCGGGAGAGTGCCCGTTTTCCGTTCCGCGCCACAATTGCTGCGGAATGTTCCTTCTCGCACCCTGAGCGGCTTCCACCAGACGGCTTTCCCAAACGCGTGCGCAGGCAGTCATCACACAATCAAGCGTTGAAGAAGGCGGCCCATACGTTTACCATGAGGACGGAGAAACGCTGAATGACGATAGACGGGAAACCGGCGGCGGGATCGCTCGCATACGTGTCCCTGGCGGCGTTCGTGATGGCTTACGGCTGGGGCTATCGCGGCACGGTCGGGCATGAGGCCGGAGCCATGGTGCCGGGCGCGCTGCTCGGGCTCGTGCTATGCCTGGGTTCGGGCCGGCTCGATTGGCACCGGCGCAGCGCGGTCGCGGGCTTGTTCGGCGCCATCGGCTGGGCGTGGGGCGGCTCGCTCAGCTACATGGAACAAACGCTCTATGCGCTGTCCGACTCGTTCGTCGATGTGCTGTATGGCTATACGATGTTGTTCTTCCTCGGCGCGCTCTGGGCAGGCTTGGGCGGCGGCGTGTTAGGGCTGGCCCTTACTGAGCCGCGCGCTGAACTCGAACGCCTTATCCGTCCGTTCACCCTCATTGCATCCGCGTTCTTCGCGGTGTACCTGTACTTCATGTTCATGCCCAAACACGCTGAGGCGTACGAGACGCTTACCGTCCGCGAGTTTCACGACGGGGATTGGCTGGCCGCGACCATCGCCCTTGCGGTGAGCGGTCTGTATTGGCTGCTTCGTCCGAAAGACCGGCCGGCGACGGCCCTGTTCTTCTGGGGGGCAGCCGCATGGTGGGCCGGCTATCTCGGCTTCACCAAGTTCGGCGGACTGCGTCTTGCCCCATTGCACCGGAGCGAGAGCTGGGGCGGTATCGTCGGCGTCCTGGCCGTACTGATGCTTTACTTGATCAAACGACAGAATCGCGCCGCGTTAATGCTATGCCTATACGGCATTCTGGGCGGCGGGTTGGCTTTCGCTCTGGCCGTGTTCATTCGCCACCCGCTGGTCGTGCACTGGGGGCCGTTCAAGGGGTCGTGGCCGCAATGGCGGGTTGCGGAAGACAGCTTCGGCTTTCTCATGGGCCTGGCCATTGCGCTGGGCGTCCGCCGTCTTATTCGCGGCGGACTTACTCCGCCTCAGGAGGACACGCCCCGCACCCCGCTCGATGTCTACGCCGCCTTCGTCGTGCTCGTGGCGCTTATCTGGATCAACTTCCGCCGCCACGCGGCGCCGTGGCTCGCGAAATCCGACGCGTCCGTTGCCGTACCGTTCCTGGGCATACCGGCGTGGGGATGGTACGTGTTCGGAGGGGCGCTGGCCACAATGCCGCTGCTCTACGTCCTGAATCGTTACCTGCGGGGAGACCGGCAGCTCGTGCCGGAATCGGCCTTCGGCAAGGGCGCGGCTGTGGCGCTTCTCCTGGTGTGGGTGACCATGGCGGGCTACATGTTCCACGACGTGCCCAGTGCCGCCAATATCGTGGGCCATCTCCTCTTGTGGATACCCGCGGCCATTGCGTCGTGGCTGCTGCTGTCATACACCCCGGGCGCACGGCACGCCACCGTCCCTGACGGTGCAACCACTGATGCCTCAGACCCGAAATGGGGCGTCGGTGTGAAATACATGGCGATCTGGGGATTGACGCCGGTTTTCCTGATCTGTCTCACGGGACTAAGCATGGCCATGCAGGATGGGCCGATCGAAGGCATGGGACGCAGACGCTTCGGGCCCGATGCCTATTGGCGTCAGACGGCGAAACTGGCCGGCACATGGCGGGCGGTCGGGAATGTGCAGCGCCTCGGAGATCCGATTGCCCGCACGGACGACCTACCCTTGAGGAGCCTCAAGTTTGATCTCAATCGAAACGTTACCGCCACCTTGCCGTCCGGCGAAGTAGTCGATGCCCATCAATGGTTTCTCAAGAACCAATACACTTGGCTGCGCTGGTACGGCAAGGCCGAGAAGCATCCCGAACGCGCGGAAGTGCCCCTCGAATTCCGTGACCAACGCCTCTATATCGCTTGGCCCCCCAACAAGCACGGCGGATACTACATGGCTTTTGAACGTAGTGAGTAAGGAACAGCTACGAATCCGCCAGTCTTGACCGCGTACTCCGAGCGGACAAACAGCAGCATAGCCAGGCGGTCAGACTGCTCAATCTGGCGCTGGTCTTTAGTCCTCGTACTTGAATGACACCTTCACCCTCGCACGGTAGGCAGCGACTTTGTTGTCGTCGACTTTCATATCCAGTTGGACCACCTCGGCAACACGCAGGTCGCGCAATGTCTTGCCAGCCTTTTCGACAGCGTTCTTTGCAGCCTCCTCCCACGAGTTCTGCGAGGTGCCGATGATCTCGATGACTTTGTAGATGCTCTCGCTCATGTTTGTTCCCCTTTCATGGCCGGATTGCGCCCGGCGGTTGAAAAACCCAAACTCCCCATCGTTCTGCGTTCAGTCTAGACCCAAGACGGAGAATCCGCAAGTGACCTCTGGACAACTTCTCCATTCCTTGGTGCTCCAACTGAGTGGGAAACGTGTGTCGTCAGCGTTGTGCTGGCTCATTCCAATTTGCAGTCAAAGTGAGCTAATGGTACAATATGGCCATGGAGGAAAGCAGCCATGGCCAAACCGACGAAACTGAGTGATAAGACGATTCGAAGGGCTCGTCAACAGGTGGAAACGGC
>Ga0315274_10016632_pt1 | contig 10390 bp, 7 predicted proteins | sample YL17G02_20_MG_FD_203700 | JGI IMG/M metagenome (GOLD analysis project Ga0315274, IMG submission 203700) | Sediment microbial communities from Yellowstone Lake, YNP, Wyoming, USA - YL17G02_20 | ecosystem: Environmental > Aquatic > Freshwater > Lake > Sediment | place: USA: Wyoming | collected... | reverse complement strand
CCGAAGTCTTGGAAACCTTTCACCTGGCTGATCTTGGCGAAGGGCATCCAGAGGCCCTGCTCGGGGGTGCGGCAGCGGAAGGCGTCGGGGAAGAGCTCGTAGTAGCGGACGAGGGCGAAGCGAAGGCCCCAGTCTGCGAAGACCTGAAACATACAGAAGCGGAGCTGCGCCGTGGGCTTCTCGGGCGTGAGGCCAATGTCATAGGCGAGGAACATCTCGCCTGTGCCTGTGTTGGCGCCCAGGCGGAAGAAGGCGGGGAAGGCCATATCTATGCCGAGGGCCGTGACGATGTCCGTAGCGGCCACAGCAGCCAGCGGGTAGCGGGAGAGCCGTCCGTTCGCCCCAACGTGGAAGCGGTTGGCGTTCATGAACTCGCGGCGCGGCTCGGCGGGCAGGCTCGTCCGAGGGTCGTGGAGCCAGTGCCAGCGCTCCCTGCCGATAACGATGGCATAGATGAGCGTGATCGCGCGGTCCTTGCCCGTCGTGTCGGAGAGTGTGACATCAAAGAATCGGGCGCTATCCCGATCGGTCGTCTTATAGTCGAGCTTGAGGCCGAGCGCCTCGCGCTCGATGCGGACGAAGTCGGAGTTGGCCGCCACGTCGCGCACCTGGAAGCCCCGGCCGATCGCCGCGATGATCGCCGGGGCGGGGACGACGGGCACGCCATCAAAGATGCAGGCGCCGTCGGGGGTCCTGACCTCGTGCAATTCGGGGGCGCGGAACCAGGCCTTGCCAGCGTGGCGGCGGAGGAGGAGGTGCATGGTGAGGGTCTTGACCGGCTTCTCGGGGAGGACGAGCACCTCGCGGCGCTCCCAGTCGTGGGTGCCGACGCTGAACGCGGCGGTCTGGCCCCACAGCGGCGTGCCATCGGTGTAGAGGAGGTCGAGATAGAGGGAGTAATCGCTGTCGGGGCCGCCCCCGACTCCCTCCGCCCTACTCCAGGCCACGGCGACGATCGGCTGAGGGGCCGTCTGATCCAGCTCGACGGTCTGCGACGCCCCACGCTGAGCCGCATTGTCTGCGCCATTGTCACAGGCGAAGACGGCGCCCTCGCGCGCGAAGCCCTTCTGCCACGGCACCCAGCGGTCGGGCTTGGCGAGATTCTCCCCCTTCTCCTTGACCGCGAGCACGCTCTTCACAGGGGTCCCATCCGCCAGCGGCTTGGGCGCATCCACAGCAGTCCCCTCCTTCCAGCCGACGCCAAACAAGAGGAGGAAGATCACGAACCGACAGGTCCGGAGAGCGTCCATCGAGACCCTCCTGCCAGAGCTAGGGATCGCGCTTATCGGGAGCGCGCTGACAGCGATTGTAGCGGAAAAGGCGCGGCATGGCAATGAAGGCGTCCCCAACTGCGCCAATCCGTTACTGCGCCTGAGCGACGCGCTTGGCCAGCGACCCAGCTTGACACCCTGGATCGGGGCGGCTATAATCCGGAGAGCATGGAGCGGCGTAGCTCAGTCGGCTAGAGCAGCGGATTCATAACCCGCAGGTCAAGGGTTCGAATCCCTTCGCCGCTACCATCGCAGGACACGCCCGGATCGGCGATTCTCGCCCTTCCGGGCGTTTCGCTTTCCGATTCGTCAACTTCGGTTTCCGCCCCGTCATGGCCTTGTGGCAAGCCGTGGCAAGGCACGCCTTGAGTCGCATGCGCTGCACCCCGCGCTGTAATGCCAGCGGCAGCTTCTGCTACCACGTCGCGCGGGGCCTCCAGCGCGGGCACCGTCGCCAGGGCAAGGGCCTTGTCTTGCATGTCCACGTGGGCATAGATGCCCAGCGTCAACTTGGGGTCGCTGTGCCGCGCGAGCTCTTGGCAGAGCTTGACGTTGACGCCGCTCCGCACGAGGCGGCTGACGTAGGTGTGCCTCAAGCTGTGGAAGTCCGCCACGCCCTCTGCGGTCTTGTCGGGGACGCCCGCCGCCTCAAGGTCCGCTCTCAGCATGTCCGCCGTGCGGGCCAGCCGTCCGAACACGGGGGCGCCCGCCGCCTTGCTCTCAAGCCACGGCCCGAGCGCTTCGGCCAGGCCACGGGGCAAGGGTTGCACGTCGCGCCGCCGCCGCTTGCTGTAGCCGGCGTCTACTGTCGCCGTGGGCGGGCAGGCGGCCAGGTTGAAGCTCTCAGGGGTCAAACTCGCAAGCTCGCCCGCTCGGAAGCCGCTCCCTACGGCCAGAGCATAGAGCATGGCCCTATCGGGGCCGGCCATTCCCAGGACGGGGCCGCCCTCGTGGGCGGCGTGAAGCAGGGCGGAAAGCTCTGTGTCCGTCAATGCCCGGCGCACAAGGCGACGGTCGGTTGCGGCGTTGTAGCCGCGCACGGGGGCAAGGGCATAGTCGCGCGCCCGCCCGTCAAGCCACGCCCAGCGGGATAGCTGCTTCACCACCTGAACGTGGCCGTTCGCCGTCTTCATGGCCATGTTCTCGCCCTCTATCATCAGGCCGATGGCCCCCTGAACGGCGGAAGGGGCCAGGTCGCTCAGGCGGCCCGCGCCCACGGCCTCAATGACGCGCCGAATCCGGGCCGCCGCGAGGCGGACATGCTTTTCGGTCCGCCGGGCGGCCCGGAGCGCCGCCAGGAAATCCGAAACGTGCTCTGCGAGGGGGCGGGCGTCCGCAGCGGCCCAGCGTTCCGCCCTATCGTCCATGACCCCCTTCCGCCGCAGCATCGCGTCCGCCTCCAGCTTGCGGGCCAGGGCTTGGGCGGCGGCCAGGTCGCGGCCGGCGTAGACCGTTCTTCGCAGGCCGGGCCGCTCGGAGTACTCCACGAAGTACCCACCCTTCCCCTTGCGCCCCCCGCGCTTGAAGATGCTCGCCATGTTACTTCCCCTTCCGCTTGGGCTTGGGCCGCCGCACCTCGATCCCGAAGTACGCGGCCAGTTTCTCGGCTGTGTCGAGGCGCAACGTCTGTTTCCCCGCGAGGAACCTCACCAGGGGGGGGTTAGCAACCCCCGTGGCCCGCTCTATGGCCCGAAGCGACTCCGTCCGCTCGGCCAGGGCCGCGCGCAGAAGCTCTGTCATCGTCGGCTTCGGCTGCTTGGCTCTCATCATTTTCTCCTACGGTGCTACTAGAGAGTAGCACAGGTTCCTTGCGTTGTCAAGAGGAGAATCCGGGTTCCCCCCGAAGACCCCGCAGCGGTGTGTGGTGCCGGCAAGGCGGGGCGGGAGCGGGCTGCGCCGTCTTGCCCCAAGCGACGGCCCTCTCGCGCGCGCGTGAGTCCCAAGAATGGATCATCTTCGAGAGTCTTCGCGCGCCTTCGGATAGAATTGGCGAAGCGCCGCCTTCTAGAGTAGCGCGCCTTCAGATCATCTTCGCTGCGCGTGCGAATCTTCGCATGAATCGCCAATCCGCACGAAGGCGCCGAAGATGATCCGAAGATGATCCACGGCTGTTCTTGCGTATAACTGCATGAATCGCCAAACGGCGCGAAGGCGCCGAAGATGATCCGTTTTGGGGAGTGGCAAGCCTTCGTGGTCATCTTCGCCCCCCAGGTTGCAGTTGCCACAGCCAGCCGCTCGTGAAGTCAGGCTTCCGGGCCTCGGCGCCCGCGAACGGCATGGCCTTGCGGACCGTTCCAAAGGACAACCTCGCCGCCTTCGCCGCCTTTTCGACTTCGCCCACCGGCAAGGGGGCGGTCGCCAGTAGTTCCCTAAGCCAGTCCGCCGCGTCCCGGACGGCCGGCGGCGGCCGGTCTTCGGGCGCATCGGGCGTCAAAGCGTCCTCGGCACTCACAAGCACAGGGCCGCGCTCCCACACCACGACGGGTTGCCCCGTCTTGGGGTCGCTGTGGACCGCGAAAGCTAGGCCGGTCGGGTCCGGGGCCAGGTTGACCTTGATCGGGAGAAGCAATCGCCTTGCGGGATTGTCCTTGTCCCGCACGACGGCCCACACCGCCCGCGCCGCTGCCGTGAATGCCAGGGAGCCAGTCACCCGGTAGGCAGCGGGAGCGCCGGGGGTCTTGTTCAGATGCGAAACGCAAAGGGCGGCCACCCCATGCCTTTCCGCCAGGGTCTTCAACGGGGCGAGAAGCGCCCGCACGTCGCTGTTCCGATGGGAGTCCACGCCCCCCAGATAGGCGCTAACGGGGTCAACGATCACGAGCCGCACGTCGCCGGTTCTCCGGATCGCGTCCTCAAGGACCGGGATGTCCGTGGCTAGGTTGAAGCCACGTTCTGTGGCTTCTTCGCGCTCGGGGTCAACCTCGCGCACCGCATCAAGGATCACGACGCGCGATACGTCGGCGCCCGCGGCGTCCAGGCGGGGGCGGATCGTGTCGGCCACGTCGTCTTCGGCGGACAGGATGATGACGTTACCCACGGGGGCGGGGTCCGCGCCATCGGGCCACGGCAGGCCGGTGGTCACGCGGGCCGCAACATACAGGGACAGGCCCGACTTGAAAAGACCCGGATCGCCGGCGATCACGCTCAGCTTGCCCATAGGTAGGCGGTCCGGCCAGAGGAACACCACCCCTTTGGGCGCGACAGTGGACAGGCGAGTCAGGACGGGGCGAGATTCAGGCTTCGCTCGGGCCTCGCCGCCCGGCGGCTTTTCCCCGGCCCACTTCGCAATGGACTTGACCTCGCGGTCGTCAAGCGGCGGCCGGCACCTCTCGCGGTTGAAGGCCAGAAGCGCAGCGCGGATGATCGGCTCGCCGTAGCCCAGGCGCCGCAAGCGGCCGGCCTCGCGGGTCAGGGCGCTGTTGCGCGCGCCTTTGGGGATCGGCTCCCCGGCCCCTTGGGACTCGGCCTCAATCGCCGCGCGCTCGCGGGCCTCATAGTCGGCGCCCGGCGCGCCGTGGCCGTCCAGCAGCGCGAGAAGCCAGGGCGGAGCGTCCGCCAGGGGCACCGTCTCAGGATCGCCGCTGAGTCCCCAATCGTATCGCTCCCCCGACAGGTGAAGTGAAGGGGCCGCCACGATGTAGGCGCCCTTGCCGCGCACGTCGAGTCCCGATGCGATCTTGTCAACGCTGCTGCAAACCTCTCGCCCCGGCGGGTAGCGGAAAAGGATGTGCTCCCCGCCGCCACCCGTGCGCTGCCGTGGGGTCGTGGGCAACGCGCCGTGCTCGCGCTCTAGCAGTGCAAGCGACTTGTCGCCGCCCCGCTCAGGGTCAACGTCCATGGCAAAGATGCCGCTGCACGGTCCCGTGAGGATGCCCACGTTCGCATCGGGCCAGGCTCCCCACCATCGGTTGATCTGCGCGGGGTCCGTGCTCGCCTCTTTGAGTCCGTGGCGGGTCCGCGGGTGCTTGCCGGGGCGGTCGCACCTCCGGTTGCCGCACGTACAAAGCCCGTCGCGTATGCTGTGCAGGGGTAAGACCGGCCAGCCCCGCGCGGCATAGCTCAGGGCGGCATCCAGGCACGGGTTCACGTGCGGCGTGCTCATGCCTTCCGCTCCCCGGCCAGGCGGCCCAAGTAGGCAGCCACGTCCACGGCCCTCCAGCGCCGCAACCTCGGGCCGATCGTGATCGGCTTCGGGAAGCCGTCGCCGCGGCCGGCCTCACTCAGGGCGGCCATTCTCCAGCACGTGCGGGCCGACAGGCGCAGGCGCTCGGCAAGCTCGTCGACCGTCAGAAGCCGGCAGGCGTCGAGGGTGACTTCAGTCGGCATTGGCGCCCCTTTACACAAGGCGCGCCCGGACCCGTGGACGGCCTGGACGGCGGGGGTGTCCACGGGTCACGGGCGTGGGGCACAACCCCACGAGTTGTGTTGATGCCGAAGGGCCGTCCAGGCTCTTCTACTTGCATTTTAACGAGCAGAGGGTTGCAGGCGGGTTACTGCGCAGGAAACTTCTAGGTAACTTTCGCGGCCATTTTCTTGCAGACCACTCCCCCGCGCCGGAAGAGACTCCACCCCAGCTTGATTCTCGCGTCCCGTAGCTTTCCCCGCGCCTTGCTCATGAGAACCTTCAAGTCCCTCTGGTCCCTATCGCACTCGTGCCCCCAAACCGCCTCAATCGCTTCTTGCTCTCCCGCCTCATCCTTGCCCCACATGAAATCGTGCAGCTTGAACTGGAGCGGCGTCAGGGCCTCACGCACTTTCTCACGTAAGCGCCTGTCCTCGACTTCTGGCCCTTCGTCCTTTCGTTGCGCGCCGCCCATGCCTACCGTGCCTTGGGCTTTCAGTTCCTCGGCCACGGCCTTAGCGATCTGTTCCGGTGCTGGCAGGGGCGTGGCCGCTTTCTGTCTTGCCTCAACAGTAGTGCCGGCTCTAGCCCTTCTGCGTTCCGCTCCTCGCTTCGCCCGCGTCGCCTCGCGTTGCGCCAGCAGCGCCTTCTGCTCCGCCATCAATGCCGTCCGCGCGCCCGAGACCCAGGCGGCCACTGCATCCCTCTCCTTCTGCAAACCCCGCCTCGCCCCGCCGCCATAGGGGACCTGCTTTAGGGCGTCCCACGATGGCCTGGGAGGGTCCGGCACCATGCCCGCGAGGAGGGGACGCACTCCCCCGTCGAGGAGCCGCTTCACGGCCTCGATCAGCTTGACGCTATGCCAGGGGCCTACCACAATATCGAGAAGGCGAGCCATGCCCTTGTCCTTCACCTTCGGCTCCGCCTTCTCAAGCCCCTCTACCGCATTGTGTACCACCGCTGGTTGCCATCCGACCTCGCGGACTCGCTTGTATGATTCGGCTCCACGCAAGGACACCTTGCGCGCGTTCCGTTGCCCCGACCTATTGAGGACCTCGAACATGAACTCCCAGGCCGCCTCGAAGCGGTCCAGCCTCTCCAACGCATCCTTGATCCTGGACGGCTTCGCCACCGGCTGTCACCCTCAAGACGAAGCTCAAGGAGATTTGTCGAGCAGCCTCCAACGCGGGTCTTGGAGGGCCGCGTCGATCTCGGACATTGCCAGCCTGGCTCTCTGGCAGTTCTCGGTCAGGTTCTCCAGGAAGCCATCGAGTTCATCGCGCAGGTCAGGGTCCCACTCAGGGTAGCCTCTCAGCCGGTCTGCGCTCTGCATGCGCAGCGGACAGACCCGCCTCCGGTTGCATCGCGTGAGCCTGGTAGGCCAGCTCGCGCGTTCCTGCAGGAGGCCCCTTCCATGCCGCTGTGCAGGGGCATCCCGCGTCGCCGGTGTCACTCCGCCAGAGCCTTGAGCAGGGCCTCGCGGGAGTCGCCATAGAACTGGATGTCAACCTTCGTGGCCATGTCATCGGACAGGTTGAAGAGCTGCTTGCGGGCAGAGACGGGCATCAGGAGCGTCGTGGCGCCCTTCTCAACGGCCAACTCGGCGATGGCCACCGCGTTGTAAAGAGGGTCCGTGGACCCGCCCAGGTTCAGTGCGCCGACGACGATAAGGCCGCCCTTCAGGCTCCGTTCCAGCAGGCTGCTGCACAGAGCCAGCAGGGAGGCCAAGCCCAGCCCCCGCCCACTCCGGGCGATGTCGAAGGCGCGCAGTTGTACGGAGAATTCATGGCCGCGCGGGTCACGGTCGCCCACGAGGTCGCGGCCCCGAGCATAGAGGTTCTGCTCGCCGAAGCGTAGGCTCTCGACAAACGCGCCGGGGGCGGGGCGGTTCAGAAGCTTGACGCCCGACCCCGGCCCGCGGCTGACCTCGATCCGGAATAGCCCCGGCTCCTCGTCCGCTCCGCCGGGGCCGATGGTCCACACCTGGCCGGGCGGCAGCGGGTCCGTCCCGATGCTGTCCTCGCTCTGAAGTTCCGGCGTGACGACGTACTTCTCGACGCCGTCTGTGCCCATCGTGTAGCTGAAGCTTGTGTTGCCGAACTCTGCCCGGACGATCCGCTTCTGCTGTTCTTTCACCCGTCGGCGGCACTCCAGGGCCAGACGCGCCGCCCACTCCAGGTCTTCGTCCGCCACCGGCATCTCTGGGTCGGGGTAGAGGAGCTTGAGGAGGCCGCAGAGGGTCTTCTGGACCGCGTTCTGGTCGCGTCCGCTCAGGGCGCCACCGAAGAAGATGCGATTGGTCAGGGCACCCACCCGCGTCTGCGACCGCAGCCGCGTCCAGCACTCCGACAGGAAATCGCTCACCAGTCCGAAGTGGTCGGTCAGGTGCTCCGGCGGGTTGATCTTCGGGATGTCCCAGCCGGGAAGGTAGGCGTGCAGGCGGTCCATGAACGCCGTGTCGTTGCGCATTTCCGGCGGGAGCGGGCTGAGGAGGTGGCCGACGCGCTGCTGGTGCTCCACGTCTACATCGAGGTTCCCAACCATCACCAGTCCAGCGTATCCCCGGATCGACTCCTTCCCTCGGCTGAATTCGCCCGACTCCATGAAGCCCTTCATGATGTTCACGCCGTCCTTCTGGTCGAAGTCGATGCCGGCGATCTCATCGAAGCACACCACGTCGTACTGGCAGACGAGGCCCCGCTGCCCCGTGCCCATGTTGACGAAGAGCCGAGCCACGGTCGTCTTGCCGCCAGAAAGCAGATGGGCGTACGGCGAGACCTGCTGGAACAGGTGGCTCTTGCCCGTGCTGCGCGGCCCGAGCTCGACCATGTTGTAGTTGTTCTCGACGAACGGCGCCATGCGCACGAGCAGCATGGCCTGCGCGCGGGCGGAGAGGGCGTCTGGTTCCAGGCCGATGCTCCGCAGCAGGAACTTCCTCCACTCCTCTGTCGTGAACTGCCGCCGGCCCTGATAGAGGGCCGTCAGCACGTCCCGCTTCGACAACTGAATCTCCCGCAAGCTCTCGACCCCGAAAGGCCGCCCGTGCTCCTCCTGGGCGATAGCGGCGTCGTACGAAAGCTCGACCTCGGCGTAGAACCCGCCTGTCAGCATCCGGTCGTGCGTCATCACCAGGTCGCTCTTGATCCGGGCATCCCGAATCTGGAGGCTCGGAAGCTCCGCCACATAGGAGTCCGTCTTGGCATCCAGCCGAGCCTTGATGATGTCAATGATCTTGATTGACCCCTGCTCCCTGGCGCGGGACTTGAACAGCTCTTCCTCGCCCGCGCGCACCGCGCGGTTGGCGAGCTGCCGCTCCACGATCTGGAGGCCCTCCTCAATCTCCTTCTCGTCGGTCGTCGCACAGTACCGCCCCAGCATGAACTCCACGACGTAGGTCGGCACCGGGTACTGGCCCTTGAACCGCCGGACCAGATCCTTCCGCACGATGTAGCCCTCGAAGGCTTTCGCGCCCAGTTCGTCCAGTGCGTCCTTCTCCATATCCCGTCAACCCCCAATCGTGGTGAGTTGCTTGGCGATGACGCGGCCCTTGTCGCCCACCAGGACGACCGTGGCCGCGGTCCCGATGAGGCTGTCGTCCTCTACGACGACCGCTGCTGTGCCGTCCGGCTTGACGCGCTGCGTTCCATCCTCCTTGAGCACGGAGCTGGCCTTGTCGTTGATCTTGGTCCGCAGGTCAACCCGCAGCCCTTTCGGCTCGCCCTCGACGCGGAGGCGGCAGCGCAGGCCCGCCCACTTCACTTCGGCGATGGCGACTTGCGGCGCCGCACTCTCCGCCATCCGCACGGTCAGCCGGGGCACGACGCATTCTTGAAGAGACAGGCCGCCGTGGTCGAACTCCTTGCCGGCGAAGAAGCAACTCACGCCCGGTGCTGACGCGACCGTGACCTCCTTGTTCCAGTGCCACGGGGCTGTCGGCAACGGGACCTTCGAGCCGCTCTTCAGGATCGCGCACCGCCCCCACCGTGTCTCGGTGAGATAGGCCGGCAGTTCCGTCTTCGGGAGGCCGCCCGGCACTAGCAGCCATCCGTGGTCGGTCACGATGCGGACCGCCTTCCAGCCGGCCGCCAGCAGCGCCGCAACGCGGTCCACCAGCCGCCGAAGCTCCTCCGGGATTCGCCAGGCGAGCTTCCAGCCCTGGTCGTGCCCGTAGCGGTCAATGGACCCGACCTCCGTCCAGGCCGTACCCGTCGGATCGCCGGCCTCTTGCTCGGCCAACGCCTGATGGCCCTGGTCCAGGAGCAACTGGCGGAAGCGGTCGGCGGTCAAGGTCTTGCCCGACTCGGCGACGGTGGGCCGGAACTCCTCTGCCAGAGGGCTTCCCTCGATCAGCTCGGCGACAGGCGACGCCGCCGGCTTCGACGTGGCCGTCACGGTGGGCACCGCTGCCCAGCCCCAGCACAACTCGGCCTCGCAGCCCTTCCCCTCAAGTTCGGCCTTGAGCATCCGAGCCACGTCGAAACGCAGGCCATCGGCGAAGAGCACGCAGGTTCCCACCTCGGAAGCCGGCTCCGACGCCTTCTTGGGGAACCCCGACGGCAACCCCTTGAGAAGCGCCTGGAACCGTTCCGCGCCGGCCTCAAGCCACGGCAGGTAGATGGCCGGCAGCGCGGCGCGAACCGCCTCAGCGTCCTCCGTCCGCTCGACACAGCCCAGAGCTTCGATCACCGCCAGGTCCGCCTCCCAGCCCTGCTCGGCGTATGCCTGAGCCAGATCGCTCAAGGTCGCGCCCGCGAGCGGCTTCGCGGTCGCCTTGCCT
>Ga0315274_10016630_pt1 | contig 10390 bp, 18 predicted proteins | sample YL17G02_20_MG_FD_203700 | JGI IMG/M metagenome (GOLD analysis project Ga0315274, IMG submission 203700) | Sediment microbial communities from Yellowstone Lake, YNP, Wyoming, USA - YL17G02_20 | ecosystem: Environmental > Aquatic > Freshwater > Lake > Sediment | place: USA: Wyoming | collected... | reverse complement strand
ACAATTATTTTCAATTCACAATTGGCGCAACCATTTATTCAATTTGGCATAATTCCACAGATAGTTGGAACGTCACAACCGATGGAATTGGTGGGTTTGCATTTGTTACGGGTTTAAAAGAAAACACCGAACCATGCCCGTTTGCATCATTCCCCGTTTGGTTGGCATCGCTTGTTTTTGACGTTTTCACAACCGAAATATGCGAACCAACACCCGTGAATTGCGGTTGTGGTATTAATTTACAATTCACATTTGATTTGGTTGATTATGTACGTCAAACGGTTACGGGTTCACCAATAAACGGGCGTGATTCATACACATTTATTGTTGGTGCAATCACCTTTCAAATTTTTTGGAACGGAACAAAATGGTTGGTGATTGATTCGGTTGCGTTAACTGAATTCGCATCATTGGATTTGAATTTAACATGCCCAATAGGAAGATTTACGGAATGGGAAATGATAAATGAAGCAATGACACAATTTCAATCATCCCCATTGTCATGCAAATGTCAACCTTTAGAAGATAGATTGCAAAAACAATATGATTCAATAAAATTGCCCGAAAATTTCATTCCCCAAAATCGCGGATTAATCGGTTGTTGTTGCGAATATTTAGTTTTGGCGGGTAATGGTGCGGAAACATGGAAAAATGATAAAACACCCGCATGGATTAAATTATCAAGCGGAACGGATTCCGCCGTTTTCAAGTTACAAAAAAACGGTATTGATGCAAATTACATCCCAACACCCGTTCCGTTCGTAAATCAACCGAATGCATGGTTCACAATCATAAATTGGGCGGATGTTTTGGTTTCGGATGGAATTGGTTGTTATGAATTGTCGATTGATTACGTCATTTCGGGCATTAGTGGAACATTAAACATTGGAATTTACACATTGAAACCATACACAATTCAAAATGCGTTAACAACGGCGCGTGTTTGGGCAAAATTTAGTGGTGTTCATGAAACGGATGGAATTGATTTCACGGGTTCGGGTGTTGAGGGAACGCATCGTTTCCGTGGATTTATCGGAAACCGCCAACCAAACACCGAAATTGATAATATTATTTATCAAAATCGCGAAATGAAACGCGTTATCCGTGAAAATTTAAATGATTACGAAATTGTAACCGAACCAACGGATGAATGTATAATCAAACCAATGTTGGATGTTTATTTATTAAGTGAAAACCAATTATTTATATCGGATTACAACGCTCACAACCATTCATATCGTTATTTGGATTTACCCGTAATTGTTTCGGAATCCGCAACGATTGAATACAAAGAACTAAGCCGAAAAGCCGTTTTAAAATGTAAGGTGTCGGATAAATTCAAAACAAACAGAACATTTTATTAACTTTGAAAAAAAATTGAAGCCATGAATAGAATATATTTATCAGGAAATTACATCATCGTTGAACAAAACGGAATTGGTGTTGTTTCGGAATATTCCAAAGGGAATACAGTTTACACAATTAAAGATGAATCATTCATTATTCGTGAATCGGAATTTGGGCAAATGGTAATTCCATTTCAACAAATTACAGATGGTTTGTGGACTGACGACAACGATAATGTAATCGATTCAAATTATCTTTTAACATTTTTACGCGCAAACACGGGTTTTAAGTTGCCCCTTGGCGGTGGGGGCGGAAACCCAATAAATTATTCAACCGTTGCATTTGTGGATAATATAAACGGAAATGATTCAACGGGATTGATTGGTCGTTTTGATAAACCATTTTTAACAATTAATACCGCGTTGAATAGTGTTGCAAGTCAAACGTTGACAAAATCCACAAGGGGCGTTGTTGTTGTTCGTGCGGGTGAATTTTTCAACGCGGGTAACATTACACCATTTAATAATTGTGATGTTTATTGCGAATCTGGGGTTGTTTTCACGGGTTATTTTTATTTAAGTGACCAATTGTCAGGTTCGGCGGTGAATTTTAATTGGTATGGGAGCGCAAAATGGGATTTAAGAATGTCGCAATATCCATTTAGATGGCAATTTGAAAGTGAAGTTTTAATAGAGGGTGACAAATTAGTCAATAACGGTGCAATCTGTTTAGCATACAATGTGACCGTTGGCACATCAAACATCACATTCAATTTCAATTCAATTGAATCAACACGAACAGTTGGAAGTGGGTTTGCGTTTTCATGGCGTAACAATTGTAATGTAAATATCAATGTGAAAAACTATATTAAATCACCACATTCACATCAACAATTACATGCAAGTCATTTGGGTAAAGTGATAATAAATTGCCCTAAAAGCATATTAACATTAGCAAATGTTTATGGCGGTAATTTTAAACACATAGTTTATTGTACATCGACAAGCGCAACAAGTGAATTGACAATAAACGGTGATTTAATAAACGAATCACCCGCATATTTGGGCGGTATTTCAGCCATGGTTTTAAATACTAGCGGTTCACAATGTCAAATCACAATAAACGGAAACATTTACGGGGGAACAACTGTTGGATTGTGGGGTGCAAATGTTGGTGTTGGTCGAATTGTTTTAAACGGAAATTTACAATCAAATATAAATAACATAATTACACAAGGTATTGGATTAATAGTTGTTAAAAATGGAACAATTAGTTGTGATGCGACATCTGGAAATCCAATTTTCATGTATGCGGGTACATTATACTTAATGAATTGCAGTTTATACAATTCGCTTGTTGACGGAACAACAATTAGTTTGGATGCGGGGGGAACAACAAATCTTTTTGTTGTTAATTGCGTTTCACAAATAGATGGTTTACTAGGTGAATTTGTAAAAAGTACAATTGCAAAAACGTGCCAATTTACAAATGTCGTTTCAAATAAAATATTAAATTTAAACATTACAAATCAATTGTCACTAGGTTTCACGGTTGATGCGTTATTAAAAACACCTAAATTCTAAATAATGAAAATAAATATTTTAAGCGGTTCAAACGCGCCCGAAACAACCAATTGCATCATGGGATTAATTGATGGAAAAGAGGTTTTTGTTAACATAAATGAATTCACAACCGAACAATTGGCAAAGTTTAATGATTTCTTTTCATCTGAAATGAAACATTTCGGTTCAATAACGATTTTAAACGCCCCAATTGGGATTGATTTAAACCGTGTAACGCCATTAACCATTTCAAACAATGAATTTGTTGTTGATTATGATTTGGCATCGTTACCGACAAAAAACATAATTGATTCATTCATTACAATTTTTTAAAAATGGATAGTTTAGAAGTTCAACAAATTGCGCAACAAACCATGAATGGGAATTGGATTCCATTTTCAATTGTCATTTTTTTGATAGGGATTATTTTAGTGATGATTATTAAAACGAACGATAAAAAACATGCCGAAACAACGGAAATGTTAAAGGAATTAGCAAAAAATAATAGTTATCTTTCAAAGATGGTTGCGGTTCATGATTCGGAAATTGAAAATTTAAAAGCAAAATAACGGAAAAATATACGTCATGAACATGATTCAAAGATTCAAAGCAAAAACACCCCCATACAACAAAAAATGGGGGCAATTTTCCACAAAATGCGCAACCGTTTGTTCGGGTGTTTTAGCAACGGGATTAATTACCAATATTTATGCAGTTGTTGCTATGGTTGCGGTTGTGTTTGCATTTGGAACACATGCCGTGATTAACGGGTTGAAAGTAGAAAAAACCGATAAAACAAACGAAAATGGTTAAAAATTACACCGATGAACAATTGTTGGCGCGGGTTGCATCGTTGCCAACATTTAAAGGATTCCCAAAGGATGGATTTTTGGATGTGTGGGTTCGTTCCGCAAAGGATGAATTCAACACGTTTGATGATAAGGCATACACATTTCAATGTTTTCCAGATAAAAAACCCGTTTTCAAAATGGTTTGTTCGGGAACAACAAATGCGGGGCAATTTGGATTGGAACATTTTGATGAATATAATTCATTGGGTTGCGCGGTATTAAAATCGGATTGCATCGTTTATGATTCGCATTCGTATGGATTGCACAAAGGGAAACCCGCATACCGACAAAAACGCGGATTCCCTTATTTCCGTGATAATGACAAGGATAAGAAAGCCGAGGAAATCGGAAAACAATACAACGATGTGATTGGTGCAAATTGCCATCGCGCGGGGGCAAATTCAACCGTGATTGCTAATTGGTCAACCGCATGTTTGGTTCGAAATATTGAAAAACAGTTTTTGGCTTGGTTGTTATTGATGAATAAAAACACATTAAATGTGGCTATTTTAAAGGAATTTTAAAAAAAGCAAAAAAAAAATTCATCATGAACCCCACGGAAACGTGGGGTTTTTTATTTTAATAAAAATTAATTTTAATATAATTACAAAAATGTATTGTTATATTGAATTTAATTAATAGATTTGAAAACGGAAACAATTTAAAATTTAGAAATTATGATTTATCCATCTTACATGACAAATGGTAAAAACACAAAAAATGAAATCGAAAACGTGGAATACATGCGTTTACATCTTTTGTATAAAAAGAATTTAGAAGATTCTAAAAAATCTAAAATTGAATATTTGGATTTAAAAAACCGTTTAAAAACCGTTAAACAAGAAAATCGCGAATCATTGGAAACATTGATTGAAATAATCAAAAATGATGCGATTGAATATTGGAATAAATCACAAAAATATTTGGCACAATCAATTGAATTTGAATCAAACAGAAAATACCCAAACAGATAAAAACAACGGTGGGTGAAATCCCCGCCATATTTTAAACTTTTAAAAACATTAAAATCATGGAACAATCAAAAAACATCAAAAAGGAAATCAAAAATGATTTCATCCCGTACACACCAACAATGGCAAAAATGATTCGCCATTGGCGCGGTCAATCATCTGAAAATGATAAGGGCGGTTCGTTCAATATTGAATTGTATTTGCGCTTTTGTAACGTTGTAAATCAATCCATTTGACATGCCGAAAAAAGTTAAAAACATTTCCATCGACATTTCAATTGAAAATTTAAAAGATTTATCATACATTTTCACGGTTTTAAAACAACAATTGATGGATGGGCATGAAAACGGTGAATTTTCCGTTTTAACGTCACAATTCATGTTTTGCATGGAATACGACCAAAAAAGGGAAACGCGCGTTGAAATCGATTCAAAAGAGCAAATAACACACATAATTCAATCAAACATTTAAACCATGGCGGAAAATAAAAAATCATTCGTGTTGTATTCAGATTTGAAACACGTTTTGCAAAAATTACCAGATGAAACGGCGGGAAAACTTTTCAAATTAATTTTGGCGTATGTCAATGATGAAAATCCCGTTGTTGATGATTTGTTGTTGGATGTTCTTTTTGAGCCAATCAAACAACAATTCAAACGCGATTTGGTTAAATGGGAATCGATGCGTGAAAAACGTTCACAAGCGGGGACAATTTCAGCCAACAAACGTAAACAAAATGTAACACAATCAACACATGTTGAATTTGTTGAACAAATTCCAACAAATTCAACTGTAAATGGAACTGTTAATGTAACTGTTAGTGATATTCTTTTAAAAAAAGAAACAAAATATAATTTTAGAAACGAATTAATCAAATACGGTTTTGATTCTGAATTGGTCGATGAATGGTTGATGGTTCGAAAAGCAAAAAAATCGGTGAATACAAAAACCGCATTTAATTCTTTTATCTTTGAGGTAAAAAAAGGAAATCCAAATGTGGATTTTAATGAAATATTGAAATTATGCGTTCAAAATAGTTGGGCGGGTTTCAAAAATGAATGGATAACAAACCAAAAAACAAACATCAATGGAAAATCTACCAACACACAAGAATCACGGGAACAAGCGATTCGAGAATTCGGAAAATAACCAGATTGCAAACGCAATTGAATTTGGTGTGAAAATTCGTCATTTAGATGATGATGAACCAATTTTTCAGTCGTTGCGGTATGTTTTCACCTTGGTTGGCATAAAAGGTGAACAAATACCCAATAAAATCGAAACGGCGGTATTATTAAAATTCATTCGTGATAATTATTCACATTTCACGGCGGATGAAATAAAAATTGCGTTCGAATTAGCAATCAAAAAACAATTCCCATGCGAAACAAACCATTTTGGGAATTTTTCACCATTGTATTTTGCAAACATCATGAATTCATACATGGAAATGCGTGGAAAAGTTGGTGCGGAATTGATGCGAATTCAACAAAAGGAATTGAATGAAAAGAATGAAGCAACACAAGCCGAAATAAAACAAATTCAATTGGAATTCTGGCAAACAATTATTCAACCGATGTTCGAATATTTTAAACAAACAAATCATTTGGATTTTGGAATAACCAACCCGCGATTCGTTTATGATTCTTTACGTGATAAATTCCCCGATATTTTAACCAACGAACAAAAAGCCAAAATCAAAATTGAAGCGATTGAAAACGTTGAAAAAATGAAACATAATATTCAAAATCAAAAATCAATTAACCGCGCGGAATTTGAAAAGAAAAAAGCATTTTTGGATGCGTTGGGGATACCAAAAGAAAATGAAAATGCGGTGATTTCTGAATGTTACAAAATCGCCATCAAAATATATTTTGAAAAAATGATTATTTGGTGTGAAAATCCAAAAGGAAAAGAAAGTAATTAATTTATAACGTCATGTAGGTTGGTGAAGTTTACGAATATAAAAAGAAAGATTATGATAACGAAGAAAGAAATTGTAGAATTATTAAATGAGTACGGTGGTTATGTTGACCGTAGTAGAACTGAAAAAGCAATACACGAAGATAATTTTGAACTTATCGCAGATGCAATATTAAGTAAATTGCACCAACCTACTGTTATAAAATCGGTTTGCGATAACTGCCGATTTAAAGCTGAATGCCGATATAAAGAGATGAATACCGAAAAGAATTGCAAATACTTTATTGACGAGCAAACTGTGTTATAACGTTGAGCAGCTAAACGCAGAAAGGGATTTTAACCACAAAATATAAATAGAATGAACACAGGTTATTTAACCAAAAGATTGTCAGACGAAGCACTTAAACCCTTTTTGCGTTTAGGTGCTGTTATAAGCCGTTTTTTCTTCACAAATATTAATTAAAATGAAATCAAAAGAAGAAATAGAAAAAAAGATTGCGGATTTGAAAAACGACATTGACGAAATGCACAAAGAAAGAAACGAAAATAAGGAGAAATATGGTGGAGTTTCGGAAGAATACAATGCGGATTTCTTTAGTGATTTACATCAACGAAATGCTGAATTATTAACTTTAGAATGGGTGTTGTCTTAAAATGGCTTATAACGTTTTGCGTATAAGAGCCGTTTTTTCAATGGCTTTTATACGCTGTTAGCACCAGTACGGATTAATTAACTTAAATATAAATAGAATGGAAGAAATAACAATTTATAAGTTTCAATTGGAAACGATTATTGAAGCCTTACGGATAACTTCAAATATTCATAACAGTAGCAAAGGTGTTACTTGCCACGATAGACAAGTTAGACAGGCTTATGAATATGCTAAAAACGCTTTGAAAGGCGAAAAGGAAACAGAAGTTAATTATATGAAGGGATTGTAGTATTGGTGCTAATGAAAAGCTAACTGACGTTTTAATGTCAGTTAGGTAACGTTATAAACACAAAATAATAAACCTATAAGTTGATATTATGGCAAAATGCAAAAATTGCGGTGAAAAATTCGAACCAAAATTTTCATCATTCGAAAAATATTGTTGGAACACCGATTGCAAATTTGTTGATGCAATGGAAAAGTTGAAAAAACACAAAATTCAAGAATCAAAGAATTGGCACACCAGAAAAAAAATAATGGTTGAAAATCTGAAAACAACGCCGAATTTGAGCCATTACAAAAATGAATTGCAAATCATATTCAACAAATACATTCGTTTGCGTGATTTGGGCAAAAAATGCATTTCATGTGAAACGATTTTAACCAAACAAATCAAATATGATGCGGGGCATTTTTTCAGCGTTGGCGTTTACGGAAATTTAAGATTCGAACCAACGAATGTTCACGGTCAATGTGTGCATTGCAATCAACATTTGGGTTCAAATCCGCATGAATACCGAATTGGAATTGAACAAAGGATTGGAACGGATGAATTGATGCGTTTGGAATCAATACGGCATGAAAAACGGCATTACATGAAACATGAATTGATTGAATTAATTGAACAATACAAAGAAATCAACAAAAGAATTGAAAAATTTTTGTGATTCAAAACCCGCGCCATCATTGATGTCCTAAATTATTTCCTATATTTTTTTAATTTATTTTCATTTTGTTGTTGTTATATTGTATTTAATTTTTAGATTTGAAGCCAGAAACGCACAAAAAAATAGTATAATTATGAAAGTTGAAATCACATACACGGAAACGCAAACATTTCAAATGACAAAAGTTGTTGAAATGACAAAATCCGAATACAAAGAATTTTTAAAAATGTCAAATAATCAAAAAGATAGAAAATTTGATTTTTGCGGTGAATGTGATGAACAATTTCATATTGACACAACAATTGTTTCAATTGATGAAAAAATAATTGATTAATCATGAAAACATCAAAATCAATTCCAGAATTAAACGCCATCATTTGTGATGCCGTTGGAATATCAATTGAAAAATATGATTCAATGACAATTTCCGAAAAATTTAAAGTTCGTTCAAAATATGTTCGAATCAAAAATTCAAATAAGTAAACCAATAAACATAAATAAACATGAACACAAAAAACAAAAGGGTTTCACACCCAAAGCATTTGAAGCGCGAAATCTATTTGCGTTTTATTAAGGAATTGAAAGCGCAATTGGATGCGGATTCAACGGTTTCAACATCAAAAATTGCGGAACGATTTAATTGTTCAAAACAAGTTGTTACCGTTTTAAAAGAATTGAATATTATTGTTAAAATTGGCATTGGACAACATCGTTGGATTGGCGCATTTCCATCAATTGAAGTTGTGAACGCCATTGAAAGCAAATTGAAACGTTATCAAATAGATTTGCGTATGCGAAAAGCAAATGGAACATTTCAAGTTAAAGAACGAAAAATTCAACCAATTGAATTGGGCGGTGGGTTATTAAATACGGGAACACCGAAATGTGAAACCGCAATGGAATTTGATTTTGATGCACCAGATATTGGAAAACGTGAAACGTTATTGGAACGACAAATGCGAAAATCAACAAAGGTGATTGAATTGGATGAAAACGCAATGAAAGCATGGGAACAAAAGATGAAAGAACAAAAGGTGGAAAAATCGGATGTTCCATTTGTTGCACCAACCGATTCATCCATGGTTTCCGAATTCATAAACCATGATGAAATAGATGAACAACGCCCCGGCAAATACATTCATTTAACGCAATATGAAAAATTCATGGCGTTGTCATTGATTTGTTTGGCGGTCACAATGGTATTTTCTATTTGTTACATTACTTATTTATTTTCAAAAAACTTTTAATCATGGAAATCATCGAACAACAAACACCCGCATCATCAAATCAAAACCCGTTGAATTTATACAAAGCATTGGCGGAATTTCAAAACCTTTGCCCCGTAATAGAGAAACAAACAAAAGGACATGGATATAAATACGCGGACATGGCAACAATCGTTGCGCAAATCGCGCCATTTTTGAAACAAGTGGGTTTGGGGTTCACGCAACCGATTGTTGGCGGTTCTGTTATCACAATTATTTTTCACATTGAAAGCGGTGAAAAAATACAAAGTTCAATCGACATTTTCCCCGAAATGGAATTGATGAAAATGAACAAATTGCAAGTTCTGGGAAGTCAAATCACAACATTGAAAAGATACGCGCTTTCATCAATTTTGGGAATCGTTACGGATTGCGACACGGATGGATTTGGCGCACCAAAACAGATTGCAAAAAAGGGAACACAAGTTGAAAAACCAAAGTTGAATGAAAAACAATTTATTCGCGCCGTTGGTGGGATTCAATCAAATGAATACACAAAAGAGTACATTAAAACCAAATATGATTTGAACGAACAACAAATTTTGACAATTGACGAAATGAATGTGTGATTATATTGAAATAAATTATTAATATTGCAAAAAACCAATTTAAACATCAAAAATATGAAACATCAATTAATTATTCGCGCAACATCGGTTGGCGCAATCATGGCGGAAAATTCAAAAACATCAATCACGGAAATTCAATTGAATGAATTAAATGAACTTTTAGAACGCCCGAAATATTCCGATTCACAATCAAAAAAAATTGATGAATTGATTATTATTCGTGATTTTCCAAACGAAATAATGGAAAACGGAAAACCGCGTAAACCGATAACCGAAAAGCAATTGGATGAATTGAACAAGTT